>Ga0209128_1000232_pt1 | contig 39930 bp, 38 predicted proteins | sample ETNvirnome_6_100_FD_184072 | JGI IMG/M metagenome (GOLD analysis project Ga0209128, IMG submission 184072) | Marine viral communities from the Pacific Ocean - ETNP_6_100 (SPAdes) (version 2) | ecosystem: Environmental > Aquatic > Marine > Oceanic | place: Pacific Ocean | collected 2013-06-19
ACATTTCCACAAAAGAAGATTGATTGAAGATCAAGACCTTTATGTCCGTGAGGGCGACTTTGTTTTATATGGCGATTATTATTACGAGATTGTAAGCACTGAATGGGCAAGACAATTGTTTGGACAGATTGATCATACATTTGAAATCGTAGCTACAGCATACTATTCAAGAGAGGGACTATTCGATGCCACCTGATTACTCAGACAACCCAAAAAAACAAGAACTTGCTTCATTAAAAGAGTTAGAGATTCAGCCATCAACTATTGAGACAATCGACCGCGCCTTGTTTGAATATATTGACGACGAGCTTAACATCTTCTGTAGTACAAACAAAGGTTTTAAAAAAGTGCCTTTTATCTGGGCAGGCGCTGAACGTGCTTTTCAAATTAAACATAATAGAGAACTTCGCGATGTTAACGGGTGGCTTATCTACCCTATAATGTCGATTGAGCGCACAGGTATTACAAAAGACCTTGCAAAGCGTGGTGCCTATTATGCAGCAACAATGAATGCGCCTGATAATAAAGGTGGCTCGATGACTGTTGCAAGAACAATCAAGCAGGACAAAACAGCAAACTTTGCAAATGCTGATTCAAAAAAACTAGTTTTAGATGGCATAGGCACTAATCAGAACAACTTCCCAAGAAAGAACGAAAAAGTAGTTTATGAAACAATCACGGTTCCGATACCAGTTTATCTTGAGGTTACTTATACATTAACAGTGATGTCAGAATACCAACAACAGATTAACGAAATAATTACACCCTTCATGACTAAGACTGGTGCTGTAAATTACTTTGTAATTGAAAAGGACAATCATCGTTTTGAAGTGTTTATTGACTCGGATTACACACTAAATAATAACGCTTCGTCATTGCTCGAAGATGCCCGAGGTTATGAGACTGAAATTAGTTTTAGAGTTATTGGATATATCATTGGAGCCGACAAAAACGAAGAGCGCCCCAAGATTGTACGCAGAGAAAACGCCGTTGAAGTAAAGATTCCAAGAGAGCATGTAATCTTGGGAGATATGCCCGAACATGTTCATGTCAGCGGCAATGTTCCTTTTTATCGGTCATAAAGTTATATTTAGGACTTTCGTCAATTTATTAACTATTTATTAACGATAATCAGAATATTTTTATTCATACGATATTGAAGAGCGACAAGGAGACACTTCATAATGTCAGTTAAATCTTTTAAGTTTATTTCACCCGGTATTTTCATCAACGAAATCGACGATTCCCAATTACCCGCCACCCCAGATGAGGTCGGTCCAGTGGTTATTGGACGAACAGAGCGAGGACCAGGAATGCGCCCTGTTAAAGTTAATTCTTTTTCAGAGTATGTGGAAATTTTTGGTAACCCCATTCCTGGCGGAGCCGGTGGCGATGTATGGCGAGATGGTAATTATACCGCACCAACTTATGCTGCATACGCAGCGCAAGCTTACTTGCGTAACAGCAATGCTACAACCATCGTTCGTCTCCTTGGTGGACAAAGCTCACAAGTTGCTGATGGTGGAGCAGGTGAGGCAGGTTTCGAAACCTCTGGTTCTAATATGGCTGACAAAGCCAACAACGGCGGCGCTTATGGTTTATTTATGTTTCCATCTGCATCGTTTGATACACCTGTTACTGGTGTTCTTGCAGCCGTTTGGTATCTTAATGAAGGCACAATTGAGCTTTCTGGCACAGTTAGAAACAGCACTACAATTGCAACTGGTTCTGCCGTCTTAATGAAAGACTTAAATGCTGCTGGTGTTACAGGTGCCGGAACAAAGGAATTTAAAGTCCTTATTAAGTCAGCGGCTACAGATCCAGCCACCCAAACAGTTTTACACGAAACATCATTCAACTTTGATCGTTCAAGTTCAAAATATATCCGAAAAGTGTTTAACACAAATCCAACACTTATTAACAGTGATATTACAAGAACAGCACAAGCAGAGGTTTACTGGCTTGGACCAACCTATGAAAGAGAAGTGGCTGACAACATAACCACTGGAGAAACTTTTGGTATTATCCTTGGTTTAGACAGCGGCTCTAGCAACGCTGCCAATTTCCGCTTTGGATTCCGAGCAGCACAGACTCCTTGGTTTATCTCTCAACATCTCCAGTCTGCTTACTCCGGCTTTGATGCCAACAACATGACAAAGCTGTTTAAATTTCACACACTTGATTCTGGCGATGATCAACAGAGAAGAGTTAAGATTTCTATTAGTGGGATTAAGGCTTCAACAACTGAGCTTGATCCTTATGGCTCTTTTAATGTCGAAGTTCGCGATGTTAAAGATAGCGACAATACACCAATAATCTTAGAAAGATTCACTTCTGTTAACCTTAACCCTAATCATCCAAAATATATTGGAAGAGTTATTGGTGATCAATACCTCGTGTGGGACGACACTCAACGTCGTTATCGCACATACGGAAACTATCAAAATAATTCAGCCATTATTCGCGTTGAAGTAAATGAAGATGTTGAAGCCGCAGCCACTGATGCAAGACTTCTTCCGTTCGGATCTTTCGGTCCAGTTCGATTCAAGAACTGGGGAACAGTTCTCTCCGGTAGTGACACTCCTGCTGATACTTATGTTACAGGTGCCTCTGGCATCTCACATCCATTCCTTCATGGTAATCATAACCCGTTCTGGTTTGTCCAAGATGGCACAAGTACCGATGGTCATTTCACTGGAACATTAAATTATCCAGCAATTCCGTTAAGAGTCAGCGCTTCCGATGGGGATATACCAGATCCAACAGATGCTTATTTTGGTGTCGATACTTCACAAAATGGTAATAATCGTTTTGAAAGCAGTTACATTGATATTGTTAGAGCACTGCCAAATTCCGCAGATGCTTTTGCGGTCGGAGCCGGAACTGAAAGATCTTATATCTTTACCCTTGACGACCTGAAGTCCTCTAATGGTGGAGCCGCTGGTGAGGTTGCAGTTTATTCATCTGGCTCGCGTGTAGCAGGAACATCTTTTACAGCGACCAGCGGAACCTATGAACAAGTTCTCGATATGGGTTACAACCGATTCACTGTTCCACTCGTTGGTGGATTTGATGGGCTCGATATAAGAGAAAAAGAGCCATTTAACAATACCGACCTTGCAGGCGGAGCCGACACAACAAACTACGCTTATTATAGTGTGAGACGCGCTCTTGATACAATTGCAGATCCAGAGTCTTGTGAAATGAACCTCTTGACGGTTCCCGGTATCTATAACTCTGCCTTGACTGCCAAGGTTCTTGAGATCTGTGAGAAAAGAGGTGATGCACTTGGTCTTATTGACATTGATAGTGGATATGTGCCACAAACTGAGAACACAAGTGATCAGCAAACTAACGCTGGCACCGTGGCAACCGCAGTCTCTAACTTAAGAGCGAGACAGCTTAACAGCAGTTATGGTGCTTGTTACTATCCTTGGGTCCAAATCCAAGACACAATCAGCGACTCGCTCGTATTCGTACCGCCTTCAGTTGTTGCTCTTGGAACATTCTCAAGCGCACAGAGAAATTCAGAACTTTGGTTTGCTCCAGCCGGATTTACACGCGGCGGTTTGACAGAGGGCTCTGCTGGTATCCCGGTCATTCAAACTCGCGCTCGCTTGAACTCCAAGGAACGTGATGATCTCTATGAGGCAAACATTAATCCGATTGCCACATTCCCAGCAGAGGGTATTGTAATCTTCGGTCAAAAAACCCTTCAGGTTACCCCTTCCGCGCTTGACCGAATCAATGTTCGTCGTCTCATGATTTTTGTAAAGAAAGAAATTTCTCGAATCGCTGCGACAATCTTGTTTGACCAGAACGTCCCAGCAACTTGGAACCGCTTCTTATCAAAGGTTGATCCTTTCCTCCGAAGTGTCCAGTCCCGCCTTGGCTTGACCGACTACCGCGTCATTCTCGACGAGTCCACCACGACTCCAGAGTTGATTGATAGAAACATCATGTACGCCAAGATCTTCCTGAAGCCTGCACGAGCGATTGAATACATTGCTCTTGATTTTGTTATCACAAATACCGGCGCAGGTTTTGAGGATTAATAAATAAAGCACTATATACTACAACAGGAGACTAACAAATAATGCCAATTCAGAAATCCAATTTTTGGTTAAACCCAGAATTTGAGCCCAAAAGACAATTTAGATATTTGATTGAACTTACAATCGGAGCACAGAACTTGCAATTCCTTGCAAAGTCCGTTGATCGTCCGTCTTATACTGTCGAATCAAACCCTCATAAATTCTTTAACCACACTTTCCACTACCCAGGAAGAGTGGAGTGGAAATCTATTAGTTTAACCTTGGTTGATCCTGTTAACCCAAATGGTGCCGCACTTCTCTATGAGTACCTCTCAAGCATCGGTATTGAGAAGCCCACAAGTGTTAAAGCCGCTATTGGCTCCACGATCACTAAAGAATCAGCTTCCTCTGCTCTTGGTAACTTGGTTATCAAAGAGATGGGAACACGTCCAGGTTCCCCTGAGACTATCGTTGTTGGAAACTGGCAGTTCCTTAACGCATTCTTAACTAGTGTGGACTTTGGCGATCATACATACGAGTCCGAGGACATGGTTGATATTACCATTGATGTTCAATACGATTGGGCAGAGTACCAGCGCGGCGATGTCCAAGCGCGTGGCTCCTGATTTTTTTTAAATAAAACTATTTAAAATATAAGCACAGATACGTTATAATGTGCATAGACTATTTTAAAAGAGGTGTAAATGTCTAGAAATAAGCAGCGAACTGCTGCTGCCACGGATGCTACTGCTGCAACGACAGCGCCAACAACCCCGGCAGCACCAACTTCGCTTTCGTATATAACTCCAACAGAATTTGTTGAACTTCCTTCTCGTGGCAAGTTCTATTCCACAGATCATCCCCTTTGCGGTAAAGAAGTGATTGAGATGAGATACATGACAGCAAAGGATGAGGATATTCTAACTTCCCCTGCTTTGCTTAAGAACGGCGTAGCGATTGACAGATTGATTGAAAACCTTATCGTTGACAAAAACATTGACGCGACCAGTTTGCTTATTGGTGATAAGAATGCTATAACACTCGCTGCAAGAATTTCCGGTTATGGGGAGCAATATGAAGTAAATGTTACTTGCCCTACTTGTAACACAAGCATCGATCATACCTTCGATTTATCTCAAATTCCACATACTCATGGTATTCAACCTGATGATGATACTGAAAATATTTCGCTAACATCAGAGGGAACATTCGCCGCGACCATGCCTAAAACTCAATTTACTGCTGAGTTTAGATTGTTGAATGGTGGAGACGAGAATTTCATCGAACAAGCAGCCTCCAGGCTCAGAAAATTAAATTTACCAGAGTCCTCTTCTACAACTTTGCTAAAACAGCTTGTTGTTTCTATTAACGGAGTAAATACACCCTCAGAGATTGCCAACTTCATTGACAATATGCCAGCGCAAGATGCGCGTTTCCTGCGTGCCTGCGTGCAGTTGGTTACTCCCAATGTTGAGATGACACAGAGCTTTGAATGTACGTCTTGCGGTACGACGACCGAAATGGCGGTGCCGTTCACTTCGGAGTTTTTTTGGCCTAACTGATGAGTATATGACATCTGTCTATGAGCAGTTCTTTTACTTAAAAATGCACGGAGGCTGGAGTTTCATCGAGGCTTATAATCTCCCAGTTAAACTACGCAACTGGTTTGTTAGAAGATTATCAAAACATTTTGAAGATGAAAACAAGGCTTACAAGGAAGCCTCAAGAAAAGGGTAATAATAAAAACGGGCAGAAATGCCCGTTTCTTTTTGTGTGAAACTATTTATAAGAGATAAGTATACTCGGAGGTCTTTACAATGAATGAACCAAACGACTTGGTTGAAATTGAAATTAATTTAAATATGAAAAAAGAGGGACTTTTAAACGAGTCTGGTCTTGCAGCATTTGGTGGACAAATCGAGTTGATGCTCCAAGGAATGTTTGGGCGAGGTCGCATGCCCCCTGTTAGAATAAGGGGCAAGAGAAACGATGTTGAGTTGTTTAAAGCTGCTTTGGGTAATGAAGCAAGGTATCTTAAAGCAATGAAGAAGTACGGGCTTAATGACCAAAGGACTTATAGAAGCAAGTCTTCTTTAGATAGAGCCCTTCAACAATTTGAAAAAGCTACTGGAATTCCGTGGCCATTTGCGTAGGAGGTAGTTAATTATGGCTGAAGACGCCGGTAAACTTTTAGATAAAATACTACTAGCAGCAAAGAAAGCCGAAGCGTCTGGCTTTGGTGATTTTGCTGATCAATTTTCCAAACTCTCTGAGTCTCTTGTCGAATATTCTGAATTTGGAGATATCCTATCAGCCGTTAACGCAGAGTTTGATGATACAATTGAAAATTTCATCAAGCTATCAAAAGCCTTCACAGAAGCCAAGCAAGCCGCCAATAATTTTAATAGCAACTTAGATAAGACCATTGTCAGCCTGACTGGTATAACTGATGGCTCTGACACTCTTGTTGGTTCTTTCTTTAAATTAAGAAAATCATATAAGGCTTTAGAGGTCGATGCTGAGAAGCAGAAAGAATTATATGATGCCCAAGTAGAGGCAATCGCTGAATATGTCGATAATCTTGATTTTGCAGCCTCCGCAGCCGGAGCCCTTTTTAAAAATACAAAAAAACTGCTCATTGCCAACGATGAAGCTACGGCTGGCTTCGCCCGCGCAACAGGTATGGGCAAGTCTTTTAACAAGCAAATTTTGCAGCTTGAAGCAAGCAATCGACAATTTGGTGTATCCGTTGAAGACTCAGCCGACGCATTGCAGAGCCTTGTAGAAGGTCTGTCTGGTTTTGGTTTAATGGGCACTGAAGTGCAGAATGTGCTTGCCGATGAGGTGGCACAATTAGAGCGTCTTGGAGTCTCTGGTAATACTACTACGGGTGTGTTCCAAAGCCTAACAAGAACATTCGGAATGAATGCCGAACAGGTTACTCAAGTCACAGAAGAAACGAGAGTGCTTGCTGGTGAGCTTGGAATATCTGTTAGTGAGGCAGTCGGCAATCTCAACAAGTCTCTGCCTAAATTAGCATCTTTATCAGCAGATCAAGTTGTTCCAGCATTTAAAGAACTTCAAGAAAGAGCACTTGAAACAGGAATCTCTGTCAACGAATTGGCTGGTATCGCAGAAAGATTCGACACATTTGATGAAGCCGCTAAGGCAGCAGGTAATCTAAACGCTGTTCTCGGTACACAGATGTTTGACACCATGGGTCTGCTTGAAGCCCAGTTAGAAGGACCAGACGCAGTTATCGAACAACTGCGACAAGGTTTGTTAGGCTCAGTTGGTAGTTTTGAAGAATTAACAGTGTTCCAAAGAAAAGCAATTGCTAACGCAAGTGGGCTTAACGAACAGGAAATACGCGGACTATTCCTTTCTGAAGAAATAACTGAGGAGCAAAAAAAACAAGCCGAAGAGAGAAAAGCGAATCTTAAAGCTACAATGGATCTTAAAGCCGAGCTTGCAGCACTTGCACGCGAATTGGCAGTTGCTATTCAACCTTTGATGGATTTCGCTAAACTTATAGTTGGAGCCTTTGCGTCCACCGTTCGGGGGATTAAATCGATACCAGGACTCGGCGGGGCGTTTGGAAGTGCCGTCGCAGGCGGTGCCGTTGTCGGTGGCGGTATGGGTTTAAATAAACTAAAAAATAAAGCTATGGAAAAACTCACTGGCAAAAAACCCGGTAGCGCAGATGGCTCTAAAAAGAATCCTTTCTTCATGATCAGGCTTCGCGGCAAAGGCAAAGGCGGCGACGACGGAGACGGAGGCGGTCTCCTCGGTAAATTTAAGAAGAAAGCCAAAGATAAGTTTATGGGTACTTCCATAGGAAAGAAACTTGGCAACTTCGGCTCCATGCTTAAAAGCAAACTCCCCGGTGGCGGTAAAAAAGGCTTCTTTAGTAAAATGAAAAGCGGCTTCGGTGGGCTCAAGAACAAGCTCGGTCGCATACCAGGGCTGGGAAGACTAGGAACCCTCGGAAAGCTCGGAGGAAGATTTGTCCCAGGTCTTGGTCAAGCAATGATGGCTTACGAGGGTTATAAACTTGCAAGGAAAGCGTTTGCAACAGGCGGTGGTATCGCTGGCACAGGTCCAGTACCAATCACAGCCCATGGTGGCGAGGTTGTTGTTCCTGTTGAGAAAACACCAGCAGCCACCAACTTGGCGAATATGGTTGCTCAAAGATCATCGGTGAACAATAAAGAACTCATCAAAGAAATTAGAAACCTTAACAATCGTCCGATTAAGGTGACCTCGGAAGTTACAATGGATAAACAAGCGTTTGGAAGTGCAGTTAATAAGCACTTTGGTGCTCCTGGTTCAAAACCAGCAAATAGTGTGGTGTAAACAATATGTCTGTCTCTGCAATAAATCGTGGCATATATTCTGATGGCAGATCCGCTGGAGCCCACGCAGTGGGTAAAAACTATATTGTTACATTTAAACATGTAGCTACAGGACACTCGGTATCTTTTCCTGCTGCGATCCAAGATTTCAGCGACACTCACACCCCAGATACAAACGAGCAAACTTTTACATCCCAGATGGATCCAATGATTCAGCAAGATGGAACAGCAAGAAACATTTCATTTAGTTTTGTTATAGGAAACTCATCTGTTGATGAAGCACGATATAATCAGCAAAGTGTAAACTTACTGCTTCAAATGATGTATCCTCGGTATGACTATGGAGATAAAACTGCTGTGGGCTCTTATATTGAGATTTCGGGATTAAGTTTTTTAAAAGACTCATCAACAAAAAATAGCACAAAGTGTTTTATAAAAAATATTTCATATCAATTAGGCACAGAACAGGGATTTATAACACCAGCCCCAGGCGAGTTATATCCAATTCTGTTAACAATCAGTATTAGCGCACAGGCACTTATTCCAGAGTCCACCAGTATACATGAGATTGACACCATTCTTGAGGCTATGGGTGAGGATCTTGAAGAGCCGTGGAGACAACCATATCCTCCGACATACCCCAGTTATAAATAATTATGAGTTATCAATTTTCAAATGTAAATTCTTCGGGCAGAACAAAATATTTTCCATTACAAGTATCCCGAATTTATAAAAGCCAAACGGGTGTTATTGAAAAATCAGAGGAGTTTTCAAGATTTATTTTTTTAACCAACTATAATGAATCGTTTGAAGCCGCATGGTCAACCCACGATGCTAACTTTGGTGCTTTGAACAAAACACATAGATATTCTCAAACTAATAGAAAGATAGAACTTAGTTTTAAATTGCCAGCAAGAAACGTTGCCGACTCTAAGGAAAATTTAGAATTCTGTCAAAATCTAGCTCGCATTGTTTATGGAAAGTATTATACGAACTATGAAACCACACCATTTGGATTTGCCATATACAATTACCAAGGAGCACTTTTTGACATTAGGCTTAACTTCGGCAATTTGATTAGAAATGAAAATGTTTATGTCTCGGACTTTTCTTTTACTCCTAACTTTGATGCAGGCATATTTGAATATAGTTCCACTCCTGTGAGCACCGAGAGCGGAGAAACTAAATTAGGAGAACTAAAGGATAGATTATTTGCCCAAGGAAGTGCCGATTTACCAGAAACCTCGTATACTAGCCACAATGATTTGGGCAAAGTATACCCAAAGGAAGTTGAAGTTAGTATTAGTGTGACAATTCTCCATGACTATCCACTTGGCTTCGGTGGACCACGCCGTCCAGGCGAGCCCTATAAGTGGGCTGAAAACGAAAACAGAGACTGGCCACATGGTACAGGACCGACCTATCCCGTTCTTCAATATATGACAAAGGATAACAATGCCGCATCCGAGTCTCTTTTCGAAATAGAGGAACCAAGTGACGGCGAAGTCCCTTCCGAAACATTTGAGTCGAAAGGTGGACCAATGGATGGACGCCAGTCCGAATATGTAAAAGATTTTTATATTAATGAATACGGCGATATTGTGTTTATCGAATAAATTATATTTTAACTCTAATTATAGTTATGGCTTATACAAATAAATTTAGATACAGAAACAGGTTGCTTTTTTCAAACGATAATGAACTTTATAGTGATTTACTGGAAGAGAGAGGAGTCGAGAGAATACAGCAATATATTACTGCTGAAACCATAGACTTGAGGAAGGTTGATAACATAACAACCATATCTCATGTTTGGAAAACGGGCGACAGATATTTTAAATTAGCAAACCAGTATTATGGTCGTCCAGAGCTTTGGTGGATTATCGCCTTATACAATAAGAAACCAACAGAAGGTAGTTTAAAAAGAGGTGATATGATTTTTGTCCCGACACCAGTTGAACAATTACTGTATTACTTGTAGGTGAAAAATGGCAGACTTTACTTTAGCAGATTATAAAATTCAAGCATATCTTTTAGCAAATGCTAAAAAGCTAGGTGAAATTACGGGCAGAACTCGCGAGCCCGTCGCCAATGTCCCTGGACTGGCTATATTGAACAACCCGCAAAACTATGTAATTAGAAAAGCAGTGGAGACCAGTGGCACTGGGCTTAAACAATCTATTATAAACAGCTTGACTGAAAAAGATAAGATATCTTTTGTGGATTCCCTGCCTGGTGTAGTCCGAACTTCTCTTGTGCCTTATGTAAATTTTTATAAAACCATAGTAGAGGGCGACAAAGAGGTAGATATAAGGCTGGAAACAGGAAAGATTGACTCAGGGTTTGTTCGTTCCGCTGGGGTTAGCCAAATAGACGGAACAAATCAGTTTAGCAATCCAGGCGTGAACATTGAGAGTATTGAGATCGTTAGATTGGGCGGTAACCCTGCCGAGATTGATACTAACATTACTTTTAAAGTGGCTTTGCGGGCTCTAAGACTCGGACACTTTTTTGACAGACAGGTTGCAACTAGTCAAAATGTTAGGAAAAATTTTGATGGAGACTATCCAGAGGCTATAAAGAAACAGCTTGCTGCCGGTATTGCTTGGATTGATCTAATCAAGATGAATTTGGAAGAGCAGGAGACAATCAAATCCAACCCAAGTTACAACGCCGTACAACAACAATTACAGAGATTTGGCACCAGATTCGGTATTGATTTTAGAGATACTTTGTTTAAAGAGGACTCAGCAGGAAATATTTATGATGATCTTAACACAAAGGTAAAAGTTGAGATTGGTTATAAAGCAATTAAACAAGAAGTTCTGGTGGAATTAGGCTTGGATGCAAACGCTCAATCAAAAATCAATGAAACAATCGAGGCACAAAAACAAGTCTTTTTTCTCAATCTAGTTCAGAATGAAATCTCATACGACGCCAAAGATGGTGTCCAGCTTTCAATTGATTTTGTCGCAGCGGGAGCGATGTCAACAACAACAAGAAAAACTGATCTGTTATTTGACCCAAGTTTTTTAGAAAGCGAGTTACGGCTTAACGACCAAAGGTGCAAAATATCTGAGAAGATGCCACACAAGGACGCAGGGACGGATACTTTTTTCAATACGCAAACTGGTCGCCAGGAGACCAGAACAAGATTCTCGAACAACGTTCGGTCAATGGTTATCGACCCGTTTGCAAGCTTGAGTGGCATGTTCGAGGATCAGGCAAAGATGCTAAACATTCAAGATGGAGCGAATACCTACGACATCGGTAACATCGACGACGAGGTGAAGACAGCCGACCTTACTTCAGGCGAGGCAAAGTCAGGTGCCATTGGACAGATTGAAAATGCTATAGATAAATTAAATCAAATAAAAAGAAACTTATTACTCAATGGGTTATATGGAGCCGCACTAATGCACGCAAATGCAGAAAGCGATGATTTGCCGATAAACTTTGACGACATTGCAGCGCGAGGCACCGCTGGAACAGGCTCTCAGATGTTAAAGTCTCGTGTTTATCTGCATCACGCAAGGAAAGATCATATTTTAAACTATGTATCATCATTTTTGTCTCCTATAAGTGACTCTAACCCTAAACCGTATGTCCAAAACTTTGGAGATTTGTATTTTTTTAGCGAGTCTGACTTGCCCGGTGCTACGGATAATGATTATCCTCAATCAGAACTTAAACGAAATGTTGAGAATTTATCAACAAAAACAGACGAAGACTATGTTTCAGATCTTACAAATGATTCAGCATCAAACCTTATTAAAGGAAATGAGGTGCAAATTGAATTCGTATATTTTGGAGATATAATTGAGACAGCTTTAGAAATTATCGCTGCCAATAATAGACTTGGTGAAGACATCAGTAATCTACAGAGAATATTTAATAGATCCAATAATTTTAAACACGCAGGTACAAATATTGATGAGGTGGCTAAAACTTGTTTTATTGAACCTTTCTATTGGAACACTACACCACCAACCGATGTATTTAAAAAGTTAAATGATCTCTTGGGCGGCGATATTATAATGGGTGATATTACCTATCAAAACCCAGCCGATCCAAATGATACAGTAACGGTTAATCTGGCGGATCTTCCAATTTCTATGATAGAATATAAAAAATGGTTTGCAACCCACATCGGCGGTACAGGAAGAACAACGTTTTTTCTTAAAGACTATATCAACATGTTGATGCGCTGGGTGTCACGACTGGTCGCAGACGCCGTAAATTACAACAGAACCACAACATCAAACAAAAAGCCACCAGAGTTAGTTGTTAACAAAGTGTTTGTGAACAAGAAGCCACCCAGTGGCGGAAGTATTTTTGGTCAAGTTGTTCAAGCACCCGGCGCACCACAATCTAATGATAAGTCACAATCTGCGGTTGACACATCCAAAATTATTAAAGTCATTAATAGTCAAGACCAAACACTTTTGAATCCAAGAGTGTTATCAATTCTGTCTCAAGCACCTTCCCCCAAATTGCCGCTACCTGCTGGGTCGAGGAATCGACGTAGTAGAGACAGGGACAAGAATATACCACACATCATTATCAATGATGCCGGAAATGGTGCGCTTAGAAGAATAAACTTTTCTAGAGAAGACATGCCAGGTCTCCGTGAGGCAAGGTTGTTTGAAGGCGAGGATTTTACTGGCACATCTCTTCTTAGGGAAAAATACAATGCTCAAATAGAGCTTGAGGGAAATAATTTTTTCAAACCAGGGACACTCCTATATGTAGAGCCTGGTGCTGTTGATTTGGGATACACTGATGATACAAACTCTTTTGCACGACAATTGGGCTTAGGAGGTTATTTTATAGTTATACGCACAACACATAGTCTATATTTTGCTGGAAAGTTTGATTGGCAAACCAGTATTTCTACACAATGGAAGTCTTTTGGTGATGAGTTGGCATATAAACCAAATCCAGATCCAAGACCGGGTAAGTGTCAAACTTCTTATTTGGCAAGGTATTCCAAAGCAATAAACCTCGATGATACTACTGATCTACAAAAGTTAAAAGATCTTTCAAATAACTATGCGAGTGCAATTCTCAGAAACAAAGAGGAAAATAAGTAAGCATGGATCGTTTTCGTTCGAGTTTGAAGTCTTTTGAATCAAGGGGTGCATACCTTAATTACATTTCAAGACGCTCCTCTTGTAATAATTATATGTCAATCACTGATAATTATTATTATGGAAAGGTAAATTCAAACGGAGATATTGTATATCTGTCGGAAAAATACTTGGCTACGCTGCCCACAAGGGGGCAAAAGGTGTTATACGCTTTAAACTTTGTCACGGATGCCTTTAATGATTTTAGAAAGTATTACCTTAAGGCAATCAATTCAGGTATTGTGAGAGATGATGTGTTGCGAGAAATAATCAACCCGATTAAGGGTTGGCAAAGTATTCATGAACTATATGCACAAAATATTAAAGGACTATATTCTATTGTTATAAACTCTTATTTACAAAGACAAGATAGGCTCGGAAAAGCTGCCCCAGATAATTTTGATGATTTTATGAGCGCGATTGACCTTCTTTTTTCTAAAACAGGAAAAAATGTAAACCTCTCTCGCTCCTCGTTTATCGCCTCATCGGCTGCTCCAATTTCCACAACTGGTCTTGTAATTGAATTAGCTCCGCAAAACAATAGTAGAAAAACAAGTCAACTAGCAGCAGCTTTTTTCACCAGCCAGAATTATGATTTTTATCTAAAGTCTTTAAAGAAGTTTGGATTTATGGTAGATATAAACTACCCAAGTAGAATTATTGCGGATATTGGATCCCCAGCGATGCAAGAATATATGAACAAATATGAATTAACAATTGACAACTTGTTCGATAAGTGTTATTATAAGGCAAAAGATTATGACTATGATCTAATCAAGGTTTACATGACTCAGTTTTATAACAATTACGCCAGTGACTATCCCGTAAAACAGAAAGTCATAAAGGCTGGAAAAGTTAGTGCTCAAAAATATTCTCTTGAGACAAGAACAGTGTCTGGTAAAAAGGTGCCGACTTCATCATCTAAGGTTGTTTGCCAAAGAACTTTGAAAGAGGTGATTAGACGCGAAGCAATAACACCACAACAATTAGAAACCATTTACAACGATGCATATTGGATTTCGTATTATCCACGACTAATCAATTACGAGATGGATAATCCCTTAGACACAAACAAAATAAAAAAAGTTGTAAAAAATTCACAAGATTTGCATAAAACACTTGGCATTGACGCAGCAAAGAGTTATATTAATGGTGTATTTAAAGTCTTGCGTTTTCCAATCGACGGAAAACATTCAACCACGCTCCAAAAAAGCACCCTATTGACATCAGCGACATCCTCTGATACAATAGGTCCATCGACAACCAACACACCATCCGGCGGCTCATCCAGCGGTGGCGGTGGATACTAAGAGTGATACTTGTTAGTCCAAACCTTAGACGATAAAAAACACTGTGTCGGTATATACCACGACGGCAAACTAATCTATGACTGCGAGGAGTTTGACTTCGACGCTGTATCTGCGACTTGGAACTACAATCCTGCTTTTTCACAAAAAGACGCTCTCATTGCCTCTCTATTCGTCGGCGGCAAATCCTTAAATGAAGTTTGCCCTGATTTTCTTAGACACCGCTGGGACACCATTAGCACCCGCCTGAACGCTTTCTATAAGTCATTTTCCACTGCCAAAATAAGCTTGGATATCAATTGCTTCTTTGACCTTGTTCCTCAACGATTTTTGTTAGAATACTGCGAGGTCAAGAATAAAATTACAGATCACATTGTTAAGACACACACCAAACCTGCGAACTATGACTTCCTCCGTTCTTTGGCGGAGTTGACTTATGACATCAGCCAACAAAAGTTAAATGTTGATTACTCGGAGATCGCCCGCGACAGCCATCAACTAAAGGTACGCAACTTCCTTAAGAAGTCCAAATACACCAAACCGCACATCAACTACAATATGTGGGGCACGAAGACTGGACGCATGACGACTTATAAGAGTTACTTTCCAATCCTCACGCTTGACAGCGAATATCGCTCTATTATCAAACCGACAAACGATTACTTCGTGGAGCTTGATTACAATGCAGCGGAACTTCGTGTTCTGCTTGGGCTCGGCGGTAAGCAGCAACCCACTGAGGATCTTCACATCTGGAACTTAAATAACATATATCGTGGAAACGGAACAAGAGATGAAGCAAAGAAGCGCATCTTCTCTTGGCTTTACAATCCTCAATCAAAAGATTATGCACCGCGCCGCTTTTATGATCGCGAGGGCATCTTAAGAAAATATTGGAATGGGCAAGTTGTCATTACTCCGATGGATCGTGTAATCAGTGCGGACAAACACCACGCATTAAACTATTTAATACAGAGTACAACCAGTGACATTGTGTTGTCCAGAGCATTTAAAATTGCAGAGAAACTAAAAAATAAAAATTCTTTTATTTCTTTCACACTTCATGATAGTATAGTTATAGACTTTGACGATACTGAGCGTGAATGTGTCCAAGAGTTGTTAGAGATGTTTTCTCAAACTCCTTTTGGAAAGTTTCAGGTTAACTTAAGTGCGGGCAAGTCATATGGGGATATGAGGAGGATTGAATGGACACAGTAATCGGGCTTGGAAAAGCTGGTTGTGCTATTGCAGACAAGTTTGCACAATATCCTCAATATAAGACCTTTAAGATTGACTCCGAAGGTCTTGATCCTAAAAGCAAGAACTGCCATTTGCTAAAAAAACAAGACAGCCCCGAGAAATACGAGAAAGCCGTCCGCTCGATGAAGACATTCTTTGGCAGAACCACAGATAATGTCCTATTTGTATTGTCTGGCTCTGGCATGATCTCCGGTGCCACACTTCAAATTTTAAAGAACCTCCGAGGAAAGAAAGTTAATATTCTTTATATCAAGCCAGATATGGAATTCTTGGGACACACGAACATCCTCCAAGAGCGAGTAGTAAGAAATGTTTTACAAGAGTATACTCGTTCCGGTGTGTTCAATCGTATTTTTCTTGTAGATAACAAAAAAGTAGAAGAAGTCCTGGGCGATGTCCCGATTATTGGCTACTATGATAAGCTAAATGAACTGATTGTCTCCACTATTCACATGGTTAATGTCTACGATCACCAGAAAGCGATCCATGCGACCCCATTTGATAAGGCAGATACAACACGCATTTCAACATTCGGTATTGTAAATGTGGACGAGGGCAAAGAAAAGTTATTTTTTTCTCTTGACAATGTTCGAGAGAAGTGTTATTATTATGCTATCAACTCAAAAGCATTAGAGACAGACGGAAAACTTTTGCGAACACTAACTGACAATATCAACAAGAACATTGGCAAAGACGTTCGAGCAGGGTTCCAAGTTTACTCTACCTCTTATGAACAAAACTACGGGTACTTGGTGGCAAACACTGAGTTAACGAACAATTAAGAATTATATGAAAACCGCACTAAATTTTTTAAAAGACCGCTGGAAAAGAATGGCTACATTGCTTGCCCTTTCTCTAATTGGCACCTTTGCAGCAATGCAGGTTCATAAAAACGGAATTGAACTTGGAAAAAAAGTTGGGCGATGTGAAGTCACTTGCGCTATTTTTATTGGAGACTTTATTGCACTCGATGGTGACGGATGCCAATGTGAACTGGCAGCAGGATTTGTTGTCACAGTTCCAATAGATCCAGATTATTTTGAAAATTCTTTGACAGAAGAATAAAACTATGTTACAATCTATAATAGCAAAGCGAGAGAGTTATCGCTTTGACTCTAGACCAACCAGTCACAACTACAAGGAGAAAAGACAATGGGAATTGATTTAGATAAAATGAAGCAGCGCAGGGCTGCACTACAAGGAAAAGGCGGCGGCAACCGCGATACATTCTGGCGTCCACAAGATGGCGAACAGACTATTCGTATTGTTCCTACCGCTGACGGCGATCCCTTTAAGGATTTCTGGTTTCACTACAACGTAGGAAACAACCCAGGCTTCCTCAGTCCAAAGAAGAACTTTGGCGAAGAGGATCCACTGAACGACTTTGTTCGGAAGCTTTTTAACGAGGGCACCGAAGAAAGTATTAAAATGGCGAAGTCGCTTATGGCACGTCAAAGATTTTTCTCACCCGTACTTGTACGAGGTGAGGAAGATAAGGGTGTTCGTATTTGGGGTTATGGAAAACAAGTATATGAGCAATTGCTCAACCTTGTCCTTAATCCAGAATATGGAGATATTACCGATACTGACACAGGAACTGATCTTGTTCTTCATTATGGTAAGCCACCCGGAGCAAGTTTCCCACAAACGAAGCTTACTCCACGTCGTCGCTCTTCTGTCCTCTGTGATGAGGCAGTTGGTGGTGACGAACGATGCGCGGAATTTCTTGAAAGTATTCCAGAATTCGACACGCTCTTTGAGCGTAAAACGCCAGCAGAAGTAGGCGCTATGTTAGACGCATACCTGCTTGGTGAAGAAGGCACCAACGAGGGGACTGGTTCAACCACAACCCCTCCTCCCTCCACTGACACAGTGTCCTCTGTTGACGCTGCCTTCAACGAACTCATGGGAGCGTAATCCCCGCGCCCACAGGGAGGCACAGGGTTATCAGGTGCCTCACACTTTTATTTTGGAGATTAAATGAGAATGGCGAAAGCTAAAAATACAAAAGCTGGTAAATTAAACTTATCTGATATGCGTGCCCTTATTAATAAAAGGGCTGGTCTGAATGTCGCTCACGACTTGACTGAACAAAACCCCACCGAGGTTAAAGAGTGGATTCCAACTGGCTCTCGCTGGTTGGACTCGATTATTTGTCGTGGTAAACTTTCTGGCATCCCCGTTGGCAAAGTTGTTGAGATTGCAGGTCTTGAAGCAACAGGCAAGTCCTATATGGCAGCCCAGGTCGCTGCGAATGCACAAAAGATGGGAATGGATGTTATTTATTTTGATTCAGAGTCAGCAATTGATCCTGGTTTTCTTGAGAAAGCAGGATGTGATTTAAGTAGCCTTCTCTATGTTCAGGCTGCCTCTGTTGAGTTTGTTTTGGAGACTATTGAAGACCTACTTGCGAACAATGATAATCGTATGTTGTTTATTTGGGACTCGCTTGCACTCACACCTGCTATTTCAGACATTGAGGGCGATTTTAATCCCCAGTCCTCCATGGCTGTAAAGGCTCGTATTCTTGCAAAGGGCATGTCCAAGTTGACTGTACCCATTGCTAACTCGCAGTCTACTTTCTTAGTGTTGAACCAGTTGAAGTCAAACATCACTCGTTCACCCTCTGAGGCTATGACGACCCCTTATGTCACACCAGGCGGAAAGGCTATGATTTATGCGTACTCGCTTCGCATCTGGCTGACTGGGCGAAAAGCCAAGGCATCTTTTGTTACTGACGATAAGGGCTTCCGCATCGGTTCAGAGGTTAAGGTAAAGTTGGAGAAATCTCGCTTTGGTACTCAAGGTCGGCAATGTAACTTCCGAATCCTTTGGGGAGATGAGATTGGCATTCAGGATGATGAAAGCTTGTTTGATGCAATCGCTGGCTCATCCAATTTGGTTCGCACAGGTGCCTGGTATACTCTCTTGGATTCCTCTGGGAACGCCTTGGGTGCGAAGTTTCAAGCAGCGAAGTGGACTGACCGAATGGCAGAAGAAGAATTCCGGTCAAGGGTCCATGAGATTATGGACGAGGAAGTTATTTATAAGTTTGACAAGCGCGTAGGAAACGCAGCAGATTTTTATGAAGAAAATGATGAATAATAAAACTAGTTATACGTCTATAGAACAGGAGTTAAAACAATGAAATCACTTATTACCGCTGCTCTCTTTGGAGCTTTTCTTTCTGGATGCGCCGCACACGCACATCCACCACAACAAACGCACGTTCGTGTACCCGCTCACCAAGTTAAAGCTTGGGTTTGGACACCAGGCTATTATCGAGCTAATGGTGTTTGGGTACGTGGATCTTGGAGTATTCAGCATATTGATCGCCACATGCTGAATCGTAATCCTCGCACGCATGTTCGTTGGATTAAGGGACGTAAGCGACCAGTGCCTCCACCCAGGCAAACTCGTCATCGTCGCCGTCAACACCGACGATAATCAAAATGCCCCCACAGAAAACAAGTTGGGGGCATTTTTTTATTTAAAATAACCCTTGACAACGCCACCAAGTAATGGTATATTATTATTAAGCTTGAGTGGTGGAATTGGTAGACACAAGGGACTTAAAATCCCTCGCCAGTATTGGCATGCGGGTTCGATTCCCGCCTCAAGCACCATCTATATTATGAAACGACTATTAGTAATTGACGCTCTCAACTTGATGTTCCGAAACTACATCGTGAACCCAAGTTTATCTACAAACGGACAACCCATTGGAGGACTTAAAGGTTTCCTCCAGTCTCTCCAGAAGCTTATCAGGGAAACAAAACCTGACCAAGTTGTCATCTGTTGGGATGGTGAAGGTGGCAGCCAAAGACGAAAGTCACAAAATAAGGGCTACAAAGAAGGTCGCAAGCCTATTCGCTTGAACCGCGATATTCGCAACCTAACTGAAAACGAAGAGATTTCTAATAAGATCTGGCAACAGACACGCCTCGTTGAGTATCTTAACGAACTGCCGATTGTCCAGTTGATGCTACCCGCTGTTGAGGCAGACGATATTATTAGTGTTGTCGTACAGCACCCAAGCTTTGCTGGATGGCAAAAAGTTATTGTCTCATCAGACAAAGATTTCTTTCAGTTGTGTGACGGTGAAACCATTGTCTTTCGACCCATCCAGAAGCAAATCATCAACCAGACGGGGCTTGTGGAACAACATGGCATTCATCCAAAAAACTTTGCCCTTGCCAGAGCCATCGCAGGAGACAAGTCAGACAATCTTCCAGGCGTTGGAGGTGTCGGGCTCCCGACAATCTCAAAGCGTTTTCCGTTCTTAGCTGAAGATGTCTCATACGACATTGACACATTAATGAAGTATTCCAAAGAACATGCAGGTAAAGTCAAGGCATACACGAATGTACTTGAAAAACGAGCAGTGGTGGAAGAGAATTACAGGCTCATGCAGCTTTACATACCCTCAGTTAGTGTACAGGGTAGACAAAAGATCAATTATGCACTTGGCAACTTTAAACCAGAATTTGCCAAAACAAATGTAAAGGCAATGATGATTGAAGATGGATTTGGTGTTGTGAACTTCGTCGATATGTATGCTTGGATGAATAAGATTGTAGCAGATTCCCGAATATAAAACTATTTATTAACATGAAACTATACAACAAATGGAGAGAAACTTTCGGAGAGTCAGATAAAGCAAATTTGAACTCTGAAATTCTCGTTAAGGGCTTTAAAAATTTTATAAACGAAGACAACGATCCTGAGTCCGTGGATCTGTCAAGTTTTGAGTTTCACGATGAACTCAACCAAGACTTTTGGAATCAAGAGGACGATAGATTAGATCCCGAGATTCGTGTTAAACTAATGGCAATTGCTAATGATTTCTGGGACTCTCTTGAAGTCGGTGACGCTGAATATGATGATATTACTTTCACCGGCTCACTGGCTGCTCACAACTACTCTCAGTTTTCAGATGTAGACCTCCATATTCTTGTTGATTTTTCCAATGTCGATGACAAGGTTGATTTGGTGCGAGAATACTTTAACGCCATGAAGTCTATCTGGAATCGTCTTCACGATATTCTTATTAAGGGCTACGAAGTTGAGATTTATGTGCAAGATATCAATGATCCCCATGAAGCACAAGGTCTCTATTCAGTGCTTAATGATGACTGGATTAAAAAGCCTACCCTTGACAAGCAAGACTTTGACAAGGACAACATAAAGAAAAAAGCAGCAGGCTTAATGGACCAGATTGATCGCCTCCAGCCGCTTCTTGACGAGGGCAAGTACGAAGAAGCCGAGAAATATGCAGATAAACTAAGAGAAAAGATTCGTAAAATGAGAAAAACAGGATTAGAAACAGTTGGTGCATACTCTGTTGAAAACCTCGCTTTCAAAGTGCTGAGAAGGAATGACTACCTCGGCAAGCTTTCTGATGCTAAACGAGAGGCTTACGATAAAATGCTGTCAATCAAAGAGCAGCAAAACACCAAGGAATAATAATGGCAACGTTTAATTCATATCAGTCGGGATTACACAATGTAGGCTCGTTCCAAGTTAGTTCGAGTCCTTACGCTACAGCTTCGCTTGATATCAACCCTGGACCTGACTTCGCCAGCGATCCAGTTGTACTACAGATTGATTTTGATCGAGTGTCAAAATTTATTATTGTAAAGAATGAAGTCTCGGTTGATTTAGCAGACGCCCCGCTTCGTCTTGGTTTCTCAGAGAATGGTGTAAAAGGCACCAACTATATCGTGCTCTTTAACGATGAGAGTTTTTCAGCAGATTACAAAGTAAGTCGTCTTTATCTGATGGCTCACACAGCCGTTTCAGCGTCTGCCTCTGTTCACGCTGGCATGACTGGAATTCATAAGAATCAATTAGAGCATAACTGGTCCGGCTCGTTGGGTGTCGGATAGTGGGATTCAATGGCTATAAAAGTCAAATTCCAAGAGGATATGTTAAATCCTTAGAGGCAACATTTACGACAACCGCGTCATTTGATGCATATACCGCCAGTCACGACCACGGCGGTGGCGGCGGCGGTGCCGGTGGTGGTATTTTTACCGAAGTTAACGGAACTCAGGCTTTTACAACTAGTAGTGTTAATATTGGCACAGATGACGCGCCAACTCAAACCTTAAATGTAAGAGGTGTCACTGAATTAAGTGGTGGTTTGGTCCATAAACGCCAACCCAAGACGGGCAATTATTCAGTAACAACTTCTGATTATTTTATAGCAGCAGATTCCAGTGGGGGCGTTATTACTTTCTCGCTTCCAAACGCCGCAAGCGCAACAGAAGGGCAGACTTGGGTCTTTAAAGATGAGGGCGGCGCTGCCCATACAAACAACATTATTATTTCTCCATCACAAGGCGGGCAGACAATCGATGGTCAGGCTTCGATTAGGTTAGAGTCGCCATATGCTTCAGTCCAGATTTATACAGATGGTTTGACTAAATTTTATATCTTCTAATTTTTTCACAGAAGATACAAAAAATATTCACTCTTCAAATCTGTCTCCTATATATGGGTGGATGGGATGCTCATTTATTGAGTCGCTTTTTTATAAAAGCGTCTCTTTAGTTGGATATCCGCGTCCACATATTTTAACTATAGGAGATAAACAAAATATGGCTTATAAATTTCAACATGGTCAGGCAATCCTTTCTGGCGCGTTAGATCAAGAGGGTTCCATTGACATCAAAGATGATGGCTCTGGAGAATTCGAGTTAAAACATGATGGTAACACCATCCTTGACTCTTCTCGTGCTCTTGGCAACGTGACAACCATTTCTGGTTCAGAAATTATTTCTGGTCGTGATTTAAAACTCGACGTTGGTGGTAAAGTTGGTATTTCAACTGACACTGACCTCTTAACACTTACTGCTCAAAAAGTTAGTGTTGCAGGTGTGCATTCTGCATCTGCTCGCATCGACGGCTTCGGTCTTCGTATTGACACAGGCGGAACAATTGGCACTGCTGGAGACACCGACCTCTTAACTCTTAACAACGCTTCGGTTGTTGTTGCTGGTGAGCTTCAACCCCTCACAGTTTCTGCTTCGGCACGAGTTGACGCTTTCGGACTCCGCGTAGACACAGGTGGTGTTATCGGAACCGCAGGAGACAACGATCTCTTGACTCTCAATAACGCATCGCTCGTTGTTGCTGGTGAGATTCAACCCCTTACGGTTTCTGCTTCCGCCCGCGTGGATGCATTCGGTCTTCGTGTTGACACAGGTGGAACAATTGGTACCGCAGGAGATACCGATCTCTTGACACTTAATAACGCATCGCTTGTTGTTGCTGGTGAGATTCAACCCCTTACGGTTTCTGCTTCGGCACGAGTTGACGCATTCGGTCTTCGTATCGATACAGGTGGTGTTATTGGAACCGCAGGAGACACAGACCTCCTGACACTTAACAATGATCAACTTGTTGTTGCTGGTGCTGCCCAAGTTAGCAATGGCTTGTCGGCAACTGGTGGAAACATCGCCGCAGCCGCTGGCGCTGTTTCTGGTTCTACCGGACTCGCTGGTCGTGGAGTAACAATTGATGAAGGTGGAAAGCTTGGTACAAGTGCTGATGCTGACCTTGTGCAACTCGACGCTAATAAAGTTAGTGTTGCAGGTGTTGTTTCTGGTTCTCAAAGACTTGATGGTCGAGGACTTCGCATTGACACAGGTGGTGTTATTGGTACTGCTGGAGACACAGATCTCTTGACCCTTAACAATGGCTCGCTTGTCATCGCTGGTGGGGCTCAGGTTAGCACTGGTTTGTCGGCAACTGGTGGAAACATCGGCGCAGCCGGTGGCGCTGTTTCTGGTTCTACCGGACTCGCTGGTCGCGGTCTTACACTCGACACTAATGGTGTCATTGGAACCGCAGGAGATGCAGATCTCTTGACACTTGCCAACGGGGTGCTTCAAATTGCTGGTGAGCTTTCTTCCTCTGGAGAACTCGACGCTCTTGCTGTTAATGCTCACTCTTTCTCGATCAACAATGAGGACTTTATTGATGCTAGCTCGAATATTACTGCTGCTGGACTTTCTGGTTCTGGTAATCTTCTCGCTGCTGGTACAGTTCGCCTCGATGGTGTTGCTGCTGCAACAATCGCTGAAGGTGCTGACTTCTTCTACATCTTGGATGCTGATGATAACTTGATGAAGAAAGAGTCTGTTGCTGATGTCGTTTCCGGTCTTGCTGGTGATGGTCTCAAAAATGGTTCTAACAAGTTTGCTCTTGATCTCAACGAGTTGACTGCTGCTGCTGTTGACGTTGCTAACGATAGTATCGCTATTGTTGACGCTAACGACTCTAACCTTTCTAAGAAAGAAAGCATTGCTGACCTTGTGTCTGGAATCGCTGGCGGCGGTCTTACTGCTACCGCTGGTGTTCTTTCTACACAAGCAGGAACCGTTACCAGTATCCGTACTGACGGCGCTGTTAACACCACTGCCTTGGTCGAAGGTTACAACTATATGACTGGTTCTGCTTCCAAGTCCGTGACACTTCCTGCTTCACCAACCGTTGGTGATGTTGTTATTGTCAAGGCTGGTAACTTGGCTGACGGCGAAGCGCTTACAGTCGCACGCGCTGGTTCACACACAATTGACGGACTTACCTCTGTCGAACTTGAGTCTGACTACGCTGCTGCGAGTTTCGTATACCTTGTTGCTAACAACTGGGGTATCGTCTAAACCATACTCTTATTCAATTTTATTTGGATATTCCTGGGTGCCCCTCCTTGTGGGGGGCATCCTTTTTTTTATAGACTATTTATGTTGGAGGGCTTTCAATGGCTTATAAATTTTCAAGAGACGAGCGAGAGTTCGGAGACATTAAGTTTGAGTCTGACTCAGACACCGGGCTTGACTTTGAGGAAAACTATATTGGATTTGACACCGATGGTTCTACAAGTATGGTTTTGTCTGGCTCAAGGGTCGGAATTGGCACCACGACCCCAGAATATCACTTACAGGTAGCTGGCAATATCGGTGTTAATCAATATATTTACCACAACGGGGATGCCAACACATGGCTCAATTTTACTGACGATAGGATAAGATTTAAGGTTGGTGGGATGGGCATGGTTGGAATGCATAAGAAAGATTCCGCCCCTCATCAGGTTACAATCAATAATGGAAACAATAATATTGACTTTGTTGTTAATAGTAATAATAATAGTAATGATCCGATAATGAGATGCGATGCTTCTACTGCTAGAGTGGGAATTGGTGGGGTTGCCGCCCCAGACGAAGCACTTCATGTTGGCGGTAATCTTAAGGTTGTTGGAACTAATTTTATAACTGGCTCACTTCAGGTCACAGGCTCTGGTCAATCGCTAATAACATTACACACCCGTGATGCCGACAATCTCAAAGAAATTGTTTTTCTTAAAGATGGAAACGCTGCTGCTGCAATGCAAATTAATAGCGCAGAGCATTTTTTTATTGAAAACGAGAACGCGAAAGATTTAATATTAAGAACTAACAATCAAAACACCTTAAGAATATATGGCTCCAGCCAAAGAGTCGGCATTAATCAACCACACGGCTCAACGACAGCAAATGGAGCATTGGATGTTACAGGCGAGGTCATGATAACTGGTAGTGCTCACATCGAAAACACAATAGCATTAAAACAAGGCAGTGATCCATCAACACTGGATGGTTACGCTCACATCTACGCCAAAAATGATGGGCTCTTTGGTGACGCCGAGTTGTTTGTTAGGGATGAAGCAGGAAACGTGACCAAGATTTCACCACATAATAGTCAAGGTGAATGGGAATATTTTTCAAAAAATACTAAAACCGGCAAGGTGTTTCGTGTTAATATGGAGAAGATGATTCGTAAGCTTGAAGAAATTACGGGCGAGTCCTTCATAGAAGAGTGGAACGAAGATAAATAATTATTTATTTGACACACCACTCAGTTGTGTTATAATACCTATGTAATATAATATTCAGGTGTACATTTGAACTCGCAAGAACAAACTAGTTTTAGCAAATACGGCAAGTCTTTTCAAGAGGGTCTTGCTGCCCTTATACTACAAGATAGGGCTTTTTCAGACCAGATCCAAGAGGTATTGGAGACGGACTATTTTGAACTAAAATACTTGCAAGTATTCGTCGGCAAGATTTTTGATTATAAAAAGGAATATAATGTCCACCCAACTGCTAAGATTCTTTTGACGATTTTTCGTACTGGGATAGAAGAAGAAACAGATGCAGTAAAGAAACAGACCCGAGATTATTTTTCACGAATTTATAACACTGAAGTAAGAGATGAAGACTTCATCAAGAAAACATCGCTTGACTTTTGTCGGAAACAAACGCTAAAAGAGGCTATGATTAAGTCCGTGGGTTTGCTGAAAAGTTCATCATATGATGAGGTTGCAAAAGTCATAACCGATGCTGTTAAGCTCGGCAGTGATTCAGATTTTGGATATGATTATGTAGCAGATTTTGAAAGACGATTTGAAATTAAAGCACGCGACCCAATTAGCACGGGCTGGGATGAAGTTGATCAACTTTGTCGAGGCGGTATTGGAAATGGTGAGCTTGGTGTTGTGATTGCACCAACAGGTGCTGGCAAGTCTATGGTACTTGTGCATCTTGGAGCACAGGCGCTTTTACAAGGAAAGACGGTTGTACATTACACACTTGAGCTTCAAGATACCAGTATTGGCATTCGCTATGATAGCTGTATTACGGGTGTCTCCCTTTCCGAGATGCATTCTTTTAAAGAAATGATTTACGAAAAGGTACAGGAAGTACCTGGGCGTCTAATTATTAAAGAGTACCCAACAAAATCTGCCAGCACCCAGACAATTAAAAATCATCTGGAAAAACTTAAACAAAGAGATATAAAAGTTGACATGATTCTGGTAGACTATGGAGACTTATTGAGACCTGTTACCGTTACGAGAGAAAAGAGGCACGACTTGGAATCTATTTATGAAGAATTACGAGCAACAGCACAAGAAAATAAATGCCCAGTCTGGACTGCATCTCAAACTAATCGTTCAGGTCTAAATGCAGAAGTTGTAACCCTGGAGGCAATCTCCGAGGCATACAGCAAATGTTTTGTTGCTGACTTTATTTGTTCAGTATCCAGAACAATTGACGATAAGAACAATAATACAGGGCGGCTATTCGTTGCCAAGAACAGATTCGGTCCAGACGGGCTTGTTTATCCAGCCAAAATGGATCTCAGCAGAGTTAAGATTGATGTGCTGCCTTCGACAGGTGAAACAATCGGTGAAATTCAAGTTAATGCCGCGAAACAGCAGTCGGAAAAATTAAAAGAAAGATATAAACAATTCAAGGATGGGAAATAAATTGGGAAAGTTAAAAGACTACTTCGGTGGTGATGAATTAGCATCAAATGTATGGCTAACAAAATATGCTTTGAAAGATCAGAGTGGAAAGGTTTTAGAGGAAACGCCAGATGATATGCATCACCGCATCGCATCCGAGTTTGCCCGTATTGAAACAAAGTTTGGTGGCAAAAGTGCTTTGTCTGAGGAACAAGTGTTTGATTTAATTAAGAATTTTGAATATATTGTACCTCAAGGTTCGCCTATGATGGGTATCGGTAATAATCATGTCAACGTGTCGCTTTCCAACTGCGTCGTTGTCGCCTCACCGGATGACAATATTTCCGCAATTATTGATTCCTCTAAGAATCTCGCTAATTTATTCAAAAGGCGATGTGGCGTCGGACTTGATATCAGCCAACTCCGTCCCGAGGGCACCCCTGTTAACAACTCCGCAGGCACCACTACAGGTGCTTGGTCGTTTGCTGACTTATACTCATATATCTGCCGCATGATTGGTCAAAATGGACGCCGAGGTGCGCTCATGATCTCCATGGACATTCGCCATCCAGATATCGAGAAATTTGTCACGATGAAACACGATCTGACAAAAGTTACAGGAGCAAATGTTTCTGTTAAAATTAGTGATGACTTCATGGAAGCGGTTGAGAACAATGAGTCGTTTACTCTCCGGTTTCCTGTTGGCTCAAAAACCCCGAAGTACACGAGAGAGGTAAGCGCCGCCGCCCTCTGGCAACAAATCGTAGAATCTGCCACAAAGACGGCAGAACCTGGATTGTTGATGTGGGGCAACATTGAAAAGTACCTCCCAGCCGAGGCGTATGCCGATGTAGGTTTTAAAACAGTATGCACCAACCCTTGTGGGGAGATTCCGCTCTCGGCTTACGATTCGTGTCGATTGATTTCCGTGAATCTAAAAAGTTTTGTAGATCGAAAGTTCCAAAAAAATACGGAGTTCAATTTTTCCAGATTTTCGGAAACTGTTGCTAAGGCTATGAGACTATCTGATGACTTAGTGGAACTTGAAATAGAAAAGCTTGACAATATTATTAAAGCCTGTGACACCTCCGATGAAGTCGAGCTTTGGGAGGAACTGAAGACTGCCTGTGTTAATGGAAGACGAACTGGTTTAGGTACACATGGCTTGGCAGATGCTTTGGCATGTCTTAACTTAGCTTATGACTCTAAAGAGGCGATGTCAGTAATTGATAAAATCTATGAAACTTTTAAAATCGCCGCTTATACAGAGAGCGTCCGCTTATCCGAGGAGCGAGGTGCTTTCCCAGTATTTAATTGGGAAAAAGAAAAGAATAATGCCTTTATCCAATCTCTACCACCGGAACTGCAAGCGCTCATCGCCCAGCATGGAAGACGGAACATCTCAATCTTGACCAATGCGCCAACCGGCTCTGTTTCTATTCTTTCTCAGACTTCATCTGGTATTGAGCCTGTTTTCCGAAACTCTTATACTCGCCGTCGTAAGCTCTCTCACAACGAGACCGACATGCAAGCTGATTTCGTTGATGATTTGGGCGATAAGTGGACTGAGTATGAAGTTTTTCACCATAATGTTCGGGACTATCTTGACGCCAACAATACCGACGAGATTCCTGATTTTTTCACGGAATCCGACGCTATTGACTGGGAAAACCGAGTAAAAATTCAGGCAGCAATTCAGAAGCATATTGACCACTCAATTAGCTCAACAATTAATCTTCCCAAGGGCACCGATCCAGAGGTCGTTTCTCGTCTTTATCAACTTGGCTGGAAACTTGGATTAAAGGGTATCACTGTTTATGTTGATGGCTCACGAACCGGCGTCCTTATTACAAACACTGAGGAAAACAAAGAATCTTTCCCACAACACCAGGCAGTAAAACGCCCTTCAGAATTACCCTGTAGTATCCACCACACAACTATTCAGGGAGAGAAGTGGATTATTTTAGTGGGCATGCTTGACGGCAAGCCTTACGAAGTTATGGGGGGTCTGTCAAACTTAATTGAGATCCCCGCGAAGCATACTGAAGGTATTCTTGTAAAACACCCTCGAAAAACAAAGAATTCTGTTTATGACTTGCGTGTTGGTAAGAATGGTGATACAATTGTTGTAAAGGATCTTGTCAAAGTCTTTGACAATCCAAACTACGCAGCTTTTACTCGCCTTATCTCACTTTCGCTACGACATGGAGCAAACATTCAATATGTTGTTGAACAAATGCAGAAAGACCGAGACAGCGATATGTTCTCATTCGCCAAGTGTGTTGCGAGAGTTCTTAAAAATTATATTATTGATGGATCCGAAGGGAGCGATAAAATCTGCACTGAATGTGGTGTAGATGGGCTCATTTACATTGAGGGTTGCTTAACTTGCCGTGAGTGCGGCTTCGCAAAATGCGGATAATTAAAAAAACGAGAAAATGACAATCCATCGTAACATGTACGACAAAAAAGGAAAAACTATGCTACAGCCATTCAACAGGCACATTTTAATCACACCAGAGTTTATTGAGAGGGAGAAAAAGAAAGAACAATCAACAATTCTGCTCCCTGAAGACTATACAAAGGTAGAGGGTAAATACTGCACTGCCATTGTTCACAATACAGCCGAAGATTGCCGCTTTGATAATCTTCCGACTGGAAGTCGTATCCTTGTGGATCGTGCGATGATTGAAGAAGTGGAGCACAATGGAGAAAAGCACCACCTCATCTTAGACAACTATGTAATTGCACAAGTCACGGAGTAAACAATTGGCGCACCACTATCGTGAATTTTTCATGACTTATGACCGACCCCTCAAAAAAGAAAAAGAACAGATTTCGGGATCAGTAGAACAGAAAACCGAGAAGAAAGAAGAGAACAGAGAAACTAAATGTTCCGATACGGAAAAATAGCTCTTGGGTGTTCACTAAGTTCGGCACTTTATTGTTTTTACAACGAAATACCAATGATTTATGTTGAAAGGCGTAAAATCCACCCATTTGAGTTTTTTAAACCCAATACCGATCTTAGTTTACTAAAAATAGAGCCCCTGCGTTATGACTTGAAAATGTCTGACGAAGGGGTTGCTGTGTTTGGACCTTCAAAACGGCAAGTATATGAGAAAATCATGGTCTTGCTGTCCCTGTCTGGACTTGTGCCGTTTTCAAATTTAGCAAAATCGGTCCATATTGATAAAAAACACTTGAAAATTATTACAGAGCACAATAGAGTTTATAAAGTCGAATATGATGAGCTTATCGTGTTTGATGACACAAAGATATCGGGATTATCGAGTATTTTAAAAGATAATAAAAATCAAAAAACACAGGTTTTAGACTGGTTTGAGATTAATCAGGGATCTGGTACCAAATTGGACTATATTCAGACTGAGGGCGATTTTATAAACCAGATTTTTTTGTACGAGTCAAAGCGACCTGACGTAAATCAACAATTCAAGGATTTAGTGGCAATATCTCGCCTAACATCAGACGAGGCAAAGTACGAATACCAAAACTCTGATACATATGCTCGTTTTAAGGTACTAAAGTGCATGAAAGAGGCTGGAATTCGGGGTCCAAAAAACGGCAAAAATCCAAACTATCCAGAAAGGTCACAAGAGCCCTTCAAGTGGCTATCTCCAAAAATAACTTTTGTAAAACGTGAGATTGTGCCACCTCCGATGTCGAAATATCGAAACACCAAAAAGATTAACTTTTGTTATGACGCTCCAGAGCAGATTATGTCAAAGAGCGCCATAAAAATCAATTCTTACCCAACCAAGCTTTTGAACACATTTTAATGGAACCGAAACCAACCGTCAAATTAACATCGTTTCATTTGGCAGGAATTATTCCTGTAGCGGGGCACAAGCACGATTTTGGGTTTCAGTGGGACAATGTGTTAATGCCCATCGCAGAAAACTATACTGCCTTGGAGAGAAGCGTGATGGAATGTGCTTATGCAGGCTGTGAGACGATTTGGATTGTTTGTAATGAAGATGTCCAGCCACTTATTCGCCACAGATTAGGTGAAATGGTGCAAGACCCTATTTGGTATGGCAGAACTCTGTCTTTAAACCCGGAAGAAGAGAGAAAACAGATACCAATTTATTATGTCCCAGTTCATCCAAAAGATCGTGATCGGGTTGACTGCTATGCTTGGAGTATCCTCCATGGGGCAAACACCGCATATTGGATCAGTAAACAAATGAGTGTATGGGTCACGCCAGATAGATACTATGTTTCTTTTCCGCTTAGTATTTACCCAGAAAACGCACCGAGGGTTCATAGAAAATTAATTTCTAGTGACAATAACTTCTTTTTCTGTTATAATGGTAAAACATTGAAAGACGGCGAATACATGGGGTTCACATTCGGACCCGAAGATTTTATTAAAAGCAGGCAAGTGATTAGGAAAGAGGGAACGAGAGAATGGAAGGACAGCAACAACGAAATACCTACAGAAAGACTACCATTTGAAAAAAGATGGTCTGCACGTCATTTTTCTCTTGACAAAGTATTTAAACCTGTTATAATATTAGAGTCAAATACAAAAGAGTTGGAGTGGTATCACGACTTGTCAAGTTGGGATGGCTATACCGGCTATTTTGCATCTGAAGAATCAAAGACAATACAACGTCCTTATAAAGGCTTATTAAAATACCATGAATGGAATGGTTTAGGAGTAGAAAATGCCAACAAAGACAACATCGGTGAAACCGAACACAACGACGGATCTACAGAATCAGATTGATTCGTTACAACAGGAACTTGATACAGAGCGTGCAAAGACACGACATTTTGGGAGTGTCCTTGGTCAAATGCGATATCGTGTCACAGAAGTGCTGGACTTAGATCCACAGACACGAACTAAGATTTTGACCGAGATTGATAGCGTATTCACACGCGCACTGTAAAAATTAGAGGAGGGTAAGATGAACGACCGAATAAAAAGTGAAATTCCATTTGTAGGACTGCACGCACATAGCGTGGCAGGTTCGTTATTTGACGCACTTGGGTATCCCCCAGACCACATGGACTTTTGTTATGAAAATGGTGGTGATGCATTGGCATTGACCGATCACGGAAACGCCAATGGTCTTTCTCATCAGGTGCTCCATGCCAAAAAGATGAAAGAAGAGGGCAAGAACTTTAAGCCCATCTTCGGAACGGAAGCATATTTTATTCCGTCTATCTCTGATTGGCGTAAAGAGTATGAGAAAGCCCTTGAGGACAAGAAGCGTGCCAAAACTCTAGGTTCGGAGTTGAGCGGTGCCACTGTAGAAGACGAGAATTCCAGTAAGAAAGTCCAAGATGTGTTGCGCCGTCGCCGTCATCTTATCCTCCTCGCACAAAATCAAACAGGACTTCAGAATATCTTTAAGTTGATTTCTGAGAGCTACAAGAGCGAAAACTTCTATCGTTATCCTCGCATGGACTATGATCTCCTTGCGAAGTATGGGGAGGGAGTTATCGCTGCTTCAGCTTGCCTCGGCGGCGTGTATTCTGGTAATTACTGGGAAAACCGCGAAGCTGGTGATGAGGCAGTCCTTCAGGCTATGCGTGAAACGACTCGCAAGATGATGTCTATCTTTGGAGATCGGTGGTATGGCGAGTTGCAATGGAATAATGTTCCAGAGCAGCATACTATTAATAAATTCATCATTCAGATGCATAAAGAGTTTGGTATTAAGCTAATCTCTACGGCTGATAGCCACTATCCAAGTAAAGATGCTTGGAAAGACCGCGAGCTTTATAAACGCCTTGGTTGGCTTGGTAAGGCTGCTCCATCTTACGAGAGCACCGAACTTCCAATTGGCGTAGATGAGATCGGGTATGAACTTTACCCAAAGAACGGCGACCAAATGTGGGAGTCTTATAAGAAGTATTCAGAAGAATGCGGCGTAGAATATGATGACGACATTGTTATGGAGTCCATCACCCACACTCACGAAATCGCCCATCAACGAATCGAAGACTTTTTACCCGATAACAAGGTTCGTCTTCCTGATTTTGTTGTTCCTGCTGGATATACTGCGACCCAAGCGCTGGTTAATATGTCTCTCGAAGGCTTGCGCCAACAGGGGCTCCATAATAACAGGGAATATTCTGATCGCCTCCGCCGCGAGCTAAGTGTTATTGATGATCGAGGTTTCTCAAAATATTTCTTAACAATGAAAGCAATTGCCGACCGAGCAAACGATTGCATGCTCACAGGTCCAGGTCGTGGTTCTGCCGCAGGCTCACTTGTGGCGTATGCCCTTGGAATCACTCAGATTGACCCAATTAAGTATGGTCTTCTGTTCTCCCGCTTTCTTCGTTCTGATGCTACTGACTATCCAGATATTGACTACGATGTAGCAGCACCGATGGACCTGAAAGAGCGGTTGATTAAGGAATGGGGCGACACTACAGTTGTTCCAATCTCTAACTGGAACACTCTTCAGTTGCGATCTCTTATTAAGGATATTTCCAAGTTTTACGGCATCCCGTTCAAGGAAGTGAACGAGGTCACAGGCAAGATGCTTTTAGAGGCAACACCAGCCGCCAAGAAGGCACACGGCATTAAAGCAGGTGTGTACACACCCACGTTTGAGGAGACAAAAGAATACTCTCCAACCCTACAAGCGTTCTTGAGCAAATATACCAATATCGCTAATCATATCGATATGTTATATGGTCAGGTGCGTTCTTGTTCCCGTCACGCAGGCGGCGTGGTGGTCGGAGAAAACCTTGATAATTGGATGCCCTTGATCAACTCCAAAGGTGTCCGTCAGACGCCTTGGGCAGAGGGTCAAAATGTTCGCCACCTTGAGCCGATGGGTTTTATTAAGTTCGATATCCTTGGGCTTTCCACGCTTGCAATGCTTGATGGAGCAATCCGTCATGTTCTCAAGCGACACCATAATAATCCAGAGCCAACTTTTAACGATGTGAAGGATTATTATAATAAGAATCTGCACCCAGACTCTATTAATTTGGAGAATCAGGAAGTTTACAGCAACATCTTCCACAAGGGCAATTGGGCTGGTATTTTTCAGTTTACAGAGAGGGGCGCTCAGGGCTTCTGTCAGCGAGCAAAACCCACCAGCATTGTGGATATTTCTGCCATTACTTCCATCTTTCGCCCTGGTCCACTCTCTGCAAAGGTTGATGACCAATATGTGGAGGCGAAACAGCACCCACAATATATCAAGTACGACCACCCTCTCATTCAAGAGGTAACCGAGGAAACATACGGCTTTCTTATCTTTCAGGAGCAGATCGCTATCCTCGCCCACAAACTCGGCAAGGATCTGTCTTTGGACGAGGGTAACAAGCTCCGCAAGCTCCTTACTAAGAAGGGAACAGGCAAAGGGCACGAAGCCAAAATGAAGATTCACTCCAAGTTTATTGCTGGATGTGTTGAAAAGGGCATTGGTCAAAATATCGCTCAAGGCATTTGGGATAAGTTTGAATATTTCTCAGGCTACGGCTTTAATAAGTCACACGCTGTTTCTTATTCTATGCTGTCATATCAGTGCGCTTGGTTGGCTCATCACTATCCCGCAGAGTGGATGGCAGCATTCTTGGACAAAGAGCCCGAGAGTAGAAAAGAGAAAGCAATTAATATTGCCAAAGGCTTTGGTTTCAATATTAAAAAGTTGGATGTGAATACTTCTGGTCGTGTTTGGGAAATCTCCGAAGATGGCAAGACACTCATTCAGCCCCTAACCTCTATCAAGGGACTTGGCGAGGCAGCTATCCAGCAAATCTTAGGCAACCGCCCATTTAATAAAGTTGAGGACTTCATCTTCAATGAAAACATGGTTTACTCTAAGCTTAACAAGAAGGCACTTGATGTTCTTGTTCGCTCAGGGGCAATGAATGGGCTTGTAGATAACCGCTTTAGCGGGCTTAAGCACTTCTGGTCTGCCGTCGCTGTTGACCGACCTCGCAAACTAAAGAAATTCGAAGAAAACATTGAGGTGTATCGTCCAGAAGGCGACTTCGAAGAGGAAGATATCATTCAATACACCGTTGAACTCACAGGTGTGTTTCCAATGTCAGAAGTTATGAATCAAAGTATCATGGATAAATTATATCAAAACATGATTCCTCCAATTGGTGAGTTTGACCCTGATTTGAAGGTGACTTGGTTTATCCCTCGTAAGATTGTCCCGAGGAAAACAAAGAATAACAAAGAATACTGGGTTGTTGAGGTTATCGACGACACCGGCACTACATCAAACATTAAGTGCTGGGGCGTGAACTCTAAGCTTGATATCCTCTATCTTAACCGCCCGTATATGGCGAAGCTTGACTATCACCCAACATGGGGTTTTAGCACGAGATCTTTACGACATAATTTTAGATTATTGTCTTGACAATTAAAAATACCTCAGTTATAATAGTAAAACATTAATTAGGAGAATGTAATGGACTTATCACTTGTAAGTAACGATGTTGTTGTGGAAGCACGACTAAATCAAGAAGAAGAAGCAAAGCGTCAAAAGGTGCTTGAATACATTCGCTCACTCAGGGCGATTGAGGATGCTATCGAGCCATACGCAGAACAAAGGCGTGAACTCAAGGCAGAGTTTAAGGAACAGGGCTGGCTGTCGGGAGATGAGATTTCTATCGCAGTAAAGGCTTACCGCATGCTCAAGGCAGATCAAGATATCGACGAGCTTGTTGAGATGTTTAACTTCTTGCGAGGTGAGAAGTGATTATTGAATATCACAGAACCCACTTTAATTCGCACCCTCCAACACGAGGGAATCCAAGCGATGCGGGGCTGGATGTTTATTTTTCACCAAAGGAACAGGAAGCAATTACCATTGAGCCAGGACAGAGTGTCATTCTGTCCACTGGGCTTAAGTTTGGTGTCCCCCACGGCTATATGCTGGAGGTTAAAAACCGCTCCAGTGTGGCATCAAAGCGTTCGCTTATCGTTGGCGCTTGTGTCGTGGATTCGGGATATGATGGAGAGGTTTTCGTCAACCTCCACAACATTGGGACTGAACCACAGATTGTTGAGCCGCACACTAAGATTGCACAGGTTGTCATGACACCAGTCGTTTCATTCCGTGCTCTTGAGACCACGAATCCAGACCTTTATGGTTGGTATCCTATTACAATTAGCGAAAGAGGCGATGGAGCCTTGGGGAGTACAGATGAGTAATCATGCCATGAGTTCACAGCAAGCAAGTCAAAAAAAGAGGCAAGGACATAAACGCGAACAAGAGTTTAATAAAAGATACGGAGATCCCAACGCATCAATCAATCATTCTGGTGCGTCCGCCGATTGTGAGATTAGCGAGGGTCATGAAATTCTGGAAACCTTGCAAGAAACAATTGGAACAAATTCCAGAGAAGTTTCTTTGAAGGGTGGCAATACTATTCAGATTCATCTCGGCAACTTGCCGGAATTAACCGATAAGAACAGCTACATCACCTTCAAGGCGAACATAAAAAACAGAAAGGCAACTTGTGTAAAGCATGGAATTCCTTTTTCACAACAGGAAGAATCTCTTCGTCAAAAAGACTTTTGGGATAAATATCTGAAAAAAGGTGATATTCTGGCTTATTCTTACGATGATACAGGTGATGGACCGCACATCTTTTTTAATATGGATGATGTTAATGATTTTATTATCAAAGAGTGTGAGTGGCGACTGCTACCAACTGGTCGTTTAAAAGGAGATATCCAGGGCAAGCAGTATCTGACTTATGAATATCGTCGTAAAGCAAGGCAGTTTGTGCTTGGGGCACATGGCGGTAAGAAGGGTAAAGAATTTATTGACCTCTTGCAGAAAAACTTGAGGCACGTTATTGCATGAAGACGGTATTAAGATACGCTGGTGGCAAGTCACGGGCTATCAAGAAGATCACGCCCTTTGTTGAGTCATATGACACCATTGTTTCTCCGTTTATTGGCGGAGGATCATTAGAGGTTTACTGGGCTTCAGAGGGCAAGAAGGTCGTAGGTGCCGATACATTTGGTATGCTTGTTAACTTTTGGCACCAGCTTCTTGATAACAACGAAGCCCTTGCTTCTGAGTTAGAAAAAATACAGCCAACTCAGGAAGTGTATAAACTTGTGAAAGAGCTATTAGTCTGTTCTCCAGAGACCCAAGATATGTTGGCACACTGGAAAACCGACTTTTACAAAAGGCAGCAAGTTTTGCTTCCAGAGGTTAAACTGGCTGCTTACTACTATTTTAATCACAACACCTCTTATGGTCCTGGCTTTCTTGGATGGCCATCAAAGATCTACATGGACGAGGCGAAGTGGGCTAAAACAATTAATAAAATTAAAGAATTTAGTTGCCCAAACCTCTCTGTATTGCACCAGTCATTTGAAAAAACAATAACTGAAAATAAAGGTGTTTTTTTATATTTAGATCCGCCATACTATACTAAAAAAAGTGAAGACAATAAGATGCTTGGCGGCATTTATCCAATGAAAAACATTCCCGTACATCACCAGGGTTTTGATCATGAACTGCTGAGAGATTTATTGCTATCTCACGATGGCGACTTTGTACTTTCTTACAACAACTGTGAAACAATTAGAGACTTTTATTCTGATTTTGACCACTTCTTTCCACAATGGCATTATTCAATGGACATTGGAGAGACCAGAATTGGTAAAAATAGAGAAGAGAGAACAAGCGAAGAAGAGCTTAATAAAGTAGACGAACTTACAACTCAAATTGATGAGCTTGAGTTGCAGCCTGTACAGAATAAAAAACAAATAGCGCTGTTAAAAACTCAACGCCATGAAATCATGAAAAAAGAATCTCATGAGATATTAATCGTCAAAAGGACAAATAATGAATAGAAAACAACGACGTGCAAGAGATGCACAAATCCGAAAAGACGGAAATGAGGACTTAGCGGCACAAGTCGCCATGTTCGGTAAACTACCCGAAGAATGCACTGCCTGCGAGATCCCATATGATAAGAAAAATAAAGAGATGGCAACAACTTGGAACGTTGTTGTTCGTAAAGAGGACGAGGAAAACCCCGTTCGGCTTTATTGCCCACATTGTTGGAACACAGCACAAGAAGTTATAAGCAATTTCCTTAAAACCACGGAAGGGAAAGATGAACCTTGAAACACACCTCACATTTGACGACGTTTTGCTGACACCTCAGTATAGCAACATTAAATCGCGGAGAGAGGTTACGCTAAATGCAGAATTATCAGAGGGCTTAGAGCTTCGTGTCCCGATTGTCTCAGCCCCTATGGATACTGTGTGCGGCGGTCTTATGGCAGCGAGATTGGCTGAATTCGGTGCGCTTGGTATTGTACATCGCTATAATACAATTGAGAAACAAACAGAGATTGTTTCCAAGGCATCGGAGGATGGATTAAAAAATGTTGGTGCTGCTATCGGTATTACAGGGGATTATATCGAACGCGCTGGTGCCCTTGTCGAAGCCGGAGTTAGTGTGCTCTGTTTGGATGTAGCTCACGGAGATCATATTTTGATGCATGTTGGTGCTCATAATATTGTTGATAAATTCGGTCATAAAGTGCATATAATGGCTGGAAATATCGCCACCTATACTGGTGCTTTGACACTTGCACAGATTGGCGTGGATAGCCTCCGCGTAGGCATCGGCGGCGGGTCAATTTGCTCCACCCGCATTCAGACCGGACACGGAATGCCAACCCTTGCCTCCGTTATTGAATGTGTGCGAACAAAAGAAAAGTTTCCCGATCTTAAGATTATTGCTGACGGTGGAATTAAGACATCTGGCGATATGGTTAAAGCTCTCGCCGCAGGAGCCGATTTTGTAATGGTTGGCTCTCTGCTGGCTGGCACAACAGAGGCACCTGGCGATGTGATTCACAAGGGCGGCGAGACATATAAATCTTATCGTGGAATGGCAAGCAAAGACGCACAGATGGATTGGCGAGGCAAGACCTCTTCCCTTGAAGGTGTTGCAACAGTGATTCCATATAAGGGTGCTGTCTTCCCCGTATTAGAGGGTCTTGAAAACGGAATCCGCAGTGGACTTTCCTATTCAGGTGCTCGCAACCTCCAAGAGCTTCGCGAGAACGCGCGATTCATTCGCCAGACTGCTTCAGGACTTTCCGAGAGTAATACGCACATTATGTGGAGATACTAGTGCCCAAAAAGCAGTGGGAGGAAAAAGGTGAGAAGATCCAAACTTACATACCTGAATCACATAAGGTAGAGTTAAAGATTCGTCTTCATTACCACGGCATGACCCAAGCAGGTTTTTTACGAGGTATTATAAAAGCGTTTTTGGAAGAAGACACCCAATTTATGGCATGGTTTGACGAATGGAAGCTGCGAAACAGCAAAGTAAAGTCTTCAAAGAGACATACCAAATCAGATAAGCTAAAACAAAAAGGAAAAGAACTCTCGTCGATGTTTGGAATCAACGAGGGGGAATTAGAAGACATCTTTGATGTCATTGCACAGGAACACCCAGACTTATGACCGAATGCGCTAAAAAATGTTGTGAACTTAAAGTATCTTGCCCCGTCTCAGGCTGCCGAGATTGGATTAACTTTGAGGAAGATTTAAATTGTGTTAA
>Ga0209128_1000234_pt1 | contig 39860 bp, 35 predicted proteins | sample ETNvirnome_6_100_FD_184072 | JGI IMG/M metagenome (GOLD analysis project Ga0209128, IMG submission 184072) | Marine viral communities from the Pacific Ocean - ETNP_6_100 (SPAdes) (version 2) | ecosystem: Environmental > Aquatic > Marine > Oceanic | place: Pacific Ocean | collected 2013-06-19
GAGAATGAAGTAGAGGATTATTGGGAAGAGAATAAAGCGTTGAAAGTCGACCTCAAATCCTTGGAAAACAGGTTCGATGAGGTGGTAAGTGAGTTACATTGTTCAAAGGATAAACAGCATGATTTACAAGAAACACTGTATGAGGGTCGAAAGAAAGTTGATGAGTTAGATTGGTGCTTCAATATGTCATTTGTTTCTAATGCTAAACAGTTGGCAAAGGGAAGACCAGCAATTGCTTCCTTGGCTTCGTTTCTTCTACAGGCAAGGGAAGATTACTGTTTAAAATATTATGGTGTTGATGTTGATGAACAGGAGGAGAAATAGGATGAAAACCGAAACAACCAAGAAGTTATCTTTGCCGACATCTCTAGTAGATTTTAGGAGATTGGAAGCCGAGAACAGAGAGTTGAAAGCCAAGAACGAAGAGGTGATAAGTAAGTTAATTCGTTTAAGGGAGCAATTTAGTGACGTGCATGGAACACTACTTCGTTGTAAAGATGAGATTGCAATGTTAGACCATTGGTTCAAAACATCAGATGATACCATAGGAACAAGGTTGGCATACGGCAAAAAAGTAGTTGATAGATTGCATAAGTATATCTTAAAGGAGGAGAAATAGGATGACTGGAATTGTATTTTTATTGGTCGGAATTTTAGTTGTGTTTATGGCTTTAGAAATCAACTTTCCGAGAGACAGTAAATAGCATAGAATGGTTCCGTATTGGGGTGGGTTCGATTCCCACCCTATGCACAGAGCAGTATTGCTCAAAACCAAAAAACGAAAGGGAAGACAAAATGAAAACCGAAATTGAAATCTTGAAAGCCGAAATTGAAACCTTGAAAGGTAGATTTGAAAGAACAGCGGGCAAAAGTGAATATACACGCACCGTAACTGCTTTAGCGAAAAACATCGAGGAGTTGAAAATCGATAACGAGGTTCTCAGAAATATAAATAGGACAATGGAAGACACCTTGAAAACAAAGGCGGAAGAAACCAAACGCACAAGTTTGACAGCAGAATCCATAGTCAAAACTCGTGTAAATCTTAACTCGGGGCACGAGGAAGCAAAGAAAGTTTGTTGTCCTCATTGTAGCAGTGATAGTTTGTCAGTATACCTAACAGCAGATTATAATCACCTTGTTGACCATATAAATGGCAAGGCAGAACTTGGATTTAATTTTAGCGATGCTTTTGATGAATTATTCTGTGATGAATGTGGCGATGAGGTAGATGCTGATGAATTAACCGATAAAGATGGCAATGCGGTCAAACACGCTAGTTGGTTTCATTATGAAAATTAATTTAACGGAGGGGAAAAAGATGAAAAAAACCAAAAAGTTACCCAAGGATGAGATAGCAAGCAAAATGTCAATTAGTTTTATCAGGAAGTGTAGAACTATTAAGATTGCTCAAGACGAAGAAATGAGATTACGAAAGGAAGCAAAAATAAAACTAGAATGTTGTTCTGATTGTGGTTGTGATGATATAGAATGGAAACGTTGGGCAGATGAATTTGGCAATGTAAACTACACTACTAGTTCTTGGGATGATAATACAGAAGTTTACTGCCCTAACTGTGAAGACCTAACCAATCCAATAAGCAAAAAAGAGAGGAAGAAATAGGATGAGAAAATTCAAAAGAAAATCCACTGAGCAAATCATGAAAGAAGTTACCGGTATCGTCATTGAGGGATTGAAGAAAGGCAAGATTCCATGGCGTAAACCTTGGGCATCGGCTAGTATCGGTGGAGCACCACAGAATTACAATCACAAAACCGCGTATCATGGCAGTAATACGATAATCCTTACATCCGTTATGATGGCGAAAGATTACACCACGAATTACTGGGTGACCTACAAAGGTGCTAAGGATTTGGGTGGAAATGTAGCGAAAGGTCAAGGTGGTTATCCTGTTGTTTATTGGAAGTTTATTGAGAAAGAAGAAACAATAGATGGCGTTGTTGAGACAATTAAAATACCTTTCCTGAGACATTTCACTGTCTTCAATCTCGATCAATTGGAGGGTATCGAGATGCCGAAGAAACCGAAGAAATCTCCAGCAAAACCTCTCAAAGTTATTGCGGAAGCAGAGGAAGTGGTGACCAACTATGTTGAACGTGAAGAGAATTTGACGCTAGATATTAAGGCATCTAATAAAGCACGTTTCATTCCTAGTCTTGATAAGATAGAATGCCCTACGATACGTCAGCACGTCGAAGAAGCCAAAGAGAATGGTCAATCGGTCACAGATGGCAAACAGCATTACTATAGCACCATGTTTCACGAGATGGTGCATAGCACAGGTACAAAAGAACGCTGTAATCGCGAAGGCGTAACAAAGCCGATTCACTTTGGTGACCACGAGTATTCAAAAGAGGAATTGGTCGCTGAGATTGGTTCGGCTATCCTGTCTGCGAAACTTGGTTTAATCTCTGACCGAGTAATTGAAAATAGACAGGCTTACTTAAACAGTTGGATTAGTAAATTAGAGTCCAATCCAAAGTGGATTATTTGGGCGGGTGGTCGTTCAGAGAGGGCAGTAAAATACATCCTCGACGAATCCTAAAACAGACCGAAACAGTGAGTCATTTGACTCGCTGTCTACAGGTGAATCCTGTACTGACGAGGTCAGCAAATGAAACCAAAAAGAGAGGAAAAAATAGGATGTCTTATAATAGCATAGGTGAGTTTTACGCAAAGTTTGAAAGGTCTGGTTCTGCACTAAGAAAAGCAACAAAATGTAATCCTAGGAATCTGCCTTGTCCAACGTGTAAGGAAGAGAATAAATTGACTTCCGCAGATAAAGCAAAAGGTTATCAATGCGATGATTGTGCTAACAGAGCGGAAGGTTTGTGGTTCTAATGAAAACAAAAGAAGGGAAGAAAAAATGAGAAAGAGTGAACTTATTAAACAGGTACGTTTTCTCGAGGGTAAGGTTGAGGGCTTGCGGAAAACCGCAGAATGTTTTCAACTTATGGCAAAAGACCTTAGCAAAGCGGCTTTCAAAAGTATTAAACTAGCCGAGAAGAATAAGGTCTTAAAAGAGGAAATCAAATCCTTGAAAGATGCTGGTCTTTCTGTTAGCGAGGTTCTCAAAAAACTGAGTAGAAGCAATAAAAAAAAGGAAGGGAAGAAAAAATGACTTACAGAAGAGATGTATTGATACCGTTTATGAAGGCAAAAGAGTGTAGTAATATACTTCACAACGATTGCATCGAGGAAGCAGGAAAATGCTATGTTTGTGATGGAAAAGAATTGTTTGATGTTAATGTACACTCGTCTGAACTAAAAACTAAAAACTGTCAAATTTGCAAAGATGAGGAGCAATTAGAGCATGTATAGAATCGTGGTGACAAGAGAAAACGGTCAAGAAGACACCATCTATATGAGTGAGTCAAGGCATGATACATTAGCGTATTACAATAATATGCTGTATCTAATGCGGAGACGAAAGTTAGGATGGAGAGATATCGTTTTGATAAATGAAGACAAGGTAATACAATCGGGACTTGGTTCCGTTATAGAGGAGAATGCGAATGGCTAGTTACGATAAGAATGATGAAGAAATCGAGAACTTATGGTGCGCAAAGCAATCCCTTGTAGACCTAATGGTTGGCAGAGGTCGTGGAAAGTGGATACGCGAGGACTATGTTGTGCCAAAAGAAGACAGTAGACAATTCAAGATTCTAAAGCAAAGGTTTGTCAAGATTACGTTAGAACTTGAAAAAAAGAAACTAAACAAAGAAGAAAGGAAAACAAAATGTCCGAGAACAATATAGAAATGAAAGAGTTAAAAGATGCTGTGATTGTCAAGGAGACAGAAAAGGCAGTGAACCTAAACATCCTCATAAATACTAAGAAAGGTGATACAAAATGGTTCGTATGGGTACCTAAATCACAGATAAAAATTGAGGGTGACCGGATGTGGATGGCGGAATGGTTAATATCCGCAAAAGAGGATGAGATAGAAAGTCAATTCACTGGTGATGGTTTTAAGAGTATTTCTCTTGTAACCGATGGTGAGGTATCGGAAGAAGATAAAACGTTGTCAGATAACGAATTTGACAGCGAGATACCATTTTAAGATGACTGTCGAACCAATTAAACGGGAGAAAGAAGTTAAGAGGATGCTGAAGTATTTCCGTAAGACATCTCGTCGGAATTTTTTGCTATTCCGATTTGGGTTGAACACGATTCTCAGGATAGGTGATATCTTGAGAATCAAACACAAGGATATCTTTACGGCTAACGGTCAGTTTCGGGAATATCTCACAATGGGTGAACAGAAAACCGGAAAAGGCAAAAAGATCAAGTTGAATGAGAAGATAAAGAAGGAACTCAAAAATTATACGAAGTATTTTGAGTTGGAACCTGATGATTATTTTTTCTTCAGCACGAAGAATCCGAATGAGCATCTCTCAAGATGCCAGGCGTGGCGAGTTTTAAAGGATGGTGCAGAACATTGTGGTGTCGAGAACTTTGGTACCCACAGCATGCGGAAGACCTTGGCTTTTAGAATATATACTGAGACCAAGAATCTTGCATTGGTTCAAAAGATGTTGAACCATTCATCACCGGCCTATACACTTCGGTACATCGGGATTGACCAAGAACTTATTGATGAAGCATACGATGAGTTCGCAATATAGGAGATAGAATGAAAAAAAAGAAGTTGAAAGAGAAACTGAAAAAGGACAAGGAACAACAGGCCTATAGCATAGATTTGAAAACAGCGAAGCAGTACGGCCTGGAATCCCTGGAACCTGTTAAGAAGAAGAAGAAGGAACTGGCTAAGAATATTGTAGAAGCAATCGAGCCAATCCACGAACCACCACCGTTGCTAACACAGGGCGGTGGCGGTAACAAGCGTTGGCGGATTGATGAGAAACAATTTGCCTTGATGTTCTTAGAAGTATTTCAGGATGAGAATGATATAACGGGTGAGTTTATTCCTAAATATACCACAGTGAGTAAATGGTTAGGTATCCCTCGCCAAACGCTGAATAGGTGGTGGGCAGATAGAGAGGAAATTCGAGCCCAACACTCCACCTTGATGGATCAAGGATTAAATTATGCTACATCCGCAATGATGGTTGAACTTATTCGGATGATGCAATCATTAGCAAAGGTAGACTATGATGATTTCTTTGAGTCTCCAAAGGGTGTTAATAATTTTATTGGCCTAATGTCTATGATGATTAATAAAGTTCGGTTGATGCAGAACATGTCTACTAACAATGTTGCCCATGAGCACAGGCATCGTGGTGGCGTTCAAATGATTCTGCCCGATGATGAAAATAATTCTTGACACCATAGACAAAATAGAACTAAATTACGATAATGAGGAGGAAAGAAAAATGAGATTTGTATCAACAAAAAATATGTCTCGTAAGAGGTGGTTGGAACTCCGTATGAAATCTTTAGGTGCGAGTGATGCCGGTGCTATCATCGGTGTCTCAACGTACAAATCAGCGGTTGATTTGTATTACGAGAAGATAGATGGAATTGTAGATAATGACAGTCTTCATCTAAGGTTAGGGCGTGAGATGGAACCAATTCTTCGGACTTTATTTACAGAGGAAACAGGAAAGAGGGTTCGACAGGATAACAAAATCAGAGTTTCTAAGAAGTATCGGTTTCTATCTGCCAATCTTGATGGAGTCACCACAGGCGGAATCCCTGTCGAATTAAAAACTAAGACACACTGGAACGGTGTGATGCCCGATCAGGATTATTGCCAACTGCACCATCAGATGTACGTTACAGGCAAGAAATCAATTTATTATGCTGTCTTAGTGATTGGGTATCAAAAACAATTCATTGTCCAATTAATAGACAGAGATGATAAATTTATGGATGAGTTGATTGATGCTGAAATAAATTTTTGGATTGAACATATCCTTAAAGGAGTACCACCGGAACCAGTCTCGCCAGGCGATGCTAGAAAAGTGTGGAGAAACGAAGATTTAATCTCTGAACTAGGTGGAGATGTTGTTGTTGCTGATGAAGAAGCCGAACAGATTTATAAGGATATGATTAATATTCGTGGTACGATGACAGACAATAGACATCTTCTTGAAGATATGCAGTTAAAAATTATGGTCAAGATGCAGACGGCTACATCAATGCGTGGTGCAGATGACCTGGAATTGTTTTCATGGAAACAGTCTAAAAAAGGAAGACGTTTCCTAATCAAATAAGAAAGGAAGAATAATGGGAAAAACAACATCGGTAACAAAATCTAAAAAAACACAATCAAGTGCAAATGCAAAGAAAGATATCTTTGCTGTCGTACAGGCCAGGCGTGATAAATACGCCATGGTTTTACCCGATTCGGGCCAGGCAGATAGGTTTGTTTCCGCCTGCTTAATAGCCATTTCTATGGACGTGAAACTTCAACAGGCCAATAGAGACAGTCTATTAAAGGCTATCATGGAATCTGCTCGCTATGGGTTAGAGCCAAACTCTCCACTTGGAGAGGCGGCTTTAGTATGCTACGGCAGTAAGGTCGAGTTTCTTATTGAGTATCGTGGGATGCTGAAATTGGCATGGCAATCGGGATTGGTCGAGATGATTGATTATGATATCATTAAAGAGAACGACCAATTTGAATTTCAAAAGGGGTTTAATGCGAAGTTTGAACACTCGCCATTGCTGACTGGTGCAAGAGGAAAACCTATTGCATATTACGCCTACGCCGAAATCAAGGGCGGTGGTAAGGTATTAACCTTAATGAGCAAAGATGAGATCGTTGAGCATGGCAAGCAATACTCTAAAAGTTTTGGGGTAAAGTCAAGTCCCTGGCAGACAAACTTTGATGCTATGGCTATTAAAACCGTGTTGAGACAGTTGGTGGATAAGAAGTTACCGAAATCAACAACGGTTGAGGGCAGAACACTTGCTCGTGCTGGTCACATAGAAGATATTCCCGAAGAGAGAATCCAGGAGTATGATGCGACTGCTGATGTTATTATTGATAATGCCCCAGGTGAAATACCGTTTGAATAAAATTCAATTTGTGGGGCGAGGTTCATCGGGTTGGTTACCCGTAGCGGTTCATTTCAGATCCCGCTTCTTCCGCCTTGCCCCACCTCTTCAAAAAATGGAGATATCTAATGGGAATTGAAATAGAGGTTAATGGAAACCCTGTAGCGCAAAAAAGACATAGACACACACGCACAGGGCATGTCTACGATCCTTCATCTAAAGATAAGGAATTATGGAAAAAGATGTTAGCACGATACGCCATATCTAAACCGTTGGCGGATGAGTTAGTAGTGCTATTAAGGTTTACCATCGCACGCCCTAAATCTCATTATCGGACCGGAAAAAACGCACACCTCATTAAGGGTAGTGCACCAAAAAAACATATCCAACGCCCTGACATAGATAATTTTGTTAAGTTTTACCTTGATGTTCTCCAAGACATGGGCATGTACGAGAATGATAGCCAAATTATAACCATCATTGCAGAAAAGAAATGGGGGAAACATGGACGGGTTGAAATATGTATTGACGAGGAAGCCACCTTTGATGAACAAGCAGCGTTTTGGGGATGGAACGATGAAATTTACACCGCCTAAAAATTACGAGAAAAACAACCCCAATATATTAAAAAGGGTTGTGGATGATATGGAGAACGATAAACCATTCCATTATCTGTTCCTGGGAAACGCCGGTGTTGGCAAAACGGCGTTGGCAAAGTTAATTAGAAGATCATACCTAGATGAAGACTGGCGTTGGCTTAATGTAAGAAAATTCTATCGGAACTACATTGAACTGATGTCAACAAGTTATAACGACAAGTATGATGTAATTAGAGATTCAGAAAAAATAATGAGAGCCAAGAATCTTGTTATTGATGATCTCGGAAACGAACGGCCTAACACAGCATCAGCACATGATTATATGGGCAGTATGTTAGAAGAGAGGTATGACTGGTTAACTGTATCTAATAAAGAGGCTAGAACAATCATCACCACCAATCTAGGAGCCAATGAATTGCATCAAATCTATGGTGCAAGATTAATTGACCGCCTGGAAGGACTATTTACTATTATGAGATTTAAGAATCAATCGTTTAGGCGAGTTAATCGGGAAATAATTGAGGGCTAAGAGTAAACCACTCCATCATAAATAAGTTCCCCGTTTTCTATGGGGATTAATTTTACATCAAATCTATACTCATCATAATCCACCACAGCAAATCCTTGTTGCCAGTTCATTTGTGACGATCCTCCATGGGGCACCCTTCCGTCTATATGGGCTAAAGTTCCTATGGATGCGGCGGTATATATTATAGGTTGTCCCCTATGCCAAACAGTATGACTTGCTGTTTCCAGGCGATGAACATGACCACAAATTGTAGAGTACCTTGCATTCTCCAAAAGTTTAGTCGCAGTTTGTCCCGATTTAGATCCAAACTTAATGCCGTGTATCACTGACAGGTTGTCATTGATCCAGTGTTCACCGTCGGGGTATGTATAGTAAATGATGTCCATCTTATCTAAACCCAATAGGAAAGGGATGCTTAGTACCGGTTCTGAGTCGGGCATGTTGGCCACTCTAAGACCGTAGGCAACAACACTATTCTTAATGATAGCATCTGTCATCCTCTGTTCGTGATTGCCACCCAGGTAATATATATCATTACAGTGTTTTCTTAATTCTGCTAGGTAGGTTCCAAGCCAGTCAATAGACATCTGTGTGGTCATAGCAAATTCTGGTGAAACAAGATAATGAGTGGACCAATCTGCAAGATCTAATGCATCTCCCACAAGAATAACCTGTTCTGGTGCTAGACGTTTTATTAAATCCATAGCAAGATTGCAAGCATGTAGGTCATGTAAGGTAGTATATTTGCCTGTTTTAAAATCTCGCTTATAACCTACATGCATATCAGAGAGAATAACCGCGCGTCGCAGGGACTTCCTAGGTTTACCGGGACGGGTAGCAGAAGAAAACGACGGCACGGTTGCTCCCTCAACAGTAGGCCAAAGGTGTTTAGTAGGTATACCCCTAATTAATGAGGCTTTGGCCTGATAATTTGTTTTAGTTGACCATATTACTTCTCCAGTATCACGGTCTTTATGCGACGAACTAACGTCCCACTGGTTGATCTTCCATGATTCTACTTTCCAAGTGTCTTCGTCTACATTGAATGCACGTAGAAGAGACTCGAGTGTTGGAACTTTATCCTGTGGTTTCCCGGTGAGTACAGCGTTGTTACCGTCCTCTTGCCAGGAAGTTTCCTCAGCCTTTGAGTATTTATACTCTTCCTGAAACCACTTACTACATTTTGTACAGAAATATCTTGATTTGCCAGAAGCATGCTTACCTCGGCTCTGGGTTCCCGAGCCACAATGTGGACATCTGAAATCACTCATTTTCCTCCTGTTTTTTAAGCCTGTTTATTTCTTTCAAATTTTCCTCCATTATTTTAAGCCTTTTCATAACAGGTTCAAGTTCTAACTTCCTGGCCTCTGGGGAAGGTGCCATGTCGGGGTATTTTGCGTAGAACTTTTCAAGCGACGTTACTATCTCAACCAGGTGGCTATATCCTTGTTGAATATTTGCACGTTCCCTTAACATCTTTAATAGTCGTTCGCTCGTTTTCTTTTGTTCTAAGGTTAGTTTGTGTCTCTCATTTTCTTCAAGCCCCGCTTGCTTTAACTGGGTCTTATATTCTTTCAATTTTAAGTCGAGTTCTTTTATGGTTTTGGCATCCTCAAATAAGGCCTTACTCCATTCAATTTCAACATTACGTATTGCCGTAGAATACAGGCCACTGGCATCAAGTTCATTTTGAACACACGCTCCCCATGTTTCTTCTATCAGGGCCTCATTAACAGGTCGTGTCTTTAGGGCTTGCATATAATATTCCATAGCCTTATAGTTTGAAAACTTACGGCTTGGAAAGACTATATCACTTAGGTGGGCTTCTCGTTCTTCATCTAAAGCGGATTGCATGGAAAATGGAGTAAATGACATCATCCACATTTCAAGTGTCTTCTTAAATTTATCCATTTTAGGATCATCATGGGCATATATTTGCCATCCCGATGCTGTCTTGCCCGTAAGTGTTGCAAAAAGATTATGAAGCAGTGGTGCAAACTTCCCTGTAAATTTCTTGATTGGGTGTAGAAAAAATTCTGGTACCTCTCTAAACTGCTTACCCGGAATAAGATAGCGTTCTGTACCATCATCATTTCGACCCCAGAACAGGCTAAACTTTTCACCAGGTGCGTTGCCACGCATTGTATAATCCCAAAAATCCATATTATCTTTTTCAAGATACTTGTCTGGGTTCTCTTTCACATCATAATTTCTCATAAACATATTAAGAATCTGCGTTCCACCCCAATAAATAACTAAAGCCTTAATCCAAAAATTAATGCCCATCATCATCCTCATTCGCCTTGCTTGAGGAGTCGTTCCTCGCGTGAAGGCCCCTAGTGGTGCCAACCCCTGGCGAACTGTGGAGACAAGCCAATCCGATGATAAGAAATTTCTTCGTAGCCACTTTTGTGCCTCGGGAGAAACCATCAGCACATCCCAGTTTTGGCCACCAAACTGATCATTCGCAAGTTGTGCAATTTCGTATTTTGCTTCATCCATATTCTTTACTTTCTTTGGATCTAGCCTGGCGACGCGCTGACTGAATGCTATCACCTTAAATGCATCATGCATATAATCCCACAATGCAAAGTCCAGTTTTCTATTGCCAGCAGCCACGCCCTTTACAAAAAGTCTAGGGAGTTTATAGGGACTCCATTTCGGTAAATCTCCAAACTTTTCAACAAGACCATCTAATGCCTTTTGGATTCCTGCCGCGGGATAGTCTTGGGTTTTACCCAACTGTACACCATACTTTGCAGCCTCCGGTGCCATATCCATCATCTCATCGAGCACAAGACTTCTTTCTTTAATGAGACCATCTTTTATGTAACTATATGGATTAACTATTTTGAGTGCACGAAGGAAACCAACATTGGTACAGAGGGCAGTTTCAAAAAGTGTTGCATTATGAAAGAGCGACATTCTTAGTTGGATCATCCTCTGCCATCCGTTAATTATATCGTAAGCATTCCCGAGTAGTGCAACAGCACCTATCTCAGATTTACGGGGACTTCCTAAAATTACATCAATTGATTTAGCAATTTCTGGATGTGCCCTTGCGTATTCTTTCGTGATAGGGTGTCTTAATATCGGATGTTTTATTTCTATCCAATTACTTGGTGCCAGGTCACTCGGTAGTAATAACTTCATTCCAGTGGGTTCTTCCAATCTTTTTATATCATCCAGGAATTTTCTGTTTGCAATTGTTTTTATAGCAATCCCATTATGTATTCTGAGTATCTCAGCAATATCTAGAATCTTTGGTTTGAGACCGAGTTCTATAATACCAGCAGAGAGAGTAGGAATGTACCGCTTCTTTTCAAATGGGTTCATCGTTTGAAACCAACCAGAGACCTCGGAAACTCTATTAGGCTCGAGATCCCAGATGTGGGTAACATAATCCTCAATTTGCTTATCACTTAGATCCTTGTTCGACTTGACCATCATATCCCAAACGTGGGTCATTTGTTTCTCATATGCCCCACCTTTTTTTACCAGGTTTTCTAATCGCTTGACAACTTTCTTGTCACTCAGTAGGTCAGCAAGATCTGATCGCCCGATTCCATTGAGTAATCCCTTTGTTTGTTTGATACTTTCAGGGAGGTGTGCTTTTTCTATAATAAACGACAGTAATTCACGTTCTAGTAGTGTTGTTCGTTGTTTAATATTCTCAATTGTATGGTTCATAAATAAAACTTCTTTACCAATAAAACCACGGCGAGTCATAATAACGCTTCTAAAGGAATTTTTAATAGCACGACGTGCTTTTCTAATCCTGCGTGGGATCCAATCCAGGACAGCGGCAAGTCCATCTCTAGTACCAAGACTTTCGTCCATCTTAGCAACCGTTTCTTTATTCTTCTCTGATAGTTCTCGCCTGATCCTTCGCGTTAATCCCTCAAAGTCATTAGAAATATTAAAAGGATATTCTAATTCTTTAGTTTTGGTCTCTTGAATCTCTTTCTTTGATGCCTTTTTAGTGGGGATACGCCTTAGTGCATGCTTAACTGTTGGTGGTTTTTTTGGTGGTGCTTTTTTAGCCAAGTCTTTTGAAAGCCCCAGTGCTCTCATTAAAAGTTCAACTTCTGGAGATTCAGAACGATTCATAAAAAAATTATATTGATTCATCATCATCCATGCTGTGTTACCTTTGTATTTCTCTGGCAATTTAGATTTGCTTACCACATCATTAAACGAGATTGGTGTATCTAGTTTCTTGAAAAGAGAAAATAAAACTTCAATTGGGTATACCTCATGTGGATAGAGTCGATCATCGCCTCTACGTATTTCTTTAAATTTACCAACACCCACGATATTACCATAGAGGCTCTCTGCACCTTCTACAGAAGCCACCTTAGCCAGAGATGTTAAGGCGACACCCTTTTGTAGTCCAGCAGCCTTAACCCACGGGTGATTTTGTTTTATCCAATATCTCTCTTTTTTTATTTTATCTTTATCAGCATTCTTTATTGCTGTTTTTAATGCTTCTTCATGTGGTTTTATATCTTTTAGGGCCCTGTTGTATACCTCTTTTGTTTTTGGAGTTCGCACTTTGTTACCGGCTTCCCCATTAGCCATTAGAATTGCCTTACGGCAAAGTTCCTGGAATATTGGATTAACCCTAAGAGGCTTTAGAGGATCGTTATAGGCGACAATCGCAACGGTATCAAAGCCAGCGTTGGCTAATTTTTCTAGGAAGGCGGCACCATTCTCGCTAAAAGCCCAGGCATGATATACCTCACCATATTCTATTCCTTTAACGGCTCTCTCGCCCGTCATGCCAACGCCGATACAGTCGCCACCTATGAAGGCAACACCATTAAAATTAGAAGGTATATCACCCTCATAATACATAATCGTTTCTCTTTCCGAACTTCTCATAGATCTAGGTACCTCTACGGTTACCTGTACCATTTCCTTACCCTCAAACATCACGGTGCGTTTTGAAATTAATTTAGCACCAGAAATCCCGCCATAGGCACCCGCTACTTCACCATCAAAGACTGCCCCTGTATTTTCTGGGATTGGTTCGTTGCCAAGCATACCTGGTTTAAAGTCTTTTTCCACTCCTATTGCTGTTTTGGGATCAAACTTTGGAAAAACATTCCCCGTCATTTTATTAATTACATTAGGACCATCTGTCTGTGCACCTACATAGCCTGAGAATCTATTTACCAGTTCGTTAGGGATCCAAACATGTTTAGCAATATGAGGATTTTCCTTCGCGTAACCCATCACATTAAAGACAAAGGCCTGTTCAAAGAGTTCTCCCCTTCCAGGAAGATCTTTAATGCCTCGTTTTTTAGCGTCTGCTATTACTTCTTTTTCCCAGTTGTCGATTCTTTTTCCGAGGTCGGGGTCTGTTCTGTCGATGACACCTCTGCATTGGTGACAGATTTCTTCAAGCCCAACCGCTGGGCTAAGTAGTCCACGACGGAGTATGATTTGTCCCGTCCCGTCAGGATTACTTTGCGAGAGACCTTCTTCTTTAAGTCTGTAGAGTTGTTTTCCTGCGACATAGCCTTTTTCTCCTTTTTTTAATAGATTTGCGGGATTCACTTCGTGCGGATACCCTATTCCTTTCAATTGTTTGGCTGAGAGGATAAGATCTTTTGCCCTTTCGACACTAATCTTAACGCCATTGAAGAATGGGTTTTTTTCAAGATGCTTTACAACCTCTATTAACTTTGGAGAGGTCCCTTTCGGCCATTGTTCTTTAACCTTGCGAATTATATTCAGCATCTTGTTTCTGAGGGGGTCTATTGCGACCTCACTGCTAGCCTCAATTTGATTACCGGTTGAGTAATTTCCGGATGCTTCTTTTATTTTCTCAGTAACTTTAGGTTCCTGTAGTGACCATTTCGGTAGTCCTTTTTCCTTAAAATCATCTATGAATTTTTTTGTAAAGAAAGTCATTCTAAATGGGGTTTTCCCGAGTTTTCCACGATTCCAAACCTGGTTTAGTTCTATCGTCATTCCCCATTTCTTAAGATATTTCTTAAGAAAGTTTCCTATCCTGTCATCATAGTGTTTTTTCATTCCCAGGCCGCCGATAGTGAGTTGATCTCCTGTAAAATCACCATTGTAAAGGTTAGAGTTGATATCCTTACGAATTTTTGATGACATTGGTCTACCAAGCATATTATCTAGCGAAACATGATCAAAGTGGTCACCAATTTTTGTTTTTCCATTTAGTGGTATAAGATGGGTAACTTTTCTATTCCCGTCCTTAAACCCTGTAACTCGTACCCACAAATCTTTCATCTCAATATCTTTTCTAGCGTAAAGATCAGAGAGTTTTTGCGGATGCCCCATTCCTTTCAATTGAAATAAATGGGGAACCTTTAATTTAAGAGAAGGATAATCTTTTAAGAGCCTTTCTCGTGTAAATAAAGGTAAATCGCTCCACTCTGCATCCAGATCCCATTCAATTTTATCTACCCGCATCCGCAGATCATTCTCATATCTTTCTATTTGTCTTAATCCCGATGTCAGTGAAATTCCTGAATAGCCTTCCTGTACAGCAATTGCTAACATTCTGCGGAGACTAAACTTCCACCATTCCTCACCCTTCATAGGATAATTAGGTAACCTTTTTCTGTTCAGCATAGTAAGTGCCTTAACCGCCACTTTTTGTTTGCTATCCGAGGAAAAAGCATGCCTAATACGGATTTTTACACCATCAGGACCTTTATAATACCAACGATAGTACTGTGACGCACCTGTGTCAATGATTTCAGAGCCCTCCGGTAACTCGGATAATTGATATCCTACGCCCGCCTTTCCTAACTGATGGACATCCGCTTGAGACTCGTCAAGGTGAAATACTCTGTTGCCCTGTCCTACCTTGTCGCTCGGTGATCTGGGTACAATGAAATCATTTACCCTAATCCATGCTAACTTTCGGTCTGAAGTGCCTGGAAAATGTCTTCTATTTTGAACTTCTCTAGCGAATTTACCGGATAGTTCAAAGATTATCTCACGGTGGTTATGTCCCCCCTCCTCAGAGTATTCTTTATACTCTAATGAACTTTGTGTTATCATCGCATCCACTTTATCTTTAAGTAATTCGTTAGCCGACCTTTCTGCCTTTAACATGGCGGTTTGAAAATCCTCAATTGCTCCACCTACCTGTCTTATGCTCAGATCCGCATGGTCCTTGATATAGATAGTATGCGCTAAATAGTCTTCATCTTTTAACAGAGATTTATGAGTAACTACAAACGCATCAACCAGTGAATAAACACCACTACGGGGGCCTTTACCTCGAAATTCAAGTTCTATCAGATTAACATTCTGGGCCGGTGGTATCAGTAATTTACCCGCGCTTAAAACTGACTTCACATTGTGAAAGGCTTCAATCTCTTCGATCTTATCTAGCCTTTCCGAAACCCCCTGAGAATAATACCGACGCTCTGGGTCGACAAGAGATTCCAACTCATTTTTTTCAGCAGCATATACAGTTAAGCCCTTCTTATATTCATTATCAGTAAGGTCTTTGATATCCTCGCTTAATATTACCTCTGTGATCTTGAAATCTGTTTCCCGGATATGAGCAAGTAGTGACTCTTGATTAATTACATCTCTGCCCTTAACGTAATCCTCAATACCAAGTACCTCTATTTCTGCTTTTTTAATGCCAGGCTGTTTCTTCAACCAGTTTACAACTGACGTTGCCTTCATGTTCTTTGGAAAGGTCTCTTCAACAGCAGTTTCTACCGCAGATTTTATTTCTGTCTTCGGTATTTCCCGCCTTTTTAAGGCATGTTTAACTTCTGGGGCTTCTGAAAATTCCGTTGTTAAATCACCAACATCTTTTAGAAACTTTTCTACCTTTGCTTGATTATTAGAAGCAACAAACCCCTTAAAATTTCCAGCATCCCAAAACTCCTTAACATATTTAAAGTTCTTTTCTAATAAATTGCGGTAATCTTCTAATTTCACCATGTCCTTGGACATTCCGGTAACAATACCCTCGGCATCTTCTGTTAGTTCACGCTTATCAAAGTATTTTTTTTGATGTTCTAATTTTTTTTGTTCATTTGCCTCAAAGTTTTCTGTATGGAATTTCTCTGATGTAATAAAGAGACCATCATCTTTTAACATAGATTTAATTTGCTTAATTTGTCCTGGTCTATCATTACTTATAAATTGAAAGGTGAAATCCTCATTAATAATATCAAATTTTTGTTTTGGCTTAAATTCTTTAATAACTGTGCCATCTGGTTCCGTCCATGAAGCACCAATGGCTTTTAACTGATATTCTGCATTAGAGACATCTCTAGTAGATTTATAGTTTTTTAACATTGCTGGATTGGGATCAACACCAACAGACTTAATATTTTTGTTGTTATCTGCTACTGTCTTGACAAGGCCTCCCTCAGAGGTTCCAACATCCAAGAAAGATGTAGCATCACTTTTGACGATTGCCTCAGCAACCATCTGTTGCTTTTCTGCAAAGCCTGGAATCATTTTTGAAATATGTCCGGTAAAATTACCACCTTGTGTGAACTCCAGGTATGATTTGGCCACCGGTGTTTTTTTATCAACTTTGATTACTGGCTTATATGGAATTTTGGAAGATGGTTTTTTTGCCTTTTCTGTGAAAAACTCAACATTTTGTTGACCAGTTTTCTGAGAGGACAAAGATAAATCTAGTGGTTTGCTAAAATCAGGTTTACCAGGTAGGGCCTTTTTCTCAGCGGCAGTATATTTAATTGGAATTAGATCACTTTTTCCAACCTCGAAGATATACTCTTGAGCATATCTTTTAGCAAGGGCCTCCGCATCACTTAAGTTATCTACAACAAAACCAGCATCAATCTCTGTCCCCACAGTTGGAGAAACCCAGCCTCCAGTACCCAATCGCTCATCTCTCGACATAATATCATAGACCTCGTCCAGTGATTGTCCTTTATAGGTTATTCCATTTGTTACGCTCACAACAAACTTTGGTATACCTTTTTTTGTGGTAATTTTATTTCCTGCATGATCAATACTGAAGCCGCCTGGATTTTTATCGGCAATTTCCTTAACCTTTTGCTTGCTAACAAGCGGTTTTGGTTCACCTTTTAATATTTCAATGGTTGTTTCACCGTCTTTAATCGCTTGTGCAATTCTATTGTAGCCATCCAGCACTTCACCTTTTGAGGTTACAATAGGTTCTACATAGGTCCCCGTATCTTCAAACTTTCTAACTTCTCCCTTTGTTTTATCTAAATATTCTTGTAATTCTGGATCATTTTTAATTAAGTCCTTAATAGCAACGGTTTCAGTACCATAGTCTTCCTTGGCAATCTGATCACCAAGAAATTTACTTATTCCCCCTTGGTCGCTACCCATTTTTATTACTTTCCTAGAGATATCTTCACCTTTTTTAAGGGGCTTAATAATCTGTTCACCTTTTTTAAGAGCAGGGAGTTTATCTTCGGGAACTTCAATAGGTTCTGTAGGCCGTCCGCCTCTTGCTTCTGTGTAAGGAATAACTCCTTTTTTTGTATGTAGTTGTGGTTTAAAATATTCTTTAATGCCTTCTGTTATTTGTGCATGAGTTTCCTTAAATTTAGAGAGAGAAGGATTTCCATCATTGATATATTTTTTAAGTTTTAGATCAACAAGTGTGCTTAGTACTTTTTTTTCTTTTGGAGAAAAACCACTATTCTTTATTGCCTCCTGTGTTTCTGTTCTAAACTCTTTTCTAACTTGTTCACGATATTCTTCTAGTGGCATTCGGGTCCCGAGCGGAGTTTTTGAGAAACCCCCTCCTTCCCAATCCTCGATTTTATAGCGTTTTTCTCCTTCGACATAACCTTTTTCACCTTTTTTTATCAGAGGTCTAAGTTTAAGTCTACCGAGTGTGGCATACGCTGCCATAACAAGGCTAGAAACGAAGGCTTCTTTATTATCTGCCCCCTCCAGTTTCGCAGATAGGTAGGCAATAGTAGCATTCAGCGGGACACCAACCGCCATCTTAGGAATAACATCACCAGGCCCCAACACAAAACCAAATAAGGCTGAGTGGACCACATCCTTTGCAAATTGTTCACGACTGATTCTATCATGTAACAAATCAGGGGTCCCTTCAAGGGCAGCATAGGTGCCAAAGGTTGTTAATCCGGAGATGCCACGGCTAAACGCAGCCAATGAAAACTCCGTTACTTTTTTAACTGTTTTTGAGGCTGTTACTGCTGGGAGTAACGGCCTAGTAAAACTCGTTAAGGCTGTTGATATCTCAAGCGGTGCCAGAAATTTAGAAACAAGCATTATTTTACCAAATGCAGCGGCCCCTTCTCCTATTCTTGCTGGAATACTACCAGAGAGAATTTGTTCTACTTCGGAGGTTTCATAAGGAAAATATTTTGTTATCATACTAGCAAGGTTAGCCGCAGTGTGCAACCCAAAAGTTTTAATTGAACTGAATCCCTCTGGATGATATTTTTTTAATTGTTCCTGTACATATGATAATGGATCAAGACCTTGTCTCTGTGCTTCTTGTCCCCAACTTGCAATATATTCTCCCCAAAACTCATCGCTATATCTAATATCTTTAGCATATTGACCGAAGTATTTTTCAAGGGTATCCCATGCTTGTTCATAATTACCTCTTGCTGATGATGCAAGTATACTCTTCTGGGCTTTCTTCTGGTCCGGTGACATATCAGGATAAAGTGTTTTAAGTGATCTTCCCCTCATAGTTCCACCGAGCAGATATGGTTTCTTTTCGGTAGAATATATTCCTGTGAGTTCAACCTCTATCTTCGGTGTCGCGATGTTTTCAGCATCGATATAGCGGTCTATGGTCTCTTCCCATTTACCCACCTCTTCGTTATGGGCTATGACATTTTTATCATATGTTTTTCTTAGAGATTCATATTTTTTATTCAATACAGCGTGCTGCTCAATCATGCTATTCAACCCTGCTATATCGGTATTATACTGCTCTATCAGAACATTTTGTTTATCCGGGAGGTTAGAAAGTATATCAATCCTTTTTTTATCCTTGGTTAATTTTTCATAAATCTCTGTTATGCTTTTTACCAGGGGTTCAATCTGATTATATATCTCTGAAACAATTTGATGTTCTTTATTAATCTTAATATTTGATTTATCTACCTCTTCACCCTGTGTAGCAATTGAAAGTCTGTCATCCGTTTTTTGGACATAGAAATCTTCTATTCTTTCATCAAGGAGTGTGGGTGGAACATTGAAGAGTGATTTTGTCCTAATATCACGGGCTGCATCATTCTTGACATATTCTGGATTAATACCATAGGGTAGACGATATTCCCAACCTTGTTCAAAAGAATGCTGGTCATATGTAGAAGATGTTTCTAGTGTCTTTGCACCGCCCGCCTGGGTAGGTAGTAAGAAATATGCCATAGATGCAATTTCTTCATCGGAGACCTCTATCGTGGGAATTTTGTAAGGATCATAATCCGTTAGGTAAAAAGGATTATTTCTCGTCTGTGGGGTCTTGTATTTTGCTTCTATCTCTTCTTGTGGGAGATCTTCATACTGCTTGCGAATCGCCTCTACTATGTCAGTATAGAATGGGTATAGTTTTTCTAGTTTTTCCCCTGGAAGGGCCTCTACGGCCTCATTACCAATGTTTTCCCCGTCGACCATTATTCGCCCCCTTATTCAGACCATATATTTAATACATCATATTTTGTTCTATCATCTATAAGTTGTTCTTTTGTTGGTACATTAATAACTTTTCCAGTACCTGTCTCGAAGCCTGTAAATTCCTTTGCCATCCGCTCGGTATCTGCATCCCATGGTTTTAGTTTAGCGAGTCGCTTTGCTCCTGCATTAATTAGTTTTTCTAGAAACTTTAAGTACGAAATAATATCATCACCAGGAAGACCTTTGCCGGTAGACTCTAGAAAAATTAATTCACCATATTGTTCTATTTTATAATTGCCACTTTGGTCATACATTCTGCTCTGCTTAATTGCTTCTACGTTAATATTAGGAAAGTTTACTTCAGAGCCATCAACTGTATGTTCCCTGAATTTTTTAAAGAGTGTTCTAAGTTCCTTTCTTTCTTCTTTTGAAACACCACCCTCAAGCATTCTACCAATGATGTCGCTAAAATTGTCAGACATAGTAGCAGATCCCTTCGGTACAGGTCCCCTTCCGATATCGGGGGTCCCAGCAAAGTCATCTACCTCAAGTTGTATCTCATTAAAGGTATCAGATCTGACCTCATTAAGTATTTGAAGGTTATCAACCATACGTTGATATTTTTTTATTACTGGATCGGCTTCGAGTCCTAGTTGTTTTTGTTTTTCATCAAGTTCATCTTGTATCTTATCAAGGTCTCTTTTCTGAATGTTACCTCTCTCTGTATTATATGTAGATAACTCACTCTTTGAAAATTGGTCCTTTTTCATAGACCATGTATCATCAAAGTCTTTTAGTGTTACTTCTGCTTGTTCACCAAATGCAGTCATTGCTTTTTGATTATCCGTAGCCATCTTTTTGGATTGTGAAACAATTTCCTTGAGAGGTACTCCTAACTCCAACTGCTCTGAGAAATATTGGTCGCCGCCCTTTATTCCCATAATAGATGTGACTGTTGCGCGAGAGGTCTTTTTTTCTTGCTCATATTTTTTATCGGCTTCTAGTTGGGCTTCCTGCTCCGTTTCATATTCTTCTATAAGTTTTGCAGCCCTGTCGGGGTCTTGCATTGCCCATCGAATAGCATCTACCGATGGACCAGTACTTTGCTGAGCCACTTGTGGCTGATTAGGCTGTACTATTTGTCCTTGTTCTGGCATGATTATTTCTCCCACTTATTTTGGACCAATCTGGCTTGCCTTTCCTGTGTAAAACTTCGACCTTACTTTCCAAGACGACCAATCAAATTTCTTATTATATTCATCTAAACCACCATGGTTTTTTGATTTCTGAAATTTCCCATTCTCGTCGTAATAAAGCCAATATCCGACTTTATTGCCGTTGGAGTAATAGCCTTCTTCAATTACCTTGTTAGCGTCGCTTTTTACTTTTCCATTTCCAGAGTATTTTTGATATAAACCTGTTTTTGCACCATCCTCGTACGTCGTCAATTCGTCGAACCCGCCTACCACGTTCCATGTTCTACTTATACCGTGTTTTTTACCTTCTTTCCAACGAATTTCTTCCTTCTTCTGACTGCCGCCCGTAGCGAAAAATAGTTCTTCCCTACCATGTTTTTTGCCATGCTTATACGGTGTTGTTGATTTTACGATGGGTTCGTCGCCTTTGGAGTCACCTTCTTCGCGTATAATGTCCCATTCTGAATAATATTCTGTCCATGCTTTATCGCCACTTCCATGTTGCTCCATATCGTTATCATAATAACCGTGCCAGCCTATATCTCCACGGCTATCGAAAAATTTAGATTCAACTTCTAGTTCATCTCTGGCGTCGATATGCTCTGTTGTTGTATATCCATCACCGGGATATACTTTCTCAATTGTAGCATCTTCACCAACTTGTTTTTGTATTTTTGCTTTTACCTCCTTCTCGTTTATCTTTTTTGTTTCTACTATTTTCGTTAAACTTTCTTGTTTTTTATCCTTTTTTTCTTTTGTGTATTTATCCTTATAATGCGCGTCTGCGTCCTGTTCCTCTTTTGTTTTATATATCGCTACATCGTCATTTAAATCACTAATTTCCGCCTGTTCTGAATAATGCCAATCAGGAGACGGGGTACCACCACCAGGAGTGGTAGTTGTAACAGGCGTAGTAGGAGTAGTAGTAGTTGTAACAGGCGTAGTAGGAGTAGTAGTAGTTGTAACAGGCGTAGTAGGAGTAGTAGTAGTTGTAACAGGCGTAGTAGGAGTAGCAGCCTTCTGCGCATCAAAAATACTCTGGAGTGCGGGGTTTGTAGTTACCTCCATTAATTTTTGGTTTCCTGCAATATTGGCAATTTGGGCCTGGCTAAACCCCTCGTCAGTCAGTTTTTTTACTAGATCATCGCCCAATAGTGCTGTAGCATCCTTAAACGATTGAGCCTGTTGCATATAGTCCATACCAATACTCGCAGCACTCTGTATTGCAGACTGCCACATACCTGTTTGCCATTTACCCTTTGCAGTTTTATATGCTTGCTCACTTTGGAGTTTAGCAGCCTCTACTCGTTGTCTATGTTCTGCCTTAGACTGTCCAATCTGCATTTGCACCTCATCGGCTTTTTCTCCCAATCTACGGGACTCTGATATCTGTTGAGCCATAGCCCCCTCGCTGGCTCTTTGCAGTGCCTCTGAGGTCTGTTGTTGGGCCGATAAACGATATTGTGCTTCTATACCTGAGTCCTCCATACCCATTCTAGCCACATCATAGCCAACTTGTTTTTGCATCTTGCGGCCTTGCTGTCCTATTTGTCTCTTTTGTGGTTGCATAGCACCTCTATAAACTTCGCCACTCTGTGCTCTGCCTCTTAAATTTGCCATATATCTCTCAGCATATCTTGTATCTGTTTCCGGTACATCGATATCATAATCAGATTTACTCGGTTTATTCATATAGGACATCAATAAGTTGCCAGCAGCAGGTATAATTAAACTCCAGGGTGCAGCCATTATTCTCCCCCTCCTTTAGTTTTAAATTTCATTTGGATGCTCTTAATCTTATCCGCATCCGAAATTCTTATTTGGGCTGAGCGTCCACGACTTCTGCCTTGTGGGACACCCCTCCATTCATTATCTTCTATTCCATCAAGAACACTTAGGGACAATCCTCGTTCAACATATGCATAATCTTCAATCACTGAGGTAGAATCATCAACATCTCTATTTTTTAGGTATGTCCTGGCCTCTATCGGTGATCCTCCTTTTTCATAATCTGCTCTAAGTTTATGAAGGACACCTTTCTCTAAATAAAATTCTTTGGTCTTAATGGTTGCTCTTTTTGATGTATAAGTGTTCCCTGGGTACTGGTGAATCTCAGTTCCTCCCTTTGTCAAAAATAAATTAACATTATGGATATCTTGTCCTCCAGAAAGGGTAATCGCATTTTCAAGGACAAGACCATCCATTTTTGTCCAAGACCCTACATCCAAATGATATACCCATGAAGAGTCTTCACGTCTATTTAGTCTTTGACCTGTGGCGTGTGCCCTCACAGTGGTTCCATTCTGCCCTCGTTCTACCCCTAGGTGCCAGTGGAGAACTGAAGAATGGCCGTCCTCTTCAATAATTTTATTAATACTTATAATTTTTATATCCTCATCTTCGATTCTTATAACATCTTCAATAGAGAGGTCAATGTCAAACATGCTGGTATCAATGTTGGGATCCCCCAGGTCATTATAATTCCAGCCAACAACAAGAGGCTCGTCATTTGAAAGTCCTGCTGGGAATACTAATTCTATTGCTCTATCATCATTTATATTTGTTGATGCATAAACAAAGCCGTTACCATAATCAACTAATCCCCAACAGCGACTCCACCAATCTCTAGTCAATATATATTGATTTCTAATTGGTTGAAATACAGCCCTGTATTCGCTGATTGGTCGGCCTCTTCCATAACCATCAAACTCCTCCACAACGGTTTCATCATCGTCTTCCTCCACTGGTGGGTCGTCTTCTGGTGGATCTTCCTCATCCTCGTCGTCTTCTGGTGGTGTTGACTCTTCAATTTCAAGATAGGCAATTTGGAAAGCCACGTCATTCTCTTGTTCTGAATCAAGCGGAATAATCTTTAGAATATCCTCTGTTTCGTATTCTTCACCGGAATCAGCGATAGACCAACTATTGCCCAATCCCTCGTCTGTAATTGACCCATCTAAATCACTAACTTCTAAGATATTTATCCTAAAATCATGGCCATACGCCGTGTTCGTATTTCCTATTGTAGAAGAAACTTCAACACGTATAACATCAAGACCAAAATGTTCAGGTTCAAGCCGCAATTCATCAAATCTGTTATAGCCACTTCCTCCATCTACAACCCGCACCTGAGTGATTTCTTGCATACCTGGCCCATGCCCCGCCACAACAGCAAGTACCTGCACTTTACAACCTGTGCCATCGATATTATTAGGATTAGATGTTGCAAGTATATCTCCCACAGTTATAGTATAGTTCTGATTTACATAGTTTCCTTGACTAATTTGTAATGTGTGAACTGCCTTATGTACAATCTCAGTATCATGGGTATCACCCGCACGGTAGCCCAAACCAAAGTCCTGGAAGGAACCATCTTCAACCTCACCACCTTCTCTGGTTCGTCTACCACCAACAATATTTTCTCCTAAACTAGCAAGGTTTATTGGTAATAAAGTTATAGGAATATCAACAACATCTTTTGATATTAAAGATATGCCATCAGAGTTCCACATCACTACGCCAGCCTCAGATAACCAGACAAGACTACTCCCACATCTCACTAGGGACTGGGGTGCATATAATCCATATTTTTCATGTTCCTCAATTAATGATTCTGTGCTACCTCCCCAACTAGATGCACTTCCTTCTAAAACAAAACGACTAATTGTGTTTCGAGTAAAAACAAGGAATGTATTGGCATATTTCAATTGTAAGAAACTAGGTGCTGGGACAATTCTAAGCACAGGTTCTTTCATCTTTTTAAACCATAGGTCTGGAAAACTTATACCATAAATATCGGTCCATCTTAAAAGGTTTGTGTCTCCATCCCCTAATATCCCACTATAGCCACCTCCAGGACTTCCTATAATATCACCACCGCCTCTAAAGGTTTCATCAATCGAACCAGAGATTACTGGGCTTATGTTCCCAGTTGCCTCTTCTCTGCGACCCTCACCTGCTGTATCAAAATATTTTGCACCTACATATGATTCATATTGGTTCTGAAATTTTCCAATTGCAGCAACAATGTTTTTATCGTTTATATAACGACTTGCAATATAGTTAACCCCATCTGTTATGTTGTTTCCTGACCAACCATACATTTTTAAATCATCCCAATTATGGGAATCACCGTCATTTTCATTAACGTCAGACTTTAAATATTCCTGTTTAGCCCTAATAGATATAACTGCACCCGTTTCTTCGTCAATCTCGGCGACTCTGAATCTACATTCTTCACCCTCTTCTGTATATGGGACCTCATCAAGGTCTCCTGAGATGTGTGGTACCTTAACTTTTTCGCCGACTCTATAATCGACACCTGCATCTACGATATTCCATTCTACAATCCCCGCGTCAGCATTAAGGGACGTGGGATGTATCGTCAGGCCAGAACCATATACATCCGGATATAGGAGGTCAGTCTCGTATACTAAGCCACCATCTTCATTGTCAGTTGGGGAGCCGTCATCATATATATGATAATTTTCCCCGCCAAACACATTCTGGAAGGATACTTCGTCTAATAGGGAAACACCGCCACCTATCCTTAATGCTCCACCAATACTTAAAGTTTTAGGATGTAACATTGTCATCCTCTGCGTATCCTGTCCCTGTGTGGCATCCTCTAAAATACTATCATCAGTTATATAGTGTTGAGGAAAAGAAAAATTATCTTGTATTGTTGGTATCTCTTGGCCGTCGGCCTCGACGGTCTGAAGAAAGGGAAACCATTGTTGAAGTTCCCCAACAAAAGGAGTCTCCGTATTATCACACATAAGCCTGGTGTAGCAAGTTAGTTCACGCGTTTTAGGAGATACCGACAAAAACCAAAACAGGTTTAATTTTTTTAAGTACAAATAATTGCCAGCCACAGTTTCTAAATCATCAATAATTCGATGATCCTCATGTGGAACCCATAGGGTTGTTTCTCCAGCATCAGGAAGAATATTTTGACCAACTGTGAAATCCTGAGCACCAAGTAATAGTGCAGGTTGCCATATTCGTTGGTCTCTATCAGCGGTCATTCTTCTTAATAGCCCAAAAGACCAGCCACCACTGAGATAATTGTTAGAATGTTCTGCTTCGGTGTACCCCGCTGCATAGTTTCCCAATAAAACACTCATTGCCGGGTCTTCTATAGTTGAAGTTTCGCCTGTTAACATGGGCTTAAATCTATGCCAGCCCCATGCCGTAAACGAATCCTCTAAATTACCGTGTATATTTCCAAAATTTACGTCACTCTCAGAAAAAGAATTGTCATCATGCACCCATTTTAATCCCGTTTTTCCTATATGGAATGGCTTAAAACCAAGGTCACCATCTCGGCGAGGAAACATAGCCGCTGGTTGGCTCCCGAATTTTAATGTTGTTTCTCCGTCCTGGTGAATTATGCCAGAGCCATCCTGGAGCCCAAAACTAAAATCTGCCTTATTCGGCACTGGTTCAGATGTTTCCGGTAACCAAGGCTCTTCCATTGGACAACAAATCTTATGTGTGAGAGAAACAATACCAGTAGGCTTAAACATTTTATCTACGATACTAATATCCTCTTCTGCCTGGGTATAAAATCTGCCATGGTCGTAACCTATTGCGAGTCTTGTTGGAACTTCACCTCCATCTATATCTAGGGTATTCCCATTAAAGTAATCGTTAACACCGCCGAAGGCCCCAGTTTCAATTTCTATACCATTAAATTCTTTCTCGGGCGTGTAGACTAGATATAGTGTATAATGTTCTGTTAATTGTGGTATTTTAATATAAAACAAAAAACGACGCTCTATCTCGCCAACAACTTCATTCTGAGCACCCCAAAGCATTGTCTTTAACGGGGTTGTCATATCCTGGTCATAAAACCTTATTTGATGTGAAAACTCTGGTATAACTCTCAGTGTATTCTCTACTGTGCTGTGTTCAAAAAACCTAGTCCAATTAAGGTTTCCATCTTCAATATTCTCTGATTCTCCAAAATCTATATTAACTCTTATAATTGCATCTGTGCTAGAGGTTGCATTCGCAAATTCCCATTTCTTAAAGGCATAGAATTGCCATGGGAACTTCATTGCATTACTCATAGCATTGCCAACAAGGGTTATTCCGCCATTGGTAGCACCTACATCTGAGATTGGTGCTATGTCATTTTCATAAGATGCAATATTACCAGACTCAATTTCCTGTATAACTGTATAGTTATTCCCCGTATTAAATTCCTCATTAAAAGATTGAGTGACAACTTCTTCCTCGCCATCGTGTGTCTGACTATAATTTTTGATAGATACTCTCTGGCAAAATTCCAGATTTCCAGAAACACCTTCGAGGTTTTGTGAAACCCTGAAATAGATATTAAAATATTTGAACAGTTTCTTCGCCATAATAAGGTGTATACCAGACGGGAGTCCAAGATTTCTAACCTCTATTCGATTTATCCATCTGCCATTAACGCCATCCTCATCAAGGCTAAACCATTGAAAATCAGCAGAATTAGAAACTGGAGATGGGTTTGTTTCATTCCCCTTAGAGTCAACAACCGTATATGAACATTGCACTATACCAGGAGAAGATACACGACTTCCATATTCATCATTTTCCCAATACTCTGATTTCCACCTGTCGTCCTCTGTATAAGACTCTCCGATTGGGGAAACTACTTCAGGTTTTAATAGTGGGGCATGGTTCCCATATACTTGCGGCATAAATGCATTTTGTTTTGGTGCCATTTCCCAGAACCAATTTCCATCTTCATCAACACCCCCTCTAACATTTACGTCAAATTGGAATGTGCGGGTCATACACCAAACTGGATGGACTCCATCAGTAATTATTATTTTATCATCAGATATATGTGTGCTGAACTCTTCTATCTTTATATTATTAAGGTTTATTCCCGCTGCGGAAAGTACCTCGTGGTTGACAGTCTCGGGCTGCCATTCTTGGGCACCTAATGAAACATCTATATCAGAGGAAATCCTAACCTTGAACCACATATCCACCACGCCACCCATGAAAACTTTGGTAACCGCCAGGTACGCTCCACCATCTCCAATATCCAACAGGTCACCTACTTTATAATTCAGTCCAGGGTCTACAATTTCATAACCATCCTCGCCATCAATCGCAGAGCCGTCCAGTTCAGTAACCTTTATTGTAAGACCAATCCCATTATCATTCGATGTTTGATTTCGATACGATGTCCCATAAATACTATTTAAAGAATAACCGGTGCCGCTATCTTCTAGGCTAGTTTCAACAGCACCTCTATGTCCCTCTGATATTGTCAGAAAAGCATAATCACCGAATAACTCTGATGATTTTTTAGTGAAATATAGCGGCTCAGAGATATATCGAATTGTTCTATTATAATATTCAATCCAATGGTTCAAACCACTGTATATAACAAAGTCACCAACCGTTTGTGGACGGTCAAATAACTCTGGATCTGTACGTTTTTTTAAGACACCAGCACCATCAAACTCATAATTTAAACACTCAGTTAGTTGAGAGTCTTCAATTATATCAGGTCTGGATTTCTCGTTTAGTCCACCAGTCAATGCAGGAAGATTTAGGCGTTTAATGGGCATGCTTAATACGTATATTTCCGGTCGAGTTCTGTTGTAGGAGTTCTCCCTATTTCACGCATAGCAACATTCTGTAGTCCAGAATAATATAATTCCTTATTCATTGTCAATAAATCAGGGTTCTTATGTTTCGGAAGTGAATATAGACAATATAAAACACCAGAAACCAAGACATCATCTAATCTATATGGTATATCAATTTCTACCTCAGATAAGTCTTCTATGTGTTCTGCATTAGAAAGTCCAACCGTTTCTACATAGGCTGGTATTTTCAAAGTCTCAAACGCTTTGGTATATTTTATTATAACCTCTATATCTGTGGTGCCAGAGATTGTAGTTCCTTCAAATCCGATTGCACCTGGATGAGGTAAAAAATAATAATTATAACCAGCATTTGCAGCCACTTTTTCGTAAGAAACGCGAGTCCATTCTTCTTCCTCAATAACAACTGCGAGCAATTCTTTAACATATTTTGGAAAATAAATAATATCAAGGTCTGGATAAATACCCTCTTCAACACGAATGTTGAGTTCCTCGATATCTATATTTATATCCTCGATGTCTTCTCCCCAATTAAATCCGTAACCATCATGGAAAATATCGACACTAGATACACGCTCACAGGCTATCTCAAGCCGCTCTTCTGCTGGAAAAGCACTATTAATCTGATGAATAACCCTATTAACTGTTCTTCGTAATTCGCCCTTACTCTCAAATGTGGGTACTTCTGCAACAACCCGTCCATACAGTTCGCCAAAGGTCATGCTATTTTTTAACCACCTTTTCTGGTTTAGGTTCTACGTCCGGTTCCAGCATTTTGTTGAGTACCTGGATGGCCCCCTCACACTGATGAAACATTTCCCTAGCCTGTTCTTGTTGTTTCCTTAGAGATACTATTTGCTCTTTAAGGTCTTCTGTCTTTGCCATTTTGTCCCTTTCTTCTGTTTAATTACCTATTAGGTGCTCTTCCTATCAACTTCAAACCAATGCGAACCATTACACACAAGCGTCCATCCCCCATATTGGGTCGTTAGTGTTGTGTCCGCCTTGCCATTTAGATAAATTTTCTGATACGCATGGCCTTCATTATGTTCTACTACACCATTGTTTGATACATCAGTGATAACCACCTGTACAACCTGGCCAGCAACACCACCCGTAAAACCACCGAGTGTGACATTATTTGAAGATGTGTCCATAAATACAACATTTGCAGTAGTTACATCAAAATTATCAGTTGGTCCTGATGCAGTAATGGTTGCTGTTGCAGAAGAAACTGGTTGTTTATATAACTCAACCCAATAGGAACCGTTAAATATTAAAGATAGCCCCTGCCCTTCTTCTGTGAGAATTATATCGTTCCCGTCATTTGTTCTTATTTGTTGGTTAGAGCCAGATAAATCTTTTATTGTGATTTGATAAACACCTGGGTCTGCCGTAACAAAATGTAGTATCTGACCTGTTACACCACCCGCCAAATCATTAACATTAAAACTTCCCCCAGCAGCATTTAATTTGAAAATATAATCATCGGCTACATTATAACCCGTCATAGCGGAAGTTATCGTTACTAGACCACCTACATGTGTACCATTAAGTGTTGTATTCCCCGTAACAGTTAGATCATCAGAAAATGTTAGGTCGCCATCAGATGCAATTGTAATCGCAGCAGGTGTACTGTCAGATCCAATCGTACTTCCGTTATCAATGGTAACAGCACCATCAACAGCAAGAGTACCAGACATCGTAACACCCTCTGAAGAATTTGTAGTTTTTACAACAAGGATACCAGTTTTTCCAGAGGAATCAAAGGACCACGCATCGGCCTTATTATCTGGTAGCGTAACATCTACATCGTCTCCTGCAGAAAGGTCAATATCTGTTGTTTCTCCAGATTTACCCAATTGCAATAAGAGGGTATCTAGATAAACTTTCGTACCTCCAACTAATTTGACAACCCCATCTCCATCGATTTCTATGTCTGAAGTTGTCCCTTTAATATATGTACTTGAATCAACCCATTGAATTTTTTTACCTGTTGCCATCGAAACAGTATCGACAATACTGACATTACCTGACGCTGTAATCAAACCCGCAACGGTTAGATAACCGCTCATTGTGACACCCTGTGCACTATTTCTACTATCAAGCACAATAATACCTGTATCACCAGATGCATCAAAACTCAAAGCAGTCGCGCTATTATCATTAAGGGAAACTACCGTATCCGCTGTAGTTAAATCAATTCCGCCGCCGTCAATATCCAGATCTCCATCTAATTGAAGGTCACCACCCTCTGTTAATTCGGCTACAAGTGTAGAGGTATGATTATAGAAATTAAAAGACTGGCCTGTTTCACCGGTATCATAATCAATATAAAAATTCATTTCACCATCAGATCTAATATTAAAATCCGCACCATTAGGACCAATTAGATTACCAGTTCCATCAGAACCAATCGTTAAATCTCCAGTCAATGAGAGACTTGTTAAGGATAGTGTCGCCGACAATGTACCCGAAACGGTTAAGTTGGTACAGGTAACATCCCCGGTCCCAAAGTCAAAATCTTTATTGGCATCAAGCACCACAGCCTTACTTGCTGTAGCGTCTCCTATCGACGCTGTTAAATCTAGGTAGTTTAATTCCGTCGCTGTTGACGTAACCGCAGTTCCAGCCAACTGGAATCCTGAGATTACATTTACCGCTGCCGTAGACAATTGCAGTTTTGAGACAGTTCCGTCTCCATCCCACACCCCCGTTAAAGAACCAGAGAGGCCACCATCGGCTTCTGTTATTAAAAATTGGGGATAACTATCTTTAATCTTCTTTCCTGTTAGATTACTCATGCCAACCTCCTATTGACTATCTTCGGCAAGAAGTGTAGCCCCTGCCATTGCTGTTATCTTATTTAAAAATGGTACGCTAAAAGTTTCATATGTTTCTCCGGCGGTAAAGGAAGACTTAGTTAAAACTGTATCGTCCGTCCACTCCGAATCATCTATTTGTTTAATATATTTTAACCATGCGGATGATTGTCCAATTTTAGCAATTATAGACCAAGCATAAAGATAATTTCCAACCGACCAAAAATATAATTCTTTTTCCGTCGGGTAATCCTCTCTTGAAATAGCCAATCTTGCAATCTCTTCATGGGTTTTTAAAAAACACGCAACCTCTGTACGTATCCAATCGTTTGGCGTATCTAGGGTTGCTTGCATCCTTCCGGGGTTAAATAGGCCAACTATCTTTAAAATTTTTAATGGACCAATGTCTAGCCAGAACTGTGCAAATGGGGAATACACGGCATCACCTACATGGTCCTCCGGAAGATGTGGGTTGGTATCTGCTTGGGTGTGAGGTGATTGCCATCCATTTCGGCCAGCCTCATCAGAAAAACCAATCCAATTAGGTAGTTCCCACATGCGCACAGAACCAGGTATATCACTTTCTGAATATTCTCCAGATGCAATCACAGCCGAAACTGCACGCATAAAATGGTCTTTTGCCCTGTCTTTTAATGAATCAAGATTAGGGTCATTAGCAATTGCACCAATATCTGTTAGTACATCAAGATATGTCATGCCCTTGTTTCTCCTTTATCATCTGAATAAGGATATCTTTTTTAACCATAACATCTTTATTCTTGTAGCCCAGTTCTCTCGCACGCGCTTTCAATTCATTGTATCCTAACTTATTGATAGGATCTGCTTTAATAACCTCATCCGCTGATGATAGTGTCGGATATTTTTTAAGCAGCAAGGCGGCTTCCTGGGTAGGAATATTTTCCGCCTTGTTGACTTTAAATATATAACTTAATCGTCTGGGATGACCTTCTTGAGGATAAATTCTCATAACCTCTTCACGCGTTAAGAACCGAGAAGTTTTGCCGTCAGATATACAGGCGTTGTCCCTAATTCTTGCCATGCTTCATATCCTTAGTCATATTAGCCAATTTACTCAATTTAGCACTAAATGCTGCACCTGTCCAAAAGACCCAGGCTTTCATCATCCATTCATAAAGGCCAACATCAATCCAGCCAAAATAATAAACAGCACTTGTAAATAATGCTCCACCAATACCAATTTGTCTCTTTTTTGAACTTGGGCCTATAAAAAGTCCCACTACGTTATCTATCAGTCTCATTATATTGTTGCTCCTTCTTCTAATTTTGCTCTATATAAACTCTGTTTGTCTACCGGTCTTTCACTAGCATCTAAGGACGTTTCTTCTTCCTCAATACTTTTCCAGTAGTATTCATACTCCTTATCTTTTTTCTTTAGCCTTCTAATCTCAGTTCCCTGTTCATCAAATAGAATAATGTCAGATCCATAAGTTCCCGGCGGTACCGCCTTGAAATCTGCAATATCGTTAGAACCCTTTTGGGGATTCTGTTTGTTTTTTACTGCATCTTTGTAAATTCCTTCTTTATGCGGCATGTTATTTCTCCTCTAACTTTTTATCTATACTTTCCAACTTTTTTTCTATTCTGTAAAAACCCTCAGAAATTTTTGTCTCTAGAACCGTAACTCGCTTATCTAGTTCCGTAATTTTATCAGAATTTTCATCGACCTTGGCATTCATCGGAACAATTAAATATCCCAATACCAGCATTATTGTCGCAGAGGTTACGCCCCAAAAATAATGACGAAGAGCACCAATGCCCTTTGATTCTATTTGCTCTTTGCCGTCCATAAGACATACCTCCCATGACTTCTTGGTTTAAGGTCAAAATGAAAATGGCGACTACCAATCTCAATTCCTACAAATCCAACCTTGGTCGCTGCTTCTAAAATATCTCTATCCTTGGTTGGGCTAGACCTTGCTATATCTATTGCTAATCCCTCCATGTGTGCTGATGTGGGATGACCACCAATTTCTCGATTATGCCACTCGCATCTCCAACCAGATGTAACCCTAAATGGTATGCGAGATATCACACGGCATGCCTCAACTAAATCCATAAATAGGCTACCCATCTTTTGTTTTCCACAGCATGGACAGATTAATTCTTTTTCTTTGAAATGTTTTGTAATTAATGCCATTTATTCGTTCTCTTCACTATACCCCTTGTGTTGTATCAAATTTAAAAATTATTGTTGCGACTGTATCATATGCTGAACTTGTTGGGTCAAAACTAATCGCGATAATATCACCAGCATCAAAACTTGACGTTCCTGTAAAATTAAATGCATAAGCCGTATCGTCTGACCCCATGGCTACTGTAATTTCTTCTGTCGCTGTAGAATTTGGAACCTCTGTATTTGTAGCACTTTTATGGAATCCAACTTTAGAAGACCCACAAGCATTTTCGCTTCTTACTACCACTTTTTCTAATTCGCCATCATATGGTGCAACAAAAGATATATATTCATTATTACCTGTTGTTGCGGTTTTCTCAATAGTATATCCAGTTAAAGGCAAATATATCTTGCCTGTTGTTGAATACCAACCTACATTCATTATATGAAGTATATATTGTGGGGTACTAGCGTCTACATAAGCCTTAATAGATTCTGCCGAAGCCACTGCTTGCGCATCTACACCAGAAGTGAAAGTATCATCGTCAATCATATCATTTATAAATCTTGAATGACCATTAAAATAAATTCTATTTATACCCTCTACACTGCTTCCATCCATATCTATATTACCAGTCATCGTTCCACCCGCAAGTGGAAGTTTGGTAGTATCGTCTATGACATGTGTATGTTCATCTACGTATGCCTTTATACTACGCTGTGTACAAACAGCAGAATTTGAATCTCTTGATAGCGAACTATCGTTATCAATATCAACGCTTGTTGTTTGTTTTCCTGAGATTTTAACAAGCCCATCAAATTGAGATACATCTGCATCTAGACCACCCTGCTTATAGCGTAGTTTACCAGCATGGTCATCCGAAGATGCTAAAAAATGTTTTCTTTTGTGTTCGTTACTCATATCAGTGACCGGAGGTGCGATCAAGCACCACCGGTCTATCCTTATATCAGGCTATTACCTCCTGAACTTCAGATTTTTTCTTATGCGTTTACAGCAGTGTTTTCAAAATGTGCTGTCAGAGTCGGGTCATTTATTTCACTAATTAAATGCCCTCTATAGAACATCACATTTGCAACACCAGGATACCAGAAATCAAGTACCGTACCACCAGTGCCACCGGCACTCGCTACGGTATCTAGATTAAAGTGAACCCTGAGAATACCATCACCCGCATCGGCTATTGCCGTTGCATAATCTAAAGAACTACCAGCACCTTCATCGGTGTCACCTACAGCGACTGCACCACCCTGAATCACACTTGTTACAAAGCCGATATATAAATCATCGAGAATTGCGATTCCAAGAACGACTTTAACGTGCAAACCAGCATTTTTAACTGTTGCTTCGGGTAATCTAATATATTTACCGTCGGCCATTGCAGCATTAACAATTATCGTTTTGGTTCCACCGTACCAAGGTTTAGCACTATAATCATAGTTTTCACTAGCATCTGTGATATAGATTGACTCACTACCATACGCATTTTGGAACATATCTAGACTTTTAGCCATGTTTTGTTCTCCTTTCTACGTTGTCATCACGATTAGTGATGATTGGTTAGTTGCTGAAATTGCGCTTCCACTTTTTACTGTCGAATTACCTTTTGAGAACGCATCACTAGAGCCACCACCAGATGAAACACCAGCAGTATCTTCTGTGAAGAAATCATTGCGTCCATAACCATTGATAATAGCACCACCAATTTCATGGGTATTTTCATGGTCATCAACCTCACTCGTGAAATGAGCGTCTCGAGCAACAGCACGACCTATAGCAGAATTACCAAACACAATAGCATTATAATTGGTAGAACCTGGAGAACTTGCATCTGGGGCAAGCATCGTTGCTGTAGTAGCACCGAAAAGTTCTTGTCCTTCAGCCGCAGTGTCGTCCCATTGTCTAATACCAACAATGTCCTCATAAATAGCAAAACCAGCATAATATCCTTGTGCTCCTGCAAGTTCAGGTAGCCCAAGCATTTTACCACTAAAGGCTTCACGCTGTGCGCCATAGAATTGAGAATCTGCTTGTAGGGCCTTCATCTGTGATGGATGAACTATCATTGCCCAAAAACTATTTCCACCCTTTGTTTCAATCTGCGGAATCCTAAGTGTCATACACTTAATGCGCAAATTTTGAAGCATCGCGGCGGTAAAGGCCTTTTGATTATTTTCAGCGTCATCCATCTGGGCAATTGTTTTTGTTTTCCCAGCAGTGCCAATTTCTGTTAAGACTCCAGTTGTGTCGTGGGCACAATAAAACCAGTTAGGATTTAAGCGAAGGGATACACCAAGCCCATCATCATCAGTCCCAGCACTCAAGTTCGGTGAAACACCTTCGTAGAATGCACGGAAAATAGATTGGTTCTCATATTTCGCGAACCAGCGGGCTAGTTGTGGCTTTGCTGCCTCAAACAGTTTGTAGATTTTTGCTCGTTGTTCAGACATCGAACCCGAGCGTTTCATAACTGCCTTGCGATATTGGTTGACATAAGCACGCATCCAGTTCATAACGAGTTCTTCACCTGTACCTTTAAGGACAGTATCGCCAAAAACGGGTGCACCAGTTAGGTCTTTTAAGAATGGAATCAGCATGTTATCGCGACCCTCACTGATAAAATCATTCAATACTTCGATTGGTTTACCAGAAGGTTCGTACTTAACATTTCCATTATCGTCGGTTATTTTACCAACGGGACCAGAGAACCTGGAGAAAAATGTGTTATACCAAGTTTCTTTCGCAAGGAGTTTATTCAATATTGCTACATTAGCAATAAATGTCTGTGAAACTTCCATGAAGTTTCCTCCTTTTCTTTGTTATTTACATTATCATCTTTTGGTTAATACACTTCATCGCGAAACCCTCTGGTTTGCCCTGCGGTTTACTGTTCCCAGTCCGTGGTCAGGGTCTTTTGTGTTTGTTGTCTCGTTGCTTTAGCCAAAATTATTTACTTAACTTTATATAAAGGGCGTTGATTTCTTCAATAGACATGCTGTCCAGTTTTGAGTCCAGTTCTCTCCTGGACATATCACCGACACGAATCATGCTACTGTTTTTGCCAGAACCACGAACATCTACGCGTTCACGTACTTTGCCCGTTGCTTCTTTAATATCTGTTCTGGCCTTCTCTTCGCCATTCATAGTATAAAATGTTTGGAATTTATCAATCCCATATTTATCTATAATCGCTTTCGCGACTGAACGCTCTGTGAATTTACCATTCTCATGGTATCCCTCAGCGTGTTTAATTATTTCGTCATACTCCTCTTTGCTTACATCAATACCGTCATCCTGGAGTTTGTCATAGTGTGTTTTAATAAAATCTTTATTATCCTGATCAATAAATCTTCGATTAAGGGATTCATCTGTTTTCTTATCAATGACATCAGACTCAATTGCACTGATAATACCTCGTTGAGTATTCAATGAATCTGAATCATATGGATCAATATTTTCCAATTTATCCCTCTCATCATCTAGGATCTTTTCCAAATCTTTTGAGGTCAAATGTGTCATAACCTCTTTATCGCTCATATCATCAACAGTTTGTTTCTTACGTAGGTCACCAAGTTCATTACCTTGTTCGCTAATTTTTTTATTAGCCTCTTGATGCATTCTTATAATATCTTCGCGAGATTTACCCTGGTATGACCCAGGTTCCTCAACCTTTTCCTCAACCTTTTCCAATGAAGAAACCGGTGGCGTTGAATCCGTTTCGGTAGCCTCTTTAGGTTCTTCATCTGATTTCTCTTCAGACTTTTCTTCTGATTCGGCTTCGACCTTTTCATCTGTAAAATAAACGTCTCCGTCTTTTTCAACAAATTCACCCTCAGAAGAAGTCTCTACCTTTTCTTCTACAGGCTCATTATCAGCCGCTTGACTTTCAGCATACTGAGTTTCTAAATCAGCAATCTCTTGTTCAAGTGTCATATCTTTATTCTCTGCCATAACGCCCCCTTATGTAGTCCTCACTTTTTTATTAATTATATTACGGTACTTCTTATTTGCTTCATATCGCGGATTTGCATTGCGAAAGGTTTCTTTTCCATCTTCTTCTTTCATAAATTTTCTAGCCATGTCGGGTAAATTTGAGTACATCCACCCTCTCTGTTTCTCTGATTTAAACGGCATCTGTCATTGTTCCTTCCCTCGCCGGCTGAATTACACCAGCCTTAGCACGCTCAACATCCATCTTTTCAGCATCGGTAACCATACCTCTGGTAACCTTTTGTTGTTCAAGCATAGCACCAGTCTCTTGCATCTGTTGCTCTCTCTGCGCTGCTTCGGCCTGGGCCTGTTTCATTTGTTGGACATATGCCAGCATTTCTTTTGCACCTGGAACAGGAGCCTGTGCCAATAATGTTTCTACATCAACAAGTTCTGGATTGAATTGTCCAATAAGATTGATCAGTGCTAATAGCCTGTTAAAGTTTTCTTCTTTTGCCGTAATATTATCTTCACCCTCATCAAGTTCAACATACATCGAAGGATTACTTGTATCATTAATCGTTTGCCCGGCCATTACCAGATTAACAATAACCTCTTGATGCATGCCCTCTCCTGATTGGATCTTAATTAATCGGGCCTGTTCAGCATATACAAATCCAAAATTATCTACAAAATCCTCCACCAATGCTTTACGCAATCTTGAAAGATTATAGAAATATGGGTTTATTGCTGCAGCGGCCCGTTGTACTTTTTGTTGAAATAATACACCTGATTCACCAGACCTGGCGGATTCGCCACGCATTGCTTCTGATATCAAAGAAACTCTCTGAGCATACCCAAAAGAGTTCTCTGCATTGTTCATAATATCTGGTGGAATCTGTCCTGGTGGTAATTTTTGTGGCATCGCAGCAGGATTATTTAATTCATATACCTGGTTAGGCTGGTTGCCTTTTTCTTTTAATTTTTTGATAGCCTCTTTTTCACGCTTATCAATAAAGACACCACCACTTAGGATCTGTGTTACATAATCGCGAATCTGAGATTTACCTTTATTTACATCATCCTGGACATCAATTAAGAGATCTACCAGGCTAGTTTGTTCTGATACCTGTACATTATAATTATAAGAGTATACCGGGAAAACATCAAAGTTTCCTGATGGGGATGGATCATCTTCATCAAGCACAACAGCATTTTCAAAATAAGGTATGATCGTAGTTAGATGTATCCCATCAGTTTCATATTCCATGATTTTCTTAAGGTTCGGGATCATTTTTTTTGCCTCAACAAATTGTTTTGGCTCAAGTCTCATATAGTTTTCACCATCAAAACAATGGTACATCTTACGGACCACCCGTTCCTGCATCTCTAATATTTTATAGCGATCATTCTCTTTGTCATAATTAGCCACATTAGAGTAACCACCATCTGAGATTCTTTTAAAATATTCAGTTAGATTATTCCACCAGGCGACCTTATCCTCATTATTATAGTCCTCTGGCTTTAGTCCATATTTTTCTTTAATAACATCAAGACTCTCCCAACCCTCTTTAACAATCCATCGACAATTTTTTAGTCTATAGTCATTGGCCCTTGTTTCCGGGTCAAGAAAAAGACGCATATTGTTTGTAACATTGTATCTAAAATCAAGGAACCCATCTTCTGTTATCTCAAATCTACGCTCAATATAGCCACCAACCTTTGTTGATAGAGCATCAACGAATACCAACTGCAACATCTCTTCAATATTCTGCTCATCATTTAGAGCATTCCATCTACCCTGGATGACATCTGCCATCTCAACATTAGAAATTGTTTGTGGTTTAATTCTTGCTCTTCGTCGGTTTAATTGTTCATTACCCTGGAGGGTCGATATAATTGGAACAATTAAGTTATAGGTTAGTGCAGGTTTGTCTGCATTCTCGGCCTTACCTTTGTCTGTCGAGGACCATTGATTATTATTAACGTAACGTATCGCTTTTTCAGAGTCTTGAATCGCTTGAGCAAAAGCATCTTGGGAAATATCATAACATTTAAGAACTTTATCTGCGGCTTCTTTTGTCTTATTTATTGTTGTCATGCTGTTTTCCAACTCTGTTTTGGACCATCACTTCTATCATCAAATAATCTATCTCTCCAGCCTTGTTTCTTTTCACCCTGTTCTTCCATTAACTCCGGCAAGATTCTCATACATCCATATCTTAGTGCATCATATGCGTGGTCTTCTGCCTTTGTGTCAATATCTTCGGGATCAGTTTCAGACGCGGGTAAATTAGGAATAGTCTCAATGCAATACAAGCAATTTTCTCGGAAACGAACTCTCGAGTTCCCCTCGTCATCTATCGTGAGTGCTTCAT
>Ga0209128_1000235_pt1 | contig 39750 bp, 50 predicted proteins | sample ETNvirnome_6_100_FD_184072 | JGI IMG/M metagenome (GOLD analysis project Ga0209128, IMG submission 184072) | Marine viral communities from the Pacific Ocean - ETNP_6_100 (SPAdes) (version 2) | ecosystem: Environmental > Aquatic > Marine > Oceanic | place: Pacific Ocean | collected 2013-06-19
ATAAGCCCTTTGGTACAGTCTATCTAAATGCGAAAACATCTCAGGACTAATTGCCTGTGCGGTTTTGTAGATGGGTGCCGTACCTGCGTACTCAATAATACCACCAATCTCATTGTTCAGGTGTGACTTGCTCACCTTAGAGCCGCGCTCTATGAATACCTTCGGTACACTCACTAGGTGCATGGCTATCTGTATCGTTTTGAGTAGTTTGTTGATTTCGATCTGAAGACCCGTCAACTGCTCTGCCATCCCCTGACCCCAAAAGCCTAATGCCTTGCTGCTCCACTTAAGGTTAACAAATGGGAAGTATGGCTTAGTGTATTCCTCGTCCAAAAGAACCGCAGTAGCGATGCATATGGTGTGCCTGCCGTCCCCCGCATTGCGAGTAGAGGGTAGGTGCCAAGCCTCTATAACCTCCACGCCATCAAATATTGCAGCATCAGGCGAAGATACTGCGCTCTCCTCCGTGTCCCCTGAAGAACGTATAATCTCCCCGGCATATTCAGGGTACACGCTAATCAGGACCTCCCTGTTAATCATCTTGCGCTGAAACATCTGACGGGGTTCGCCATAAATAGACTCAGAATCATCAACCAACACCTCATGGGGCAAAACACGCTCCACGGTTATCTCTTTGTTGTCCTCGTATATTTTCATAAACCCCGTACCAAAGATACATGAGTCCCTAACGACCTCTTCGCCTATTTTGTAGATGTCGCTTGCATAGAATAAGCCCTGAGTGAATTTGTTAAGCATCTTAGCTTTGCGTTTCATGGTCCAATTTCCACCACTCGTCAGAAACATTGGGCGCGGTCTGTTTTTCATAATCTTCGAGACTATAGTTGAAACCATAGAGTGGACTATATTTAAGGAAAGGTTGCTATCGAGTCGATTGAAGCTTGCGGATGGTCGCGCATATGCCTTGGAGCTTAAGCCATCTATAGGACTGTTGCCGTACAATCTCAAGTGCCTCAAGTCTGCCGTGGTCCGATAGGATTGTTTATCGTCTATGTAATTTATCGCATCAAAAATGAAATTATTGATTTCGTTGTCAGGTGCTTGCCACCAAAAGGTACTGTACTTGTCCTTGTAAGATTTCTTATCAGTTGGCATGTGTTATTTCCCTAACTTGTGCATTCGTCGGTATTCCTCAAGAAAGAGCTTCATCATTTCCCGCAATTCGGCTTCGTTTTTTGCAGAAGCCATAGTTTTCTGCATGGTTGCCAAATTTTGCGTAGGGATGCTTGGTTTCATTGTTCGCTCCTTATACCACTCTTTCGACGGTGAAGGGGGATGCGGATCGGGATTAGATGGCATAACCACACCGGGGAATGCGCCTGCCTTTCCTCTGACCTCGCTCTCTCTCATTGACCGAAGGACCTCTTGCTCTTGCCTCCTCACAGCGTAATTAATCTCCTTCTGCTTCTCAAGCTCATCGACGGCAACGCGAATATTTTGGTTGATGTCACCGAGGACACCCATCGCCTCTTCATCTAATTTCTTTACAATATCTTCCGGCATAGCTACCTCGCTGAATAGTAGAGAAGCTCATCGTCTTCTTCTTGTGATGTTCTGTCATCGTTTTTCTGAACGTACTTGCCTAGATCCTCGGCAGGCAAATGGATAAAATGTGTGAACTTCATAGATACGCCACCCATCGTAAACTCTTGAACTCCGTTTGATTTTAGAACCTTCAATAGCGCATCTAGTTTACTAGGGTTTTCTAGCATTTGTAAACAGACATCTTCTTTTTTTAACATTATAGTGACTCCCACCAATCCATGCGTTTTTCGCGTTCAATTTTCTCACACTCGGCTACTTCCCAATCATCCCATATCTTTTCCCAATATTCTTTTGTCCCATAGCGTGGATTAAATGGCAATTCTTCGCTACAATAGTGTTTGGACTCACGCCACGCATACAAAAAGGCATCTGATAAATGGTTTTCAAAACGCTTATCCTCAGTTTTCTGATTTTCAGCCCACTGCAAGAGGTTCCATTCCCCGGCGATGTCAGAGTCAGGTGGGACTTTGACGAAGCCGGAGCGCAGATCGCTGTTCAGAAGTTCAATGTAGCTAAATTTGTCATGTTTGCTTGCGGCGATGACGGGGATATTATAACGGACACGGAACTCCTCCGCGATACTCTTGCCGAGGCCGCCCGTATCCATTACGATACGAGTAAATTTATAAGTTTTCCCAAGCTCCTCGATGTGCTGCGCGATCTCTGCCGGAATCATCCCGACACGTTTCATTTCGTAGACGAGATAGAGAGTAGGAAGATACCGATTAAAGGCACAAACAGTAAAGGCAGATGCATCGTTGAAACCCAAATCCACGCCAAGTATGTAGTCGAAGTCATAATCCAAAGTGGGGAGGGTGTCGTAAAGATTAATAGCCTCGTCGAACTTATAAACAAGACTGTCTGCGGAGCGCACCCACCTCCCGCACCACTCGCGGAGATAAACAGGATGCTCGTTGTCCCACCCCCTACGCTTCATGCGCTTGTCTAGCCAATCCTGAGCGTGGGGGATATGGGGGTTGTCCAAGATAGTCCAATAATGATTACTATAATCCGAATTGGGTTCTGTCGTTGCACGGTGAAAGATTCCCGTACAGGCAGCGTTGGGTGTCCCAATGAGGCACATGGTTCCATCATGGTCTATCAAGGTTGGCTCCAACACCTCTTCGACCAACTCATCCATATGTGGTCCAAAGGAAGCGCACTCATCAATGATGATTAGTACAAATGCGCTTCCTCGAAGCTTGTCGATGTCGGCTTGGTCGTTCGCTGCCGTCAGGTAGATGACGCTCCCGTTGGGGAGATATGCCGTCAGTTCGGCATTGTTGAACTTGATGTTCATACTGTATTGACGGTCTAGCTGTTTGAGCTTGGGCCACATGACACGCTTTGCATTGATGCGTGTAAGGGCAATATAGGCTGCTTCGCTCTCAGGGTTCTCTAGGGCCTGTTTTAGGAGATATACGGCACAAGAGTGGGTTTTTCCTGCTCGGCGGCTGCAGAGGGCTGTCTTGAGCTTTGCAGGGTCACTTATGAATGCTACCTGCCTGTCAAAGCAGTCCTTGAAGAATTGGGTGGATCTCTCGGTGACCTGAACACTTTTGTCCTTCTTTGGAGTTTCCCCAAAACGCTTGATGTACTCCTTTACGAGTTCACGCGCCTCAATGGGGTTCATTTGGTCGGACTTTTTACCCATATCCTCTTTACTGTGCCACCTAAGATTGTCTTTACGTCACAAATTATCTTTTTGAGACTGTCGGGCATTTTCCCTTTTATCTGACGTTGGATGCTGAATACTTCCTTGTCGGTCATGCTAGGTATGCCCTGCATGTTGTATTTATGTGCCTTGCTCGGGCAGTCCGTTATCATTATACCATTAACGGAGTAGTCTCTAGTTTTCACCTATTTCCTTTTTGTTCTTCAGTGGGACAAATGGCTTCCAATCCAATTTTCTAAACCGCTCAAAGAACAGCAGTTTTCTTTCTTCCTTTTTTGGCTTTCTTGGGTTTCCCTCCTGCGCTGAGTCCTTCTTCTTGTTCATGCGAGTAGCCTTTCGGTTGTTCCTTGGAAAATAAAGATATGGCAGGCTCCTCCATTGTCTCACAATGTGCCACATTAGACAAAGGCACAACCGTACTTAAATGCCGTCTGTGAATAACCACAAACCCCTCTACGAGTTCTATATAGCTAAGGCGTTGGTTCACATCGGTCAAAGACGCATAAGACGCTAAGGACCCGTTAGGGAGTCTCACGTTGTTTTTAAATCTAACTGATTTGAGATTCATCCTGCACTCCTTTACTCATGTACACATAAAGCAAATATGGGTTGTACACAATTTTCTTTTCTTTGTTTTGCTGCCTTGAGTTTTTGTACTTCATAAAATGGGTCGTAATTATGTGGTTGCCCAAGGACCACCCGAACTCGGCAAGGAGCAGCTTGCACAACCCCTTGTTGCGATATTCCTTCTTGGTGTATGCAAAGTGTAACACAGGTGTGTCGTAGACCTCACCACAGGCCCATGAGTAGATTTTGGTGGGGTCTTGAGTGTCACAGGCTACCTTTATGATTGCTCTGCTCAGAAGGTGGTCTATGACCTTTCTGTGCTGAGAGTAGAAAACGCTATTGCTTATGCCAACCGAAAATGGACTTTCTCGGTATTGCTTGAGCCAAGAGTTATAGATTAGGGGCAAGTCCTCTTGCGTAGCGTCCCTAACTATAACGTTTAACTGCTCTTCCAAGATTTTTCTCTTTCAGCTTGACAGCATATATATATAATATATATATAAATACGTGGCCTGATGAGCAGCACGCTGAGGCGGCTCCGAGGTGGGTATATATGTATTATATATCTTTTGCATTCTTAATCATTTCTTCAATCTCACTGTCACCAATCTTAAGAGTCTTAAGCGCATCTTTGATTCGCCTCTTGAGATCTTTATCATCCATCCTATCAATCTCACTCAGCCCGCGAACGTCCCCCTCTAGCTTCACTAGCCTGTCGAGGGAAGTAATGAGCCGGGACAAGTGCTTTGAACGGTTCTCGTCCAAGCATTCGGATTCTACACCTATAGACCCCGCTAGCTTGGTCATCTCCATATGAACTAATGATAGAAAGTCCGATATGAGTCCTTGCGAACTAGGGATAACCTTAGCGACCTGCATCTTATGACGCATTGAGTCACGAACTAGCTTATCGTCGGTGTACTCTTCCTTATTCTTTTCCGGCAGGGGGACTAATTGGTGCTTGTTGCGCTTCTGCATCGGGTCCTGCCTCTAATTGGGTGACAACCATCATGGCAACGTCCAAACCATCAATTTGGGAGTCCAATGCGCCCAATTGCTTGCTCAAACGGTCAATCTGATGTGTTAAGGCCCCTCGTTGGGTGCATAACTCCGTATACTTGTTATTAATGGCCTCTTTGCCTTCATTGCCCTCAGTGGGTGTATTATTCTCCATAATTCAGTCCTTTCTTGTTTAATGTCATGTTTTTGGCTCCAAAAAATAGAATGTGTTTTCCGATTGTGTCATTACCTGTGTGAGATGCAATCGTAATGCCAATTCGAGGGGGGGTGCATCGGCTTTTTGATATTGAGAATCATTATCATAGTGCCAAGCCCCTGATATCATTGAATATTCTGCATCCCGCGTCAACTTGATAATGAGAATCGTTATCATAACGGATATGCCATTTCTCATCTGCGACAAGGCGCGATATCGCGCTACTGACAATGGCACGATTTTTGATTTGGCATGGTTCTTGATTTGGCACGGTTTTTGACTTGGCATGCTTTTTTATTTGGCACGGATCTTGCATTATTGCAGGTTCCATGCCAATTTGAGCGTGGTTTGGGTTGGGCTTGAGAGTTTTAGGGCTTATTTTGGTGGGATTAAATGTTTTGAGATGGCATGTTCTGTGCTTAACGCAACGCATTATCAGGCTCTTTTCTAGCTTGTTTTGGGTGATTGCTACAACCCTTAACCTTGAATAAGCTTTACATAGCCCTTAGCGCCTTGTCAAGCTCTTTATAGCCTAGACCTAAACCCTACCATTCAAAAGTATCAAAACGCCGCTATAGGGCTGCCATAGGCATTAGAATCGATTTAGCTTGTTTGGGTGTGTTTTGAAGGCTTGCTTGAAGTCTTATACGCTGAACGCAAGAAAAGCCCTAAAAAGGGCTTTAAATGCTTTAAGATATGGGTTTAAGTTAGGCTGCTAACATAAACCGTGGTTTATCGTTGACCATGAATAAGGCTCTTTTATCATGTTGCCGAGTGAAGCCTAGCAAGTCGTTTTTCGCCTTTGAACCTTTAGGCTTTAGAACGCCGATTAAGCCAATTTTAGCCCTTGGATCAATTGGCCGATAATCGTGTGAATCCGCATCATAGGTTAAGAAACCCTCAATGCTTCGCGGAATTCCTTCATCCTTTTCATAAGCAATGCACATTGCCACGTTTACCCCTAAACCTAGTGCTTCGCGGTACTCAGCCTTATTGCGTTCTTTAGCGCTAAAGGTTAAATAATAGTTGGGGGTAGAATCTCTATTTTTAGCCCATGCTCTAACTCGCTCAATGTTTGCAGTGTAATCATAAAACATAATATTGGGAAATAGCGCTAAAAATTCTTGAGCTAAACCCATATCACTTACAGTATCTAGTCTCGCGGCCGCTAACATTCCAAGCTTTTTGGCTCTTTTCTCGAATGCTGCTAGTTCGTGGTATAAAAGAGCCTTAAACGCTATTGGCTCGGCATGATAAAACCATGTTCTTCTTGCACGTGCAACCATTGCCGAGAGCATTCGACCCCTACCGCTATGTGGCCCTAAGCAAAGCGCTAAGCATGCCCTTGTGGCCCATGGGCAGATATTTTTGAAAATGCTAGCATCGAGCGTCAAGCCAATTGCTTTTAGAATAGCATATGCGCTTTTACTTGGTGCAAGCATCAAAGGCGCAGTTAATACGCCGATTGTCTCGCTTAGCATGGTTTTAGGTTGGGACACTGTTAACAGGCGCTTAACCCCATAAACACCCGCACGCTTTAAAGCTTGTTTTTTGGATAAAAGTTTTTCCATAATATTCCCCTTATAGCCCTAAAAGCTTATTGATAAAGTTTACGTGGTTTTTTATAATTGCTTGTTTGCCCTTGTCTAAGTCTATGGTTATCCCTATATTCTTAGCTTTAGTGATTGCACGCCTTTCCCTAATAAGCTCTTCGTTTTTTTTCATTGCATCCGTTACGGATTTGGTGTCCATGCTCGGCTCACAATTCACTAGCATGTTTGCTAAGTTAGCTTGGTTTATTAGTATTTCGTTGGTGTTTTTCATTTTATTGTTTTCCTTTTTAGTTATAAATTTTGGTTGATTGTTTCAGTGTCAACGTCGTCAAGCAGGTTTAAAGCAACTTGAATAACAGCTTTTAACATTAATGAGGAAGACCTAGTGTTTATAGATTTTGGCGAAGCATGGTCTAAGTTAGCGTGCGCGGATAACTTTTTTAGTTGCCTAGACACCCCAACTATATCGTCGCAAACTTCGTCCTGATTGCTCGCGTAATACTGTGACGCTCTTAGTTGAGCAATCAAATCATTTTCAAAGTCGTTATTTTTACTCATCTTTTTAATCCTTTGTTAAATTGTTTTAATTATGCCTTGAATATATGCAAACACTATGCCATAAATACAAGCAAGTATTTTTAGGGGTTTAAACACGACGAGCACACGAAAAATATGGGTATTTTTACCCCATGAGGGGAAAACCCCCACCCACCACGACATAAATGTCATAGTCCATGACACGAATGTCAGTGGGGCTTTTTACCCCATAGGTGGGGCTTTACCCACCCGGTCGTTTGTGCAGTGTGACAATTTGCATCTTGAGAATGATTCTCATTATTGTTATCAGGTGATAATGAGAATGATTATCGTTATCAGCTCGCGTGCGCGTGCGCGGGCGCGTAAGAAACAATCCCTATTTGTTCCAATGGAAATATCCGTGGAAACCAAATCCCGCCCAAAAGATCGACCTGATTTTATTTCAAAATTAAGAATCGAAACAAAGCAGGGTGGGTTTTGCCCCACGGGTGGGTTTTATTCCCCCACTTACATTATTTGTAAGTCATTGATTTTATTGTGGCAAAAAGTTGGCACAAGACTTGCATGTCCTTATAAACATAACAGAGGAGGTTTTAAAATGAGTATGTCAACAAGTGAATGCAGAGTTAGGTGTTGTGAGAGCTGCCACGAATCAATGGAATACTGTGCCAAGCTAATTTTTATGACTGAAGACGTTTCAGATATTCTTGGTGTTCCTTGTCGAGAGGCAGAACGCTTTTTAGCGGTAAATAAAAAGCACATAGAGCAAGCAATGAGGGATGCCGGATGGAAAGCCATCAAAGAGCTTAAAGAGGAGGTTTAAGAATGAGTGTATGTATGGTTGAGTTAAGAGGAGTTCAGTGGTGTGAGAGTTGCCACGAATCAGCGATGAGTACGGACTTTGAAGCGGGCATGGAGGACTGCGATAGATGCTTCGCGGAGAGCGACCCCAAGGAATATGCCGAGTGGGTAAAAGAATGCGAAGAGGAGGGTAAATGAGGCATGGCAGCACCAATCATAGCCCGCTACAACGGTGGGAATTGGGTGATCCGCAGCCCTCTGTCATATCAGTGGGACGTAAGCGATAGGATAACAATGATATACGTGGAGGTAGATAAGCAGGAGGCTCGTTGGTATGACATTAGTCTAGCTAAGATCATAGACGATGAGCGAGTACTTGTAGACTTCAACGAATTTAAAAAACTTTTGGCCCGTAAATTCGGGCAGCTATTGGAGTAGGAATTATGCCAAGAATGTTAAGTGACAGTGAACTAGACGTATTAGATGCTCAACAGCAACAAATTGAGGCACTAAAATTTCAACTAAGACTAGGACTTACCACAGTGGATAACCTTATGGTTTCCATAGAAGACCTAGTACCTGAAGACCAAGAGGTACCACAGGCATACAAGCATGCTGTCTTTTGGACAGGTGATGCAGATACTTTAATTAAGGGATAGGGTAGGCATACTCTATCGCGTGACGGAACAAGCGGGGTGGTAGCCGCTAACGTACTCTGAGTTGTAACGGAACGCCGATTGGTGCAGGTTACAACGAAAAGGTTGGGGGTTATAGGCGAAAGCTGTTGAAGCCCCGGACTGAGGTACCAAGACAATGTGTTTGCCGCCTTACTATCAACGGCGCAGGGTCTTGGTTGCAGGTAACAAGTAAGTCCTGCCGCTTAACCTTTTAGACGGGAGAAATAAAATGGACAATGAAATACTAACCACCCTCACAGCGGCCATAGCCGAACTGACAACAAGCGTCAAAGAATTGACGGTAGTGATGGAACCTACTAAAAGAAAAGTAAGACAAAAGAAAAGTATAGATGTTAATAATAATATAGATAATAATAATATATATAATAATATATATAGCAAGGATCGTGCCAAAAAAGACCCCGATTTGTCCTTCGATATTCGCAGTGTTGTAGCTCATTATCGGACATATCACCCCAAAGCTCTCAGGACGCTCCTCAAGAAGAGCAAGACCTATTTAGGGGTAAAGGGTCGGTTGAATGACGGATACACCGTGACGGAGCTTGTATCGGCTATAGATGGCATGCACAAGTCACCTTTCCACCTCGGACAGAACGAACAGAAAACTCGGTACCTGTCTTTGGAGCTTTGCATGCGTAATGCAGAGCAGGTGGAACGGTTTATATCTATCGACCGCGACGAAGTGGTCCCCGATGTTGGGGTCAACACATTAAAAACGGTCAATGCAGCAAAGGAGTGGTTAAAAAATGGAGTATAATTTTAAACATGAGAACAATCAACGTGCCGCATTGCGGTACCTTGCCAAGAAAACATATCAGCGTAAAAGGCGCGAATGGATAGAAGTACGGATAAAAATTTCAATCTTCTTTTTTTCACTTGCGCTAGCAGCTATTTTATATTATTGGAACAACACATTCGGGGGATAGGATGATCACACAATCAAGCATAAAACGCTATCAGGACTGCGAGTACAAGTTTAAACTACGTTACGTGGACTTATACCGAGAGGATAAGGAGAGCGAGCCGTTGGTTTTGGGGTCACTTGTGCATCTAGGCTTAGAGGCATTTTTGCTTGGTAAACCCCTTGAAGTAGCCCTTGAAGAGATAGAGCGGTCGGCAGACACATACCTGCTATGTGATAAAGACCCGTCGATCATTGATAAGTCGTGTATCTTTGTTGAGGGCTACTATAAACGATATGCCGAGCTTCACGCCGAGCGGTATGAAACCGTATCGGTGGAACAAGAGTTCACTATGGAGCTTGGCCCAAACACCATCGGTGGTAAGTTCGACGGTGTTTTGCGCGACAAAAAAACAGGAGAGATAATTCTAATCGAACACAAGACCTGTGGCGATTGGACCGCGAAGGATGCTATGGGTGTCTATTGGCAGCAACGCCAAAATGCGTTCGATACGCAGCTTGTTATCTATCAAGAGGCACTGCGCCGAGACATGGGCTTGCCTTGGGAAAAGCCGCCGAGAATTATTTACGATGTGATTTACAAGGACAAGACTCAAATGAAGGACTTGTCTAAAATGCACAAATTCTACACTGACGATTCCATGATGCACAGGTTCAGCTACACTCGACAGGATATAGTTTACACGCCCGCCGATAGGCTTCGTGCGCTTAGTGAGTATAAGGCACTAGCTACTCGAATCCAAGATAGGATGGAGGATGGGGAATGGTTGAGAAATACGAACGCATGTAGAAAGGGATGGGGGATGTGCGAGTTCTTTAAGGTGTGTCAGGGAATGGATGACCTTGAGACTGCCGACAATTTAGTTAAACTAGGGGCGGCTCACCCTGAGCTACCTCAATTAATGGAGGAAAAAAAATGAACAGGTTTTCTTTGGCTAAGTCCAAAACAAAAAAGAAAAAACCACCACCGAGGCTGATGGTGATCGGAGATCCGGGGATTGGCAAAACCACCTTCGCCGCCAATGCCGACAGTCCCGTTATCATTGCGACCGAGAGCGGTAGCATAGGTACGGACGTACATACATTGCCAAGCGATGGCACCTGTCAAACGTGGCAGGATGTTATTGATTCAGTGGATGCCTTATTGGAGTCCGACCACAACTATAAGACTGTGGCTATCGATACATTGGACAATGCAGTGTCTCTTTTAGAAAAAGAAGTGTGCGACACTGACTTCGGTGGAGTGATGAATGCTACCCGAGGTCGTGAAGGCTTCAATAGCTATGGCAAGGGCAATGCAGTAGTGGCACAGCGCCTAAAGGAGTTCTTACAAATAAAGCTTGATGCCCTGCAACAGCAAGGTATGCAGGTCATCTTGCTGTCCCACACGGGTGCTGCCAAGGTGAGCAATAGCCTAATGCAGGACTTTACAGCTTGCGCGGCTTCCCTGCCCAAACAAAGCTTGGCTGTAATCAATGCATGGTGCGACCAAATAGGTCACGCATGTAGCGACATCAGGGTGATTCAGCGGGACGGTGAGAAAGCCAAAGCTCAAGCAGTAGGCAACGAGCGATGGTTGGTGTTCGAGCCTGAGCCGGGAAGACTTGTTAAGAGTCGCATTGGCTACGAGATGCCGTCGAGGGTTCCTCTTGGGTATTCGCAGTATGCTGCGGCTATGGGCCGCGACTTATCCACCGATGAGGTGAGCAAGTGCTTGGGGCTTCTTAGCTCAGTGGATGAGGAGACTCTTGGGGTTGCATTGGGCAGCTTGAAGAAAAGCTCAAAGGTCAAAAGCGTAGATGATATTAACAAGGATGTTTTAGCCGGACTTGGCTTAGACAAACTAAAGCAATTAAATAATTGGCTAACAACAAAAGTATAGAGGAGCAGTAATGATTAATTATCCTGATAACAAAACAACAGTGGAAGTAAGCGCACCCCAAGAAGGTGACTTTATTTTCCCAAAGGGAACCTATGATTTTAGCATCACAAGTGCAGCACATAAAACCTATCGGACAGGTACAGAGGGTGTCGAAATTGAGTTGGAAGGCTACTATGCCTCCGGCAAAACCTTTCGGTGCTTCGACCGAGTGTTCTTAACGGCGAATGCCATGTGGAAGTTCGACCAATTCTTGGCAGGGTTGGGGTTGAACAAGCGTCCCGAAAATGACGATGAGCTTTTAGGGCTTATTGGCAAGAAGGGCAATGCGGTAATGGGGCCGAATGATGATGGGTATCCAAAGGTACTCCGATACAATGAGATCGAGATTGCAGAGGATTGGTCTAAAGTTGGGCCGCCACCGATGCAAACCTCAGAAGACGTACCATTTTAGTAGCAATTTGGAAGGCTAGACTGTAAATTTATTGTGGATGTGGCTTTGTGGGTATCTTCCTACTCCCCTAAAGCCCACTTAGTCGCATCCACTTTGGGGAAGTTATGAGACATTTTAAAAGCAGATTTGAATGGTTGAATAAACTAATTTGTAAGTTGTTCGGTTGCGCCATGATCCATGTGAGTGCTATGGCATTTGCAGAGGGAGAAATGGAGCCTGTGGAAATACTAATGGTGTGTCCACGTTGTGGGCAAGCGCATTGCCATGATTGGCCCTTCAATGGACCATCCATAAAAATGGATATGAACGGGGACATGGACTTGGAGTTCATCCCTGATTTTGATGTTAACCGAAAAACACTAAACTAATTTAAGGGGGAGTAGGATGAAGGACACAGCAGTTCATCTCAGCAACCAACCCACTAATGCTAGAGGGTATGCATCAGATGGATACTTCAACACGATTGGGTACGCTATGGCAGAATCTAGATTTGACCAAAAAACAGGAAACGTCAGAACTCAGCACGACATGACCCCCAAAGAAATAAAGAAGCTCGAAAAGAAGTACGGGGCAAAGATACGCATGGATGTAGAAGTTCCCACCCACCGACCCACTGACGAGGCATCTATATGCAATGGGTGGTACTACAAGCAGCACCGACGAAGAAAGTTGGCACAGGAGGCTCTCAATGCAGAAAAAGGACAAGGTTAAGTTCCTCGAAGTGCTGACATCGTTGAGTGATTTATACGATGCGCCACTATCGCAGGGTAGCATCTCTCTTTATTGGGAGACACTAAAGGTGCTGTCGCTCGATGGCTTTATTGCCGCCTCGAAGCACCATGCCGAGACAAGCAAGTGGATGCCTAAGCCAAGTGATTTCTTGGATGCCTCAAGGAAGGGCAGCATGAACTTGGAGGAGCGCAGTGCAATGGCGTGGCTAGGTGTGGTAAGCGCGGTGCGTAGCGTTGGCTCCAACCGTGGGGTCAACTTTGATGACCCACTAATCCATGCTACAATACGTTCGCTTGGGGGATGGGCTAACCTTTGCCGGAGCAAAACACAATACTTTAATTCGACGGTACGGGCATCGTTCCTCAAGACGTATGAACATATGTCTCGATGTGCAGAGAACGGTACAGTACTTGGAACCTTGGGTAGCCTTGAGCCTTTATATGGCGCAGAAAAGAATAGCGATATGATTGAGATATCGACAGGGCTACCACAAGGACCACAGCACAAGATGCTTCGTGAACACGTAGCGGATAGGGAGTTAAATAATGGAAGGCTTACCGAGCTTATACAGGGAATTTCAAAGGCTACGAAAATCGATAGCACTACACAACGAGAGCCTGAGCAAAATGTTCAAGGAAAAAAGACAGGTGGACAAACGCTCGAAAGAACTACAGGCGATGATAGAGCGCAGGGTAACAAAGAAAGCCGCTAGAGAGGAGGATCTTAATTATGTTGAACTCGATATCGAAAGATTGGAAACACATGGATGAGAAGGAGAAGCAACGGTGGGAGGATTTCTACAGGGACAACCCGATTAAGCCTGACCGTGGAGAAATGCCTTGGGAAAAATACAAGGACGGATACCTCCCTAAGAGGAGGAAGATAGAAAACATACCTTGGGGAGAAGATGACACCTAGAAAAAACTACGAATCTCAGACCGACCTCAAGAACGAAACCCGTGCGCTTGAAGATCTTGGTGTGGGTGATAGATACGACTTCTGTAAGCTCCCTGTGTCTTATCGCTTAGACTTTGCCATGATTAGAAAGCGTCCGGGTGGACAATGGTTCGGTGCGAACATACTTGCCTTCGTAGAGGTCAAGTGCCGGAAGGGGAATAGCACTGACCGCGATGAGTTCTCGATTTCAGCATTAAAAATAACACATGGGCTTTTACTTGCTCGTGCAACAGACAAACCATTCCTGCTTGTTATCAAGTGGGAGGATGAAACACTTATGTGCAATGTTGGTCAGGTTGATTGGCGCGTCCAAATGGGGGGACGGGTTAAGACCCGGCGCGATGGTGCCGATGTCGAGCCGATGATGACTTGCACTATAGAAGATAGTTTAATGACACCTAAATCATTTTTTAATAGGAGGATAAAATGAATAAGTTTTTGGAGGATGTAATTGATATACTCGTTGTTGTGGCTATTTGTGGGTTTGGTGTGCTGCTTCTGCTTATTGGAAGTGGCTGTGCTAGCATCGTACCTCTTGACGGTGTGCGCTATCAAAATATGCACACGGGATGTGTGTCAGATTTACGTGGAGAACCTGAGAGTTGGTGTGAATGAGTGGCCTGAAAAGTCGGCGCAAAGGACACAATTACGAGCGAGAGCTTGCGGCACGATTCAGAGAACACTTTCCTCACCTAGATATCAGGCGCGGCTTGGGTCAGGTGAGGGGCGGCGATCAAGGCCCGGATGTGGACATGCCGATGTTTTGGGTAGAGGCGAAGAGACACAAGAGGTGCAACGTAAAGGCTGCGCTAAAGCAAGCTATAACAGATAGCGCCAATGATGAGCAGAAGCGCATCCCCGTAGCAGTATGCAGGAACGACCGCGAAGAACATGCAAGCGTGAGTATGCGCCTAAGTGACTTTATCACCATACTAGAGAAGTTGTTGCCATGAGAGGGGCGGCGTTCTTGGGTCTGATGCTCGTCGCGTCCTGTTTCGAGTTGCCCAAGGAAGTGCTATGCGAGAGCCACTGTTGGAACATACAAGACTGCGCGAGGGAAAATGACCCTGAGCATAAGGTGGACAGGACGCTGCCCGTAGGGGAGTGCTTCACTGACTGCGAGGAAAGGTGGAACCACTCCGAGTTGGAGGATGCGTACGGGAAGCACAAAAAATACAACCATGACCATGAACTAAACAGAGGGGTGAACGGATGCAAATACTTAGCATACTTCGCACGGAGATACGGCGAAGGAGCAGAGTGTATAGGTGGGGTTGTTAGCGTTAGCGTTGATGGCGAAATTTATGATTGTTACGTGAGGTAAAAATGACTTTAGAAGAAATCAAAAGAGAACTGTTGGAGCGCATAAAGAATGCGAAATACAATGGGCAAGATGAAATCGTACTCAGTCTATCTCAGGCAGCGATGATATTAGAGGGGCTTATAACCCAAAGATGGGATGACATAACCGTGCCTATTACCGATGACGATAGAAAATAATATCCCATAGTTGTGGGTTGAGATTCTTGAAGAGAAGCATCCCCCTAGCACAATTCTCAGCTAGGTCTTCGTTACTTATGTGAACCAATCCGCTCGACGGCCCATACTCCTTTGTCCTGTCATCCATCCACATACTGCTTAAAATAACGTGCCATATCTCGTGAACCAACGTGTGCCTCTGAGCCTCATGGTCGAGCTTGGCGCTTACCTTTATAGTGCGCTCGGAGAAGTCCGTTAACCCGTCAAGCTCTTCGCCATCTAGTTCCACTATCGGTACAAGCAAGATTCTGTACTTCGCCCACCCTATATTGAAGTGTCCTACACCCTTTTTACGTAGTTCCTCAATCAACTGCAATGTTGTACTCCTCGAACATGTGGGGAATTTCCCTACACTTATTTTCATCCCAAAGTTGCCGAACGGCAATTCTGCGATTATTCATATACATATACGCGCCGGGACAACGCTTCATGGGGTCCTTGGTGGCTTCAGGAAGCTCAGTATGACCCCATATATCAACTGCTCCTATATAGCGGCACAGCGAGGCGCTCAGGAGGTCTACGGCATATTTTTGGTAGGCATTTGGATGCTCATGGTTGAAGTCACCTCGAACAGCTATCGCTAGAGCCTTGGTGTTCCATCGACGTGCGTGTACCCCACAATCTTTTAGACTTAGGCACTGAAAAGTCTTGCAATAGTCTATAACAAAATGATAAGGAGACTCACCACCCGTGAGTCCAATCTTTGGGTGGTATTGAAACCATTTAGAAACATGGAGTCCGAAGTTATGTTCACTATTTGCCTTGGCATTTGCACTTTCGCAGTAGTCACACTCTTTCGAGTTGCAATTTAACTTCGGACCTATGCGATGAATCAATACCTTCTCAGGTTTGATGAGTTTCTTGTACTTCCCATCGTCGGCTGCTTCGATGATGTTTATGCATTCAAGTTTAAATTCCATCGGGTTGTACTCTTCACCAAGTGAATTTGAGTCCTCCGATTGCTCCCCATCTGTGGTCGGTGAAGCTTTTGAGTTCTGCTTCTCCGTAGACTTTAGCGAAAAGCTGTAGTCTCTTTGAGGCATTGAGCTTGCTCTCAACAGCCGCTCGAATGCGTTCAGCACCAACCTCAGTATAGAGAGTAGTGCATCCACTGCCTGTCTTGAGTTTTTTGGCAGCGGCAAGCTCAATACCTACTTTTTTTCTAGGGCGTCTACTCCTGCGATTGCCGCAGCTTTGAGTCGATCTCTTTGGAGTCCGATCTCCTTAACCTTAAGAGCAGTTCTAAAAGCACCATACCCAAGGGCAGTGAGAACGGCAAGGGCAGCAGAAATAGCAGCAGCAAGAAGAGGATTTTCAACATGACCTCCGCTCTGCATAGCCTCTAGTGCGGTAGCCAATGCAGGCAATGCTATGCTCGCAAGAATACCTAGCTTGGAAGCAGACCATTCCGTGGATTCTTTTCCCGGTTTCATATGTCACCTACTTCTTAGGAATGTTTTCTTCGTCACCCTTGGATGATTCAAACTCAGACATGAGGTCCGAGATGCTCTTTGATTGGTCAATGTCCTCGACATCCTGAGAGCCACCCTTCTGAAGGTCACCATCTTTAACAGTGTACTCAAAACTAGCTAGGATTTTATCGTCCCCTCGTTTTGCTAGTATTAAGCGTCTTACATTTAATTCTCTTGCCATTTTGTTCTCCTTAAATTGGTGCTAATTCAGTCTCGGTTCCACCCGATCCTTTATACCATAGCCCGCCATCTTTTATATATAATATTCCACCATCGACAGGTGTAGTTGTTGGTTGTGTTTTAGTTACCATTCCTAGCACACCTATGCCACCCCCAAAATCAAGTATCGGTTGTTCAGGCAACTCCTCTCCTATGCCTACGTTTTGCATAACGGAAACACAAAGGTTTGTTACACCTAACGCTGCATATGCTATGTCCCCTATACAAACTGCTTCGCAGCAGAATCCGCTTAGAGATGCCCATGAAACGAAGGTGTTTCCAACAAAGCCACCCCATCCTGAGCTTGTTGGCGCACCCCAAGGGTCGGCAAGCAGCGTGGGCAAGCTGAACATTGGTCCCGTGTGTGTTCCAATCCAAAACCAATTATGGGCAGACCCTGTTGCGGGTACTAATTCTTCGTTTAACGTGAATATCAGTCTTTGGTTATTACCCCACATACTCATGCCCCCTGTGGGATGGAATGACCCATCGCCCCTCTCTACTTCAGTGCGACCCGCTCCGAACATCCCCCAAAATTCGTTGCCGCCAAGGTGAGCGCCTGTCCTCTCTACGTGTTCGCCGCGAATAACTAATGGTGTCTCTATTCCTAAATTTATATTAGGGAAACCCCCAACCCCCGTTACCTTGGGTAAAAATATTCCTTCTCCTTCAGGGTGTGGCATCTTTATCTCCTAAGCGGGTGCGATTTCGTTGTCGTTAAGCTCACCACGATAGCGCAATGCACCGCCCGTGACGTAGAGTATCCCAATGCCCGATCCTCCCGCAGGCGCACTTGGCACCACGTCTGCATTCTTCATGGCGATGCAACCTTGGCCCCCACCGAACTCATCTACCGTGCCGATGCCGAGATTGTTTTCTATTGCTAACCCAAATGGTGGAGCTAGAAGTTGCGTAAAGGTATATCCACCGATTGTGGCTTCACCATTAACGGACCACCTACTTCCGGGCAAGTTTGTTCCACAGCCAACCTTGGAACCGTTGGTTTTTACGTGAAGTGCCTGACCACCCCAAGGGAACTCCCCTGTAACGGCAAAGTATCCGGGGGAGGGTGACTGCTCCGCACACAAAATCATGTTCTTGTTATTGTATAACCACAGGCTCCAAGCATTTTCGACAGAAGGCCAATGCCGTTTAAATTCGATGATCGGCTTCATGTTGTAGGGGTCACCCGCACTAGGCCCATGCGCCGCTCTTATTCTCAAGGAACCTGTGAACTCTTGTCCCAAGTCACCTAATGTTATAACTCTACCTTCTGACATGACTCCTCCTAATAGGTGTAGGCTTCTACCGTGATGGTGTCGCTTGATGCGCCTGCGTCCGGCAAAAAAGATACCGAAAAGCTCGGCACCCTGAAGCTTAAGTTTACCACCTTGAGGTCATCGGCCACAATAGTTTCCTCGTGAAGAACGCTTGCGCTCCCTTCGAGGTCTATATAGTTGACCGTCAGCACACCTGCATAGGTGGACAAGCAAAAGATAGTAACACCTTCTGCACCCACGAAGTTCTGTGCCTCTGTTACCAACGGGATTGCGACAGGTGGGTCAGAAAATGTTTCCTGTGCTCTGATGCCTACGTTTGCTCTAAATGATGTTGTTGCCATTGTTTATTCCTTTGTTGTTTATCAATTATGTTTGAATGCCGATGATGGTTATGCTGAAGGGCAGGTCAAAGTACCACGCATTGGTCGCGCTTACCGAGCCTAGTGTAACCCATATTTTTTTCCCGTTGGCAGCGTCCCTCCATGCCGTAACATTTGTAATCGCATTTATTGTTGGATAAGCCAAATTTGATATAATAGAATTGACAGTTGCCTGAATTGAAACTGTGTCGTCTACTGCCTCGTCCAACCAAATGGTATAATACCCTATACCTTGGTATGAGTTGCCACTTAAAGCCATAGCCACTTCGTCGATATTGTAGTGATCATCGGCAACATCAACTGTTGACCAAGGTACAGCGAGGGCATCGGGTGTGAAGAATCCCGTTGCAATTATACTGTTATTACATACTAAGCTTTGGAATGTGCTAAGGCCCGAAGGTTCCTCGTCCTTCGCTGAAAAAACTAATTCTGCATCATCTAATCTGCTCCCATCCCCCACCTCAACATACTTTTTGGAACCCGTACCTATGTCAGACCACAGGGTGAGCATTCTATGCACATCTCCATCGGCAGCGTTGCTTCCAAAGAACATCGAAGCCGAACCGCCCGCGCCCGATGTGTTGTAGGCACACAAGACAAGTGGGTCTAGTGCATTCGCACAATCATGTGCCAATATTGTCGCATTATCCACGCTCCCTGCGGGCAGGTCCACGGGCAGTGTTCCTATTCCGCAGGTCAGAGTCGGACCTGAATATAGTGAGGTGCTAGGTCCACCTGTTTGGTTGGGATACATTCTTAATAGAGTACCACCATCACCTGTTCTAGCTTGCCCGATAGATATGGCGGGTGTTGTTGTAGTGGCAGATTCTCCAATGAGAAGGTCACCCTTCGCCTTAAGGGAACTAGACTCTGAACTACCGCATGTTATATTTTGATATTGGTCTATGAGTATGGCAGTCGCGCTGTTGTTATCTATATAGACACTGCCTGTACCCTCCTGCTTTATTTGCAGTTCCCCTGTCGAACCCGCATCCCTCTCTATCTTGGCGCTAAACGCTCCTGCCCCTAGAGCGGGTTCAGATATAAACATTATAGTAGATTTAGCACTTGATACGGTCCTCCCCATACCCAACGCAAAAAGCGCACCTGTACCCGTGGCATCATCGGGCCTTACCGTGACAATTTGATTGGTGTCAATCGAAAGAGCCTTTGTAGCGTTGGTGTGAAGTTCTATTGCCCCCGCTAATGCATAGGCCCCTGCGCCCGGTACGGTTTCTATTTTTAATGGACCCGTACTTCCTTGATGAGAAATTATAAATTCTCCCGTACTGTATGAAGGTGTGTCCCCAACTAATCCCGGTTGCCTCCATACTCTAGCCTCAATAGGTTGTAAGCCTCCTCCTGCCACAAAGTTTAGAACTTTATTACCCGGCGATGAACTTGCTGACCCTATGTATATGCTGCCCGCTGATGTTGCACTATTGTTAACAACAAGGTTGCCCTGCATTGTTATATCCTGAGAGCTATTTATGTTCATAGCCAATGCAGAGTTGGTGTTCAACTCTATTATGCCCGTAGCACCCAAGGCATTAATGGCAACGTTACCCGGTGTGGTTGCAGGCGAGGTGAGAACGGGGCCGCTACCGTCAGTAGCATACACGCTGCCCCATAGATCACCTGTTACGTCACCTGTTACATTACCCGTTACATTGCCCGTTACATCACCTGTAAGGTTGCCTGTCACATCTCCCGTCAGGTCACCTGTTACATTACCTGTTACGTCACCCGTTACATTTCCTGTAAGGTTTCCTGTTACGTCACCTGTTACGTCACCTGTTACATTTCCTGTAAGATCTCCTGTTACGTCACCCGTTACATTTCCTGTAAGGTTGCCCGTTATGTCACCCGTTACAGGACCAACGAATGAAGCCGCTGTTACGGTGTCGAAGAACTCAGTGTCCCCCCAAATATCTATGCCGCCATCGTGCTTGAGTTTGATGGCATCGTTGAATGAGGGAACCATGTTTCCTGATGCAGTTATTATGAGATCTCTGTCTAAAGGAACCCCCAATGCGGTTTCAGGGAATAGCCCAATGACCGAGCATCTTGCAGTGAACGGTCCCGTGGACTGTGGGATTGTACCACCTGCTGTAGTGTCGGGCCAAACATATTGCCCTAATGCTCCCTTGACTTCTGCACTAAAAGCCAACACGGACCTGTTTCTTGCCTCGAAAATCCTTATGCCACGGTTAAGCGACTCAGGCGCGACCTCTAGAGTCCAAGGCGCGACTTGGGGTTCTAGTTCCTCCCCAACACGCATTGTCATTGCGTGACTTGAATCTAAAATACAAGCCCATTGGGTATTGTTCGCACCAAGAAAAAGCCTAGAGTCGTTCGTTGCTGCCATGATCTCGCTAAAAGCGCTGTTAAAAGGAACAAAGGAACGCGCAGATGTAATTCTGAGAACGGAGTCTACGACCCCGAGATTAGTAGTATGTTCTAGGATGACGTTGCATCCGTCACTAGTAGTCGGGCCGGGAGGGGCGGCGTGCCTGAATTTTGCCATATCGTCACCACTCGTCATTCTTAGCATTTCAGTGCCTCCGAATGAGAGTGTTCTATCTACTGCAACGCGACTGATATCAGTGTTATAACTAGCAGTGCTAGTCTCGTTTGTTACATCATAGGTTAGGGTGGAGGCAACATCGGATGTGAAGATTATTTTTCGCTCTGAGTTGAGTCCTCCATCTGCCCTATTTGTCAGGGACAGCATGTGCCTGCCTTCAGGCGGGGTTAACATGGCAGATCCGTGGAGTATGTCTACTGAACCCGTGGTGGAATCGAAGGTCATACCTCGAAAACTAGCTGCCGCACCACCCTGTATCTTGCTTATGTCCTTAAGCTCATGCACACCCACGATGTCCGTACCTGAACGAACGAGTACATCGTTGTCATCACCTATGGCCCCTATAGGCAGCGAGGCGGGGCCTGACGATTCGGTCATGGCAACAACTGACGGGTTAGGATAGGTGCCGCTAAGATCTCCACCCGCCGAGCCACCCGGAGGGGTCCCCGGTGAGCCAACAATATCCCCACCACTCCTTATGAGGGTTTCACCATCCGCGATAGCGCCAATGACTAGGTTCGTTCCTGCGCCCGTTTCCTTCATGCCCGACACGTTGGGGTCAGGGTAGGTGCCGCTTAAGTCACCACCTGCCGCGCCGATAGGAGCACCACCCTCGTTGATGCCGAAGAGGTCCACGGTTCTTATGCGAAACTTCTTTGTCCCGGTAGTAAGCTTTAGGGTCTTATCACCTGATGTCAGCTTGAATGTCGGCATTATGGTGCTAGGCTCTCGTAAACGCGCACATAGAATCCACGGAATGTTTCAACTATAGCACTTGTGGTTACAATTATTTCAGCGGGAAACTTGCCCGCCTCGTCGAATGTTGTTGGGCCGGGGTTACCCGCCGCAGTTGTGGCACTAGTAATGGCGAGGTCGATCAGCTTGTTCCCTGCCGTCATGCCGATGGCTACTTCTACTGTGGTTGCCGGGTCTGCGGTGAGGTCGAAGTTGTCTATCTCAATGTCAATTGCAGGAGCAGTGTCTCCAATGCTATATTCAATGATCATGTTTCTTGCTCCTTAGCATATGATTTAACAGTGTTTTGAGGTCCTCATGCATCGCTTCCTGCTTGGAGTCAATAATCCCTAATCGCTTGTCTATACTACTAGCTTCCTTCCTCAGTTCCAAGTGGATAGCGTTTGCCTCTTCTTTTTTCATAAAGTTATAACTCGTACTGCATGGTCCCGCAACCGCCGAGAGGGCAATGAAGCTCATTGTCAATGCCAATGCCTTGACTCCACCCGATAACCACGTACTTATATCTATTCCATTCATTTCCACTTGCTCTTCCTGTTCTCTAATGACTGAGTATCTGACTCAGCACGATCCCCTATGTGAGTCTTTATCTTCATATCCCCGCCTTGATCCTTGCTCGGTGCATGGGCGATCTCCTGAACCCCCCCGGTAAGGATGCCTAGCCCCGGACTACTAAAATCAAACTCGGGTACAAGGTTAGACAGAGCCAACTGAACATCATAATCAGGCTCTATGTTTTTCTTCTTGAATTCTGCCAACGTAACAGCGAACCCCTTCACCATTTCGATATATTCTTGCGGTCGGAGATCTCTAAATATCTTGGCTGTTTTTGAGTCCAAGGTGGCATTCTTTATATGGTCACGTATATATCGGGATGGGTCACCACCCTTGTACCAAAACAAAAGGTTCATCGCATTCATAACATTGTCTATATCTGTTCCGCTAGGCAATGGCTCACCCGTCAGGTGTGCAGTCTCCTTTGTTAGTATGTTATCCGATATATATCGCAGGTCGCTCATAACCCTTTGAGCAATCCCTTGGGCTGCTGTTTCGTCATAATCAGATATAGCACCTAGACTAGAGAGGATTTCCTCCCTAGTTTTCTCAGGGACAGCTAACTTACCCTTTATCTCTTTATACATCTCCGTATAGTTTTTTAGTTTTTTTCTCTCTGTGTCTGCATAATTGACAGGCTTATTATGAAGCACATCACCCTTATATACCTCGTCCTCGCCACGATTGACCACAGACTTTGCCACAATTATACCCCTAGAAGGAATCTTGCTGTCAGCGAGTGCCTTAGCTGCCTCCTCTGAAAGAGATGCAGCCTTTCTTAAATTGTCTCCCATGAACGCATATAACTCTGTACCATATTTCTCCGCAGCCTTTAGGCCATCCGCGCCTGCAAGATACATTCTTGGTATGACTTTTTGCTTGTTTGTAAGATTAATTGCTGACGAGATAGCCAATCTATAAACAGGCAACATAGGGTCAACAAAACCCAAGGGTATATCCATTACGTGTAGCTTCAATGTTTTCCCCGCTACCTTGACACCTTCGCGGGCGGCTTCTTCTGCCACGATGTTTCTTATAGGGATAAGAATATTCAAATCACTGTTCGCTTCAACTATTGTCCTTTTCATTTTGGATGCTTCTTTAGGGGATAACTCTTTGCCTTTAACTAGTATATCGATGGCGCGTTTGCCCCCTCTTATTATATGGTCCTTAACTATATGTGCAACTTGTATGTACCCCTCGTTTAGATTGCTTTTGTCGGCGTAGCCATAATCAAAAAGTTCTTTTTTAAACTTTTCCGCATCACCATAGGATACGTTATCTCCCTTATCCCTCAGAATCCCTATAAGCGACTGAAGATCGTCCCTCTCCGCAGAACGGGTGCCACCCTTAAGAAACATAGCATTGAATATGTTCTTTTCCATAATAACGCCCGAGGCCGTGGTACCCTTGAAATCCAACAGTGTATTTAAGCCCCAATCTTTCATTGGAATAGTGTCACCATTGCTTTTTGCGGAAGGCGCGTCCAAGAGGCTCTCTAACTCATCGTGCAGCTTCTCCTTGTTGCCTTTTCCGTCAGCAAGCTGTTTCTTTATTCCATCTATCTTTTTCGCTGTAGCTTCTGCCTGTTTCCTTGCTATGGGAGTGAGCATCACAATCTTAGCCCTGTTGACATCGTCTGCAACGTCATTCATTTTTACCAAGCCTGAATCCCTTGATCTCGGAAGCCGAGTGTCTATTGGCTTTGATGATGCTTTCTCCATCTCCTTGGCTGTTCTTATGGTGTTGCGCCTGCTCCATATACTCTCTTTTAAGTACGCTATCCACGAGTCTAGATCTTCACTCGCCTGCTTTCCTGTCGGTGCGTCTAGTTTGTTCGCTGCTAAGATGGCTGCTTCGTCCCCAAGCTCCGACACCATACTGCTGTTCACTAATATTTTTACTTCATTCTTTACAGTGTCCCGAGTGTTCTTCAGTAATTTTGTTAACCACTCAGCGAGTTCGTCAGAAGCACCCTCCTTTAATACTTTAAAGTTATAACTTTCCTTGCCCGGTAGCTTTCTTACCCCTTCAAAAAACCTATCCAACACTTCCCTCGGTACGTTGTATCCCTTTACTATTTCACCCATTGCACTTGCTTTTTCAGGGGTCCATTTGCCTGTCAGGGCTATCTTTTGTATGTTTAGTATTGTTGCTGTGATAAGATCGGCCTCGTCCTCTGCCTCTAGCTTGGTCGCTTTGCGCTCTAGCTTCTTTGCCCTGAGTTCCTCCTTCATCTCCTTCAGGCGCGATGCCTTTCCTTCGGCGTGTTTACGCGCACTCCTTTTCGCTGCCTGCTTGTCGAGACTCGCAAGCCTAGCGTCATCTAGAAGTTCGCCAAGTTCACGCTCTGCTGTTTCTTTAATTCTTGTAGATCTTGTACCCAAAGCATGTTGTTCCTGTGCCTTTTTTAGGTTGGAACCCGCAATAGCGAAGTCTTTGTCGATAGCAGGCTTAAAGTGAATATCTATGAAGTCAGTGACATCATCCCTCATTTTCTCCAATGCATCCATTACGTAATTCATCTTGTCTTTTACTGTCTTTAGCTTAGAACCAATAAGATCGCTTATGGGTTCAATGGAGTTCTCCTTCATAGAACCGACAATTTCCTTAAACCTTTCCCCGTGAGTGAGACTATGCACTCTCTCCATAACTTTAGGAGCCTTCTCACCCTTATCTATTATGAACCCTGCCGCCTTACCATTGGTCAATATTTGAAGTAGAGATCTATCTCCCCTGTTCGGAATCCAAAACTCCTTGTTTTTTCCTGAGAACACATTATGCTTAACAATAAATTCCTTCACTCCATTTTGCAGTGCAGCCCTCTGTTTGTTTAATCCACCCAAGAGGCTATATGCTTGTGAAATACCACCGGGGGCAAGAGCAAGTATAGTCGAAAAGGCAGTACCTATGATGGTTGAATCGACGAGTAGCTCTACATCAAGCTCCTTGTTCTCAGAAAGAGAATGCATCTTGTTTGCTTGACCAACCGCATAAGCACCTGCGGCGACACCCCTCTCCGGCCCCATCCTAAAGGCACTTGCAATAGCAGCCTTCGCAGGGCCAAGAACGGTAGCATCGGCCTGCAACTTGGGACCAATAAACTTGTTCGCTTCCTCTATGCTAATAAGTTTTTTACCAACCCCCGTTTTTCCAACACGCGCTGTTGCCCTCGCGCCCAAGTTAGAGATAACCTCATGCTCTAGCGAAAGAACCTTCTTAGTCTTAATGGCAGCCCGAAGAGCCTTCGATGACATAAATTTCTTAAATGCCGCCTCCCCCAAAGCCTTTTTGAGTATCCATCCTCCTCCCTTTAGTAAGACACCCCCACCTAAAGCCCCCACCACCTCGGTCCCGTGGACTCTCCACGGATGTTTTTCTTTTAGATATTGTAACTCCTCACGCAAGTCATTACTCGTTGCTGCCGCTAACATGTCAGCGAAACCAAATGGGTCAACCGCCTCAACGACACCGAGTAGATGAGCAAGCTTCTTGCTGCCAACACCGGGATACTTATTCTTTAGCCTGTTGTAGACCTGAAGCTCCGTGCTTCGGTCCATCTTTGGCTCGGGGGAGTCCGGCTCGATCGACACAGCCCCTATGCTCTGACCGTCTACCGTGGTGGGACCGCGCCCTGACCGTCCATGCCTGCGAATATACTTTCTGAAACGGCTTTCCTCTTCTTTTTTTGTAAGTCTCCCTGTTTCGGGGTCGAGGTCATATGTCTTGCCCTCGGGGTCTACGGACAGCATCTGCAAGTAGGACAGGTCACTGCTAGTAACAAGGTCATCGTCCATCTTTTGCTGTTCCATCCAAGCGTCAAGCTGAGATATATCCAACTTCCCTGAGTCGGGTATTATCTTGCCACTCGGGTTCTCCCCATAGTCAATCCCTTCCTGTTGTCTTTCCGGCTCCGACTCGGGATAGTCATCGGGGTGAGACATGAGAGGATCTTCGGTGTATGACTTGGAATCAGACATATTTTATGGTTGTTCTTTCGTTCTTAAATAAGAGGTAACAGCGTCTATGCCTTGTCCAACAGCCTCGCCCCAAGTTCTCTTCTTCTCTCGTGGCGGGGCCTCATATTTATAAACCTCCGAAGCTGAAGGGGTAGTTCCAAACTGTAAAGTTCCCGGGCCGCCACCGACCAACGCCTCGCTAGACAACATCACTAAATCTTCCCTAAGTACATCAAGAGTTCCTGCGAGAACAGGGTCATCCCTATAAATATCTGCTGCGGGCATTGCCGATAACACCTGAACTATACCGTGGTTGCTAGGATATATTCTTATGTTGGCGGCAGAAGTCATTGAATCCCTTATAAGCTTCACGGAATCGCCCGTGAGCCTCTCCATTCTATCGGCAAAAGCTTCGTCGCTTGCCCCGCCATCAGGTACATAATTTTCAAATGCCTTGAAATCTGCATCAGAAATCTTTGTTTGTGTTTTCTGTATTTCAGCAAAGATGGCTGCATTCATTTGTGCCTTAAGGAACATTGCCTCTGACCCACCCACGCTACGAATAAATGATGGCAAGTACGCAGACCCCTGAGCCTTGAACCTCTCCCAAGTACCCCTCGGTATGTTGTTGCCATTTTCATCTTTCTGAATAAGGTCCTGAAAAGATGCTATTATACCCGAATACATTTTAAGACTACGGACTGCACCAACTACATTCTCTTTAAGAGTTTTACCATTCCCTATTTCCGCTTTAGTTGGGGCAAGCGGGGCCGTATCCGATGCCATTTGTGCATATGCACCTTGAGTTAGTTCTGCGGCACTAGCCTTGACCGCTGCCAAATCAATCAATGCGCTGCCATAACTACTGTTTGCCTTGGTGTCTGCGTCAACAGTTTTCTCTGTGATCTTTTGAAATGCAGTGCTAAGTGTTAAGTCTTCGTTTTGGTTTATTTTAATATTATATTGCTGTATAAGATTAGCCATTGAATCCTTAACATCCTTAAGGTTAGCCTTATAGAGGTCAGACAATAACTTTTGGTCACTAGACGCTCCTTTTATAATACTGTCAATCAACTTTCCTGCTGATGTGCCTTGCCCTTGAAGGTTTTTTATATTTGCCATCTGCTGCTTCGCTGCCTGCTCGACCATCTTGTTCATCATTTTCATGGCATTGTTGTCCCCACCAAACAACCCTTGACGAAGTGAACCCATTAGGGCGGCGGCTATTCCCCAAGAGCTACCAAATATTGGTTGCCCCGGATCTTCTGAACGTAGTTCATTTATTTGATTATTTATGTTTGTAAAGTTTGTCTCTGCCTCTAGCCTCGACTCGGCTGCTGCCTGCTTCAGTCTTACTTTGGCCTCTGAGTATTGTTGAGTGAACGCCTTTTTTAATCCCTGCTGCCTATCGATTCCCTCCTGTAAATCCCTACCCGCTGACTTTAGTCTTTTCCTTTCAGCCATCGCAACCTTTAAATGATTTTTGGTTTGTTTTTTCAGACCACTTTTCTCTGCGGCATCAGAATAGGCGGTCATCTTCCTACGCGCACCCGCCGAGGCTGTTCTTTCTATGTCACTTGCGGCCCCCAACGCTGTTGCAAGCTTATGCTTTGCCGCTGCCTTTCGTCCCTCTTCGGCTGCCTGCCTTTCTTTGGAATATACACTTTGCTTCTTCCGTTCGAGAGTTATTGGGTCTTCCTCCGTGGAAACTGCCTCGGCCACAACCTCTTCGGGATTGGTAGTACCAAACATAGTGTCAAGCTGATCGTCAGTTGCAATGTTGGTACCCGTATCGCTTTGTTTACTTTCAGTCATTATTAATCCTCGGTACTCTCTACCCACTCGGAAACAGCATCACCCGCAGATGATATTTCCTCATTTGTTGATAATTTGCCTAAAGCTGAATCCCAATTTGGATCATCCCAATATCTCCTCTTGAGTTTTTCCTTAATGGATTCTTCCTCACCAAAAAAATCACCAAAGAACTTTAACACCATATTATCGTCCATCAAACGTGGGTCCTGTGGTCCTAGCTGTGGCCCCCTAAGTCCCTGCGCCTGAAAATCCTGTCCGAACGATATAGGCTGTTCCTCACCGCCCAATGGGGCTTCTTCGTCCCTTAAGGTTAGGCTAGATGATGAGCCACCAACACTCCCGCCATCAAGAGACACTTCCTTATCTTCACCCTCATCACCACCCTCTTCTTCCTCTTCCCCCCAATCATCACCGCCTGATTTTTCCTTGGTTTTGACGGCAAGGGTGAGTGCTGTCTCGGCAACACTCATAGATGCGTTCAGGAATTTGTCAGCCCTTCGTCTAGAAGCCTGCATCTCACGATGGGCCTGAGCAAATTGCATATTGTTTATCGCAGCCACCTGCGCTCTTCCTGATTCCTCTGCCATGCCTTGTAGTTTTGCTATTGCCTGTATTCCCTTCGATTGGACACTTGCGTCTAGCTCATTAAATTTCGCCCACTTCTGCTTTTGTGTCAGGTTGGGGTTACTGAAAACACTAGCTCTCAATTGTTGTCTCATATTGGCGAATTTCATTGTTGCCGCACGGACCGCAGCTGTTGTCTTTCTTCCACTAGCGATTAACTTGGCATCCGTGAGCATGGCATCTTGTATATATTTTTGTTTAGCCATAGCCTGCTGTTGCGCGTTGTCCCTCCCTGACAACCAACCCATTATGCCACCGCCAACAAATCCAACGGCACCGCCAATAGCCCCGCCTATAGGGTTTCCTCCTGATGCCATAAAGCCAACACTAGCACCCGTCAAACCACCCGAAACGGCACCCCCTCCTGCGCCCCCCATCTCGCTGCCCCATTTTTCGAGAAATCCCGGGTCGTACATGTCCTCGTCCCAATCCGAACCGTACTCTCCGTATTCGTTCTGACCCCCTCCTGAATAATACATATTAGGCATATTTTTCTCCTATACGGTCTTCGATGAAGGCAGCTTCATCGCGCCCTTCTTTGGTCCAACTTCTAAAAGCAACGTGTTTAGCGCATATCCCTTTGTTGGATTCTTTGACATTTTCTCTTTTATTCTAAATTTTATCGACTCGCACTTTTGTATTTTTGGCTTATGTCTAAATTGGAAAACATGGTCAGTGTCATCGCCACCCCATACAGCATCCGTACCCCATTCAGATTCAGACCCCCAATTATCCAAACTAGCTATGTCAGACGCATCCACGCTTACAGTCTCTGCCACAAGATTGTTGTAGTTATAATATATCTCTAGGTCAAAACTAGATTGAGAATCAAGTTCACCTAAAAATAAAATATTCTTTACCCGTTGTACTCCCTGAGAAGACGCTAGTTTTATCCATGCAGTCTCTATATCTGTAGACACAGCATCTTCACCATCGCCATAATAGTCAGGGTCTTCCTTCAGGATTCTCTTGCTTACCTTCTCTATTATATATTGCCTGTTGCCTATGGTCACACTGTTGCCTGTTGACCCCAAGGAAGAGCGAGTCCATTGCTTAAACCAAGTATTGTAAACCAACATACCGCTATCGTGGCAAAATCTTATTTCGTTCACATCGGGCCTTCTTATTACTGATGTTATTTGTTGCCCTTCATCTAGGGGAACCTCTACTCCTAGCTTCACCAAATTGTATCCCTTGTCTATAAGATATAAGTCTTTATCTGATTGGAAGAATACACCCTCCGTTGTCTCTGATATGGACATGGGATTTGAACACCCAACAGTATCTGAAAATTCTTGCGGATTGGAATATCCACCACTCGTTCCCGAGGAGTTAATTGGTGTGCCAAACACAACAAATATGGAATTTTCCTTAAATAATATAAGCTTTCCTGAAAGACTAGCCAAACCGACAAGAGGGCCGCCCTCCTGTTTTACTTTTATATTGGCAGATTCATTGAAATTTGTTGCGGAAAGGACACGCCTGCTATTCGAGTAGTTTATCTTATATGGGTCCTCAGATGCCAAGGCAAACAATCTGCCATCATGCTCGGTCAGTCTACTGCATGGGGGAGATCCTATGTATTTCAAGTCTCCAAAGCTTGTGTATATCGTTTTTGAATCGGCTATTGCGTTGTCTTTTTCATCAAAAACAATCTCTACAGTTAGGTCAGATGTGGTCATGCCACTGTTCATATCCTTGAAATGATAACTGCCCTGCATTGCTGCACTAACGTCCTCGTAAAGCTCACCATCTGCCCCCGATGCCTCCTCACCAACCAAGTCTAGCGACCTATATGCCTTTATAGTTATGCTTTCTATGTCATTCTTATCGGTGAAGGCAGGCGGCAACATGGACAGCCTGAACCGTATCTTTCCCCTCTCTACATCATCGATTTCAGGATCGTATGTAGGCAGAACACCTATTTCAAAATATGGTGGGTCGGGGGCAGGGTCCTCGGGGGTAGGATATAGAGTTTTTGATTGGACAACTACTACTTCAGAGGGGGCAGACTGATGTATTTCTCCGTTACCGTCCACCCATTCGTATACGAATCTAAATTGGTATGCGGGATTTGTTTCATTATGCGGATCTATAAAATAAGAACTCCCATACTGCTCTTCCTTCGCCTCCCGACTTACATCAGGGCCATCACCCACGGCATGTGGCCCCGCAGCAAAATCTGCCATAAGCTGCTCAAGCCATTCCGTCTTTAAAAAATCTCTTGGTGTCACGGGACTAGTAAACCCATCATTGTCCATGTCTATTATCATTGGCCTAAAGTGAAAATTATTTTCATAGTAAGAAGAGCCATTCCAACACTTCAAAAAACCACCTGTCGTATATAAGTTGCTTCCATATTCTAGTGCATTTATATTAGGGTTCAAATTTATACTTATGTTTCTAAGTCCTATTTCTAGTGGACTAGAGTACGTTGGGAAATCAAAACTAAAAACATTTTCGTTGTGATAAGAACCACTAATGGCTATTGGCTCAGACACAGAACCCAACGATATACCATCCATAGCTTTTGCTATAGTGTGTGGCTCACTCAATGATGCGGTAGCCGAGGTTGGAAATTCCTTATTGGGCAATGAATCATATGTTAAGACATACAGGTCACCCGAGTATGTGTCCCTTCCCATGAGGGGGACATTCTTTCTAACAACGGGCAGCACAAGATACGACCTGTCGCTTTCGGGATGGTCGGGGTTCGATGGTCCATATTCCACCAAGGCCCCTCTCGCGGCAGGCTTTGTGAAGGATAGCAAATCGGAATACTTTTTTGACACAGTAGTTTGAAGCACTCTGTCCCAACCCGAAACAGAAACAACTAGAGTAAAAAATCTCCTGCCCCCTCCGCGCCTTAACCCTGTTAGAATGTTCAGCCTGATAAAGCTGTTGTTTATTTGCTCCTCGAAATAAAGAACAACATACCCATTCATATTTGGCAATGCCCCCGGTGTCCCTATGTAGGGTTCAATGAACTGAGCATTCGTACATATAAAGTCAGTTGGGGTCGAGGGAACTGCGGTTGTGTCTGTTATATCTTGGTCTAGTCCACCCGTTAAGTCCGTTCTAGGCATGGCCGTGTCAGGTACATTTTTGTTTACGCTAACAAGAAAGGTTCTCTGTCTCGTGGTATGGAGTGGCAGCGGGGGCGTGGTGTTCGATGAATCGCGGCATACGGAACTGCACACGATATTGATAGAGTCGTTGAGTGTCGCGTTCGTTGCCTCACTAGCACTGACCTTGAATATTTCATCAAAATTGTACCCCTGAACCCTTTTTATAAGATTACCGTCAGCATCCTCGTATGTAGATCTCCCACTCTTTCCCCATCTAGGTTCCTGCGGTATGTCCTCAACAAAGCCGGGGATGGCCGGAGTTGGTGTCTTGTTTGGATTTCCAAAAGATAATTCCCAAATGTTATCATCGAATGCGGGGTCGGGGTCCACATTTGGTACTTGGTCGTGTGTGTCGGAGTCTATAGGTGCTGTCCTAGAGTGGACCTCGCCCGTGAATCCCGAACTTGTTCCACCCTGTGATATTTTAATAACATAAACCCTTTGTTCCCAAAGTGTATCAATGTACATTGGCGCAGGGTTTGTATACTCGTCTACGTAGAACTCCCTCATTCCCGATCCACCCAAAACAAACCAAGCGACAGACTGCTCCTTGTCATAGATCAGATCTGTTGAGTGCGAATACTTGCGAACACGCTCGTCATCGTTTGGAAACACAAGCCACGGGAAGTCTTGGAAAACGGGGTCACTTATTCCTAGCCAACTCCACAAGTCCCCTTGCCCATCGTCTATGCTAGGACCCGTCATACTGTCTAGCGTCACGACCACCACCCTGTAGGCTTGTGTCCCCACGGTAGGCGATGTGTCACCCGGACTTAGCTTTGCGCTTACTATTATAATAAACTTATCAGGGTCTGCCCCATTAGACCTCCAAGGTATAATTCTAGGGTTTACCCAAGTTGTCTTTTCCCCGGAAACACCGTATATGCCACTGAGTGCATCTTTCTTATGGGCCAACACTTCATCAGTATTTATGTCTCTGACCATAACACCTAATGCACCTTGGTCGGCACCACAATAAGCTGTACACTCTATTTGGGTATCGTTTGTGTCGATTATACTTGAATGTATGGAAAGATTTTCTCTCCCTATCGCGGTTTCATCTGCATCGAAGGGTCGGTCCCCAAAGGTGTCCCACGAAGAGATTGGTGTTGTTGTTACTTCTGTTGGAAAATTGAACTGCTTAGAGTCTCTCCATTCTATTGCATCACTTATAAGCTTTGATCTAGTTGATGTGTATAGTTTGTTCTTTGAAAGGACAACAGGGTTCCCCTTGTGTGAGAATATTTCTTTTGGCTCATCTATCAGATGGCCCGTCCCAATCTCAGCCATAGGAACTTCCCTGAAGCCGTTTCTCTTTTGTATTTTCTTTGCAGAGTCAAAGACAACATTCTCTGCCCTCAGAAGCTTACCCTCCTTCACAAGTTTTGGATCGGTGTACTCGTCGAGTCCCAACCCAAAATCTATTGTAACCTTTTGTGTTTTAAGTGGCATTCTTATTTACCGACCACAACCAATGAAAAGTCCGTGTCTGCCGGGGTGCCTGTTTCATCACACACTCTAACAGAAATCCAATTGTTTACCGCATCATAAGATGCCTGACATATCCTATATGCTCCCGAAATATCATTCGATGATATAACAACAGTAGAAGATGTCGATAGGTAGGAATCTACTTTTATAGAGTAGTCACCTATATCATTGTAGAGCAATCCAACCCCCGACCACTCTGCAATATTCCAATGTGGGTCTAGACAATCTATGGTTCCTGTAGCAGGTGGACCCGCTCCCGTGTTAACAACTATGAATGTACCACGAGCAGTGACGGCATTGTTTTCTACATGTACCGTTGGTGTTCCATCAGGGGGTACGCTGTCTGCAATAGATCCCGTCCAATGCACCAAAGCAAAAATATCTGACCACCAATAAGGGTCAGCAATTGCAGGAAAACCATACTTATTATGTCCTAGTTTATACCCCGGTGGTGAGGTGCCTGCATCAACGGCAGGTAGTATGTCCCCTGCGAATACGGTACTGTCCTTGTTGATTTGTATTTGAGCAGTTGGGTCGGTTCCGGCTATTTGGGCGCTGAGATATAATCGGCTATTTGACATAAGCGCCGTGACAGGAGATAGGTCACTAGCGTACCCCGGAGGTTGCATACCAACCCCATATGCCACCAAGGAACACTGTGCTAGGTTTTGATTCACCGCTGAGCTTTGTAATATCAACATACCACTAGCATCCGACCCGGAACCATCATCACCAAGACCAACGATGAGAGAGTACTCCCCATAATCAATTGCGGAAAGCATTGTCTTGAATGTCACATGGGACACACCCGATAACGGAGCAGTCGCTCCACTGCCGTCAGAGAAGGTGTACCTGTTGCTGCCTATGCTGAACCCGGCCTTGCCTTCCCCGGGCATATTGTTAGTGTAATCGTCTACGAATCCGTCAGTAGTGGTTAGTACACTCGCACCATCAGTTATTTGAATGTCTATTAAGCCATTGTTGTACCACAAGTCACCCGTTGTTAGTGGAGGGGGCGTCCCGTCATCCTTGACATACAACGCAAACCCAACCGATGGGGCCAAAAGGCTGTTGGTAAAGCCACAATACTTTTGCAACAAAGATGCGTTGTTCTGAAAATCGACATCAGATGTAATATTTAACGCACCCGAACCGATCAAGCCGCCCGTGGCTATATGACCATGCGTATCTATATAATCAGCAAGGTCCGTCAGGGCTTGGTTTATCATTTCCGCAGCTAACGTACCCTCTGTTTCGCCAACTGTTGGGAGATATATGGTTACAGACATTTACAGTGCCTTTCTTACGAGTGTTTCTTCTCTAAAATATTCACTCTTTTCTTAAGACTAGATATTGAGTTTTTCAGTCTATCAACCTCCCTACTTGATGACTGAACAAGCAGTTCTAATTGATCTTGTATATAATTTATCCTCTTGCTTGCCCCGTCCGGGGTAGAATCATCACTCTTGGTTCTTATATATTGATTATATGTCATACGACCACTCTGCGTTGGAGCTTCGGTTCACATCAACAACCCGGTATGGCGTTCCCGTGTCCCTGTTCATGGCAATGCTTCTTATGCGCTTGGTTAGCTGAGACTTCTCTCGCTCAAGGGCCTTCGTGTCGCTCTCTTCTTTTAGCAAGCATTTTATTGCAGAATCAAGGACAGCAAACTCTTCCCAACCGGGGGCGAGGAAGGGGGCTACATCACCTACAAAGTCTGTCTCCAACATAGGAACAAACGATGGAACAAACCAAATTGTTATGTCGTTGTTGCTGTTGGCTTGGTCATTAGTAAACTTGATGGTGTTGCCCAACACTGCATACTGTATGTTGTACTCGAATGAAGCACTCACAACGGGCATATCCTGCATAGTGTTTCTCTCAGGAAACATAAACCTTTGCATGTTGATTGTCCGGCCACTCGTCTTAAGGTCTATGCCTGCAATCTTCATAAAATTGTCTATGCCGAAGTCGGTGACGATGTCATACTCCACCTCACCCGTTATAGTGGTGTCGAGCTTCTGAATAACATATTCCTCGTACTCCACGACAAACAAATCATAGAGTTCAGACAAGGAGTCGTTAATGTATTGGTCCAACTCAGCATCAGATATGAAGTTGCTGTTCTCCATGTCTGCCCTGCGACGAACCCTTGTTCTCATGGTTGCCAATGTTTGTGTGTTGGACATGACGCTCCTTAAGAGGAATTAGAATGTATTCGTATAAAGTCCGACAGGGATGAAGACAACTTGCCTGCATCCCCCTCCTTGAGTGCCTCGATCATAGCACGGGCAGCGGGGTCCGTAGCAGCCTTGTTAGGCTTTTTTGGACCCGCGCTGTTCCCTACTTTTTCAAGGATAGCAATTGCTAGATTCTTCTTATCTATTGCTTCCATGTTTTCCTCTATCTTGAGTCTGCTGAACTGTTTCGCAGAACCAATGTGAACTGAATTTCGCCACTCGCCTCACCCTGAAGAGAGATAGCCGCACCATCTGAGGTCTGAGATGCCCGAAGGTTAACTGTTCCTTCTCCTGCGGTATCCTCAGAAATAAAACTAATTACTCCCGAACGACCATCATCCAACAGGACTGACCCGTTAGAAGAGATAAGATCCACATATTTATCAGATTTAATTTTGTCCAAAGTGACATCTTCAGTTGCAGGATCTGCCGCAAGCTCTTTCATTCCTAAATAGATCTTGCAATTGCCTTCGTCCTCAGCCACAGGGGCAGGGGCAGTTGTGCCGCCTACGCTAGTAGCGAAGAATCCCAACCCCGCGATAGGTGCTGCGTTTCTCACTAATTGGTCATCGCCCGTATCTGCATTATTATTTGCATCATTGGGGTCATCGTTCAAAAGAGGAAGACCTATTCTGCCGCTGATTACTTTAACGCCATGATTGAGAGCCTGAACTCTACTAAATGTTCTGTTTGCCATTTTAAATTCCTTACACGGAAAAGGGGTGAGCCGAAGCCCACCCCGAATTTGTTATTATAATGCCACCTTGCAGTTCCAACCCGGTGCTTTGCAGGCGATATTGGCATAGTAACCAATTCGCACTTCAATTGCATCCGCGCTAGCAAGCCGCAAAGCTCTATTACCGTCATGGGTCAAGATGCGAGGGGCTTCGCCCAAGCTATTCAAGCTCCAAGTATCCATCTGCAATAACCAAGCTGTATCGGCTTGGCAATCAGCGTCAGGGATGACCTTCATTGTTCCATAAGGAGCATGAAGCTCTAAGGCCCTGAAGCCGATATTGGCAGGTGATTTGGCATCTACATATGTTACCTTGCTCCCGAGAGCCTTGACAAGTTCAGAGAACTTCTCAAATGGGAGGAAGCAACAGTCAGGCCGACCGCCCTCTCGCCCAACCAACGAAGCGGCATCAATAAGAGCCTCTTCAATAGGTTGCGCTGAACCGTCATGGGAAAGACCCCCTAAACGGCTAGGGTCTACGCTTCGGATAATACCGAAGAAGTCAGCAGCCAATGCAGTCGCACCGGGATCTACCCATGCGGCAAGTCCGGCTACCTTCTTATTCTTATCACCCTGCACTAAAAGGTCTGCACCTGTAGTGATGGGTGTTGAACCCTGAACAACTGTTAACTCACCTGTACTTCGGTTAACAGCAGTAATTGTGGCACTCTCAAGACCTGAAGCCTCATCATTAAGAAGCATACCTACTTCAAACTGAGTTACGGCAGCGGGGTCTGTCAATGGGATACTAGAAGCCACGACAGTACCTGCTGTACCAATAACACCTGAGCCGTTACGATAACAAGCACCTGCCAATGAACGACCAATAGCACTCATGGCACCATCAATCTCAGCAGTTGCTGCTTGCATAAAAGCATTTGCGTCACCCTTAGAAGCTTCCAATGTCTCACCGTCAATCTTGGCGATAGAATAATCACGCTGACGTTGAAGCAAGAAACTCTTAATAGAAGAAGCAATATAATTACTTGTCTTCTGAGCATCACCAAAGGTTGCACTTCGGTTCTGTGGGTTAGCATTCATTACGGGAACAGGCATTACCCGTCCACCGAACTTGGTGTATTTCGGCATCATTGCCAAGAGCGGTCGATTCTTGTAAACCAAGTCCTCGATCACTCCACCTTTATAGTGTTCTTTGAGGGCCATCTCGAATGAATCAAGATTTAACCCTGCGCCTCCATCAAATGGGGTCACATCATTAGCATATACGCTCATAGCGTTCTCCTTTTAATCCCAACGCAACATAGAGGCAGCCCTGTCTAGCGACTCTTGTCGAGACACGGGTCTATCATCCTTATAGCGTGGTGCTTTTGTTCCAATATTGTTTGTTAATGTTCGTGGTCTATTGTCTCGTGTGCCTTCTAAAGTTTCTGTTTTGGCTAAACCTAATTTATCAAGTAACTTATCCGAGGCCAAATATCTTTTTGCCTCTTCCTCATAATACTCTTCAACTGCTTGACATGCTTTATCCATGTCTAAAATTTCTTTTGTATTGCTGTAATGCTCTCCAATGACATTTAAAACTAAGTCAGCGGATTGCATTTTACTAACGAGTTCATACTTTTCAGTGTTCTCACCTAGAAACGCATTAACTTGCTGCATTGCTCCGTTGTACTGTTGTTTTTGTGACTCTCGGTGCAACGCATCAGCGCGTTCCTGAGACACTTGTTGTTGGGTAGACACCTGACTCTCCAACATATTAATCTTATCTAGGATGACTTCGGACTCTGTTTTTGTCCTGTCACCCAAGGTGTCTAAATATTTATCTGTTACTTCACCATATTCCACCCCCATAGAGTTCAATAAAGCCATAGGGTCCTGCTTCGCATTCGCCATAGCTTCTTCCATTGCAGATACCCTCTGCAACTTAGTCTCTAATTCGGTAGACATTTGGTTTAATGAAGCCTCCCTCTCAGCCAAAGACGCAGCTTGAGAACTAAGATCATAAACGCTAGGCTCATCACTATTTTGCTCCTCTCCTACGGGTTCCTGTGCTGTTCCGGGTCCACTCACGGGTTCGCCGCCTGATGGCTCCTGTGGGTCTTGTGGTGCATTTTCTTGTGCTGATTCTTCGCTCATAATTTCTCCGTTAAATTGCTGCAAGAGATGGTGCCGCCTGCTGTGACGATACCCCCTCTAACTGTGGCGCACTTTGCTGTTGCGCCTGTTGTTGTGCTGCTGTTTGAGCTTGCATCATGGCCATTTGCTGTTGCTGCTCGGCCTGCATTGCTTTAGATAACAAGTTCTGACATTCTGATACGTACCTTCGCATCAAACTTAATCTGTCCTCGGGGACACCATCAAGCTTGGAGCGAGTATACGCCTGATTCATCTTCTTAAGTGCAAATGGTAGATTAGTAAATGGTTCAGGAGAGAAGTAAACACCGTTCTCGACAATGCTCTCTATAATCATTTCTATCTCATCATATGCGGCAGTCTCTAGACTCTGAACACTGTTCAGGTCGGGGAAGTCCAACAGGGCCAAGCCATCCTCGCGGGACAGTAGCCCGGTCCTCATCATCTCCTCCACCGTCTGAAGGCGGGCAGCGGGGGTGACAGGGAGCAGTGAGGTGGGGAACACCTGCATGATGTATTGGTCTTCCGCAAGGTCAACGCTTTTCCAACTGACCTTCTCCAAGTTGCTCTTGTCGAAACTCGTTACGGAGAAGTCCCCACCACGAGAGCTGACATCTCGCGCTATATCAATCATTATTTTCGCTGCGTCTAAAAACATAGACTCGTATGCCCTCGCAAATGACAGGAATCTCTCCGATTCGATGTCAGAAAACTCGCGCAAAGCCCTTCCCGATTCTAGTCCGGCGGGCTTGCGGCTCGATGCCGCCAATTGGCTCACACCAACTATCTCATAAGCCCTTTGGTACAGTCTATCTAAATGCGAAAACATCTCAGGACTAATTGCCTGTGCGGTTTTGTAGATGGGTGCCGTACCTGCGTACTCAATAATACCACCAATCTCATTGTTCAGGTGTGATTTGCTCACCTTAGAGCCGCGCTCTATGAATACCTTCGGCACACTCACTAGGTGCATGGCTATCTGTATCGTTTTGAGTAGTTTGTTGATTTCGATCTGAAGACCCGTCAACTGCTCTGCCATCCCCTGACCCCAAAAGCCCAATGCCTTGCTGCTCCACTTAAGGTTAACAAATGGGAAGTATGGCTTAGTGTATTCCTCGTCCAAAAGAACCGCAGTAGCGATACATATAGTGTGCCTGCCGTCCCCTGCATTGCGAGTAGAGGGCAGGTGCCAAGCTTCTATAACCTCCACGCCATCAAATATTGCAGCATCAGGCGAAGAGACTGCGCTCTCCTCCGTGTCCCCTGAAGAACGCATAATCTCCCCGGCATATTCGGGGTACACGCTAATCAGGACCTC
>Ga0209128_1000253_pt1 | contig 39031 bp, 41 predicted proteins | sample ETNvirnome_6_100_FD_184072 | JGI IMG/M metagenome (GOLD analysis project Ga0209128, IMG submission 184072) | Marine viral communities from the Pacific Ocean - ETNP_6_100 (SPAdes) (version 2) | ecosystem: Environmental > Aquatic > Marine > Oceanic | place: Pacific Ocean | collected 2013-06-19
GCTTTTGCAGATACTCAGGGCCGAATACTGACTGATATAGTCCTCTTTGGGACTGGGCTAAATATTCACTTAAACTAGGGTTAGCCATAGCCTTTTAATCCTCCAAGATTTAAAATTTATTTACCTATTAGTTCTCTAGGTAGACCATCGGTCTGCCCAGAATCTAATTTCTGCTGAAGCCTTCGCAATTCCTGATAAGACATATCAACCAATTGTCCAGCTACATCACCTTCTGCTTTAGCAATAGGAGTCAAGTCCTCTACACCAAGACTATTGTTTAGTTTTGGAGCTTGTAGACTAGTCTCTTCCCTGAAGCCCATCTTTCGTAGACGGTTCTCAGCTTCAGTTTGAACTGCTTTCTGCATACCATTTTTAGAAGCTTTTAGTTCTTTCTTCAAAGCCCTAATCTGTTTCTGCATGGATTTCATACTAACAGATTCTTCTATTTTTTCATCATCATCAACTTCTTCCTCACCCTCTTCTTTCTCCATACTTTCTTCTACAACTTCGTCAGCAGCTTCGTCATCTACTTCCTCGTCCATGCCTTCCTCTTTATAGGCCTTACTATAACCACCCTTTTTTGTTTCTTCTTCATCATCGCCTTCATCTGTTTTAGCATCCTCAAACTCTTTAAGCAATTTTGCCATTGCCTGAATAGTATTCTGCTGGTCTTCTATCTTAGTTGTAGGTGTTACACTACTTTCAGAATCATCAGCATTTTGAGGAGTTCCACCTGTACCTTTAGCTTTACGCTCTTTTCCATCGACATCCAAACCTTGCTCAGACTCGCCACCTTCAGCTTTTACTACTGAAAGTACTCGTTCTGTTATTTCTTTCAAAAGGTTTTCATTAGCGACTGCCTGTTGTTCATGGTAGTCATCTTGTTCTTCCTTCTGAAATCTCATGTCCATCTTTTGAAGGACTTCTGCGACTGCGGCCAGAGCTAGATTGGTTCCTTCCATCTGTTTCTCTATTCGCTCGTTTATTTCTGACATATTGTGTATGCCCTCCTAAATAAGATTTGTTCGCATCTGAAAGGCTGGTCTAAGCCACCTCCGGCCTTCAAAATAGAATATAATATAACGTTTTATAACGTTATTAATATTATACTAGAAAAATAAAAAAATCCTACAGATAGCTGAATTTATATTCATGAATTATAATATAGGTTATATATTTGTATCTGGAATACCGTTTTCTTCTAAATATAGCATGTCATTTCTAAAATCATATAGAGGTACTTGTACGAGTTTTTTTAATTTATCGCATTGATTACCTTCTGGTAATGAAGCTTCTATTAAATCTAATACCTTTCCTACCATTCTAGAATGTCTTGCTATTATATATTCTTGATTTGGTGAGACTTGACTCACATCTACTGACATTTCTTCCTCCTTTATTATCCATTCATTATTAAACTTAAAGACCCATTAGGATTCTTTATTATCATATTTCTGATACTTCTAATACTTTTAGCCATGGGGTCATTACGAGATATTCTTTCCCATGCTTGTTGTATCCAAGGTCTATCAGGTCTTCGTTTTCTTATGTTCATATTTAAAGTCATCCAGTCTTCTACTTCTTCACTTCCACCAGCCGTAAATACACCAGCATCTTGGAACCCACCAGCTTGCCCACGTTCAGATGAGCCAAATATTCCCCCACCAGCTTGTGATTTCCCATGCTCTAGTATTGGTACTGGTTTAAACCCTTCTTTATAAGTTTTAGTATGTGCTTTTACAGTAACCATCTTTCCTTTAGTTCTTCGCCTATGTCTTGGAATTTTAGATACCCAATTAGTTGTTAAGGGTTCTTGAGCATGTCCTCCTTCATGCAATGAATATGCATAAGGAACTGCGTAGGTAATCTCAAAACCAGTATTAGTAAGAGCTAAAGAACCACTCTTTTTTAATTTTCCAGTAGAATCAGGAGCTAGTCTTTGAGCTTCCTGAAAAAGAGATTGTCCTATTTGATGCAAATATGCTACTATATAATCTTCTGCCATAATTTATATTATACTGATTAATTAATTTTATCTGCCCAAGAATCTGGAAGATTATCTTTGAAAGGTGTCCATTTCTTATTGTCATATAAATGTAAATATATGATTTCTTTTCCTATATAACCATACTTAGGATGCCAATAGGTGACTAACTGCTTGGGTTTGGTGGCTGTATGGAGTCTCTGTAAAGCAAATTCATCAGGGCCTTTCATTGTTCCACAGATATGTAACTCTCCTGTACCTATATCTATCTCATCTATCCTATGGAAATGTCCTATCATTGCACAGTCAAAGTTAATCTCATTTAAAACCAGACTACCCTTTTCCTTTTCTACATTATTTTTATACTGCATTACTCCTCTAAGATTGGTTATAGCTCTAGTAATTGAAGTATTACTTCCAGCACCAGAAACAGAGTCTCCATGCATAATTAATATCTTATTGTTGTAAACAGAAAATATATGAAGATAACTCTTAGGAATCTCAAAGGTCATATTTTTCTGGTTCTTACAAAAAGTAGCTACCCATTGATATAACATGTAATCCCAATCCATATACTTATCTTTCATTGGGGGCTTTCTAGTCATGCGCCCATGGTTACCAACAACACAAGGAACTCTTACAGTTTTGAAATGAGGGGCTAAAAACATTAAAGCTTGAGCTATTAGGTTAGCTCCCCTTATCATTTGTTGCATACAGTTAGCTATATTACTTCTAGCTAGTTCTTCATGTATATCTCCACTAATCATATCTCCTAGCATAGGAATAATTAAATCATCTAGTTTAACTGTGTTTCGTCTATAGTTAGCTAGATTCAATACCTGCTGCGCCCATCCCCACAATCGTCTATTGAACAAAGTGAAATCATAACTATTGATATCTATCATCTGTTCTGAATGAACTTCCTCACCTATATGAGTATCAGTAAGAGGAGCTATCATAGTTTGGGGATGCGTACCTATAAATTTCCCTTTGGGAGAAACATATTGAACTAAAGGAACAGGGTCAAATGAAGGACTCAGTTCATTTATAGTATCTACTATAATCTCTTTTTTAGCTGAATCCTTGATTGCTTGTTGATATAACTTCTTATAAAAGCCAGCTTCACTTTTATATGTAGCTATTTTTTTATCTAGCTTTAATCTATCTTCAATACTATTTTCTTGTTCTAAGAGATGGGCTTCTTGTTCCCAAACCTCTTTGTCGTGCCAACGTTGAATCGTTGACCGATGAATAGGAATTCCGTAATCCGTCTCTATCCATCTCGCTAAGCCAGTCCAAGTCTCCCCAGCCGACCTTCTTTTTATTATCTCTGATTTTGCCTTTTCTGGAATCATTACTTCTCCTAATATCTAGGTTTAAAACTTTGCCACACATGAGGCAATGCAAAGCTCTGTCTTCATCTAAATACATATCTCCCCTACACTTAGGACATAGCTGGGCATTTAACTTCATTTCTGTAAACTCTTTAGAAAGTTCTCTACGAATTCATCGTCTTTATTTTTATCTTCTGGGTCATCTACATCCCCCTGTTCTAAATCTTTATCACTACCTTGATGTAAAGAATCCGACTGATAACCACCAGATTCATATGCTAGTTGAACATCAACTCCTGCTGGAGCAGTCTCACCAGACCTTCCTGTGTCTTTAGGTTTCTCGCTTTCGTCATCATCATCTAGTTGTTTAATTCTATCTGTCTCCATATTTTGAGCCACAGCTGCTTGTTTATCTGTTTCAGCATCAAACTCCATTACATCATCTTTATCATCTGGAATATCATCATCTTTCTTTTTCCAATCTACTCTAGGAGGTTGGTTATTAATTGTCTCACCACTATTTTGTTGGGTAAAATTTCCTTTTTTCGGTGTGGCATTTTGACCAGAAAGCTGGTTCTGCTGAGTCTTACGCAGTTCCTCAGTAACCCAATTAACAAGTTCAAGACTAAATGAGGGAGACATTTTAGACATCTTTCTTTCTGGACTATTATCATCTACAAAGTCTGCTAGTCTATCTATACCAGTTCGTTTCTTAGAATCATTCTTTTTACGTTTACCACGTTCTGAATGAGTAGGAGTAAACACCCCAGCATCGGATGAAGTAAAGACAGTTCCACCACCATCGCCAAATCCTCCACCACCATTTTCTTTTTTAAGTTTCTTCTTTTTATAAGAATCTTCAGAACCTCTTGGATTAGTTATCCATGCTTTTAATTCAGCAATAGCTTTAGAGCTTTGTTTAGGTTTTGTATCAAACGTTGCAGCCAAAAGTTCTGGGTTTTCCCATAACGTAGTATCTATATAACTCTCTAGAGCCTGACTCCCATGATTTTTATAAGTTACTTCGCCTGTCTTTTTATTAGTCTTTCTAGTATAATGCCCCAAAATTTTTCCTGTTTCTAATCCTATCTGTTTCTTTAAATCCTTTAGGGTCATCCTATTCTTAGGGTCTTTCTTTACTGATTTAAGATACGCTCCTATAAGTTTTTTAGCTTCGTCTGTCCCTCTTATACTTCTGAGGTTCTGCATCTTGGCCTCTGGAATCTGTTTTTTTAACCATTCATCCTGAGTACTGTAATGCCTGAAAGCGTTATTATCGCTCTGAATAACACCGTCTTTGAAATTACCCTTACCTATAAACAAATAATCTTCAGCTTGTGTATTTTCTCCAGTATCTTTATACACATGATTTCTTTCCCAATTGAAATGACCATTCTTATCTTTTTCAGCCCCTTTAATCTTTTCTAATTGAGCTGGCTTTGTAATACCATGCTGAGTTTTTAACCAATCTTTTATAGATTCATTAAGTTTTTTCTCCATAGCATTCTTAGTACCTATATTAATCATATGAGGCATATGGTCTTTAGCATTGAATTGAAGAGATATCGAACCATCTTCTTTATTTAAAGTTAGATTCTTTAATTTTAAATTTAAAGCTCCAACACCAGTATCATGTCCTGCTCTTCCTTCTTCAAGTTGCCATTTTTTCTCCGTATCTTCTTGTATTGTACTGCTAGATGCACCAGTTCTCATTCCATAATAAGCACTTAACATAACTGGTATAGCTATAGGAGGCATAGGGCCTTTGGTTTTAGACAATTTATTCATTAGAGCTTTAACTGGTTTTGTCACTCTTCTAGTGCGTGCTTCCTTCGCATCATGCCTTTCTTGAGCATATTTTTGACTACGGATTATAACTTTTTTACCCTTTTTATTTAAATACATAGCCTGAATTTCTGACTCAGGGTCAGAAGACCACCAAAGCCCTGTAACATCTTTAGTGGGTAAGGAGACTTTTGGGTCTATATCTAATAAATTATTTTTAACTTCCTTTAGAAAATCCTCTGATACAAAGCCGTCCCTATCTACAAATTCTGATGGGACTTCATGAAGTTTAAAAATCGTTGGCTTCTTATTTAATTCATAGTCTACATCTACAGGTGGATTGTCTGCTATTTGTTTTGCGTGCCATTCTTGTTTACTTGTTCCAGTAGTTTTTGGTGTTTTTGTTTTAGAAGCTCTAGCAGCTTCTACTGCTGTAGGTTCCTCTGCCCTTTTAGCTTCTTTAATCTTTCTAGAAGCATTTACCTTCTTATTTTGGTCAGCCAATGAAACGGATTCATGATGTAAAGGTATTTTTGTTCCGTCTTCTTTAGTATGCAGTCCATCTCCACCTTGTTCTATATCTGTGAGGGAAGCTTTGTTAGGTCGTGATATCCAATCCTTACCTCCTTTAGTTGTTCCCTTTCTACCAGCTCCTACAAAGTCTTTCCATTCTTCAGGAATTTGCCCACCCGGCAATTCAGATACATACATATAATTGACTTTATCAGGTTTACCAGTAGCATCTTTTGGATAAGCATTGGGGTCATCTACTTTAACTGGTTTGATGGGTTTAATTCCTGTAGCTTGTCCACCAACTTTTCCACCAGCTTGTTGTGCTTCTGCAAAAGCTCTTGCTGCTGGATTTATTCCTTGAGGGGCTTTAGATATCCATCTCTTCATGAGCTTTGCTAAATCATTCTCCTCTGCTTCTTCTGGCATGGTCTCAGGCATCCGGTCATACTCTTCCATATCAAGAGGCATGATATTTTCATCATAATCTACATCATAATAATCCATGAGTTTCTGTTGCTCATCAGCAATTTCTCTCATAGACTGCCTTTCTTTAGGAGAATGTGTATAACCACCTTCTTCTTTTTCTTTAGCCACAAACTGCCATAATTTGTCTATTGGGTTTTCCATAACTGTTTCCTCTTTAATTAATTTGTATAATTGTGGATTATCAAGAATTTCTTTTTCTGCTTGTTCCTGAGTAAGTGTTCCTTCATTTATTACTTTCTCTTGTAAATGTCTTATTAAATCACCTATTTTTTTGCCTGATGGCAAACCTGTAAGTTCCTTAATTCTTTCTCCATCTATAGGTATTGCAAGTCCTTTTCTACCTTTGCTCTCTCCTACTTCGGCTCTTATTTTATCCACCTTTTCCATAAACCATTTATTTTCTTTGGGTTCTGTAGGTTTTTTAGTTGTTCCATCTTCTTCAGTATTTATTCTGCCGAGTGTATCAGCCTCTGAAACGGCTGATAGTAATTTTAAAAAGTCATAAGAATGTTTGCCTAAAAGACTTCTAACAGCTCTATCTTGATTCTCAGGTTTCTGTTTTTTATTAGCTGGGTCTGGGTGTTCATTATTATAAAGAGTAGCAGGTCTTAAATGCATCTCAACTAATTGTACTACTTTTTCACGAATTTCCTTAAAACCGTCTCCTAAAATTTTATCTAGTACACGCTCTGTAGGTTCTGCTCCAGCTTCTTCATGTCCATACGCACTACCTTTAGCATCTGTTGTTTCTGGTTTACCTAAGTCATGGCATAGAGCTGCAAGCATTATAGTTTTCTTATCATCTTCATCAGGAAAACGTTTTATTATTTCAGTTGCTTCATCCATTACCATCTTTGTATGTTTAAATACATCTCCTTCAGCGTGCATATCAGCACGTTGATGAGTTCCTTTTAAGTCTTGTATTTCAGGTAATTCATTTTTCAGAACATCCATATCTTCTAAAGCATGTAAACCCATAGAAGGTTTATTAGATTTTAATAGAAGTTTAAAAAACTCTTCTCCAACTCTTTCTGGAGGAAGAGAAGATAAATCCATTGTTTTGGCTAATTTTATTGTATCAGGATGAATAGTAAATTCATGTCTGGCTGCGAACTGAGCTGCTCTATATACACGCAGAGGGTCTTCTACAAAGGTTTTATCATCAATATGTCTGATAACACCATTCTTTAAGTCTTCTATACCATTAAAAGAATCCTCTATTTTACCTGTATTAAAATCATACATTAAAGAATTCATTGTAAAATCTCTACGTTTAGAAGCTTCTTTAGGAGACATAGATGTTTTAGTTTCAGTTCTGGGTAAAGAAATATCCATATTCCCAACCTTAAAAACTCCGAACTGTTTACCTACTTGGGCTTCCTTTGTACCCCCTAAATCTTTAACTATCTTGTTTAAAGAATCTTCTGATATACCATGAACTTCTATATCAATATCTTTTATATCAGACTTATTTAATAAAGCATCTCGGATAGCTCCACCTACTAAATAAGGAGTTCCTCCAGCTTTTTGCAGAGCTTCAAATACAGGAGTAGAGTTAGTGTTTTCGATTAAGGTCTTTATATTTTCAACATGTACTGATGAATCAGAATGTACTTGAGGAGGTCTTACCCAAAAAGGAACTTTCTGTGATTCTGTTAAAAATGTTTGAACCCCTTCAGGGGGTTCTTGAATACTGCTATAGACAGCATTCGGTGGAAGAGGGCCTTGCCACGTTTTACCTGTAGAGGGTTGTTCTTCATCATCAACCTGTTTTAATACAAATTGATATAATTTGTTAATATTAGTGTTCTGGTTCCTCATTAACTTCAATCACTTCAGTAGATTTCCCATTGTTCTTGGCTTTAGGAATTTCCTGCTTATTTCTACTAAATCTTGTTGGGTCTCCAAAAACTGCTTTTTCAATATGAGTTATACCAGTTGGGGATAAATTAGCTACATAATCTTTACCGTCTTGAGAGAACCACATCTGACTTAAATCAGGAGTTAATTCTTTAATCTCAGGAGAGGAAAAACCTTTCTCTAATAAAGATTCTACCCATGTCTTAGATAATGTAAGCTCATTTTTTTCAGCCCTAGCTTCAGCATATTCATCTATATCTCTTTCTTCTTCTGGACTTTTATCTGACCAGTCTGGTGTTCTTCCACCAGTTCTACCTTTAAACTTTCTTTGTGAACGAGGAATAGCTTTCTCCATTAATTGCATCTCACCACCACCTTCTCCTCCACCTTCTTCACCACCCATCATTCCACCAGCACCCATAGCCTGTTGCATTTGTTGTTGCTGTTCCATTTGTTCTTGTTGTTGTTTTTGTTGTTCTAATTGCATAGCCAGTTGTTCGCCCTGCATCTTAGCTGTTGGTACAGCATTACCACTTACTATAAATTCAGCATCATAGATTGGAACATCTTGTTCTTTTAATTTAACATCAAAACCTAATTGAGCGAATTGATTTACAACTTGAATCTTCTGTTGAGCGAAACTTAATCTAGTTCCCTCTGCTTTTTCTTCAGGTTGTAATAATTGAATTGTCCAATCAGTTATACCAAATGCTTTAAGTAATTGAGGAAATACCTTTTCATGGAATAATCTTTGGTCGCCTTCAACCACACGGCTCATAACAACTAACTGCTGAGTTTGTGTAGACAAACCACCAAAAGCTTCAGGTGAACCCTGCCATGCTGGAGTAACTCCCCACATAGCTGCGACCCTTTCCCTGATTTCTTCTTTTACAGGTAAGTAATCCATTTCTTGAAGTGAGTGAAATAGCCTAACCATATCCACTCTACCTCTTTGGTTTCTTGCAGACACGGCTACCATTGGTACATAGTTAGGGTCTAGTCTAGTTTGAGCTGCTATATGTTCTCGTTCTCTACGCAATGATTCTGGGTCATCTGTAGTAACCATTAACATACTAGCTGGCATTTTTCTCTCAAAGAAATATCTATATATATTTTTATCCATACCAACTAATGTCAAAGCTTTCTCAAATATAGTTAATATAGGACTCCATCCATAAGTTTCGGATGGACTGAATTTACTTAAATGAATTATTTCATTATCTGTTAAATAAATATGCTGACTTCTATGATAATATTTATACATAGCTGGGTGTAAATTAATTTCACACTCTTCTTTCTCACAAACACCAGCCTCTTCTAGAATAACTTCTCTATGAATTGGACAGATAAAATGAGAATTTTTAGGAAGTCCTGCTGAATCTAAATCAAATTCTACAAGAGCAGGATTTAATCTTCTAATTTCTTGAACTCTAGCAGAAACTTCTCCGTTTCCTAAATCTTTATATTCTTTAGCTAGATACAAAAACCCATCATCTAAAGAATTAACATCAAAATGAAATTGACGTAATACTTCCTCCAATGATTGGTCAAATACGTTAGAGTCTTTTACCCAATTCTCTAATTTATTCTTTTGTTCTATATCAGGATTTTCTACAGCAGGGACAAATTGTACCCCCCTTCGGAAAACTTCACTAGTTATATGGCTTAAAGGGCCTCTTATTTCCTGTACTGACATACATATAGTCTGTAAGTCCATTACAAGCTGTTGCCTATAAGCCATTTGATGGCGAACCCATGTGTTAACTACATGGTCTAAGCCAATAGTAGGAGCTGCTCCAGTATCTCCTGTTGACTTCATAACATCTAGTAAACTAATCTGTTGATTGAGGTCAGCCATCTGCTGAGACATTTTAGGAACTTGAGGCATATATTCGGATAATTTCATTATTATTCCTTACTTAAATTAGACATATCCTGTATGGAAACTAGTTTTAAAATATTATCCATAGCTTTTTCTTTTAAGTCATGTCCTGCTACTATGGCTTTATTTTTCAAAATATACTCCTCTGAATGAGTATTGTCTTGAATTACTTTTGAAGTGTCTTCTTTTAGTTTCATTAATTCATCACGCAAGTCTATAATTTCTTGGTCTTTTTCTAGAATGGTATTTTCTAATTCAGCTTCTCCAGTACCAAAAGTGGCATTAGCTAACACTCCTAAGCGACCAGCTTCTTTAATTAAAGCAATAAATTGCCCTTCCGATAATGTGGTTACTGCATCGCTATTGTCAGGAATATCATCATCAGCAGTTAGATTTTTTAAATCATCATGCCATGTATCAAGAACCCTCCATAGTCCACTTGATTCATCTTTCAACGCTACATATTGCTGTTCATTTACACCGAGCATATTTCCTATAGGCATATGTGCCTCCTATACTATTTACTAAAAACTTCTCTATTTATATTATACTCAAATATTTTAAAATATCTACGCAATTGTACAAGCACTCCATCCACAACTCTTACAAGTCTCACAACCAGATTCCATAATTACATTAGGATTATCACAACAATCTATCTGTAAATTCATTTCTAATTGTGTATTTACCGTGCCTTTAACCAATACTTCTTTTTCTCTACTACCAGCTCTATATACAGTAATTCCTTTACATTTTGACTTCCATGCTAATATATAAGCATCTTCTACGTCTATTGTTGTAGCTGAATTAGCGAAGTTAATTGTTTTAGAAATACCAGAATCCACATGCTTTTGAAAAGCTGACTGCATCAACACATGGTCTTTAGGAGATATTTCAGGTGCAGTAATATATACTTCCTTTACCCATTCTGGAATATCTTTTCTATTCTGTAAAGAACCTCCTCCAGCAAGATAATCCATCAATTCTTCTGAATAAAAACCTTCCTTCTTGGCAGTATTTTCAAAATACTTATTAATATAATTCAAAGTTTTACCTTCTAGTATATTCTGTTTCTTCCAAGCTAATGCAAAAGTAGGCTCTATCCCACTAGAACAATCAGCTATCATAGATATAGTCCCTGTTGGAGCCACAGTTAATCGACAATGATTCCTATAAGGTTCTGATTTTTTATTATAATTACTGTTACTCCAAGCTGGAAACGTACCTCTACTTACGCCTAACAATAAAGATTCATCATCTGCCCAATGCCTAATTCTTTCTATAATATGTTTTCCTACTTCTTTGGCTTTATCAGAATTATATGGAATCTCTAACTGAATTAATAAATCGGCAAATCCCATAACCCCAAGCCCAATCTTACGAGTAGCTTTAGTCATTTCCTCAATATCGGAAGTTGCATATTCATTTGCATCAATAACATTATCAAGAAAATGAGTAGCAGTTCTAGTAACCTTCTCTAATCTAGTCCAATCTATTTTACGTTCCCACCTATCAGATACTCTAGTTAAATCGGAAGGAGAATAAAAATTAGCTAAATTAATAGACCCTAAATTACAGGATTCATTTCCAAGTAAAGGTTGTTCTCCACAAGGATTAGTAGCCACCATTTCTCCATATTCTTTTGTTACATGATTATCTATATTCATTCGGTCAAGGAAAATCATACCGGGTTCTCCATTCTTCCATGCCCCAGCAATAATTTTATTAAACACTTCTCTTGCATTTAATCTTCCTTCAATCTGATTATTATATGGATTAATTAAATCGTACTCTAAATCATTTTCTACATGTTTCATCCAGTTAGAATCAACTCCCACAGAAATGTTGAAATTATGTATTTCACCTTCCACGGTTTTGCAGTCAATAAACTCCAGAATATCAGGATGGTATACTGACATAACTGCCATATTTGCACCATCTCTTTTACCCCCTTGTGTAATCATTGAAGATACCCTTGAAAGAGTCTTCAATACTTCAATAGGGCCACAAGCAATACCATGAGTAGTTTTTATTCTAGCTCCTTTGGGTCGTATACCAGAAAGAGAAAAGCCTGTACCGCCACCAAATTTCTGCACCATGGCAGTATCGTGAGCTGCCTTCATTATTCCTTCCATGGAATCTTCTAAAGGAAGAACAAAACACGCTGATAATGTACCCTGTGCAGTTCCAGCATTCATAAGTGTAGGAGAATTAGGTACAAATTCAAGATTACTCATAATTTCAAAAAAATCTTTTTCAAGCATTTCTCTTTCCACAGGCAGCGTAAAATAATCTTTATCTACTTTAGCAATTGCTTTAGCAACTCTTTCAAACAAAGCATTACTATCTTCAGTTACCTCCCCTCCATCATCTTTTAAAAAATATCTATGTCCCAAAACTACTTGGGCTTGTTCTGACAATGCCGTTACCATATTAATCCTCCTAAATATTATCCTCTATGTCCACAATATAAACATAGATTACGTTCTGCAACCCAAAAAGAAGGACTACATATACCTTCCTTACAATTGGGATTTGGGGCAGATTCCAGTCGCTCCATTTCATTCACAGGCTTCATCTGCAAGGTATCTGCTGGAGAATTTTTATTCACATTCCCCAAACCTTGACCCTCTAGCTTCTCTCGTCTACCTTCAGGAGTCTCATATGGGCTTACTGCATCAAACCAATCTGCTGCATTACCCAAATCTACAAATCTATATGCTGTTTCATGTGCTGCTTGTAATGCCATAGCTATAGAGAAAAAAGCATCTCCATGACCTAATGGCGTATCTGGAGCTTTAAGTTCATTACTAACTGAAAGAATTTGTTGTTTTTGTCTTTCATCTTTTATCAACTTTAAATTTCCAGAATGTATGAATTGCTCAAAAATATGAGCCATTGTGTTTTTAGATTTCCTACTAAAAGTCATTGAGAGCCATCTCATGTCTAGTCCTCTATCTTCTAGTTCACCTCTAGTGTTATCTATATATCCTAATGTCATATTAAAATTTTCAGCTACATCATTCAAATATTCAATCTGGTCTGAATATGACCAACCTTCTAAGAAAGATTGATGTATCTGTTCTAATTTGTCTCCACGCTTTCTGAATAATACTAAATGACTTGGGTGTCGTTTTTTACCCACATCAAATCCACCAAATATATAATCTCCCACATCTACATCTTTATATACTTGAGTAGCTGGAGCAGACCTTAAATAATCATACTCGCATTTTGTTATATCTTCTTCGTCAAAATATGCTTCAGTAGAGAAATGAGGTATCAACATAAACTCTGAAGCAAAGGATTTGGGTCTAGCAGCTTGTTGCTCTAATAACCACTCTTCATCATATAGTTCTGGCATCAATACTCTTCTACCGGGAACAGGGTCTAATGCTGGAAGTACTCTAGACTTAAAACGACTGTCTTCCTGTAACTTAGCAAGCAAATCTCCCGGCATCATAGGTGTTCCAAGCACTATAACTGGAACTCCTTTAAGAGGAATGAACATAGATTCGGTCATAAAATGGTCTTCTACTTTAGTTATCTGTCCCATATTAAGAGGATTTTCTGGGTCACGCAATACGTCATCAGCAATTAAAGCTCCGTTAACATGCATACCTCGTTTGAAACTAAACAATCCTCCATGCATTATTTCCATAGGTTTCTTATTAATAAAGAATCTAGCAGAATAATCTGCTTTAGGATTTCTATTATCCATTAACTCAGATAGTATAGGATTACGAGACACAGCCTTATTAATTTCTGCTATATGATATCTAGCCATATGGTCAGCATAAGATAGATATAAAACAGAACAGTCTCTAGGAGCAGTTAACAATCTCCAGACACTAAAAGCATGTCCCAATAGGGTAGACTTAAAATGAAATCGTGGTAATACAGCAACATAATTTTGTCCTGTTTCTACACATTCTTGAATATCATCAGCTAGTACACCTACATGCCAAGCTTGAAAATATTCTGGATGGTCAAAACTTTGTGACCACACATTTTGTAGGAAATCTTTAAATGACCCTACCTGATATTTTTCTTGGCTTACAAGACCTTCTGATAATAAATCAAAAGCTTTGTCAATAGAAATTACTTCATCAGGCACTACTACACTTCCTTTTGATTTTGAACTAATGTCTTTAGTTTAACTGCAATTTTGCTTAAAACATCTTGGTCACCTATTTCTTCGACCAAAATACCTAACACATCCTGAACAAATTGAAGATTAATCAATCCAGATATAACTTCTCGTTGTCCTTTAATACCCATATCTATTGCTTTAGCTGCATCTAAGGCCCTATCAAAATGAAGTCCTTCTAATTCTTTATACCCTTTCTCAGTAACAGTCGTATAACTCGCCAACTGCTCTTTTTGTAATCTGGAGTATCTTTGTCCTTCAGTTTCTACTAATTCTTTCTGTTTATCATATCTAGCAACATCTTTTTGTTCTCCCCACCGATTCTTTTTAGCCCATGAATATATAGTAGGAGGTGTGACAATTACTCCATCTTTAGAAATCACTTCAGCAATTTCTTTAGCTGTTTTATCCCCTTCTAGAAATAAAGTCATAGCTTCTAATTTAGTTGCTTCTGGTATATGTTTAGGCATTATATTTATCCATACATATTATTAGGGTCTAATCCACCATATCCCTCATCTGAAGGATGTTGTGAATCAATATTACCACCTATTGGTGAACCATCTGATTGTAAGAATCTAGTAAAATCTATGTGACCAGTCTTATTTGTAGCAGATACAAAACAAGAAGGTATTTTAAATTTGCTCTTAGAGGAAGTCATAACTTCATTATAAGTTATTCCAATCTCATTTCTGGTACAAATTCCTGTCCATGTACCTTCACCTTCACTCAAAGGCTTATATGTTCTATTCTTTAATAGAGTTCCAGATTTTCTTTGCAAGCCTTTTATCTCCTTATTATTTTTGCAGTCTGTGAATTTACACCAGACCACTACACCATATTTATCTTTAACATCGTCAAAAGTAGGTAGTTCTTTAGGAAATTTATCCTTGTATACCTTCTTTTCTTTTGCTTTTTTAGAATTAGTAAATACTCTAATCCCTTTATTTACTTTTTGTAATCCACCAGCTCTAGCCATATCTTAGCTCCTTCTTTTAGTTAATAATGCAATACATGCTGCATCAGCATAATCTTGCTCTGGGAAGACATCTCCCCACTTCTCTATAGCAAAATTTTTTATCTCTATCTTAGATGCATTCCCTTTATCAAGAACACCTTTTTTCCACTCTTTATTTTCAATTATCTCTGTATTTATACCAGCTTTTAATAAAGAAAGCCATACTGCTCCTACTACATAAGAAAGTTTAATAGCAATTCTATGATTTTGTACATATACAGCTGCTTCAACTGAAGCGTTTAATATCTTTATTTTACTTAAATCTTCAAAAAAATCTAACAGAATTTCAGGAAATCTTTCTTCAAAAGTTTTCTTTTTGCTTCCCCACTTATAAAACTTTAATATATTCTCATTCTTATCTAAAAGAACTCCATGAACAGCTAAAGTCGAACAATCTAAACCTAAATACATTAGCTCTGCCCATGAGTTCGGATAGACACAACTCTACTTACATTATTATAAAAAGCAGTATACATAGCTAATAATCCTTCCTGTTGAATTAATTCAGCTTGATGCTCTAAAAAGCCTTGACGTAATTCTAGTACATCCTCATTCTCTAATATCTCCCCTCTTAACTCATCTTTTGTAGGTTTCTTTTTATTATTCTTATCATATTCTCTAGTTATATTAGATAAAGTAGTACTATATTTATCATTATAAGAAGCTTCCAAAAGACCTACAGTAGCTTTTTTATCAGCTACCATATGCTCTAAAGTAGCTTTATACCCACCGAAAAATAATAGAAATTCTTCTAGTTGTTTATTCTCCATTTCAGTTATCTGGTCGTACTTTCCAAATAAATTCTCTACAGTATTCTCATACTCTTTAGTCAAACTAAATTTCGGTATACCTAAAGCTTCAACTCTTTTTTTAGTCTTATTGAAAGTTTTCATAGGATTCCAGTCTTTATTATCCATCTACCATTCCTTTAAAAATATACGGATTCATATATTCTATTACTTCTGTTACTCTAGGAATTGAGAAATTTCCATCCTCTTCTTCCATAATACCAGATTCTATATCTATCCAAGGTATATCTCTAGCTGTTTTTATCCAAGTTTTCATAGCTATTGGTAAAGTTTCTATATTTAAACCACCAGCATATCCAAATTTCTTTTTATTAAAAGAAGGCCATACATTATTAAAAATCCCTGCTCCACTTGACTTATCTACCAAAATAGAAGCATTAGGAGCTTTTACTTGAGTACTTATCCAATTATTTACACCATCAGCTTGAAGGATGAATTCTTTATCCTTATGGTCAGCCATCATTTTCTCAAAACTAGTACTATATCCAGTATATTCAATACCATGGAAATTTATCTGAATTCTTTTAAAAGCATTAAATACTTCAGTACCAAGCTCTTTTTTTATATCATTTATATAATTCCCATCTATAAGTAAATGTTCTACCCAAGGCTCACAGAAATGTCCAGATAATCTAACTGAAGTATCTTTTGTTACCTTAACTAAATTTTCTAACCACTCTTTAGATGGAAATCTACCTATCTTATAAGTAGGTACAAGAATTCCCCATTCTACAAAAGGGTATTTCTCTGAAATATCTATTAAATCTTGTGGGTTAGTTGAATCACTAGCCCCTGTAAATGTAATTGTTTGTATCATTTTTCCACTCTCCTACAAGCACACCATCTTGCTCCAGTACATTTCTCAGGAGCTTCTGGCATATTCTGAATTTTAAAACATCTCTCTATTATAGAATCCCATTGAGCAGGATTTTTTTCAATAATGAATGATTTAAGTTTTTGGTCATTTTTATTCTCATATAAAATAGTTCCTTTCTCATAATTACCCATATTAAGATACATCTGTAATTGTAATTGATGTTCTTCTTTAGGTGTGGTTAATTTTGAAAAACCAGACGTGTTTATAGATTTTAACTCTATAGGCATTATCCCATAAAGTTCGTGTTTAATTAAAAAGTCCATTCTTCCAGACATAGGAGGAAATTCAAATTTTACTGGTATTTCTCTTCCTACTAATATCCTTAGATTAGTAAGCCATTTTTCCACACGTTTTTCTAAATAATCACCATTCTGAAAAATTCGTTGTGTTACAGCTTCTAAAGGAGAAGACACCATCTGCCCATGATAAATTAACCATACAGCTCTATCACACTTATTACTTAAAGTAGACGGATGGAATACTCCAGACCTTGGAGAATCCATAGTACCCCCTAAATACTCATCTAATAAATCTACTAGCCAAATATCTTCTCTATATTTATTTAATTTGGCTGACTTAATTTGTTCAATTCCTGCCATAATTTTTCCTTTATATCTTTTTTTGTTTTTTCTTTAATATGTATTATATGCTTAACTTCGTCTTGCTCTAATAAAAAAGCATCTCTTTTGCTGTCTCGCTTCTGAAAATGACCATATATGCCATCTGCTTCAATTACTGTCTCAATCTCAGCTATATAGAAATCTACTGTATAAGGAGGAAATTCTGTTTGGTCAGAATATCTTAAACCAGACTCAGATAAAAGTCCTGCTATAATATTTTCCTGTTTAGTATAATCTCTAGGTGGAGAGTTCATTTTCCATTTCTTGGTAAACTTTAGGATTAGCTGTAAAGAAATTTCTTAATCCATTCATTCCTTGTATTCTATTATCTTTGTATGTATACCAAGCACCATTTTTCTTTATTAAATCTTGTGCTATAGCTTCCCTCATATTACATTCTATGATATCAATACCCCCCTCTACCCTAAAAGGCACAAGAACATTTTCCCAATTATGTCCCCCTGCTTTTGTTTTTTTCAATCTAACATCTATATCAAAACCTAATTTACGTTTAGTCTTTTTCCCTTCTAATTCTTCCTCTAGCCAACCGCCCTTTTTTAATTCCAACATAACATGAGCAAAGTATATTTGTCCCTTTCCTCCCGGCATCGATTGAAATTGTGATGGACTTAAAGAATCTCTCACTTGATTTATAACCACTAGAGTAGACCCATGTCTTAAACTATTCACTAGTTTAGGTAAGGATTGGTTTATAAATCTAGATTGCCATGCTATAGGACTATAAGAAAAATCTCCTGCTTCTATATTTTCAGGAACTAATCCTGCTAGACTATCTAAAACAATAATATCTACACCCTCTCTCATAAAATCTCTCATCTTATCTAAAGCATGTTCACCATTTTTTGGTTGTACCATCAATACTTCATCAGGATTTACCCCAGCTTTAGCAACCCACTCTCTATCCCACGATAGTTCTGTATCTACCCAAGCCGTTAAACCGCCTTGTTTCTGTACAGTATTCAATAGACGTAAAGCTAAATAAGATTTACCTACATTAGAAGGGCCATGTATAAGAGATATCCTTTTTGTAGGAATTCCTCCACCAGTTAATTTATCTAGATTAGGAATATTAAAAGGAATTCGTGAATACACAAACTCATCATCATTCCCCAACTTCAAATTTTTATCATTCTTTAACAAAGTGTCCATTATTTCTTTTGCGCTTTGTTTCATTCAATATCTCCTTGTGAATTTTTAACTAACATCTCTGCCCAAGCAAAATAAACAGCACATAAAACAATGAGTTTTCTAAGTAATTGTTTCTCAGAGGCTTGGTATATCTCTTTAGCGACTTCTCCACTTTTCTCTGTGGCTATCACATGCCACCATTCATTGGAGTAATCTTCTTGGTCTTTCCATACAGAATCTTGAAGCTCTCTTTCTTTTAAGATAGCTTCTAAAACTACTATACGACCAAGCTCAGACATATTTATCCAGTATTCTTCTTCTTCTTCTTTAGTAGCATACTATCAATTTGTGAATCTACTTTCTCTTTAATAGTACCCCAAACTATATCTGCTACATCATTAGATGAATCTAATTGAGGTTGAAGAGGTAGTTCAGTATCAATCTGGTCATAAGTAAGGTCTACTCTACCATATTGATTCTGGTCTAATGGCTCTACTCTGAATGTAAATCCTAAATGTACGCTAACTTTTGACATATTTATTCTCTCCTGTATTTAATATAAAACCTATTATACTCTATCTATATCTGATTAGCAACTGTGAATATTTTACTAATTGGTATAAGAACTAAAGTACTTTGTTTATCATCCCCACCCATTTTAATCACAGCTTTTTCTTGGTCTAATAATTCATTAACCAATTTTCTTAAAGTAGCAACCTCAAACATCAACGTACAAAATTGTTGACCATTATAGTCAAGAATATGCATCCAATACTTAGATTCAGTAGTTCTAAGACCACTATCTTCATTCCTATACTTTATCTCTATAGCAATATTTCCTGTAGTGAACCATGTATCACGCTCTGTTTTTACTTCAATTTTCTCATTTAGGAAAATATCAGCAACTTTCTGCTCCCTAATTTCCCCAAATTCTAAATCATGCTTAAAATTTTTATTAAACTGTACCATCTTATAATTCATACTCCCATCTAATCTTAGCTGCTGTGGACTGTAAAGGAGTCCGTTTTCGTTTTGAAGTAGTCCAATCTAATAAAGGAGTCTGTTGAGGAGCCTGTGTCCAGTTAGATGCTTTATATATAGTTCCTAAATGGGCTTCTGTATCCTGATAGGAAATTAATCGTATCAACTCTGGAAATCGTTCCTTAATATCCTTTATCATAGTTGCTATAACAAAGGAGGCTGTATTTCTAGGACATACATCAGATAAAGCAAGTCTTCTTAACTCTAATAACTTATCCCCATCCTTGAATCTATTGGCTGCTACAGGTGAAGACCATATACCCACACCTATTATTGCTTGCTTATATTTGAATGCATAGCATATATAATGCTTATTTCTTACAACATTTGACCAATGGATGTCTGGTAGTTTGGAATGCCATAGTTCATTCAACATACAAGCGATTTGCGCTCGTGTTTGTTCAACTACTATATCTTTTACTGTTATGTCCGTGTTATCCCCCTTATTTTTCTTCAATGGATATACCCCCTTCTTAGGGGGGGTATATCCATTGATTCTTTATTTATCTAAATATTCCAGATAATCATCCTCTTCCATATATTCTGTTGGAATAGTAAAATCCTTTTTTGATGCCCATGAAGGAGAACAAATTTCCATATCCACTACCAAAGGAATATCTAAACTATTTGTCTCCAATAAAGATTTTATAACAAATGGTATATTATCCAATTCAGAGTTATGAATCTCGCAGATAATCTCATCATGAACTTGAAGTAGGATATTACTCTGCTTATCAGCAAGGTATTTATCTATCTCTATCATTCGCTCACTTAGAATATCAGCACTAGTTCCCTGTACTAGATAATTTACTGCTTTGTAAGCAACAGCTTTAGGCAATTTATATACACGCCCATACCTATTTTTTACAAAACCCCATTGTTCAATTTTTTTAGTAGCATCAGTAAAAAATTTCTTTGAACCTTTCATGGCACTAAAATACTGTCTTTTATAAGCCCCTGCTTCTGTAGGAGAAACTCCTAATTGTTCAGCAAGTTTTTTATTTCCAATACCATAAATAGTTCCAAATGTAATAGCTTTAGCCATTTGTCTAAACTCCTTAAAACGTTTATCATCTTCAGTTATACCGAAAGCTAATTTAGCTGCTTCAGTATGAAAATCTACATCCTGTTTCTTTAACATAGCTTCTGTAACCTCATTAAGAAAATAAGAAAGAAATACTCTAACTTCCATCTGAGAATAGTCAAAACTAATTAATTGATAATCAGGTCTAGATATAAATAGTCTTCTAATCGCTATTTGATTATCATCTGAATCGTCATATGATTCATCTCCTACAAAAGACCAAGTTTCCAAAACTTCTTTTGATATAGAATCAGGAATAGATATTCCTTTTGAAGCAAACAAACTTTTAATTTTAAGATACAGATTTTCAGCTTCTTCATCAGTTAAAGAAACTCCTTCCATCTTAAAATGATTTCTAGGTATATTCTGTAAATTAGGATTACGGCTAGATAATCTACCTGTAGATGTTCCCCAATTACAAAATACAGTCCTCATAATCTCAGAATTTAGGTAAGGTTTTATATAAGTAGAATTTAGTTTCCTTAAAGTTCTATACTGTCTGAGTAACCCTGCTATAGGATGATTAATATTAATCAAAGTAGCTTCATCCCAAGAATCAGCACCTGTAGCAGTCTTCGTTGGGGACTCTATTCCCATACTATTAAAAACCTTTCCTACTTGCTGATAACTTAAAATATTAAATTCTTTTTCTAAATCATGTTCAACAGAAGTAGAAGGAATATCAGCACGCCATTTTATACGACCTGACATATTTAATATTTGTTGCTCTACTTCATCAAGACGTTTCAATACTTTTTGTTGAGCCTCTTCTGCATACTGTTCATCTACAGCAATTCCTCTTCTTTCAGTATTAAATAAAACTTTTGTAAGGTCACATTGCATCTCATAAAGATTGGTTTGCTTAGATTTAATAATCTTTTTTAAACAATCATTATATAATCTAGTAGTTAACTCAACATCTTTCTCGCAATAAGGCCCTAAAAAAGTTGGTGGTGACAAAGAATAATCCTTATCCCACTTTTTCTTTCTTAATTCAAGTTTTGTGTCAATATCGTATTGTACTGCTCCAATACCATAATGCCTTGTTCCTACAGACGTTAAACTCATTTGTGTAAACATGGCTTCTGCTGTTTCTGCCGGTTCAATTAACCGAGCCATTACGATAACGTCAATTAGTTTTTTATCGGAAAAATCTACTCCTTCCTTCTCTAAAAAACGAAAATCGAATTTACAGTTAAAACCTATAAAAGTATCCACAGAATCATTGAGAAAAGCTACTACTTCTTTTAAATGCTCAATATCAAGATTCTCTCCTTGCTGATGCCTAAAAGGATAGTACTGAGTTAAAGTACCATGATGGTCTCCGACCCCCAAGCCACAAATTTGATTGTAGCTATAGGGGTCTTTGCCATTAGTTTCTACATCAACAACAAGAGTTTTCTTTGCATTATAAGAACTAATAACTTCCTTTAATCCTGCAAAATCAGAATCAAAAGTAGCCTTAGTTACTAGAGACACTTAGTAAGTAGTTTCCTCAGATGAGTGTCCATTAGCAGTATTATGAATCGTCATCATATCCATATCTTCTTCAGTCAGAGGTTTACCATACCTCTCTAAATTGTACTCTTTAATTGTCTGTAAATCAGATGCTTCTGCTTTTCTTGCTGCAGGAATCTTTTCTTTTTTAGTTGTAGCCATAATAGCATAAGAAGTATCTAGACCAATACCATTACGCTTAACTCTAATTACTCCTTTATTTAAACTACCCCAATCACCATAAATTTCTACTAGCTGATTCCAGACATAATCCCCTCTACCAAAAGCTAACTGAACTATTCTATAATCATCAATTACTTCTTTGAACATCTTTACTCCAGATGGAGTCTCTACTTCTTCCCACTCATCATTTCTTTTGTCCACATGGAAAATATAATGTGCATATACCCACAAACCAAATCTATGAGAAGCTCTAGTATCCTCTGGAACACCAGTTGCATCTACTGAAGAATCTTGTAATAGACTACGGAATCTATTACCTATTCTAAAGGTATACATCCATAATTCATCTACTAGCTTGTCATCGTCTGCTCCACTAGCAACTGATGTACAAAAAAGTTGTTCTCCATCCTTGAGCCAAACCTCTGTATGTTTTGTTTCTTCTGTCTTAGGATTTTTTAATTCATCCCTTCTCTGCTGAATCTTCATGATTCCACTCATATCTATATACTCCCTCGCCATAAGGCTTTATTTTTTATTACTTTCTTTAAAAGTTCTTTATTAGGTATTTCCTGTAAATCTTTATATATATCAGGTATGTTTATATAAGATAACATAAATAAACCTTCCATGTCAAGTGTTGCTCTATCAATTCCTCTTTGACCTGCTTCATCATTATCTAAACACAATACTACTTCACTAGGATATAAGGAACGTATTAAGCTTACTTGTGCTTTACTTATCCTTGCTCCTAATATAGCTACAGTGGGGTATCCATGATAATCCATCCACATGGCATCCAAAGCTCCCTCAACTATATATAATGTACCAACTGATTGAAGATGGTTTATACCATACAAAAGTTTACTTTTCTTCAATCCTTTAGAATACATATATTTTGGGGTAGCTTGAATTCTTCTAGTTATCCAACCTGAAGTAGTACCCTCTTTAGTTTTTATAGGAATTACTAAATCATTATAAGAATTAACCTTACAATCCCATTTATCTAAAATGCTTTTAGTAAAACCTCTTTTAAATATCCAATGATTAGAAGGAATGTCTACTAAATTATCCCCATAATCAATAATAGAATCACTATCTTCTTCTTCTACGGATGGTTTATCCTCAAAATCAGAAAAATCTATCTCCCATGTTTCATTAGTTTCTATCTCTTTCCAAGGTTTTCCTGAAAATTTTGAGATGAAATATTCTAGTTTGCCCCCTCCACATCCTGCATGACAATGCCACTCACCTCGTTCTACATTGATACTTAATGAAGGAGTATTGTCATGGTGAAAAGGACAAACTATATCAAATTGAATTTCATCTGAGATTTGGACTCCGTATTTGATTAATATAGAAGCCCAATCCATCATCGGTCTTTTTTATTCTTTCTTAAAAAGAGTACCACTTCATTCTCATATCCACGAGAATCTTTAGCAATTCCCTTTTTAATATCTCCAACAGTAATTTCTATAGGTTCTTTACCTAATCCTTTACTGGTCAAAGATTTTACTATTACTCCATCGTCATCTTCTGTAAACCAATCTAAAATGCCCATATCTACACTCCTATTAAAAAATTATGTACTCATTTGCATCCAATCATAATCTGGTAGTTCTTTTATATCCCCACAATCTAAATTCCAATCCATGACAGTAGTATCTTTTGCTAACTCACCATCACGATATTTTTGAAATTGTACCATGCGTTTTTTATCATCATTTTCTAAAGCACACATAGCCATAGCAACGTCAGCTGCTCTAATTAAAGCATCCCCAAAAGCTACTTGGTCAGCCCTTGGAGGAATAAACATATTAGATGCTTCTCTAGTAGCTTGAGTTGATACCATAATTGGAGTATCTGTAGCTGTAGCAAGATTCTTTAAACCATAGAAAAGCGCATGAGACTGTTCCCATACAGCTTGTCTTCTATCTCCAGTAGAAACTAGATATACCCCATCAATAACTACAAAATCAGGTTTATGTTTTCTTACAAGACTAGCAATAGCTTGAGTAGATATACCCATTTGTCCTGCTATATGGTCACAAACCAACAAAGATTTATTATTAGCATCCTGTAAAAACTTTGTATATTCTAATTCATCTATTTTATCTCCTCTACGAAGAGCTGAGTGAGATAATTTATAACCCATCATGTTACCTAATACTACATCTGTTCTCATGTTAATAGCTCTAGTAGGCATTTCGGTAGAAATCAATAAAGTTCTAAAACCTTTAGTGACAGCCGTAGCTGCTGCATGAACACACATCCATGTTTTACCTATAGTAGGTCTAGCAAACATAGCTATTAATTCCCCTTTCATCCAACCTACTCCAGTATCATTTATAGTTTTGAAACTGGTAGGTATTCCCATCATACCCTCGCCCATTTCTCGTATTTTAGTTCTCTGTTTCCATTCACTTAATCTATCTAAATTACCAGTATCATAACTTTGAACATCTTCATCATAAATAACTTCAATATCAGTTAGGTTTATCATGATATTAGATAAAGCTCTTTTAGGATTTTTATAAACTAAATCCATTTCATTTTTAACAGCTTTTATTACTTTTCTTTGTAATACATGGCTTTTAAATTCCTCTTTAGCATAATCAAAATTAACGGATTGGGCTTCTTTTGCTAACAAAGGAAACTCTTTAAACAGGTGTTCTGGAGAAGGAAATTCCCCATATTTTTCCCAAAACTTAACTACATATGCATAAGCAGAACCATGTGTAGCAAAATCTTTTTCTACATATTTAAAATCATTTAAATTAGCTTTTGAATCAAGACCAAAAATAATAGCCGATTCTACATAGTCATAATTATCTTTTCTTGACATTACGTCTCACTCTCCTTTTCTATACAAAACTCTGTTACTTTCATCGTGTACAAAGCATAATACACCAGACGTATCAGTCTTGTCAACTACCAGTTTTGCTTCGGAAAAAGAAGCATATTCACCAATTAATGATACGTCACCTGACGTACTATCCATAACAAGTACCTTAAACGTTTGTTTTGGGTTTGGTTTTTGTATTAGTTTTCCTCTTCTTCTTCGATTTATTTTTGGCATTAGCCCACTTCTTTAATTCATTTAAAATTTCAGTACGTTCTATGTTTTGAGACCCTCTAGGAAGCCATACAGAATCTAAAATTTCAAACTTTCTCCATAGTTTTTTAATTTCATTATCAGCAAATTGCTTAACTGCCCAATAAACTACAGGAGGATAGGGAGTTACATAATATTTTAACCCTGCTATAAAAAACCGTATAGTAACTGACCTATTATTCTGTTCTATACAATTTATTGTGGCACAAACTATCTGAGCTGCTCCATTTTCTTCTATAGCCTTTCTGATTAATTGCATTTCATCGTTAATAAAACCAACTCCTCTATAATCTATTCCATGTTTCTCTTTATACAACTTCATAAAAAAGGTGTATATGTCTCGTTGGTTGTAATCGGACAAAATTTTTGCAGTCATAATTGTATTTTTCCACGCAAAGACTGCCTAATTTTATAAGCAGACTCCCCCAAATCTTCAGTAATCTCTTCCATAGTAAGTCCATATAAACGCAAAGAAATAAAAGCCCTTTCTTTTGGCTCAAGCTTTTGTGAATCCAACCACGCATCCATCTCTACTTGTTCATAAGTAGCTGCCTCATCAGAAAACATATTTTCTATAATACCAGTATCAACCCATATTCTAAAAGGAGATAAAAATGGTAAATATCCGACTGGACTATTATCATCACCTAACTTTTCAAAAGACATGGCTGTAGGAGATTCCTTTGGAAGAAGTTCTTTACAAAGAACACATTTTTTAACTTGTTTGGTATTAGATTTTCCACAACTACTGCAAATTACTCTACTTTTGTTCTGCTTACTAATTAAAGTAATTATAGTATTAACCATAGTTCTATGTAGATAAGTATGAAATATAGTAGATGCATCACTTCTATAAGATTTAGCTGCTTTAATTATAGCTATTCGTAATTCTTGAGCTAAATCTTCTTTGGTCATGCCCGGAACAAACCATACCAAAAGCATTCTTTGAATTTTAGGTTCCCATTTTCGGATTAATTCTTCATTTATTTCCATAGAAGAATCCTGTTTTACCTAATTTTTTTAGAATTACAGCCGTACCAAACGACCAAAGTATTATTCCCCCCAATAAGATAAATATAGAAATCGTGGTATACCGAGCTAAAACAGCCCAAACCATATCTTCCATAATGTGTGCTACGGACAAAGATGCGAACAATGTCCAAAAACTCTTATCTAACCATTTCATAAAAAGTACCTGTACAAATTTTATATTAATATGAAAAAAGAATCAACTTCTTTTGTCTCTTTGTCCTCTACAATAACATTTCCAGCTACAATATATATTTTTATATTGTCCACTATTATATTTCTGTTTGATTTGCCCTCGTTTTCTATAGAAAGGAATTCTGCAAAAAGCACAATTAACTTTTATATTGTAATATGTATAAGAACATCTACCGGGACAAAGCTTTCTTTTTCTTGGAGTTACCTCACCACAAACTAAACAATATTTCACAGTCTTGGTTTTCGCTCCGACTGTAGGAATATTATTATTTTTTAATACTTTATGGATATATGGTTTAGAAACTTTAAAATAATCTGCTATACCTTGTAAAGTTTCATGAGGCTTTTCTTGTCTATATCCAATAATCTGTTCGATTTTTTCTCGATTCATACTTATGTATTAGTAATTGCTCCAGTAGCACTTGCTCTCAAATCAATATCTATTGTCATCACATATTTGGCTCCAGCCCCAGACCTATCGGCACATCTAGCTATAACTACATCATTATTGCCTTCTACATTTACATAATTTTTTCTTTTGATGGTTTTAAGAGCTGTTCCTGTACCCGGCCAATAAATTAAATATTCATCTGTTGCCAGAGGAGTACTTGATTGACCAGTATTTCCATCAGCATCATTAACCATAGTAGATGCCGTAGTGCCAGCAGCTATGGAAATAGACTTAGTGCCTATTCTTAGTTCTCCAGCAGGAGTCCAATCTATTTGAGCATCACCATTACTTACTAATGGAAAAGTAATAAAAGGACTATCATGTGTATGAGCCTTTATAACTCTTCTCAGTCCAGATATATCCTGTTTAGTTGCTAAATTAGAAAGAAGATGCCTATATCTTTTAAACGAAGAACCAGCCGTTGAGACTGTCCAATTAGTAGTTTGAACTCCATTACCTTCGGTAAAAACAGTTCCTAATACTATAGCATTTGCTGATATATTAGCTGTATTGTTTTTAACATATAGAGAATCCCCAACTCTAACAGGAATATAATAACGTACTGTATCACTAGCAGAGATACTTCCTGTATTTAAAACTGTCTCAAGTATTGAAGTAGTTGAATTAGATACTAAACAAGCTACATATCCATAAGTAGTGGTAGGATTTGAACTACTGTCCAATTTTACCAAAGACATACCTCTATCAAGACCATATAATATAGTATTAGTAGAAGCTGTTATTTTTGTTATACCAGTCTGTGGAGTATCAGCAGCTACTGCCGAAGGGCTATCATCTACATACCATGTAGGTTTTTCATAGGTTCTGAATTTAAGAATCTGAGAAGTAGTATTATTTCCACGATATAAAGCAGCAGCAACCTCTTGTCGTATTGCTTTGGGCTTATTCACAGTTTGAATATTTAACTCAGTCGCTTTTTTAATATTATTCATAGATTGCATAGGTCTTTCTTTAAGTACAAAAGATGGATATTTCAAATCTACAGATTCACCACCTTTATAAAGCTCAACAGCTTTCTTATAAATTTTAGTACTATTATCATGTCCAGCAGCTGTTGTGCTATTAGCTCCCCTTGTTACAGTTAAAGTATTAGTAGCTATACCAGTAATGGTCATATCTTCTTCATCAATTGTAATAGTATCTCCATCTTCAAAGGGAGTTCCACTTGATACATCTATCTCAGTCTCCGATGTATCCAGTACTTCGGCTAATTGAGTTTCGGCCGGAAGAGCTATGGTAGTAGGGTCATTATCTGCATATACAGTATCCGATAATCCTCTAACTACAGTAATAGTATCTCCAGCAACACCTGTAACTCGCATTACTTCAGTATAGTCAAAATGCGCACATTCTATAGCTAATAAATTACCATTCTCAATCTCATGCCCAGATTCTACATCAAAACTAGTAGTTTCATCTTGGGGTATAGTAACATTTATAACTGCATTATAAGCATGTGATGCAGCAGAAGTACCTTCTTGCGCTCGTTGAACGTTAAGTGTAGTATTATCAGTAAGAGCAGTTATTATCATAATTTCACTATCTATTTTTATTCTAGCGTTAAGCCCAAAATTAGCTTTAACATTATGACTAATAATAAAACTAGTTACAGATGAGTTAATAGTAGTATTAACCGTATCTATTACATTAGCACATAAAACAGCAGAACCTACTACATAAGCTTTATAAGCTAACACCCCTTTCTGTATTGGTGTCTGTCTCCAAACAGTTCCTTCTTTAAAATAACCTGTATTTACGTTAGTAGATATAGTATCTTGTACTTCTGATATTAAAGCATATGCTGGAGATGCACTACTAATTGTACCTGACGTTCTATCTAACCATTGTATTCTAGCTACTGTTTTCCAAGTACCAGAAACTTTTACTTGTAACCAATGAGCCACCTTTGCGTTATATCCTTGATAATCTGTATGTACTAGTGTTTGCTCATCTTTAGTTAATTGTTCTGTATTATTTGCTCCTAAACCATTAGATATATTAATCTGCTGTGCTACAGTAGCATCTGCTTCATTCGGAGAAGCTACAAATAAAGTAGGATAATGCCAATCTTTAATAGATACTAATTCCATATCTACAGACCTTTCTTCATAAGCTGCCCCATCAGTAGCAAGAACCAGTTCTTTATAATTAACAGATGCTGAATTAAAATTTGAATCTTTATTGTCTTGATTTTCAAACTCATACATTATTTGTTTTTGCCCAGAAAAAGCTGTATTATTACTAGGATATTCTATAGATAACCCTTTAGTAGGATTATTTTTTAAATCTAAATCTGTGTGAGTAACAGGGTCAAATCCTCTAGTTATAACTCTCAGTCGTGAATTCCATCTGGTATAAGTATTTGTTATATCTAAAGCATCTGAATCAACATATATATCAGTTCCAAAAGTTTGAGCATTTGTATCAGTAGGATTACCTTCTGCAAGAAGAGCTAGATGCCCTCCAAAAGTAGTAGGGCCTACGTCAAATCTATAAATACCATTAGTGGGATATTTCTCTGCAACAGTTGCCACATTCAAATCTAACTGACCGTCTGTATTAGCTTGTAGAGTTTCTATCTGTAGTTCATTAGCCATATCCCCAGAAGTTCCGGGTGAAAAATTAATATCTGGGGCATATAAATTACATATAGTAGCCATTAAACCCCCCTTACTTGAAATGGCATCTCCTGTATATTGATGAAGAATATCATCTCTTGTATCAGTTAAATACACCTGATTAAAAACAGCTTTGGATATATCTATTTCAATTGCATGAGCATGTTGAGCTTCCTGTAAATTTAATACACCTAAATCATCCTCACATTCTAATTTAATCTTATGACCTGTATTAAAATCATAAATCTCATCTACAGAAAAAACTTTTCCTGCAAAAAGTGTTTGTTTTACATCAGAATCTAAGATTCTTACATTTATATAATCTGTAAATATTCCTGTATAAGGGCCATTAGCAGTAGCAACTGTAGCATTAAATGGGTCAGCAGGAGTATTATCTATAGTTATACTAGCTTTTCTAGACACATTAATTGAATCTACTATAGTTACACTAGATAAAGCAGAAACAGTTGTTCCACTAACAACTACATCATTCCATACATCCGAATAAACTTCAGTATTATCAGTATGCTCTGCTGCTGTAGTTCCTTTTTGCGCTCTAGTTACATTAGCAGTATTAGTAGATGCAAAACTAGTAATCTTCATGATTTCACTATCTACGGTTATATGCTGACCTACTTGTAAACCATGACTAGCATCCACATCTACGGCTGTTTCTGAATCATCCAATGCTTCATTAAGCAATGTCATCTGTTTAGTTGCATGATATTGCAACATTGACCTTCCGGGCATTTAGCTACTCCTTAAAATGTAATATCGTTTCTTAACTTAGCTGCAAATTGAACACTATACGTCCATCTATCTTCCATACCCGGTGCAAGAGCAAACTGCATTTGTTGTGTAGCTACTCTATATATACCCCCACCAGTAGCATCAGTACCACCAGAATGTATAGGAGTTGTGGCATCACCTACTTCTACCTGTAAATCTGTACTACCTCCAGTTCCCCATGTAACTAATTTACCTTCTAAATAATTTTTATATGGAATGTAATAAACTTGACCACTAATAGTCATAGACTCCATATCTTCAAAACCAGACGTTGTATTAGTAGTGTCGTTTCCGATATTATCTATAAGACCAGATATAGTTATGCTAGGTCTATTTATTCTCAAATCTAATATAATAGGAGTTATTCCTGCAATAGCTGTTACAAGAGGAGTTCTTGCTATATTAACAGAAAACTGTTCAGCTTTTAGAGCTAATCTAACAGAAGCTCCTGCATGTGTTCCATCTCTTAATAATACTGATAATGGGGCATCCATTTATAAATTCATCTCCTAATCTGTAGCAATAGTCGGTTCAGGTTGTTTTAATGCTTTATTTGTTAACAGTTGGGTCAATTGAGCTTCTTTAGTGCTTGCACCAAATACGGCTGCTTCCTCATTAACTGCACCAGTAGTAGCATCTACTGTAGCTATATTAACTGTAAGTACATTTTCCGTTGCCATTCCCGGCCCTGCTTTTGCATCTAAAAAGGTGTTTAAATCAGTAAGAATTCCATCCAAACTCTTTCTACCTAATGCATCCATGACTCCATCAAAAGGTTTTCCCATACCCCAAGGCAACTCAATTCCAGCTATATAATCCATGAAATTAACTACTTTTTCTAATATAAATGCTGCCCATTTAACTAGATACTTCATAGGGTCTCTAATAAAGGCAGTAATTGCATTAAACATTCCCGGTAATTTAGATGTCCACCATTTCAAAGCTTGTAGAACCCCTTTCCCTATATTGTCCCAGAACCAACCAAGAAATTTCATTAACCAACCCCAAATTTTTCCTAATATGAACATTACAAATTTAACCAGTAATCCCACCAAAGGCACTATTACTTCTTCTACGATTGCCCATAGCATATTAAAATACGGTTTAGCAGCAGCTACTATATTATCTATTATATCCATAATTATAGGCTTTGCTTCTTCTATAATAGGCTCAATAGTATCTTTTAAATTTTCCCACATCTCTTTTACTTTTGGAAATACTAAATCCCATAATCCTACAGCCCAAGTTTTTACGGTTTCCCAAAGGTCTTTAATAAGTGGCCAAACTTCATCTTGAATATAATCCATTACAGCTTTAACGGCTGGCCACGCTGTATTTTCTATCCAATTCCAAGCATCCGGCGCCCATTGTATAAGCTCCGTAGTCCAAGTCTTAATAGTTTCCCATAGCGTATCAAGTATCCAGTCTCCAGCCCCTACAAGCCAATCAACAGCCGGCTGAATTGCTGGCCATGCAGTATCAGTAACCCATGCTAGTAAATCTGTTTTTGCCCATTCCCATACATCTGCTAACCAAGCAATAGTAGTTTCCACATGAGGTTCCAAAATAGCCCATACTTCTTGTATCTTTCCCCACCACCATTCAACGTAGGCTTGTATAATAGGAAAAACTTCTGCCTCTAACCACTCATATGCCAGTTGAGCATATTTCTGGACTATAGGTATATATTGAGCTATAAACTCCATAGCTTTAGCAAATAACGGCATAAATGGTGCAAGAAGTACGTCAATGAATCCACCAATAATTTGAAATAAAGAACCTATAGTTCCTGTAAATATCTGTGACTGACGTAATAAAGAACTTAAAGATAAGGAAATTCCCATCATACCCATTCCTTTACCAGCCATACCCTTTATGGATTTAAGCATTTTAGGGCCACCTTGAGCTAAGAACTTCATGCCCTTACCACCCATTTTTGCCCCTGCAGCTCCTGCTTCAGCTCCTGCCATAGCACCTCTACCCATACCTCCAGCCATTCCAGCCATTCTTCTCATACCTCTTCCCATACCTCTACGCATACCTGCCACACCTTCCATAGCTCTACCACCCATAGCTCTCGCCCCTTCCATAGCATCTAAGGCTCCAACGCCTACAGTCGTTCCAAAGGTACTTCCGCCTATTCGGCCAGCCATACCTCTAGCACCTTCTGCAGCTTGTCCCATGCCTCTTCTAGCCATTCCCCCAACAGCTCCAATATCCTGTCCCATTCGTCCTGCTTCTCTCACGCCCGGTATGTTTTTCATAGCATCTGTTAAAGCAGTAGCAGCTACCCCACCGGCCTCTCGTTTAGAAGCAATACCTCTTTTAATAGCTTTTCCAGCACCAGCAGCTCTGCTACCTTTAGCTGAAGTAATGGCAGTTTCCATAAAATCAGCCATATTGCCAGCAACGGCTTGTTTGACTTTTTTGGATTTTGCAATCGCCTTTGTTGCATCCTGCATACCAAAGATAACTTGCTTTTCCATGGCTTGACCAAGTTTGGAAGCCATTTTAGGGTCATGTCTTACTTTCCAAGGGCTTCCTCTTTCTTCTGATATCCCACCACTACCTTTCCACCTTCCGGGAGTAACAGGTTCTTGACCCCCTGTAAATCTTCCTTTTCCTACCATTAGCTAAAACCTCCCCCCATATTAGGAAAAGATGATGCCATAGAGGATGTAGAAGATGACCTAGCCATTTGTCTAGCTTGGTCATCTGCTTCTTTTTGTTGAAGTGCAGCTTCGATTCCAACTACCATGTGTAACTCACTTTGTGAAAAATTCATTATGGCTTCCCATGGAATACCTTTCTTCAACATCTGTAATATTGTAATCCAGTAAGTAAAAATTAAGGCTTCAAAGGGAGAGAAATCCCCTGTATTCCTCATGAAAGCCATTACCCTTTTTTTACATTTGTAGGGTCTATGCCATCCTCATCTCCATATGCTTTAGGAACTAATGATTCTAATGCTGCTCCTAATCTAGCATCTATTGAAGACAAAAAAGATTCTGTAGTTCTGCCCCAAGGAGCTTCTACAATCATCTCTTTTAAACTTTCCTTTACATAAAGGTCACCATTAAAATTAGTTTGTCCATCTTTCTGCCATTCTAGACATTTAGATACTAACTGATTTCTTTGGCTCCAAGATAACTGTTTTACTGATACCTCAAAGGCATCTCCAGTATCTGGTATCTCAACTTTTATTTTCTGTAGAGTATTTTGAATTTGATATTTATTTATATCAAAATTACTTTTCTTTACGGCCATTCTTTCCTCCGATATTTAATTTTATTTTAAGGATAAGTAGGTACTGTATCCCTTATATTAATCTCTATACTTCTGAATATCATATCCAAATCGACTTGAAATGGATTATCAGTTGTTAAACTATGAGGTGCTGTGTTTATAAATATACCTTGTTCATTAAGTCTAGACCTATTGTCAGTTCCCTCTAGTGGAGAACCTATAGTCCCACCTTCCGAACTTCTAGGTATATCAATAATTATATAATCATTAGCAGCTCTTTCAAACTTTAATGAAGCTGTAAAACCTCTTCTATCTAAAAGTCCTCCATAATCTCCTTCAAGCAATAGCTGTTTGAATAATTCTAATGCTGTAGATTGGTCAGTACCTGTAGCTGCTTCAGTATCTGGTAAGGCAACTGAACAAGACATGGAATATTCTCTAGGGCCTTCTTTAATTTCATAAGGGCCTCTAGCTCTAGCTCCTTGTTTACCTATATAATATCTAGGTTCAGAACCATTGGCAATTGAGAGCGAGAAACTTCTAATTCTTGCAAAAGTCTGACTAAAGAATTTTACTGTTCCTTCAGAGTAATAATACGGTTGTGTACTTGGATAACCAGTATTATTATTTGTACCGGGTTGACCTATGTCATCAGAATCAATAGCTTGCATCAAGCCATATCTGGGCATACCAGCCCCTGTAGAGTCACTACTATAGATATTAGTGCTAACAGTTGATTGATTCAATTGATTGTGTACCATGTTTAGGAAATTTACACCATCCCATGACATTGTTACCATCCCACCTTCTTCAGCAGTAATAGTAGTTGAATCAATTTTTCCACCCACATATCGTCTATCAAAATTATTAGCTACTGTTTCACCACTATCTTTCATATGTACATGCCATGAAACAGAATCTAGGTCTACTTGTTCTATAATTTTGTGGTCAAAATAATCTCCACCGTCTGCATCACAAGTTTCGACTGATACATCATCAGCATGGTCAAATTGTAAAGGAGCATTTAATTTATAATAAGTAGTATTAACTACTGCTTGAGCAAATCGTCTAACTTCGGATTTAGTAGCACTTCCATCATCTATACATACATAACCACCAGCAGCAGCTGCAGTATTGATAGCCGTTACAGCAGAACCACTTCCGTTATCAATTCTAATGAAAATATCTCCTTTTTTAGCTTCTCCATGTAAAGATGCACCAGTACTACCTTTTGTCTGAGGAGTAGTAACAACACTACCAATTGGAAATCTTAATGGCCATCCATTTAATAGAATGATTCCAGAGATGGAACCAGTCAAAGTTTGTTGACCGGGATAAGCATAAGACCAATTTCTTTTAGATTGAGTTCCTAAGAATCTCCTACCTTCATGTGACATCTCTGGGTCTGGAGTATCTACAGTTTCATATACACCGGGAATATAAGTAATATATTTATCATCATCATTTCTACTAGCAGCTCCACCTATGGCAGTAACTTCTTTAACTTCTTCGTTATCTGCATGGAAAAAAGCTAGGGGTCTGTCTAAAGTAAGGGTAATAGTATTGCCGGGAGTAGTTCCAACTTGTTGAGTACCAGCAAAAGCCTCAACTCGTCTTACTTCATGTTCTCTATAAGTATTTGCAGCAGTACTTTCTACTGTACCTATACGAACCATATCACCCACTACGATAGAAGCTGATGCAATAGTATCTACAGTAATTGTCCTAGCTCCTGCATTTGCATCTGCATTCAATAATGCAGTTGAAGAACCAGCAGTTCCCTCCATCATTTCTGGGTCTCCACCCTGCGCAGCTTCTGTAGCAAACGTTACTTGCGCTTGGTCACTTCTATAAACAGCCATATTTAAATACCCCCTACTAGATTACTAGTATCATATATTATTATACTTATTTTAATTAAATTTCCTATGTATCTAATAAAACTGCATTATTAACTAAATTAATATCTACAGTTCCTGTCCACATATTTACTTGTTCGCTCACTTCTTCATTAAATCCCATAAACTGTTGCCTTTGGAAATTAGACAATGAATGCATTCTATTATGTGTAATTCTACGAATCTCTTGCATTAAATTATATAAACGTTGTCTACTATTTAATGTATATACTTCTAACTGAACATTATAAGTTCTATTTCCATATTTCCAATTTCCTATAGGCTCTTCCTGAAAAGCTGGGCTACCTGTTCTACCAATTACATGGTCTCCAACATTCAAATCAAATCTTATTGGTTGGTTATCCCCATTAACAATTATAAAAGAAGGCTCAGTAACATTACTGGCATTCCATTGCCCATCTAAATCTGTAATTATATCATCTATTGGAATAGGTTCATCAGCCATTAGAACACCTCAAAAGCTTTCATAGAATCCAAATTATCCTTAACATCAGTATCCCAACCAGATATCTTTGATTCCAAACTAATTCTATCCATACCACTAACAACATTCCCACCAAAATCAGCAGTTCTTATAACATCTATAGAAGCTAATTTTTTAGTTATATCTGTAATTATCCCTCCCTGTCTCGTATCTGTATTTATATCTCTTCCGTATAAATAAGTTACCTTAACTGGCATTGTAAATTCTCCACCACCCCATCTCCATACAGGAGCATTATAAGAAGTAAATCTCGCAGGAAGTAGAAAATACCTAGAAAACTGAACCATACCAGTATCTTGTACTAAAAAGTAATCATTTTTTCTACCCTGCGTTTTAGTGTCCCAACTAGCACCATTCCAAATTTTAAGACTCAATACTTTATAGGGGTCTGGTTTATCTAATTTAAAACCATTTAAATTGAACTGTTGATATTCATTGGCAACATAAGTAGGTCTCCAAGATTTTCTTGTGTACATATCAATATAAGACTGTGCTTCTATAATATACTGCTCTACTGATGCTTTACTAGGTACAGTAGAAGTTGTGAAATCTGTACCACTTGTAATATTTTTTAATTGTAATAATTCATATACATCCTGAGTACTACAGTAAGCATTATAAGGACGCATCTGAATTCTTTTAATTGTAGGAGCAGTAGTTGTACTAGCTGCACTAACTCGTATCCAATATTTGGTTACACTATTAATACTTCTAGTAGCCCAAGCATTTAGTAGATTCGGAGGAAATATTTCTACTCCATCTTTATCAAAAGCATATTGTCCACCTTCATCATCATCTGGGTCTAACTCATATCTGCCTGAAGCTGGTACAAAGGTAGTCCATGAACTACCAGTAGAAAATTGCCATGTTAAAGCTCCCAGACTTCCAGCCGTATCTATATCAAAAACAGCCATATCAAATCTTGATTCATGACCTAGTAATAAATAATCAGCAGTACTATTAAAAAGGGTAAATGCAGTTCCTGCTGGAGATTGTGCCTCTAGCGTGTTATCTGTAAATGTACTAGTTGATGTATTCTCATTATAAACTTTATCGAATTCGGCTCCTGCCGTTGTAGCCATGCCTTACTCCATATTAAGATTCTTCATTTGAAGGATATTCTGTACTTCTCTCAAAGTCTTCTGTTGAACCTTCTTTCTGTTCAACAACTTCTTGCCTTTCTTCTGGTGGTAACTTGCCCCTCAAGTACATAGCCACACCTTGTAAATTCTGTATCTGACCTATCAGAGTATTTCTAGAATTATTTATTTTATCTAGTTCCTGCCCCAATTGACCTAATTGGTCAGTTATAGTATTCAAATCTTCTTTAATGTCAACTTCCATGTTGAACCTCCTAACTAAACTTTATCTTTATATTATACTACATATTTTAACTTGGTGAAAAGGTAGAATAAGTAATGGTATCAGTAGTTCCATCACCACTTACTACACTATTCTTTCTATTATAATCTTTAACTGACTGTTTCAAGCCATTGATTAGATATGTTTTAATATCATCAGCATCAGGACTTGCATCACCTATGCTGTTAGCTAACGCATTTTGTAGAACAGGAAACTGTGCCTCTGCTATTGTGATTGTTATTGTTGTGTCTGCCATTTATTTTCCCTCCATAATCATAGAACGTAATTTTCTTACTTCTTCTAATAGTAATACTGTCAGTAACGGATACATCAATGAATCTGGCTGACCTTCTTTATTATACTGAATCAGTTCAGGTAAAATCTTGTCTACCTCTTCTGCTATGTATCCAAACGTACCCGGTAGTGTAGTTATATGACCCTCTTTAAAATTAAAACTCTTTGGAGTCAACTCAAACAATTTAGATGAATCTATTTCTAAGGGTCGTATGTTTTCTTTATATCTTAATGAGGATGAATCTGCTGTCCAAGTCAACACTCCTGCATCAGTACTGACTAATTGATATCCACTACTAGCAGCATAAGCAGGTGGTAATGTTAAAGTAAGATTTGCAACTTGGTCTGTTGCTATAAACTTAGTCCAATTATCTCCGTCTGGGTCATACAATTTTAGCCCAGCACCAGTACCACTAAGTCCCCTAGTAATATTTATATCATTGTAGAATGTCGTCTGTTGATTAAAACCAATACTCATAGCTAGTTCAGGGCCACTAACACCAGCGTAATAAGCAGCACCTGTCTGTGTACTGGTATCTCCTCCTCTTGAAGAAGTATAAAAGTCAAGGGTAGCACGAGTCGTTGAAGCTACACTATGGCTTCCTTTCAATTCAATCTTTGCTATTTCTGCTAATTGATAATATCCTGCTCCTGCATCCCCACTCTCCGGGTCATATACTTGCTGCCAAGATATAGCACCGAACTCTGTATCGCCACCTGTATTGCCAAGAGAACTACCAGTACTATAACCCCTTCTAAAAGCTAATTGACCACGAGATGATTTAGTACTTGTCTGTGTATCTATTGCAATACCACCAGTATTAGCCCCGGTAGTTATAGTAAGTTGCATTTCTTTACCCATTAACCAATTAGCAACATCGTCCTGAAAGCCATTAGAGTTATAGTCGTTACGAGCATCGTCCATAGGTATAGTGCTTGTAGCATATGCTGCTGCTGGAATAATAAGACCATAAGTATCCATCCTCATCCTTTCAGTTCCACTGGCAGAGAAACCAACTGTATTAGAAGCAGGGAAATATACTCCTGTGTTCTCATCTCCACTATTAGTTATAGATGGTAATGCTGCCGTACCATCTTGGAATTCCACATTTCCACCACTTGTTATTCTCATCGCTTCTGCTTCACTACCACTTGCTGCTGTATGAAATACAAAACCTGTATTAACTGAAGCACCTGAACCTGAAATTAACTGTGTCATATCCTCTGCATCATTTACCT
>Ga0209128_1000254_pt1 | contig 39027 bp, 54 predicted proteins | sample ETNvirnome_6_100_FD_184072 | JGI IMG/M metagenome (GOLD analysis project Ga0209128, IMG submission 184072) | Marine viral communities from the Pacific Ocean - ETNP_6_100 (SPAdes) (version 2) | ecosystem: Environmental > Aquatic > Marine > Oceanic | place: Pacific Ocean | collected 2013-06-19
AGTAATATTTGCTTGCCCGGGCATCCTCGGAATCCACATTGCGGCCTCGACGCCAGTCCTTGAGGTAGTCGGCCAGGACCTTGGCCAGAAACATGATCGTCCCCAGGATTCCGCCGCCGCCTACGAGGTATTCGGGAGGGATGGAGGTGGGGCCTGTAGCGGCTGCGACAAGCTGCAATAGGGGGCTCATGGTCGATCCTCTCCCGGTCTGCCCCGGGCCTGGGTGCGCGGTGCTACGCTACTCAAGAACAGAGATCCGCTCCTCCAGCTCCGCCAGATTCCCCTCGACGTCAAGCCGCAGGGTGCTCTCGTATGTCTCGGGTGTAATCTCGATTTCCCCCAGACCGTCATCCCGCTTGAAGACGTAAGCCCCCGCGCTGGCCATCTTCTCGGGCCGCGAGTGGGCCGATGGCCCCGTGTCTAGCAATGGCCCACGATCCTTCTTTCGCCTAACCTTGCCTCGGATAACGGGATGGGCTCCTCGAAGTACATGCGGCCCGGTTTTGATTTTAGCCATCAGGAAACCTCCTATGCGGCCTCGGCGTTGAAGTCGATCAGGTCTATTATCGCTGCGTTGCGGGGGGTAGCCCACGAGCCGAGATACGAACCCACTTGGGCATTCTTGGGGAAGTCGACGGCGGTTGAGGCTGCCGCATTGGCAACCAACACCCATTGTCCCGCGTTGGGCCGTCCGGGGTTCGTGCCAACGGCGTTGGCGGATCGATATACCGTCCCCTCCCAGAGGCCGGTGGCGGGGCTCGGTCGGAAGAATGCACCAATCCACAGCCCGCTCGAAAAATCAAATGCAACCTGAGACGCGCCACCGCCTGCGCCGACTCCCACAAACTTCGACCCACCGGCATTTTGATAGACATACGCCGAAGCCTCTTTTGCGGTCGGGGAGCCGGCGTCATCATCACCAAACAGACCGATATACTGGGCCACGTTGTTGTTTAGGGTCTGCGGCAGGACATAGGCCCAGATGTATATTCCGGTCTCGTCCCACCCCCTGGCGTCCTGGGTTATCTTTGGGTGTGCCCCCGTTGCTGATGCGTCCTCGGTGAACCTGAAACTCGTTGATGCGTTCGGCGCAACGTAGGTGCCGTTGGCGTTGTCCTCGATGACGGTCCAAGCGGCATCAAAGGACGCACCTGTGGTGGTATCTCGGATCCGATGCGAGGGAAGCGCAGACATTTCCCACTGGGTGCCGTTGTATACAAAGGTGGCCTCCTCGCCCGCACGGAAGAAGTACATGAAGCCGACGTTATTTATGCTTTTCCCGTTGCCGTCGATGGTCAGGACTGTGCCCGTGTCGGTCTTTGATGCAGCTACCGTCTGTCCGGAAGTGGGAGCGGCGGGGAGCTTGAGTGTCCATGCCCCGGTCGCGGAGATCCACTCTCCTGCCAGCGCGGTGTAGTTGGCGCTCTTGACCTGTGCAGACCAACTGGCGGATACCCCGGTTATATTCGCCCCGTCCAACGTCGGACTCGATCCGCTGGTTACGTCCTGGTCAACATTAGGGATGGTGGGGTTAGGGTATGTGCCGGCAAGCGCTCCGCCTGCTGCGCCAGTGGGCGCTCCGTCTGTGGTACTTCCTGCATCGGTGGCCATGGCTGCCTCCTAGACCGTGGATACGTTGACAAAGAGGTGCGTGGCCGCTCCCAGGGTAATGGTCGCACCCGATACAAGGGTGGTCCAGGAGAGGTCTGTCCCCGTGTTGCTGCCCTTGATCGTCACCTCGGGCGCGGAGTGGTTGTATTCTGCTCGCATGAACTTGGGGAAGTTGTTGGCGACGGATAGCATCTCCGTGTAGGCCACCACTCCGCCATCGGCATCTGCGGCGTAAATATGGAAGGTCGCCTTGCTGCGCCCCCGGGCTGCAAAGGATACCCAAAGGCTGTTAGCGCTGGACCCTACCGCCTGTCCGCTGGAAAACAACTCCCCGGTGACAACTGCGGTTCTGCTTCCGTCAACTACGGCCATTGGCCTCTCCTCTGCCGCCCGATATAATCGCGCCACCCTGGCAAGCCAGGCGCCTACGCGCTACCCAGGGTCAGAGGGCTGCCGACCCGTGAGTGACCTCACCGCTCCCAGAGGATGAGAGTCCTTTGCAGTGTAGCACTCACAGGCGCAAGAATTCTACCCCTGCCCTCTACGTGCTGGCCTATCCACTCGATTACCAGAGCAGGGTCAGTCCAGGGGTGGAAACCACCTACCGGGTCGGCATCTATCGGGCAGTCCAGGATGAGCATGGGGGCGGAGGACAGGCATGCTTTGAGGATATCAGCGCCCGTGGTGTTCTCGTGACCCTTGTGCCACTGGTGGTTGATAGCGGATAGGCACACTACGGCATCAGCCGGCCCCATGTCTGGGACGCTCTTTCGCTGGCGGGCGAACAGCGCCCGGCCTTCCCCGCCGATGTGGGTCATGCCTGCCATCATGGACGCCGCCTCGATGGCCCTGGCCTTCAGGTCGAATCCGGTGACGTAGAAGCCCTGGCGAGCCAGCGCACAGGATAGCGTGCCGGTATGACAGCCAAGGTCAATCACGTCTGCACAGTCGCCGTGTGCCTCCCTGATGGCCTCACCGATAATCCGCGCCCGCTCGTCAGTGTCCTTGCGCCAACACGGCCACATGGTATCAGGGTGGTCTACCGGCTGGTAAAGCTTGACACCGCTGTTTAGCTCCTTCAGGGCGTGCAGGAAGCGCCACCAGTCCTCATCCCTTGCAACCACCGTAACCGGGATGGAAGCCAGCCCAGTGGCCGCTGCTGCTGCCGTGCGGTGCATGCCGTCAGTGAGCACCAACTCTCCACGCCGGTTAATCCAGGCGCGCACCCGCTTGCCTGCCCAGCCGTTGCCGATGCTCTTGATAAGCGCCGCAAACTCTGCTGGCTTGCCCTGGGTGTGCCCCTTGCTGTCCTTCATGTTGGCAGCGGCGTAGCATGTCTCCGATGGGTCAGTGCCTGCCAGCATCTCCACGGCGCCCCTGTAGTGGACGCTCTCTTGAATAGGCGTCGGCCCTTGGTTGGCTTGCTGCCAGAATATCTTGGCGGGGTCAGCGTCTCTCCATGTGCCATAGAACAGGTCATCAGCCGGCATGTAGCACCTCCTCCACCTCTGCTGTTATTGCTCTGATTGAGTCCACCGTGGTCTGATCGTAGCCGTGCCGCTTCTCCTTGGTGATGACAGGGTGTAGGTGACGGTTGCCGCATACGAAGTGCTGCCCGCTGTGCCCAGCGCACACGATGCCTATCACCCGCGTCATGGCTTCACCTCAAACACGCCCAACTGTTCCCGGTAGTACCAGCCGGGTATCACCTGCTTCTGCCCACCCGTAGGCAGGGGGCCGAACCTGGACAGGGCAAACATCATGTCCTGGAGCGCACGGGTGGCCTTCTTGTTTAGGCGCATGCCGTTCTTCTTGAACAGGCGCACCCAGTACTCGAAGGGCTGCTCGTTCAGGTGGAGCACCTTCTCCCCTGCCTTGACCCTGGTGACGGTCCTCCTGGTTGGCGGGCATGCCGTGATGATTACCCGGGGGGCAAAACTTGAGAGGTTGGCCACTGCTTGCGGAGCGTCTTCAGGTGGCAAGTGTTCCAGCACCTCCACGCATATAGCAAGGTCCCTGCTGATCTCGCTTGCAGGTCTCGCGAGATCCAGTTGAACGAATTCAATCCCGGGGTCTCTGCTGGCAACAAAGGCTCCCGCCGCCAAGGAATAATCGGTAGCCCGCACGGAACACCCACAGGCGCGTATTGCTGCCGAAGTGGCACCAGCACCGCACCCGAACTCAATCACGCTCCTGGGCTGGTAGATAGACCACAGCAGCCGGCCAAATATCTCCCCGCTCCAGCCGTGGTCCTCCTCGGTGTACTTAAAGAACGCTGGCCCGTACTCGTCTCGCCCGTCCGGCTCTATGGCGGCGTACTCTTCCTCCGTCATGACAGGGCCTTGAGCAGGCGGGAGGCGCACAGGTCCCAGGAGAAGTAATCCTGTATCATGGATTGTCGCTGCTTGGCCATGTCGCGGGAGAATCCTCCGATGATGGCAGTCAGTAGCAGCTCCAGGTCATCTCCGTACAGCGGCAGATCGTGCCGGTCCATGTAGCCAAGGCCCTCCATGCTATCAGCAGGATGAACCGGATCCACGAGCACAGATCCGCAAGCAGCGGCCTCCACCCTGCCCAGTTCGATAACCTTCGGCGTGGCATCCAGGAAGATCCAGGCTTTACGCACCGCCTCCATGTACTCCACCCATGGCACGTAGCCGGCCTTCTCCTCCTTGGGCTTGCCGATAACCCTGTCAGCAAAAGGCAGAGGGCAATTCAGCGTCCACACCTCGGCCTCTCCGCTTGCTGCCAATGACTCCAGCGCCAGCACACAAGCCTGGTGCCGAGGGTTGTCCGTCTCTCCCTGGTCCATGTCCCTGTTGTAGGCGTTGAACAACACCACGGGCTTGCCAGGGTCCTGCTCCGGGTAGCACACCGCAGGGTCTGCCCCCATGCCGATGTAGGCGCCTGGGATTTTGTGCCCATCCAGGGTGGCCAGCCCCCGCGTGGGGCCGTCCGTCACCAGGTAGCGGCTGCCGGGGTCCATATCTTCCGCGTTGGCCTTGAACCAGTGATGCGCCATGGCGCTGATGGCAATCGCCGCCGTGCTCTCTTCAAGGTTGGGCAGGTCCCGGTCCTTGGATAACACCGCCTCTGTCCCTGCTCGCCTCAGAGCGTCCCGCAGGTGCCAGGCATAGACCTGGTTATAGCCGACCAGTTGATCGCACCGGGCGGATTCCTCGCTCTTGTTGCACACCAGTGCAATCTTCATCTCGTCACCTCCGTGTTGTGTGCGTGCCAAGCCAACGCCGCGAAACCATCGAGCATTGAAGCCTGGCTGTATTTATCTGCTACATGCTGCCGAGCGTTGCGACTACAGACCAGCCCCGCCGAGGGGTGGGACTCCAGCGCATCTATCGCTATCGCTATCGCCTCCGGACTCTGCCCGCAGTGTACCGCCATGTCAGGCGGCAACGCCTCGCTGAGCGTCCCGGCTCCCGTGTGGATCACAGGTATCCCGGCACCCGCCGCCTCTAGCACCGCCATGGGTAGGCCCTCGGTGTCTGAACAATTCAGCAGGCAGTCTACGTCCCTGAACAGGTCAGCCGGCACGCAGGTGCCGCGAAGCTCCACCCGCCCGTTCAAGCCGTGCCGCTCCGCCTGCGCCTCTACCGCTGAGCGTCCGTCACTCCAGCCATGCACCGGGCCAGCAGATACCAGCCTGAAGCGCTCGGGCAACCTCGCCATGGCGTCTATGGCCAGGTCTATGCGCTTTTCCGGAGAGTACCGCCCCAGCATGCCCACGGTGAAAGGGTCGCCAGGCATCCGGGGGGTGTATACATTTTGCAACACCTCTACCCCGTTGGGTATCCCTCCCGGTCCAACAAACACTACATGCTCTGCCCAGGGTGCCCATGGCCCGGTTCCGTTGTGCCTGATGCAGATGCAGGGAGCCCTGGGAAACCTCGCAGGCGTACCCCAGAAGAGCACCACATCCGCTTCAGGGTAACCCTTGACCACCGGTATGCCCGCGTCAGTTATCCGACTCAGCAAGCCGTGGTCCGCCTCCGCCATGGTTTCCATGCACCCAAGGCCTTTAACTTCAAAGCCACGGGCCTGGAGCCCACAGGCAAGGTCAACGGTGTGCTTCTCAGCGCCACCGAGTTGGAGCGTGTGAGTCCAGAGCGCAACAGACGGCATCTGCCCGGGGTCCTCTGGCATGGCCGGAAAGGGGCCGTAGCCCACACCCTTGCCGCTGCCTGAGTAATGCGGAACTCGCACTACATCATGCACGTACTCTCCGTTTACGGTGCGCCGGCCCAAGGCTTCACCCTTGGTGTAGACCGGCTCGCAGATGGGCATATTTTCAACGGAATATACGGGGTCGCCTTTACGCCAAGACCAGGTGCGCCCCACCGCTGCGTTGTCATCGTCGCGGTGTTCCACGTGAAACCTCCAGCGGCATTGTGACAGATAGGCGTTAGGAGGTGAACACAAAAGTGGGGGGCCGGTGACGAACCGACCCCCCGGAGGTGACGAACCCTCTGCATGTGGAGCATGGAGGGGGGACCGTCGCAACAATGGTGTAGGAGCGACCCTAAAAGGTCAAGCGCCGGGGCCTTCCAAGAGTTTCTGCATCTTCGTCATGCGCTGAACGTCCAGCCCAGACGGTGCTTCGGGCTTAAGGTCGCTGCCCCGCTGCTGCGCCTGCGCTATCTGCAAGCCAAGCGCACCGGCTGAAGCGGGGGTGGTGGACCAGGTAGCGGACGGCATGCCCAGCGCCAGGGCTATCTGCTGCTCCTGCTGCCAGGTGTACTCCATGCCCCTGGCCACTTGGACTGAAATCTCCTCCTGCACGAGCCTCCGCCAGATCTCCAGCTCTTCAGGCGCCACCGCCTCCGCCGCCTCTATCCCCTGCTGGGTAAGGTCGCCGGCTGCGAAGTCTTCAATCACCGTCTCAGGCGCCATGGCCGCACGGGCAGAGCGGGTCACGTCTATCCGCGCCTCCGTGCCAGGGTCCACCGGTCCCACCGCGCCCTTGACCGGCACCACGTCCAGGGGCCGCTGGGGCATGACGGACTGGACCTTGTCTGCCATGAATGTAATGCGCCTTACTTCTCGCTGCACCGCCTCCTGTCTCTGAAGGGGTGGAATCTCGCTCATCTGCATGTTGAGTTGTGACTCGATACGCCCAGGGGTAGCACCTGACAACTCCGCCGCCATGTTTGAAAACTCTTCAGCGGTGATTGTCTTGATCGTCTGCCGCTTGGCCACCCTTCCGCTAAGCTTCGCAGCTTCGCCCAAAATTCCGCCAGCGACCTCGATGGATGGCGATTTGGCGATACCCTTAGCCGCAGCAGCCGCACCCTTGAGGACGGGTGCCAGCGCCTTCTTGGTCAGCGAGATAGCAGCAGGGGCCAGCAGCCCACCTACCAGCACGCCGGGTAGCCCACCGGACACCGCGCCAAAGACAGCGCCAGCAGCCCGGGAGCCTACCCGCTCTTGTGCAGCCTGTAGCAAGGTGCCAGCCAGGCTGGTGGGTGCCGTAGCCATCTCCTCTGCCAGGTCCGCAAGGCGTATCTCTAGCTTTGACAGCCGTGCCGCGTCTATCTGTCCTGCCGGGTCCAGGCTGGAGGGCTTTAGGTCGGTACGCACGCCCTTTGCCGTCAGGGCCTCCGCCTCGGCCTCTAGCCCCGCCCGCTCTGCCTGCTGGGCGCTACGCTTGGTCGCTTTGTCCAGACCTGCCTTGACCTTGCCCCGGGTGAACCGGGCCAGAGAGGACACGCCCAGCCCTACCACGGAGAACGCCCCGCCGATGGCCGCTCCCTCTGCGGTGGAGGTCAGCAGGTGGCCGGCTGCTTCTCCCGCGTCGATAGGTCCAGCGGTCTGCGCCACGTCTGACACGCCCTGCCCGCCGCCGATGGCCGCTCCCTCTGCCAGCCCGGGGACAACCGCCTGAACGATGCGGGAGGCTGGAGCTATTCCTCTAGCGGCACCTTGGGCCACCTTGCCGATAGCACCCAGGGGGCCAAACACCGCACTGGCCACCGTGCCGCCCACCTGGCCGATGGTGGAGGCTATGGGGTTGGACTCCTCGAGGGTTTTCAGAGCCCCCCCCGCTTCTTCCCCGCCGATAACTCGAGCTAGCACGTCGGTGCCGCCCAGGGTGAAGTCACTAGCAGCGCCCAGGGTGGCGGCTAGAACTGGAGCGTCTGTGGCCTCCGCTGGGTCCAGGGTGCGTATCTTGAAGCGCTTGCGGGTGTCCTCCGTGGTGTCAGCGGTGGCTGTGCCGTCCTGGATCGCCTTGACGGCATCGGCCTCTGGCAGGCGCAGGGGCTTGCCCTCGGTGTCCAGCAGCGGAACCGAGCCGTCAGATAGCCTGAAGAAGTTGGGCATGGTCTACCTCGCCCTGGCTAGCTTTTCCTGGGCCTTTATCTTGGTGGTGAGGTTTTTGATAGTTGAGACGATCAAGGGGGTCTGCTTTGAACCGGGGTCCGTTTGCAGAATGGCCATCAACTCCTGGCGCCGCTCATTCAGCCGCCCTGCAAGTTTGGACGCTATTTGCTGCTCGCTATCAAAGAAGGACGGGTAGTTGGGGTCAATCCTGGCAATCTCATCGGGGCGAGCGGTCACGCCGGACAGAGCCTTGACGTGAAGGCTGATAATCTCCCCGCGCTGGCCTAGCAGCCTGGCGGCGTCGGTGCCGGGGAACCTGGCTGCGATTGACTCCAAGGCGCCCCTGCTTAGTTCCCCTGCCGCGCCCCCCGCCTTGGCCACCGCCGAAAAGAACTTTCTGCCAGCAGTGGTCCCTCGCATTTTGCGCAGGTCATTGATGAAGCGCTCCTCTCTGGCTGTAGAGGTGACAGCGGCTCGTATCTTGTTCTTGCTGTCCTTGTCCAGCTTGCCGCCACGGGTGGACTGTACGCCCCGCTTTGTGGTTACGGTGGACTTGTCAGCCATCAGGGCCGCTGCTTGGTTGCCTGCCTGCATGGCCCGCTGCTCCAGTTGCGCCGCTGTCACCTCTGCGCCTGCCTTAAGTACTGGGTCTTGGCTGGACGCTGCAATGCCCTTAAGCATATCCGCCTGGTTTGCCGCTAGGCGCTTGTATGCTAGCGCCTCGGCTGCATCTTCTCTGCCAAGCCTTGCGGTGAGGGTGGCGAGGAAGGAGCGCTTCTCAGCGCGTATCCTGGCCTTGCCAGCCGCCCGCCCCTTCTGCTGCTGGATCTGCTGGTTGATCAGCCGGTCAGCGATAACCAGCGCAGGGTTAGCGCCGCCCTGCATCATAAAGCCCATGGCCCGCCCGGCAGCCTCTGCCGCCCTCTCCAGGTCTGCCTGTTGTCCCAGCGATAGGCGCGGGGGTGGTGTCTCCCGCTCTGCCTCTGCGGTCATCCTGGCAAGGTCCGCCTGCACCCGTGATATCTGAGACTCCACATCTGCCCGTGCCGCGTCTGCGTCTGCGGCTATGGCGTCCCGCTCTGCCGGCGCCTGAAGCGCTACAGCGGCCTCTTGCTGCGCCTGCGCCGCCTTGGCCTTGGCTTGCGCTAAAAGCGCCGCACGGGCTTGCTCGCTGGACGAGAGGAACTCCTGAGACCCAAAGGGCAGATCCACGCCCTGCTGAGTGGTGGTGCTAGTGGCAGAGGTTGGGATAAACGCCGGGGGTAGTGGCGCGGGTCCTGGCGCGGGCAGCGGCAAAGGAGCGGCAGAGGGGCTGTCTACGTTGACCCCGGTGATACCGCCGCTGTCATCCCCTCCGAAGAACGGAGAGGGCTTAGCGAGCGGACCAAAGCCGAACGCACCGCCAGTCTTGCCGAATGCTTCAGGGGGAGGGGGAAACGGGGGCATTCTGTCCTCCTAGCTAGACTTCTGCTGCGTACCCTGGCTACCTGACAGCGCTGCCTGTGCGCGGCCTGCCTGCGCCATGAGTTGCGCCGCCATCATGCGCCGCTGCATGTCAAATTGTTGCTGTTGAGTCAATAGCCGCTGCTGCTGAAGCCTGTTGAGTTGGCCCTGCTCTGCGCCTGCGGAGAGTTGCCGGTTCAAGCCGGCAAAGCCGAGCTGCTGTCCGAACTGCTGCCCGGCAAGCTGGCCCTGCCCCAACAGCGCCTGAATGATAGCCTGCTGCGCCGTGGCTTGCTCCTGTGCGGCGGCCACCGCCGCCTGACCTGCAATGTTAGCCCCTGCCTGTGATGTGGCGTTAAGGGCAGCACGAGCCTGCGCCGGGTCGAACCCTGAGCCCAGGGAGCCAGCAAGGGTCTGCTGAAGCCGCTGCTGCTGAAGACCTGCCTGCTGGGCTGAGATAAGGTTCTGCCCACCAGCACGCTGCTGCAACTGCCCCAGGGCGGTGTCAAAGGCGGATGTGTTGAAATCCGGAATACCGGGAGCCGTAGGGGGTGTCCGGCTGGAGGGGTCCTTAAAAGTCTGCGTCCCGCTGGTCTTCTGCTTGGAGCCGAAGTGGCCCCCGAAGTTGCCGAACTTAAAAGCCATGGTATCCTCCTACGTTTTTTCCAGGGTCCGCTTGCCACCGGGGCGATACAGGGGACCCTCTTGCATGAACCCAAAGACCGCTGCTGTCAGTGACATGTTCGTGTTGGCCCTTGAGTACGATATCTTAGCACGAATACTCGTTACACCTTTCCCTGATGGCATTGAGTCAAGCAAACACCCCTCGTCTCGCACGGTCCCAGGCATAGTATAGTGATCCGTGAACGGGTTAGCCTCAACGCCCACCCATGCCAAGTCCTCCGCGTCCACCCATATGGTGTCATAATTAAAGGCGTACTGGAGGGTAAGGGTCGCGTTCGGGATGTTCTTCTGTCCGAGCCAGAGCGTTCGAGTGGGAACGAACCTTGACAGGGGTCCGCCCAGTCCATGCCAGCCGGTGTCAGCTGCCACCAGCACAGGGGACCCGTCCTCATCCGTTGAGGCATTTTCAGAGGCCCTGACGACCTTGCTACCATTGTGGAAGTACAGTTGCTCGTTGGGGTGTTCTTTCGTGCTGCCGTAGACAATGTCCACCCCTGGCAATGTCCACAGAACCCAGGAGTCATGCTCCCAAAAATAGAGCAGCATGGCGTGGCTGGTCACGAATACTGCGGCACCCACGGTCTCCCAGATGGCGGCAGCCTTCACCGTTCCACTGTTGGCGGTGTAATACATCATGCGCTCGCCAATGACCCTATTCACCTTAAAACTGGGCGTAATCAGGTAGATAATATCATTGGTGCCCTTGAAGAAAACGCCCACGTCGGTGGCTACCACCGTCTTCTCGTTGTCGGTGCCTATGGCGCCAGACAAAAGCTCAGCCGGCCTGTATCCGTAGCCCTGCCCCGTGTTGTCTCGTTCCACGCCGCTGGCGACATAGATCCGCCGCTCCTTGAAGATAATCAGCCGGCCTCGGTGGCTTTGCAGCGCAGTTATCCTCCCCCCTTCTCCGTCGATGGGGATCTCCAGGAACGCTGAATGATTCAATGGGTCATTAAATCCGCTCTGCTTTCCGTATCTAACGACGGTGGACTCTCGGCTCCTTGGAGCGTAGCAGTAGCGGCCATGGTGCAGCGCCGCCACTCGGTGGCCTTCCGGGGGGTCGTTATCCAAGACGCCGCCCGTGGTGTAGATCGCGGAGGCGAGAGAGGCATCTGCCAAGAGATCGGTATAGGTGGCCGCTAGGTTATACAGCCTGGTTTGAGCCGTTCCGCCGGTCAGGAACAGCCACACGCCCCCGTCTGCCTCCGTGCGGTACAGCTCCCATTCCACGTAATCCCGGTTGCTCACCGCGCAGGCGTTTACCTCGATATCCACCTTCCTTGTTCCCGGGTTAACAAACTTCGTGGCCTGACTCATAGCGCTGCGGAACACGCGGCCATCGGCATCTGTGGCCTTCCAGAGTATGCGGTAGTAGTAGGTTCCCGCTGCAATGGAGCCTCCGGAGCCCGCATCGGTTGCCTTTGGCTTTGGCGGAATAATCGGCCAAGCATCCTCTACGATGTCCTGCCCATCCGTGTAGTAGGGCAGGGCGCTGGGGATGCGGATGCCCTTTTCACTCAGCACGGGCTTAAACGAGGTCTGTTGGGTCACGGTAACAAGCTTCGCGCCCGCCGTGGTGTTGTTTGCGTTTTTGAGGTAGAGGCAGGCGAATATGTGGTTCTCCCCCTCGGTGGTTACCCTGCTTATTTCCCTGGGGTGTCCAATGGCGGCATCCCCGAGCCAGGCGCTGCCCGCCAGGAACTTCCCCCGGGAGGGCTGCGCCTTTATGGACGACAGGTTATTAGTGCCGTCCCAGAGGATGTTAGCCAGTGGTCCAAGGTCCAAGGTGGACCACGCATTCACCGTAATCGGATAAATCCACCGCCCTGAAGGTCCCGCGAAAAATGGGGGAGTTATCGGGGAGCATCCGTTAACGGAGTTTCGGAACGTGCCCATGGACGTGGCAAATGGAGAGCCGACCCAAGACGTTATGTAGTCCCTCTCCACGGTTTCAGTAGAGGATAGGCCGCCGAGCTGCTGCGCTCCCGTGTCTCGGTAGCTGAAGAAAATAGACATAATCGTGTCAGAGGTCTGAAGCCCAACGGCAGAGACGGCCTCCTCAGTCCCCGGGGGAGTCCATAGCGTTTGAAAGGTCATCGAGTTTCCATCGGTTACATTGTACCCAATGGCCGTTACCGCCTTGCTACCAGTGTCTCTTACAACAACTACGGCATGGCCCCCGCCGGCAGGGTTCGTCATCGGAGTAAGCCCAATGGGCTGGGTGTTTCCACCTACTGCAATTGGATAGGTCCCAAGGAGACCGCCGTTAGCGGAGTTGAAGGCCAGCATCTCCGTTGTGGTGGCGCTGTCCGCCGCCGCTGTCATCAAGTGGCCACCGCCCAGGTCTACAACGAATAGCAAGGGGGAGGAAAATGCAGTAGATGAGGCCAGCGCCGCTGATACGGTGAATGATTTAGTGGCTTCGTTAAAGAACCCCCACCTAAGTGCGGATGAACCCGCCCTATACACGTAGGTTAACTGGTCCTGAACGCAAATGACCCTAACTACATTGTTATTAGCGCCACCGGTATACGTATCTGAGTCTACAAGGCTCCCGTCTGACCGGTCATAAGCTTTAAGGGTCAAGGTGTTGTTAAAGGTGAACGCTATCACCCTGTAGTTGTCATTCTGGCACATCTCAATTCCAGTGATGGCCTGGTTATCTACATTCAGTTCCTCGACGTCAATGTCGAACAGGTTTAGGTCTCCAATGGAGACGCCCTCGTTGTCCCCGTCGCTGACCTTCAGTACATCCCCGCCCATGTAAAGCTTGTCCTCATGGATGAAGATATTTGCCTGGTCTTCCTCGTCGTCGCTCACCTCGACGGTGCCCACCCGGGGGAACATCTCATTCCGATGCACTGGGTACATGTTCTGGATGAGGATAGGGCGCTCAGAGGTCTTTGGGTCTGACCCTGCGTCCATGCCCTTGGCGAAGCTTACAGCCTTGACTAGTTCTTTAGGCGGCATCTAAAGCACCCACAGGGCCACTGTGCAGGCCCCTGAAGTTGTAACCTGGATTACTTTATCATCAGTGACGGCCACATCTGCCGGCGTCTGGTACACGTACACGGCTGCGGATGGGATACCCGCCAAGATGCCAGCAGGGCGGCGCTCTAGCGGGTTACCTACCTTGGAGGTGCCTGATGGTAGGTCAACGTCTATCCGCCTGGCACCCATGAACGGCTGAGCCCTGGTCTGCTCGATATCCCCCCGGGCGCTGTCCAGGTCGTCCCTGTCTACCGCTGGCGCCTCAAGGGGCTCCGGGGCCTTCTCTACCAGACCGACAGCAGCATCCTGCGCCGCTAGTGAGGCACGGGCTACGAAGTCATCAATGGCTGGGTTCTGGTCACCTGCTGGCATGTCTCATCCTATGGCAGCCCAAGGTTTCGCCGGCCATACCTGTTGTACCCTCGCCGGCCTCCCTGGAACCTACCGCCGCCAGCGTCCCAGATCTTACGGGCGGTCCCCAGGTTGCGCAGCTCTGCCCGCTTGCGGATAGACGCCTCCAACTTCCCCAGGAAGGCAAAGGACACCGTTACGTCCTTGGCCTCCGTGTCCAACTGCCAGGAGCACACCTTACGCACCACGTACTCGTCCCACCCGTGTATGCCGTCGTAGGTGTCTGCATCGTTTCCCATGTCGGCAATGACCGGGATGTGCCAGAGCCGCAAGCCAGCAGCCTGAGTCCAGCCGGGTAGCCTGTCGAACATGATAGAGGGGCCCACCAGCCTCCACCGAATATCCTCTCGATGCTGCCAGTTTTGCCGCAGGTCGTCCTGGTCCCTCAGATCGAATGTATCAAGGGGCTGACTCCACCCGCCATCCTTCCGCAGCACCTGCAAGAACAACTGCTTGTAGCTTGCCGTAGGCAGGGCCACTGTCTGAGCGTTGATCGTAACTTTCAGGTCTACGCTCTCCACCCGCCAATAGGGGTCACCAGAGATAATGATATCGTCCACCTCCTGGACAGCGAGGTTGATATCTTCGTTCAACTCTGCGTCTGTTACGCGGATAGACCGGGCGTCACATCTACGGCGGATGCGATCCCGCAGGGACAGGAGTGTGGTGGTACGGGACATGGTGCGCTCCCTTGGGGCAGCGCCCCGGGCCTAAACCTTCTTATTGCTCAAGTGTACCCTAACATACAGCCGGTTACTGATGATGTTGACCAGCGCCCCGGAGTCGCTCTCCACACCAAGATAGATCTTCTTGGTGGTGCCACCCGGCACAGGATACAGGCGCATGAACGGGTTAATGCTCTTGGTGCTTCCGCTATCCGCCACGGTGAGACCGATGAACTCCAGGTCTCCCCATGGCTCGGACAGGTTCAGGTCGTACAGTCCCACGCCCCCGTGTGTTACGGGGGTAGTACCGTCCAGGACCCTCTTAAGTCCGCTAGACATGGACTCATAATCCCCTGAAGCGTCCATGAGGATATAGCCCGAGAAGGTGTTTTCCTGGGGGCTGTCTGTATTCGAGCCGTGCCGCGCTAGCTTGGTAGCCATATCAGCCTCCTATCCGGCTCACACCGAGATGTTGAAAGCCACGCCGCAGTTGGCCGGGTCCTTCAGGATGAAATCGTAGTAGCCGCCCGTGCGGCTCTCGTAGGAGTCCAGGGAGGCCTTCCGCAAGATCTCGTTACCGTCCTCGTCCAGCATGTCAGGCATCGGCCCAACGCTGTACATGGTCAGAGACTCGTTGCAGCAGTACATGAAGCCCTCGGGACAGTACAGGTCCTCAAACACGGTGACGCGTCCGGCCCTGGACTGGATAGCGAAGCCCTCAACGCTCAGGTCGGCAATGTCTCCGCTGCTTCCGCGTGCAGGCCGCTTAACGAGGGGAATGTCAACGATTCCCTTGTCGTAGAGGATCTTACGAATAGCCGCGCCGATGGTGGGCGTGGTGTACAGTTCAAGGTCGTCGCCGAGCAAGGTGCAGAGGTCCACCAGGTCAAAGGCGATCTCCACCGGGTCAGTATAGGCGGTGGCGTTCAGGCGGTAGCCGGCCAACTCATTGGGGGCTACGGAGCGGTCAACGCCAAAGTGGCTGTCACCCGAGGTGGGGGCAGTCGTCGGGATGCAGGAGCCTAGCCCGTTGGGGGCATTGGAATAGTCGCCGTCCCAATACAGGTAGTCGCTTGCCGCGCCAGAGAAGGAGGAAATGGCGGTATCCACCTCCAGGGTGCCGACCTTGCCGCTGGCCGTGGTTGTGATCTGACTGGAGACCACGCGGGTGGTGGTGCCGTAGGTGCCAGCGCCGCGCTTGCCGCTGCCGTCCGCGCTGGAGAGGGTGATATTCATCCGGCGCCGGAAGAGCTTGGCCATGTTGGGCTCTGCCAGGGTTAGGGTCGTGCTGGTGCCGCTGGTGCTGGCGAGCTGGGCAATGCTGCCGGTGGTGGAACGGTACGCCTTGGCTGCCAGCCGGTGGGCAATCAACTTCATGCTGGACTTAACGCGCCGGTCTGCGACCACGAAGAAGGCGTCCCGGTCGTTGCCTGACTTGGCAATCCTGTAAGCCTTGCCGGTGACGCTCCAGATGGCGTACTCATTGATCGCGTTGGTGCTGTCCAAGATCCAGTGGTCAGCGGACATGACCTCTCCGCTCTCGTTCTGTGCCTGGGAGAAGTCAGCAGACGCGCCCTGCGCCTCTCCGAACTCCAGGTAGATCTCGTTCTGCTTGGAGAACCAGTCCTCCTTCTTCTTCATGCGCCGGAACAGCGGGGACCTGGACGCCTCCAGCAGGGACAGCTCGTACTCTTTTTCCTCGTACCGAATCTTCAGAAATTCGGCCAAGTCAGATTTGACAGTGTCAGCCACGGCTAACGCCTCCATTCAAAGGTGTTTGCGTGGCCGGTGTGCCCAAGGTGGTTGGCGAGTCGGGCGGAGTTGGCGATTAGCGCCGGCCTGTTGTGCGGGACAGTTCCCGCTGTTCAATAGGTGTATCTTATTTGCAACAGTCCGGAGCGGTCAAGCGGTATTTGCTACTTGTGTCTAGACTGCACCTTGGCCCGCGCCCGGTGAAGGTCGTACTTAACCCTCTCCTCGGCGGAGAGTTTGGAGCGGTCCACCTTGGGGGCCGACCCCCCGGTGTTGCCGTTGGAAGGCACAGGAGGCGCACCGGGGGCGGCAGGGGCTGGCGTCAGGAAGTCAGGCACATCCGCGCCACCCTTCTTGACGGTGTAGCCCTCCGCCTCCAGCGCCTTGATTACCTCTGCCTGTGTAGCCTTGGAGGTGGCCAGCGCTGGCGCAAGGGCGCCGTGGTAGTCAGCGAACTGCTGCTCCGCCGCCTTCATCACATTCAGCATGTTAGGTGCCTCTCCGGTGGCCTTCTGCGTCTCTGCAAACTGAGAGTAGACGTAATCCACCGCACCCTGCCCGCCCACGGTGAGGTGGGGGAACTTGTCGGGGGTGGCCTGCACCACCTGCTGCACCTCTGCGGATACGGTGCGCTTGCCGCGCCGCTCTGCTGATGCCTTGGCCTGACCGGTGAGGTCTTCAATCTGCTTGGCCTGCTTATCCACCATCTCCTGCATGGCCTTCATGTGCTTGCGGACCTCTGCTGCCTCTAGCGGGTCGCTCTGCCGGTCCTGCTCTCCGAGCAAGGAGGTGATCATAGCGTTGGGGTCGTGCCCGAACTTGGCCAGCAGCCTGTAGGGGTCCTTGGCATCGTCATCTGAGACGCCAGCCTCCTTGAGCTGCCGCTTGAGGGATAGCTTGTCATCCTCGCCCCGGGCCAAGCGTGACTCCATGTCCTGGAGTTGCGCTGTCAGTTCATCCCGTGTGGGGCCTTCAGGCTTGGCCGGTGGTGGATCTGCCGGTGGAGCGGCTGCGGGGGTCGCGGCGCCTGTGTCTTCGCTGGCCATGGATTATCCCTCCCCGCCCATGTCTTCTGAGTGGCACCAGGTGCCGGGGCGCTGGTGCGGGTCATACGGCACCGCCGTCAGGCTCTCTTGCGACTCGTAGCCGTGGGGGCCGTGGTCCTTGGAGCGCCAGAACACAAACAGCTCTAGCACCGTGTCCCTCTCCGGGGACCGGGCCTGGACCATGGCCACCCGCTGCCCGTTAATCTCCTTGGGCGTGTAACGTACCGTTGTTCCAACTCCTGCCAGGCGTACCTGTGCCTTGCCGTCTCCCTGCTTTACCATGCGCGTATCTCCTATTCCTAGCGTGGTCTACTACACAACCCCAGGCGGTACACCGGCTCCTCCGGTGCCCAATGGGGCGGGTTCACTCTCTGGCACTGGTGGCGCTCCGCCGCCTCCGTCTAGCCCACCGGGAGCACCCGGCAGCCCGCCACCCCCATCTCCCCCTGCGCCTGGCAGTGTAGCGGCTATCTGCGCCTGCAACTCAGCCTGACGTGTAGCAAGGGCCACCGTCTGATGATCTAACAGCGCCTCTGCGTCCTTCTTCCAGCCGGCCAACTTGTCAAGCGTCTCTGCCTCTGCACCGTGCATCTTGGCATACAAGAAGGTGGACGCAACCCACTGGATAGACAGGTTCAGGTCTTCAATCGGGTCCGGGGCATGCACCCGCCCGTGATACATCATCTCGTCAGCCACCCATTGGGCGTACCTGATAGGTGCGAGCTTGATATTCTGAGCGCTCTCAAGGTCGGGCATGTCCAGCATTTGCCATCCCAGCGCCGGATCCAGCGCCCCCATGCCGATCAACTGCTGAATGAAGTTAAGGCGCCCCGGGGGGTCCTTGGGCAGTTTGGAGACCGGGAACACCTCCAGCGTGAACGACTCTTCAGGCAGGTTAATGCCCTTGAGGGACGTGCGCTCAATGGTGTTGCTGCCGGTGCGTGCCCCTACCTCTAGCGTGATGCCTGCGGCCTCCGCTTCCTTGACGAGTTTTAGCAAGCGCTGAGACACCGCAAGGATAAAGCGTTCATATCCGCGCTGCTTCAAAGCGTACCGCCGGGAGGCAATATCGCCCAGGGTGTCAAGCGCCTTTCCGGACAGGTTGCCGCTGGGCTTCTCGCTAAATGCCTCCATCTTGGAGGTGCCTACGATGTTGAAATACTGGCTTGCGTACTCAAAGGGCAAGCCGAGCTGCTGAGCTGACATTACGTCAGGCTTGGCAATGGTCACACCTTTAGGCCACAGGTGGCCGTCTTCGTTGGTGATGAAGTCATCAGGCAATTGAGACTCGTCAACGGAGTTATCCATAATCACCTGTAACTTGCTCCCCAGGTGCATGGCCCGCTGGTTGCTGGCCAGGATGGCGCTGATTTCGTCCTGAAGGGGCAGCCCCTCCTCTACCATGCCCTGGCCCCAGTAGCCGGCTACAGGCTCGTTCCAGTCCAGTTTGACGAACCGGAACTCCTCCTTATCGTGCTCGATATCCACCAGGTCTACAGACCGAGCCGACACCACCAGCCTGCCGTTCTTCTTGCCGTTGGTCGCCTTGCGGAAGGCTACCGATATCTCTACGAGGTTTTGCTCCACCCGGTTGGAGCGGGGCACCTGCCTTGCGTCTCCCCCTGCCGCCTCTCTCAGCCGGGTAGACGTGGCAAGGGCGCGGGACCGGCTATCTTTACTCTTGGCCTGCGTGGCGCTCAAAGAGGAGTCCAGCTTGGTCTTCAGTTCCGCGTTGAGGTGTGCGTCCTCGTCCTTCTTGGAGGCGTACATGCGGTACAACTCGTCAACGGTAAGCCACATCTGGCGGTAGATTTCACGGGGCGGGGAGAAGAGGTACGCCTGCTCGTCTACGAAGTATTGCCACTTCGGCGTCCACTCCACCAACAGGTCTTTGGACTTCTCGTCAATGTCCATGTCCAGTAGGCCGCTGCCCATAATCTCCGCGTCACGCATTACCCTCTCGCCCAACTCGTAGATTTTAAACCGCTGGAACAGTCCATCTATATACCGCTGGAGAATGCGAGCGTTCAGGTGGTCGTCCCAGTTACCCATAGACGGCACCACCTGAATACGTGGCCGGTCCAGGCAGATGTTAGCGAGGGAGGTATCTACGGCGGAGCGGGAGACGTTCAGGTCAAGGCGTACCCTGGAGGCGGAGGTCAGATGGTCGGTGTACGACTCCTGGAACTCACCGGGGTGGAAGCCCCACAGGTCCCGCCCCATGTACTGAGACACCATCTTCAGGTCCCGGTGGTAGGTGCTGGCCTGGCTGGACTCCGTTAACCGGTCCACTAGCTCGAATAGCTTGGAGTGTACCTGGTCGCTGGATTGCTCGTACCACTGGTCCTGGGGCATACACGGCTCCGCTTGTCCTGCATTTTAGCGAAGGTGTATCAATTCTGCAACACCGGGGGTTAGTCGCCAACGATGTGCGCTGCTTGGTATTCGCCGGACCTTGTGTGTTTTGCCGCTGTGCTGCGAATTGCCCACCCTATTAGCCCTCCCCTTGTTCTGTGGCGCTGCACCTGTAGGTGAGCGGCCTGAGTCGGTCTTCTGGGGCTGCGCCTCGGGGCGGTGGAGTCGGGAGGACTTCCGAGATCCGCCATCGGAGCGTAGAGGTTTGCCCCAATAGGAGTATGAGGATGTGTGATTCAGGGGCATGTCAAGCAGTATTTCCGCTACCCCCGCAGGGCCACGGCTAGAGGCGCAAACGGGCAAAGTGTAACCTGGCTTACCTGTGACACCTGGGGTCACACTTTGCGCTTGACCTTGCACCCGTACTCCTTCTCCAGCGCCGCTATCTCCTCCTCCGTCATGTCCTCCAGCGCCTTTACCTTGCCGGATACAGTGGAATCATCAAGTGCCTCTGCAATTCTCTGCGCGGCCTCCAGCGGGTCGGCTTGGTAGCCTATCTCCCCTCTTGCTCTCCTGCGCCGCCTCTTCATCGTCATCTCCTCCTTTGCCGCACCCGGGTCTCTTTGCCCTTGCGCCGCTGGCTTGCCATCATTTTCTCCCGCCGCTCCGCCACCCACTCAGGCGTTCCCTCCTTGGGTATATCCGGCCTCGGCTTAAACAGGTACGGATAGCAGCACCTGAACGCATACAACAGCGCGTCACAACAGTGCCACGTACCAGACCGGCTATCCTCCTCCCACGTATTGCCCTTGTACCGCCGCTTCACACTGGATAGCTCCCGCGTCAGAGACTCGTTAGGCGCTATAACCTCGCCATCGTCAGCCTCCGGAGCAACTATCATCAGGCGCGACTTTTCCAACTCCGTGTTAACAGAACGGATCCACCCCTTCTTGTCCACCTTCTCCGCATCGTCCAGCGGTATACGATACCGGTTGCGCAGGTCATTGTTCAGCTGGGCGTTGTTGGGGTCAATCACCAGGTGCATGCCGTGGCCTGCGTATTTATCCCGGTAGCCGTTAATGCGAGCTGCTATCTCATCGTTATCAGTCTTGGCCTCCCAGAACGACTCCAGCACGTACAAGGTCCGCTCCAGGTGCTGGTTGTAGGCCGTCACAACGTAGGCCATACCATCAGACCACCCGGTGTCCATGCCGAGCACCAGCCGCGTGCTAGAGTCCTCCAGCAGCCCAGCAGGCACCTCTGGCACCGTGTTGCGCATGCTGTCAAACTTATAGACGCTGTTCTCCAGGTCAGGCACCCACAGCCCACGGTACTGGCGCAAGAACCAAGCGGCCTCCTGATAGCCAGGACCGTAGGACTCAAGGAACTCCGCGCACTTCTGTGCGTACTGAGCCTTCATGTGAGGATTATCCTCTGCGGTCCAGTGGAACACCTCCCACCCGGGCTCCCGTAGACTCACCTGGGGCTGAGTGATTTGATAGAAGTAGCCGGCCATCACGTCATTGGGCGCCCCGGCTATGATCAAGGTCCCGCCTCTGTCCATGAGGATAGGCTCCAGCGCGTCCTTGATGAAGCGCTCCAGATTGGTACGCCACAGAGCAGCCTCGTCAATGTAGACGTTGCCGACAAACTCACCCGCACCCTGCACCGTGTCCTGGAGGTCCTCCCGGTCACTGCCGAACAAGGCTATGCGGCTGGAGTTGGGCAGTATCGCCTCTAGCGTGGCGTTCTTCATGTCCAAGCGGAGGTCGTACTGCTTGCCGATACGCTGGAGCACTGCCCAGGCTATCCACCGGGCCGTCTTCTGGCTTTTGGCTATGTAGGGGTAGACAAGGCCAGGGTTGCGCTGCGCCTCGTCTAAGGCGTTGTGGAACATCAGCACGGACTTCCCGCCACGCCTGCCGGGGTGTATCGCCTTCTTCTTGGCCGGGTGGGTTAGGACTGCCTGCTGCTTGTCGAACAGGTCAGAGAATAGGACGTTGCGCCGCTCCATCTCCTCCAGGATGGCGAGCTCCTCCATCTCTGCGGCAGAGAGGACCACTACTACTTCTTGCGCCTCCGCCGTGGCTTAGCCTTGGGCACTGCAAATTGCCGCACCTGGCCACCGGTCGCCAGCGTCAGATTGGACGGCTCCTTGCCGCTATCGCCCCGCGCTTTGCCCTCCTCCTCTGTCATGCCCACGGAGTAGTGGGACAGGTCCCCGGTGGCGATAAATGCCACATCCTCCTCCTTGAAGGACAGATAGTTCTCCCCCTCGTGAAACACGTCTATGGCAGAGCGGACACACACCACATCTCCCACGGCCACCTCCAGCGGGCGCAGCGTCCCGTCGTCCTTCAGATAGCCCTGGCCTGTGGCTACAATCTTGGCCTTGGGCAGCGGGTCCTTGTGGTTCTCTGGCAGTTCAATGCCGCCTGCCGTCCTCTCCATTCTCATGGGGCGGGCAAGAATGCGGTCATACATTGGCTTCAGGGTAACTTCGTTCATTTCTACACCTCCACTTCAAACGGGTTGTATTCAGCCCGCCACTTGCGAGCCAGGTGAACCATGGCCCCGGTGTGCTGACTGTACTGGAAGCCATCACCAAGGCCGGCAGCGCACAGCAGCAGCCCGGCTATGCCCTTCTTGCGCCAGTTGCCCTTGACGTACACCATGTGGACCGTGGGGCCAGCGTACACGATGAATCCCGCGATAGCCTGCCGACACTCCACCGGCTGCGCTACGAGGGCAGAGGAGCGGCCCAGAGCCCTCCTGATGCGCCTCTCCATGCCCTGCATGAACCCACCCCTTGCTATGCGCGGCGCATCCTTGTGGCGGCACAGCCAGCGCTGTTGGTCCCACGCCACGCCCTTCCACGTCTTGAAGATAAAATCACCTTCCGACTTGAGGGCAGGGCGTATGGTCGGCTGATCCATTGCTAACCCCAGCACAGCGGGCGGGCGTCTAATCCCCTCAAGCCGGAGCACCCGGCCAAGGGGCACTGGGGCGGCGCACCTGCGAGGTGTTCAAGAACCAAAAGCCGCTCTATCTCGGCCTGTGCGCCTAGCATCTCTGGTGCCCGCCCGCTGCTTACAGCCCGAAGAAGGAGCGGACCTTTACCCGCCACTGCTTGCGGTGGGAGGGGCGGTACGCCCCGCACCGGCACACACCCTCGGGCATGCTCGGGTGCTGCTCGAAGTCATGCCGCTTAGGACTTGCCAGCCGGTGGGCGCTGTCTTGCAGGTTGGACAGCTTGCCATAGGCGTACATGTGGTCCTGTGGCATGCCGTGGTCTAGCAGGTAGATAGCCCGCTTCTCGTGTCGGTCAAACATCGTCACCTCCGTGCTTTGCTCTCAGTTCGTTCAACCTCTCGCTCAGGTCTCCGTCACTTGCCGCCCTGGCGCCTTCCGCCGTGGCTATCGCTCCAGCCTGCGCAGAGGCGTTAACCACCGTTGTGGGCTGTGCGGCGAAGTCAGCGCGGTGCCGCCTCTCCAGCACCCACCGGCTTAAGTCCGCGTTGGGCTTAATGGCTGGCTCCACCTCTTCTCCTGTCTCCTCGTCCACCTTGGCAGCCACGCCTAGCGCATGTTTCTCCACGTTTACGGCATGTTTGGCCTGGTGCTGTGCGAGTCCTAGCCTAACTGCTGCAAAAAACTCATCGTAAGGTGGCTCACCATTTCTACCCTTCACCATCCAGTTGTCGTAAGTTTGCCGTGTAATTTCAAGCATTGCGCAGGTGGCAATGATAGTCAGCCCGCTGGCCAATGTTTTTTTGGCCCTTGCTGGCATCTCTGGTCTAAAGAGGGTGGGCCTACCTTGTGGCCGCTTGACTGCTTCCGCATCAGCCACGGGGCGCACCTGTAGGGGCGTGGTGCTTCATGATCCGGCATCTCCCTTCCTTTGCGTAATCAGGCCGGTTTACGGTTCTAGTATCCACGGCTAGGCCTGCCCGGTCAAGTAGACCATGGCCAGGGTAGCGCGTAGCAGGACGGCTGGGGGCGCTGGTGCTGCCTCCTCTGCGAACGTATCCCAGTCCTTCGGGTCTATGTGAAAGGCGAGCTGTGCGCGGTCTGCTGCTGGCACATGGCCCCACCTTGTGAGTTGCTTAGGGGTGAGCGCCAGGCGGTAGTCTATTGCGCCGCTTGACATGGCATCTCGTATCAACTCCGCCTTGAACTTCTGCATGTGGTCTGCTGCCTTGGTGATGGCATCGTGCAGGGCCTTGCTGCACTTAACGCGCATTCTAATCATCGGCATCGGGGTCCTCCTCTTCCTCTACCAGCCCCTCCCCCTTGAGCATGCGCAGGAGATAGGCGCCGTCCATGTACCTGGTGTTAGGCGGGTAGCCGAGCACTCGCAGCAGCAGCTCCATCTGTTCATCTGACTTGCAGACCACGAGCCGAGAATACTGGTGTTCCTCCTGGTCCTCTCTTGCCCTGCGCCTGATGTTAGAGCCTAGCGAGTCAGCGAAGCCGCCAGCCTGCGCGGCCTCCTCAAGCTCTGTTGCCGCCTTGCGTACACCGTCCAGCTCTAGCGCCGGGTCCATGATAGACGGGCGCCCCAGGATGGCCTCTACGGTTTCATCATCAAACGCCGCCTCTATCTCCAGCGGGTCAAAGCCGGTGGCCTCCAGGTCTACCTCGTCATCTGCTAGCAGATCTGCCAGAGCCTCCAGCACAAAATCGCCTTGGAGCGCTGGATTGTTGGCTGCTATGTTTGCTGCCTTCTCATCTGCCTCTGACCAGGTGACGACACGGACAGGCCAGCGCTTGCCTTTGGCTGCTATCTCTCCCCAGGTCTCCCCGTCCTCTCCCGGTGCTTCACCGTTGGGGTAGGTGATATCAGCGCCGCCTGGTATCTGGCTTGTCCGCTGGTGGCCACCTATCAGGGTGCCGGTGGTCAGGTTGTAGATAATGCCTGACAGGTCGCCAAACCTGCGCATTGACTCTGCTAGCCGCTGAGCGCTGGAGCGAGTGATGGCCCTCGGGTTGTAGTCGGCTGGGGCCAGGTCGCCGGCCTTGCGGGGCAGCGTCACGGTGATCCCTCCACTAGCGCGTACCTGTTGCGCATGGTCATCTTCTTCCCGTAGGGCGTCTTTACCATCCCGTACTGTTGCCACCTCTTCAACGTCCCCGCCTTGAACATTCTATTGAGCGCCGCGCTAATAGTGCCACCATCTGCCTTGAGCGCTGCGCGTATCTCCTCTGGCCTCTGAGGTGCGTTGCAGGTCAAGTGCCGCGTGATTGCGGCCTCCATCGATACCGCTGCACTATGCCTTGCCATCGTCACCTCCTTCTTGAACTTCCAGCGCCGGGAACCATTCCAGCACCCTCTGATAGTCCTCTGGATAGTTATCCCGACACCACCGTATGCACTCCTTGTGCAGGGTGAATCCACGGGAGCGCCTGCGCGGCCCTCTGCCGTAGGTCAGGCTGTGCGGCAGCGGTATGCCCTTGGCCCGCACGTAGTCCTCCACCTCGTGCGCCCTCCAGTCGTACAGGGGAGCAAGGCGCATGCACCGCCAGTCAATCACACCCCGGTGGCGCAGGTAGAAGCGCCGGCCCAAGCTGTCATCCATCCTGTGGCCCCACGCGGTCCAGGTGTAGCCGGTCCTGTGACGCACCAAGTTCTCTATCTGCTTCTGGCCCACCTGCCGCACGTCCAGCGCCCTAAAGCGCCAGTGACCACCGCCCAGGTAGTAAGACAGCATCCAGTGGGGTACGCGGTGGACCCTCACCCCGGTGCGCTTCTCCGCCTGCCGCAGCTCCCTTTCCTCAAACGACAGGTCAGGCACTACGTACATGAACACCGCCTCGACCTTGTCAAACACCTGTAGGCAGAGGTCCAGCACGGACAGCGAGTCCTTGCCGCCTGAAAAGAAGACCAGAGCTGTGGAGTTGTGCTTGGCCGCGACTTGCAGCCGGTGGAGCGCCTTTCTTACCCTGCGCCGATCTTTGCCAGTCGAGACGCCACGATTCTGCGCCGGCTTGCGTTGGACCGACCCAGAGCCCTGGCCCCGCGTGCGTTGGCCGCGAATACCTTCATGCCGGTGAACTGCCCCCGCGCCGCCTTCAGCGCCAACGCCCTGGCCTCCCTCTTGGTGGGGCGCCGGCCCTTGAACTCCACCACCACATCGTTGGCGAACTTGAGTTTCCTCGCTCGCTTGGCGCTGATTCCCCTGCCCGCCTGTTCCAGGGCTGCGCTTCCCTTCACTACGCTTCGAAACGGGTCTTTCTTCGGGGGCATGGGTATCTCCAGGCTTCATTGTGTCAGCAGGTGGGGCCATGGTCAACGCCCTACATCCTCACCGGGGGGCCGAACTGCCTCTCCAGCCTCTCCAGGTACGCTAGAAAGTCCGACTTCCGCTGCTTCTTGCCGGGGTGTGCCACCTTGACCACTGCGCCCTTGTAATCGAGATACGAGTAAGCAGCCGGCACCTCGATATGCCTGAGACCCTGGAACCCGGTAGTGGGCCATGCACCTGGCCGCACCACGGCAACGGACCCTAGTTGCCACACCAGGTCAGCAGGTGTTACAGGGCAGCACGCCGCCTCAGAGTCCTCTGGTGTAGCCTGACGAACGCCTATCAGCGCCGCCACGGCCACCACCTCCCCGCACCTGCGGTCCTTGTCTGCCTTGGTCCGCGCCTTGCCAGAGATGATGGCGAGCGGGCCACGGTAGCCGGTGCCCCAGCCGCGTACCTCTAACGTCTTCTCACCTGATGCGACCTTCTCGGCCCATTGGGGGTGTAGCGTTAGCGCCTTCATTTTAGCGCCAAGCTGAAGCGCGTGCCCATGGCGGCGCCGGCAACTTCTTGCCCTGCTTTCAGCGCCTTGGTGATGGCCTTCTTATCAGGGCGGGCGTCCGGGGGTGGTGGCTGGACCATGTATGACTCAGGCACCTCTCCCGTGATCTCCACATAGGTGGACTTGCGCCGGCTGATGGTAGTAGATCCGGCCTCGTACTTTCCATAACATTCCACGCATTCCAGCAGAATGCCCTTGAGATAGCCCACCCGCTTGCCAAATGCAGCCGCACGGGCATTTAGTCGGGCGCCCTCCTCTTTAATGCCCTTGATCGTGGCCTCGTAGTCGCGGATCACATGGACGTATCGGGCTGATTTCTCCCGAAGATCTGCCTCTGCAACCTCGGTCAGAGCCTGGATCTCAGGTGTTACCTCGCCCTCTGTCTCCTCAAGCCACGTCCACAATGCGTCAAAATCACGATGAATATCATACATAGTAGGCACTTCGTCACCTCCGGTTAATCCTGGTTAGCGTCCTCTTCCAAATTCAAGAGCTTCTTTTTCATGGCCGCGCATTGCTTAGCGGTGGAGCCCTTGCGCAACAGAGCGTCTGCCTTGGTGGTGTCCTTGGCTGACAGCAGGTCCAAGCGCAGCAGCATGCGCACCTCTTCCGCCTGTTCCGCCGTGGCCATCTCCGGACCCGCTGGCTTTGGCTTGGCTGCCGGCTTGGTGGCCGCTGGCTTGCTAGTGGAGCCAGACGGCAGAGCCCAGGACGGGAGGGCTGGCGGGTCCCATTTGAACCATTCACCCTGCCGGTCGTCCTTGGACTTCTTGATGGACACCTTATTCGCGCCGTTGGGGCTGAAGTTGGCCCAGCCTGCCTCTAACTTGTACAGGTAGCGCCCTATGCCCCACTTAACGCCGGCACGCTTCAGCGCTGCGCTGTAGCCGCCCTTTACCGCCTCCACCTGAGTGTTGTCTGCGCCGTCGTACTTCCACACCCACTCATCATCTCCTACCCTGATGCCGATGCCGCACATCACGCCGCCCTGCGGCCCCTCCAGGTAGGTGTCCGTCCAGTTCTCCGGACCACACACCTCGTCAAGCCTATCCATGATAGCCCTGCTGGTCACGTAGGCCAGGACCATGGCCCACGGTTTGGCGCCCCGCATGCCTGAGCGCTGGACACGCCACTCAATATCATCACCGGGGAAGGGGTCCGCAAGGAGGCTGAAGTCTATCTTATGAGCCATCCCGCACCTCCATGTCCGCTATTTTGGCAAAGGTCAGCAGGTGGCCGGACAGCGCCTTGATCATAAAGTCCTTGCCGCCGTCCGGCAGCAGGCGGGCCTCTGACGCCAAGCGCTTCAGGTCTGCCTTGGCCTTCTCCTCCCATTTGCCGGTCATCGTCTCATGGCCTCCGCTGCTACCTGGCGCACCACCTCGTCAGCGGCAATCTTTACGGCTGCCGTCATGGCACCAGCCAGCGCCGAGTGATAATCCATGCCCGGGTGTTCCTGGGACAGATCAAGCGCCGTCCTCTCTGCGCTGGCCACCGCCCTGGCCACGATGCCACTAACATCAAACTGGCTCATCCAGTCGCGGCAGGGAGGTTCCCCGCGCCCGACCTGTTCCGCCTGGTTCGTGTATCCCATCTGGCCCGCTTCGCTGCCGTTCATCTCGTCACCTCCAGTCAATACATTAGGGGCTAAGGGGTAGTGTGTCAATACCCTATAGACACTTATTGGACATTGGCCAAAACTCCCAGCCCCGGGAGGAGCCGGGAGCCGGACTGGTTAGCCCTGCTTTGGTGGGTAAAACTTGTCCATGGTCTCCATGAGCTGCATCTCGAATAACCTGCGGGCTGTTTTCCGCGCCTCTGCCTTGGTGGCGCAGGGGTAGCCGTCCACGTTGACCACGCGGGGGTTGGGGGTGGCCTCCATTGGGATGTGAATCTTGATCGCTTCCTCTTCTGGCTTCTCTTCTTTCATCGTCGCCTCCTGTGGGTGCTACGGTTTGAGCCCTACGGCTAGCAGGGCTTCCTCTACGCTCTTAACGGTGGCCAGGGGTCCTCCGGTCCATGCAGCTGCCCAGGACGCCTCCAGCGGTGTCAGCTTGCGTGCGCTGGGTGGCTTGGCCCCGTCCTTTATCTCAAGCAGGTAGGTCACTCCAGCGCGGCCCACCATAATGTCTGGTACCCCCTTGCCTACTGCTGCCAGGCTTTGGACCGTGCAGCCAGCCTTGCGCAGAGCGGCTACCACCTCCGGTTGATTGGCGTCTACCTTGGAGCGGCGCCTCATGGCTGCACCTCAATCCATTCGCTAACGTCCGTGGCCCACATCGGAGCCCAGTGGCGGATCCTATCGCGAGCCAGCGCCAGATATTCCGGCTCCTGCTCAATGCCGATAAAGCTGAACTCTTCCATCAGGGCGGCGCACCCGGTTGACCCGCTGCCCATGAACGGATCTAGCACCGTCCCGCCCTCCGGGGTTACCAACCGGCAGAGCCAGCGCATCAGGTCCAGGCTCTTGACCGTGGGATGGTGGTTGCGTGCCCCTGACGTGCGAGGTATGCCCGCGTCACGCTCGGCGCGGCTTGGCTTACTGCTATATCTGAAAACAGGAAAGAACCGGGAGGCCGTTGGGTTGTCCCCATAGCGCCCAACCCCAGATCTTTTCCCGTTGTCTTTCCCGTAGCAGTTGCCTTGATATCCTTCAATGTTCCACTTGTCGGAGCGCTGCTCCAGCCTGTGTCCGGACGCGTGGACAATGCCATCCCCCTGCTTGTCCAACTCCAGCACCGCACACCCTTCCACGCACTCCCACTCCTCACCATTGGCCGGGGCATCGTCGGCGGTGAATAGGCAGGTGCAGCCGGGGGCGTGGGAGAGTAGCAGGTGGGGCGGGAAGCGGCCTAGACTGTTCTCATTGCCCCCGCCCCCGCACCCCTTCCCGTACACATCCCCGCTGGACCCAGCCGTGGGGCCAACCCTCCCCCCTTCGGATTTCTTGTCACCCGCGCCAACCCCCACCCTGCACCCATCCACATTAAGCGCCCCGGTCCCATGCTCCATCACGTTCCCCGCCACGGTTCCACCCAGCGGCTTGCGGCAGAGCCACCAAAATTCCGTGGACGGCTTCAACGCCGTTCCCCAGCCGTCCCACTTTTTCGCGGCTTCGGTGGCGGGGGCGGTTACTACATTGCCTTCCCGCCAGTTGACTTCCTTGAATGTTCCTATCCCGTTTTTTCCAAGCTGGCTCGGGCCGATGCAGCGACTAGATCTTCCAGCCACCTCACGCTCCACCCCAGCCGCCTTATCAATCGCTTTCCCAACATCTAGCGACTTAGGAAATCCCGAACCAAATATGTGCTGGACAACATCACGCACCTCAAACCCTGCCAGCTCCACCGCGATCCCGGTCCAGTGCGAGGTACGAGGCAGCGCCCACACCAGAGCATGCCCGCCCGGCTTGAGCACCCGCCGCACCTCCTGCATGACCTCGCACAGCCAGCCGATCCACTGAAAGGCCCCACCCTTGTCCTTGTCCCAGCCCTTGCCCATGAAGCCGATCCCCGCTGGCGGATCTGTCACCACTGCATCAATGGAGCATTCCGGCATCTCTCGCAGCCGGTCCAGGCAATCGCCGGATATGAGCCGGTAGGTGGATTGGGGCGTCATGGGGCGGAACCTACTTCTCCAGCAAACAGCGGCCCAGGGCTGACGCCAGCCCCCATGCGCCCGCCTGCCATCTCGGCCCGGTCGGTGCTGTGGATAGGCTCGCTCATCGTTGCGCCCTCGGTGGTCTCCACCCGGCGTTAACCAGTGCCTTGAGCATCACCTCTGCCGCATCGTCCAGGGTGCCGGTCCACTGATTAGGCAGCGCTTGGTAGACGGCCTCCCGCAACGTACCCAGCGCCTGGTTGCGCCTGCGGGTCTCACGGTCCACCGCGCCGGCCTCCCGGTCTGCGAGGTATTGGCTGATATCGCGCTTTTCCCCGTTCATTGTTTCACCTCTGCCGCGTCTATCCACAGGAAGCAGCCGCCTGTGGGCAACTCCCTCATAGGTGTCTTGCGTACCCATATCCTTAGACACCACTGAATCAGCGGCAGGCAGTGAGCACACCTTTGGCATTTTGTCATCTCCCTACAGCCTCCCTTAGCCGTTCCCTGTATCCGGACTCCTCGACGTGACCAGCATCCTCAAACCTGACGTTCTCAGCCGTCCACCTGACATACACGTCAGCCCTGCCGCCCTCGCTCTGCTTCGCCAGCCTGAACAAGCGGAACGGCTCCTCTAACAGGTCCGGGTGAGTCCAGATGATGAGCACGGAGCGAGACTCGTTTTCAATCTCTCCAGCCCCCTTGAGGTCCTGAAGTCCAGGCGGGGAGGTCAGGTCCTGCCTGCGCTTGAACTGCGAGCCGAGCACCAGGGCGGTGTCTGGCATCTCCGCTGCTAGATCGTCAATCACCTCCAAGGTGTCCTTGATTCTCTCATAGTCGGACTTTCCGCGCCCGCCCCGGGTCTTTTGCAGGTAGTCCCAGAACACCACGTCTGTGCCCTTGGTGCGCTGCTTGGCCAGTATCTTGGCTGCCAGCGTTCTGGCGTCTCCGTCCCGCTTGCTCCAAAAGTGCAGGCTGTCCTTGAGGTTTGCTATCTCTGCTAGTGCATCAAAGGCGGTCTGCCACTCAGCAGAGCGGGGGCCGGCGCCCTGTAGGCGCTTGTTCTGAAGCCTCGCCCTCTGCGCCACCATGCGCTTGAATATCCTTGGGGCCTGGTCCTCCAGCCCTACGTAGTCCACCCGCTGCCCTGCTAGTGCTGCGTGTAGCGCCTCGCCTACCATCAGCGAGGTCTTGCCCATGCTGGTCTCACCGGCCACCACAAACAGCACGCCCCTGGGCCACCCGCCGGCCTCTAGCGCGTTGTTCAAGGTGTCCATGGAGGTAGGCACCCCTGGCATGGTCCCGCCGTCTCTGCGGTCCTCCCATCCCCTGAGCACATCCTTGGCCACCTGGTCAGCGGTCATCCCGCCCTGTTCAGTGGATAGCAGGTCCTTGAGCTGCTCCACCGCGCCCTGTATCAGCCCCTCTGGTGCGCCCTCCCTGGCTTTTCGGGTCAGGGTGTCCCCTAACTCCATCAGGTCACGCCGGACAGACTCAGCGCGGACAAGCCGCGCATGGTGTGCCACGTTCTCCACCGTAGGCACCACGCCGGATATCTCAGCCAGGTATTCTATGCCGCCTGCTGTAAAGATCGTGCCACTTTGGCGGAGGTCTCCTTCTAGGGTCAGCACGTCCACAGGCTCAGAGCGGTTAACGAGCCGCAGCATGGACTCCCATATAGCCCGGTGCTTCGGGCTGAAGAAGTCGGCTGCCGATAGCACTGCCAGGCATGGAGGCAGAGCCCTGCCGGCGTCCATGAGGATACAGGAGAGTACGGAGGCCTCGGCCTCAAGGTTATGGGGTACGCGGCTCATATGCCCTGTATTGCCCTTCGGCGGTTAGCCTCTGCCGGCGTCTCCCGCCGTGGTCGCTTGTTGAGCAGCTGGCCTGAGATGATTACCCAGTAGGTGCGCCCGTCTCCCCTCTTCTTCTGGCGGAACTTGGCAGGGCTGACGCAGTTGTCTCTCCAGCCGGGGAACTTCGGAGCGTCCGGGTCATGGTCAGCAAATATCTTACCTGCCAGGGTGCGCACCTCCTCTTCCGTTCGACCGTCGTTCTCCATCAGCAGTCTCAACGCTTCGGCCCACCCCTGGAGGTGCGAGGTCATCTCTGACGGCTGAGCCTGCCAATAGGGGTGATGTTCTCCCCACCATCTTGCTAGAGGTAGGTATACGGAGGAGTCCGGCTTAGTTCTCTTCTTCCCCTTCTTAACCTTCTTCCCTTCTTCTATCTGTCCCGCCCGTGTCCCGCCTCTGTCCCGCCCGTGTCCCGCCTCTGTCCCATCACTTTGATATTTCGCCCAGTTATTAACTAGATAGATGCGGTGACACCTGCTGGTGCTAAGCACGGATAGGAAGCGCACCTTCACGAGACGTGCGAGCGTCCTGTGCATGGCCATTCTTGCGACTCCAAACCCCTCTTCTGCCAATGTTCTCACGGACTTAACCGTAGCCCCTTCGGGTATCTCAACAGTTTTTCCACACTTTGGGCACATGTACTCCGCTGCCTTCCAGTTGACGCAGCACAATATCCCTATGGTGGCCTTAAACTGCTCACCTGGTAGGCTGCGAAGCAGCGGATCATGCCTGGCCAGTCGCCAGAGTTTGAGGAAGCCGCCCTCCATGCTAGGCCGCACCCATGGCTTCCTTGAGCCTCATGACTGCTTCCTTTTCCAGCACCTTGCTGCCAAGGATTACTCTCTTCTTGAGTTTCCCCTGGGCTATGTAGTTGTAGACCGTTGCCATAGAGCAGCCCATCTCTGTCGCGGCCTGCATTGGGGTGAGGTAGTCGTCTGGATCAATTTTCTTTGCCATGGTTCGCCATGATAGCGGCTATAGACTGTTTGTCAATTGGAACAATGGTCTTGCATTCTTTTCCCACACGGCTATCATGCACAGGAATGCAAAACGCCGCGCCCCAATCAGGTCTTATTAGAGTGACGCCCGTTAACGGCAATGGTGCCGGGGTAACCGGGGCGCGGCACCTCTACCTGACGGGAGGAGTCCATGACCGAAGACAAGGCAAAAACCGAATCCGAAGACAGGGACGGTTGTGTGTCTGATCGCGCAAGTGCAGAGGTTGATGGAGAGGATACAAAGATAACCACGAAAGATAACGATGGCCAGGCTACTATTGCGGGTGGAGTAGGAGCGAATACCGATGCACAAGTCGGCGGGAAGGTAGCCCCTCATGAAAAAGTTGATGGCACGGATGTGGGTGATAGCGTGGGCGCACATCTTGATGCTACAGCTCATGCAGATGTGAAAGGCTCAGCATCAGCGGGAAAAGAAGGAGTCGATGCTACTGCGAAGGTGGGCGCTGGATATGGTGTAGGCGGTGGAGCAGAAGGTTCTGCGAACGTTGGGAAGACTAAAGTATCAGTCTCAAGTGATGTGACCATAGGGCCTCAAATTGGCATTGGCGGAACTGCTGAATGCAAAGTAGATAAAGCAGGAATTCTGCATATTAAACTTGGAGGGGATGTCGCTGCGGGTGTGGGTTTAAAGGGCGACGTTAATCTTGATATTGATACGAAACCACTTGTAAAAGCTGCAAACGATACTTGGCATACGCTAAAACATATTCTTTAAAGTAAGCATCGGATGAAAGCTGCGGAGGAGGAATATGCCAATCCCAGAGGAATATAAAGACCTGCCCGTGGTGGCATCGGTAAGCGGCGGCAAGGACTCGACCGCCCTCTGCCTGCACCTGAAAGAGGTGGGGATTGAGTATCGAGCCGTCCACATGGATACGGGATGGGAGCACCCGGCGACTGATGAGTATATTAGGGAAGTGCTGGAGCCAAGGATCGGGCCGATCGAGTGGATATATCCGCCACTGGATATGGTGGGGCTGATCCGTAAAAAGGGGATATTCCCCTCTCGCAAGGTCCGTTACTGCACCGAATTGCTCAAGATTAAGCCGTTTTGGTATTGGATATCTGAGAATTACACAGGGGATGTAGTCAACACTGTCGGCATTAGGGCAGAGGAGAGCCTGGCCCGCGCAGACCTGGGCGAGACAGAGGAGGCATTCTTCGGCCCGATATGGCGACCTTTGATATCATGGGGTATTCAGCAAGTGGTGGATATCCACAAGCGCCACGGGGTTGCACCAAACCCGCTCTATCTGAAGCCGGGAATCAGCCGCGTCGGTTGCTGGCCCTGCATCTATGCCCGCAAGGCCGAGATTGCAGCGGTTGGGCATCTGTCACCGGAGAGAATTGAATTGATCCGAGGGCTAGAGTCCGAGCTTGCCGTGCGGGCTGCGGCAAGAGTGGAGGCGGGCGAAATCAAGTCGATCCCAACCTTTTTCAGATCTGCATCGGCAAACGTAACAACACCCATAGACGAGGTGCTGGACTGGGCCAACACCTTGCACGGTGGGAAACACCGGGAACTCTTCTACGACCCCGACCGCTCCGGATGCCTGCGCTGGGGCATGTGCGACGTTTAGACTAACCCCCATGCTACACTCCCGCCAGGAGGCACCATGACCGATACCGACGACAAGCCGCAAGCCGAAGACGCAGCCACCCCAGAGCCGAAGCCAGAGACCACGGCCACCTACCTAAAACTGTTCAAGCTCGCGCTGCCGTTCCTGCTCGCCCTCGTGCCAGGAGGGGCAGCAGTCCAGCAAGCCATGGCGGCGCAGGACAAGGGAGCCACCGCCTGGAGCCTGACCGCGCCCACCGTCAACGCATTGATTGACCGGGTGGAGGCTGGGGACGCCGAGCGGCGGGTGCTGGCCAAGGAGGTTGCCAAACTGACCGGCATCCTATCCGCCAAGGGGTTGATCCCCACGTCACGGGCAGAGGTGGCAGGCGGTCCCAATCCGGTGCGGCTGGAGGGCGAGGTGAAGCCGGACAAGGCTCCGAAGAAGGGGAAGGGCGAGCCGCCGAAGAAGGACCCGCCCAAGGTGCCGGGTAAGCCTGAGCCGAAACCGAAGAAACCGCCGATCAAGAAGTTGCCGGTGGTGTTGGTGGCCTAGCGCGACTCAATCAGACCACTCCCCGCCATAGCCGCCCGGCACTGCTACCCCCACTGTTCCGGCCCATACGTCTCCATCATCTCCCGCTCTGCCAGATGGTCCCAGCAGTGAGCCGGATCCCATCCCATATTCCACTCCTTCCACCGGTTGCTCTTCTTGTAGTAGGACCCGTTCGCTACCCCGTGCCGGTCACACGCCTCTCTCAGAGCCCAGAAGAACGCCCCGCAGTCGTCGGTGTACTTCCACCCCCAACGCCGGTCGATAATGTCACAGGCGAGCCCCCAGTTGTGGTGGCGCACCTTCTTGGACTTGGAGTAGCCCTTGCGGAATTTCTCCAACTGCTGGGCTTGGGTCCGGTGAGCGTTGGAGATGCGCGGCTGAAACCCCTGGTCTGCAAGGTCCGCTAAGACATGGCCTATCTTGTCTCGGAAGTGGGGGCGTAATTCTCTCAGTTCCGGGTCACTTGCCAGCTCCCCCGGCAACACCGCGTCTCCGCTACTCATCGTCAACCTCCACAGCCAAAGCCTTGGCCACGAACCCCACCACCCGCGCCTTGAACTCCGGCGGGTACTTGGCCAGCAACGCCATCATGTAGCTCGCCCAGAGCCGTGCCGCGCCTTCGTCCGTGCCGGTGGCGTGGGGTAGAGATCGGTCGTTGTCTATGCGCTGGCGGCATGTGGGACAGGTGGCTGGCATGCGGGATTGTAGCATGGGGGAAAATATCTGCGCATCACGTAACTTTATGGGTTGACATATTACTTCCCGGCACTACTATTAGTTATGTTCAACAGCCCGACACAGCAAGCCAACCAGAACCAGGAGAACAACATGGCAAATCCGACCATCACAATCCGTAGGCCGAATGGCGAGATCGAAACCGTCGAGACTCCTAAATTTGCCCGCATAAATAATACACTGTTCGCCCGAATCCAGGAAGCAACCCGCAACGCTGGACGCGGAGAAGTCCTGAGTTACGATAACCCCCGGCCCCGTTTCCAAAGCCGCACGCCGCACGTTAGCGACATCTGCCCACGCTGCGGAACTCGCTGCTACGGCGACTGCACCGCCTAACCCCCACCCAACGCCCAGCCCGGGGGCCAAGCCGGGCAGAGGAGAACAACATGGGATACTACGAGCATGACAACAGCGAATCGAGGGCGCTAGTAATTGTCAACCAGTCCGTCAGAGACTCAGAGGTGTACAGGAATGCCCGGCAGCATGCCGTTGATTGCGCCATAGCGGAGATAACCTCAACGCCGATGGATTACGATGCCATGAAGAATCTAGGCGGGTTTAGCGCTGTTATCAAAAGGGCCATAGAGGGCGCATGCGCAGAGAATCCTGATACCGTGAAGCCAAGGGGCAGCAAGATGTTCCCGGTCACGGTCCAGTCTATTCTGCGGCAAGACGCCCTAAGCATCAGGAGAGAAATCATTGGGCCGATTGCGGCAATAGCACAGCGGCGGTCCTAGCCCATGGGACTCAGAGGCCCGAAACCCGGCACAGGAGGACGCCCACGCGGCTCAGGGACCGGCCCGCGCTACCCGGATCGCTTCATGGTGCGCTTACCACCCGGGGGCGGCGACAGGCTACGAGAGAGGGCAGCAGCGGCAGGGGAGAAGGTGGGGGATTACGTGCGGGGGCTGCTGGGGGAGGGGGAGGTTAGCCGTCCGGAAACAACTTCCGCTGCTCCTCCAACTGCTTGTCATACTCAGTCATCGTAGCCCCAGCACGGGCAGCCGCCGTGGCCATGGTCTTCGTCAAGTCCACCTTGACCCCGTTCTCAGCCGCCATCTTCACCCCGGCCTGAACCAGCGCCACCAGTCCGCTGATGATAATCGCCTCCATTATTTCAACGCTCCTTCGGCCCGTGCCAGTTCCGTGGCCGTGCCCAGTGCCGTGATTGCCGACCCGATCAACTTCTTGGCCATACCCTCGTCACCTTGCAGAATCCACCACGCCGCCTGCTGGACCGACCGCTGGACCAGTAGATGAGCCTCGTAGAACTTCTTCAGCGCGGCCTGACAGGTGACCCATGGCTTGCAGTCCTTCGAGGCGGTTACGCCTTCCTTGACGCACGTCTCTGCCTTGAGCTTGCAGATACCAGACCACGCCGGGGCTGCAACCTGCTTGAGTTGATAGGCGGATTCCCCGGCCATGGAGACGCGCTGAGCCGTGGTCATTTTGCAGCTCGTTGCGCAGAGGGCGAGCAGGACGGCAACGATTAGGAGTAGCGCTCTCATTTCTCCACCTTCTTCCCGCCACTAACCGGGCTACCCGTCAGGAACCGCAGCACGATGGTGACAGCGCCAATCACGGCCACCGCCATGGGCGCGTACTTCGGGCTCAAGAATTCGGTCACGAACCCGGTGCCCTGCTCCAGTAGTGCCAGCGCCGTTACTGCCGCGCCGAACCAGATGGTCTTGCTCTTGAGTGGGGACTTGGTTTCCATTACGAGTCACCTCCTGTTGCCGGTTATTGTCCGTCTGCCGCCGCTGAAAAGTCAAACACCTCTTGGCTCAATCGGCGAGCAGCGATCTCGCAATACTTCTCTTCGATCTCTATTCCGATGGCGCGGCGGTTTAGTTGCTTGGCTGCTACTAGGGTGGTGCCGCTGCCCATGTAGGGGTCTAAGATGGTGGAGGCGTGCGGCTTGAAGTGCTTATCTGCTTGCCTGATGCACCACGTCATTATCTCGGCTGGCTTCTGCGTGGGGTGTACACGGTCTTTCCCGCCTCTGAGATCCTTGAATGCGTGGACCGTGTGTTTCCTAATGGCGTTGCCGAAATTGGTATAAACCAATTCCCCGTCAGAGAAATCTCCTCCGATGTTTTTGTCCCAGAATAACCACCCTCCAGACGGAGGCAGTAAGTCTGCAAAATGGTTGCCCCCGAAGATCGCGCACCTTTCGCCCATGCTCATTATTTGAGCAAAAGTATCACTTGATGGCCTAGCGCGATCCCAGTCCATTTTCTGATATTTCAACGGGCCATCTTTTCTTCTCCCGTCTCCGGTTCTCCACCTGTTCTTCTGCCCGCCGTCCTCGCCTATCCCATAAGGCGGATCCGTAAGCACCAGATCCACCGGCTCCAGCCCCGGCAAGATCTCGCGGCAGTCACCGTGGTAGATCGTGATCCCGGCATGCTCGTAGTATGGCGCGGGGAGGGTCATACGTCGCCTCCTTGTCTATAAACCTTACCGCACCAAGTCTTGCTATGGACATTGTAAAACACACCCGGACACTTCAGACACCGCCCCGGATTGCCCAGCCGCTTACACTTCGCCGCGCTATTAGCCAGTATCCGAGCTGCCGCCGCCGCATTGGTCTCCCAGTCCATCAGGTATTCAACCGCCCTCTGTCCCGCGTCAGAGTTGCAGTCCGGCACATGGATAGCCCACGGTCCAACGTCGCAGCCCCTACCGCCTTTGCCGCGTCCGGCTGACAAGACCATGCGGCAACGGGTCTCAGCCTGGCACACGTCCCACAGCAGTCCCCTGGTTAGGCCCTTGGAGCGCTCCAGGGACTGGATCACCTGTTGGCGCGGGGAAGGTCCTGGTGCCGCCTGGCTCCTCCCCGTCACCCACAGCCACGCCATCAGGGCCAGCAGCAGGGCGGTGACGAGGGCCTTGAGGTTGGGGCGAGTCATGCCAGCGCCAACAGCCGCCCGCTCACTCTCCAATGGCCTCGATGGCCTCGCATCCACCCTGGCCGCATCCCCGGGGGACCGGCTGTCCGTCTCGGTCAAAAGCGACCGTGGCTTTGTGTACCTCTTCGGTCACGGCTTGGTGTTTCTTGTCGGCCTCGGCCATCTCGGCCAGGGTGGCCATCGTCTCCGAGTAATATTTGCTTGCCCGGGCATCCTCGGAATCCACATTGCGGCCTCGACGCCAGTCCTTGAGGTAGTCGGCCAGGACCTTGGCCAGAAACATGATCGTCCCCAGGATTCCGCCGCCGCCTACGAGATACTCAGGAGGGATGGAGGTGGGGCCTGTAGCGGCTGCCAGAAGCTGCAATAGGGGACTCATGGTCGATCCTCTCCCGTTCTGCCCCGGGCCTGGGTGCGGTGGTGCTATCTACTGCTTCAGGTGCGCCTCGACGGCCTCCACCAGTGCCGCGATTCCGCCGCCTGGCTTGGGCAGGTGGTCCTTGCACCGGAAGATCGTTTTGCCGCCACCCGCTCCCTCGCCGTGCTGGACGTCGATAACTACCTGGCCGCCATGGTCAGACGCGAACGCCTTTCCGCACTCGCCGCACACTCCCACGGCATCCACCTCCCTACCCTCGGTGAACTCACACAGCCTGATCTTTTCAATTCGGTTCTTCTGCATCTTCCGCT
>Ga0209128_1000255_pt1 | contig 39017 bp, 63 predicted proteins | sample ETNvirnome_6_100_FD_184072 | JGI IMG/M metagenome (GOLD analysis project Ga0209128, IMG submission 184072) | Marine viral communities from the Pacific Ocean - ETNP_6_100 (SPAdes) (version 2) | ecosystem: Environmental > Aquatic > Marine > Oceanic | place: Pacific Ocean | collected 2013-06-19
CTCGGGTTACCTGCGCCGGGGCAGGTCCAGACAGGACCCGAGAGGGCAGGGAACTGCCTCTCCCGCAATGGCTTATGGCTCAGCTCCCAACTCGCTGGCAACGGCCAGTTGGGCTGCAATTAGCCATCCGGCCCTGTCTGATGCGATCCGTTCGCGCTCTTTCGCTAGCCATCTCTCGGTTGTCTGCGGATCATAGCCCCTGTTCCGTGCCTTCATTGCATACCTCATGGCGCGCCACTCTGGCTCGGTATGCCATCGTTCGACCGCCCGACTCCTGCGCTTCTCTGCTTGGCTCAGCGTTTCCGGCTTGTTGTAGCGCGCAATACGCTTGAGTCTCTGCACGATTGGACACTTCAGCCATTCGGACTTCGCCTGATGATAAGCGCGCCTGGCAATCCACTCGGGGTCTGCCTCATTGCGCTTCCTGTTACGTGCTGCCGTGTCTGCATTCACCCTCTCCCGGTATCCAGGCTCATTGGCTATGCGCTCCTTGATGCGCTTGGCATTGATAGCACGCTGGGACAGTCTGTACTCCTCGTCCGTTGCTATGCGCTCACGCTTGCGCTTGGCCCTCGACGCCGCGCGCATGGGGTTCTTGGACCTCTCTACATCGTACCGCTTGGCGTAAGCGGCAGAGCACGGGGGCCCGCACCTCTTGGCGGACCCCCGCGTCTGGAACTCCTTCCCGCATTCACTGCATGTCTTGAGCATTGGCCAGCTCCTGTGATGCGATGATCATGGCGACCATGACCTGTGCTGTGGCGCGCTCCTCGCGCTTGGCTCTCCGGCGCTCCCTCTTGCGCGCCTTGTACTCCGGTGTCTGTCGGCGCGCCGCGCGATTCTCCTTATACCTGGCAGTCTGACTATACGCCTTCATGTACACCCTGTGGTACTCCTTGGACTCCGGCGTCTGTCGGTACGCCTTCATGTACACTCTGTGGCGCTCCTTGGACTCCGGCGCCTGTCGGTACGCCTTCATGTACACTCTGTGGCGCTCCTTGTACTCCGGTGTCTGTCGGCGCACCCTGTGGTACTCCTTGGACTCCGGTGTCTGTCGGCGCACCCTGTGGTACTCCTTGTACTCCGGTGTCTGTTGGCGCGCCCTGTGGCGCTCCTTGGACTCCGGTGTCTGTTGGCGCGCCCTGTGGTACTCCTTGTACTCCGGTGTCTGTCGGCGCATCTTTTCATATGCCCGCGCTCTCGCCTTACGGCACGGGGGTCCGCACGTCAAAGCAGACCCCCGTGTCTGAAACTCCTTCCCACACTCTGCACACGTCTTCGTCATCAGCTCAACTCCACCATGAACCTGGCCAGATCCTTGGGCTTGAACACCACTTCCCGCCCGTTGCCCGTGACCCGTATCTCGCGCTTGTCTTTGTCCACAACCACATCCAACTTGCCAATCTTCGAGGGATTGCCCCCGTTGCGCCGCTTGCGCAGCATGAGTTGGTGATCCTGCCATTGCTTCTGCTGGGGCTGCGTCCGCACGCCGTCGTTGCCGAACACCATGCGTTGCTCTTCCCATGTGAGGATGCGCACTGCGGTCCGCCTCGGTGAGCCGTCTGCGGTGAGCACGTCCACGCCCTCGTCCATCAGTTGTTGCTGAACCTCCGGTGTCTCCCGCATCAGTGCGTTGCGGACATGCTCGGGCAGTACGAATACGGCGGCAAGCACACGGCCACTGGCGATTGCTGAGACGATCTTCCACACCCCGTCACCAAGCGATGACTCCGTGCGGAGCGCCACCACATCGCCGCCGTTGTTGATGTACTGATTGTACAGCTTGCCCGCATTGTCGGCGCTCTTGCTGAACACGCCTTCGATCTTCCGCGCCCATACCTTCGGGTCCACTTTCGCGATTGCTGTTGTCGTCGCCATCTTGCCTACTCCTCTCGCTGTGTCTACACGCTCCCGGCAATAGGCCGGGGTCACGTCACCATCACCCATCTCCGCCTCGGGTTCCGCAGTATCGACTCCAACGCAGGCGCGTCCTCATACGCCTTGCGGATACGCTTCTGCGCGCCCTGCCTCGTGATGCCCAGCGTTGCGCCGATCTTGCTGTATGGTTCACCGTCCACCCGTGCCCACACGGCATTGTACTGGCGCATCTCGGACACCGTGCGTATCCTGTTCGGGCACAGCGCCCGCAGCGCGTCCACCATGCGTGACATCAGGCGGTCTTCGCCGGGCTCGGCTACCGTCGCTGGTAATCGGTCCAGGTAGGCCGGGTCTGTGGGGATTTCTCTGCTCATCTTCATTGCTCCCATGTGCGCGGCTTGGGCTCGACGGTGATCGCCGTCTTCGTATCGGCCACGGTGCTGCAACACTGGACGACGTATGCCTCCTGCTCCTCGCTCAGTTTCGGTGGTGTGCCGTGCGTCGGCTCTTTGGGATGGCGGTCTCGGCGAAACCGAAACCTCAGTTCGTTGTTCATATCTGCGTGTCCGTGATCCGTGGCGTGTCGTTGAGTACACTGGTGACGGTGCAGTTCAGTACGTTCAGGTTGATCTGTGCGTCACGGTAGTTGGGGAGAGTGTCGATGGCTTGGCGTAGTAGGTTCTCGGTCGCGGTGTCGTCGAACAGTGCGAGGTTGTTCCACCCGGCCGCGCTCTTTGGGCACCTGTTCACATGACGTAGCATGTGTTCTTTCGCCCACTCGAGCCCCAGATGCAGCCCCACCGTGCCCCTGTAGAAATCAGGATCGAACCGCTCGGGGTCCGGCGTTGCGTCCATCATGCATAGGATGCCCCATGCCGTCTCCCAGTCACCCAGGAACATGGACCGGAGCACTAGCATCTGTTGCGTGTGCTCGTCTGGGATGCCCCGGTCGGTGTACCACACCATGACGGCCTCGGCCGGGTATTGGGACAAGATAAACGCGGTGTCCTTCCTGCATGCATCATGGTCGGCGCTCAAGCCCCCGGGGCTGCGGCGCATGAACATGCCCACGCGGTCGAGTTGGACAAACTTGCACCCGGTCGCCACCAGTTGCAGCCATGCGTCATAGTCATCCGAGTTGGTGACCTCTTCGCGGTATCGGATCGTGTCGATGGCTCTGCGACTCAACAGCGGGTGTGGATTCATGGTGTTGCGCTCGAATAGCCGGGTCCAGCTCGCGTCGGATTGCGTCCACTCGGGAACCTTGCGCACGTCGTCGTCGCAGCCCATGTACTCCAGATGGTCGATGGTCACGTCTGCGGCTGTGGCCTTGGCTCGGTCCACCAGATGCGCCACTCTCGATGGGAGCCATATGTCGTCAGCATCGTGCCAGATCAGATAGTCCCCGTTGGCCTTCCTGCGGATCTGCTCACGGCGCCGGGATACGCCGAGGCTCTTCGCTCCTTGGAGGATCTGAGCGCGCGTGGTGTCGCCCCAGCGGTCTATCACGTGCCCGGTCTTGTCCTTGCTCCCGTCATCGATGACGATCAACTCGGTGTTGCCGTAGGTCTGGCCTGCCATGGACCCCAGCGCGTCACTGATAGTATCGGCTGCGTCTCGTGCGGTCATCCCGATGGTTACTCGTGGTTTACTCATGCTGTCTCCCTCTGGTCAATGATCTCGCCATGTATGTGCCGGTTGTTGCAAAGCGCTAACGAGAACTCGTTGATCGGCACCCACTCCTCCCCCACCATGCCCATGGATTGCACGGGCTCGCCGAATAGGGCGCACCAGTCACCGCAGTGGCACAACATATCATATCCGCCGCGTGAACTGACCGGGCAAAACATGTCAGCCATCTTGCCATGGCGCTCCAGTGCAAGCAGTCCTTGCGTGTCAATCACCGCTTTCATGTGATGGCGGCCCTCGGTATTGCGGTGTCCTCGTGGATGACGTAGGTGGCTGTCTTGCCCACCACCATGGCCATGTCCAGCCCGGTGAAGTTTACGCCACGGGTGCCAAGCGGCTGCTTGCAGGTCAGCATGTCGCGGGTGATAGGAACGTTGGCCGGGATGTCACAGGCGGCCACGATTGCCACGTGGTAATTTTCGCGGGTACTGCGCTCGATGTGTTTTGCCCCGGGTCGTGTGGTTGCCCGGTCAATCCTGCGAATGGAGAGCACTAGATCCTCCAACTCGTCAAACTCGATGGAGATGCTGTGGTCCAGCCCCAGCATACTGCGGGCGTTGGTGACGTGCTTCTCGATGATGTCGGCGCCGGCGCCCACGGCTGCAATGGCAATGTCGATCCCCTCGCAGTGGTCACTGTAGCCTATGGCGTTGTGTGGGTAGGTCTCCTTGAGTTTGGCGATGCGGCCCAGTGCGGCGTGTTCGTCGGGGCACGGGTACGCGGCCACACAATGCATGATGGCAAGCCCCCCGGGGGCTTGCTGGAGGATGTCGATGGCTCGTGCTTCCTCGTCCCATGTACAGCCGCCGATGCTGGCGATGATGGGGAGACGGGTGGCGGCGCAGGCCTCCAGTAATGGACCGTTGGTGATGCTGTGGGAGGCGATCTTGATGACGTCGGGGCAGAGCTCTATGTAGCGCTCCAGTGCGGGGATGTCGAACACGGAGGATGCAAACCCCATGTGGCAGGCGCTGGCGTGGTCTTGCAGTCTGATCAGTGCGTCGGGTTCAAGCTCCAACTTCTCGCGCACCTCCCGCTGGGTGCGGCCGAGCTCGCGGCACTTGGCAAATGGCCGGTCCAGGTAGTCGGCCGTGGCCAGTGCCGATGGTGTCCTCATTTGGACCTTGACCATGTGCGCGCCGGCCATGGCGGCCCGGTCGAGCATCTGGCGAGCGTAGTCGTAGCGGCCGTTGTGGCAGTTGCCGATCTCCGCCACGATCATGGTCGGCCACCCGGCTCCCACCGTCCTGTTGCCGATGTTTAGCTCTCGCATTGTGTCCTCCTCTGTTCCAGCCATGCCATGAACTCGCGCACGTTTGCTTTGGGGTCTCCCGGGATCGGGTATTTCTGGTCGTCAGGCTCGATTGGGTCGGTCCACACCGGATGCGGTAGCGGCTGTCCTCCGGTCGTTTCATACATGCCGTTCGCGAGGGTATGCGTGTGAATGTCTGGTTGTACATGCTCACCTGCTCGCCCCATGAGTGCCTCGCCATCGCCGCGGACGCAGGTGACACTGAGATGGGGCATGGCCGATGCGATGCCCTTGGCCACGGATTGGGATTCTCCCATGGCATGCAGTAGATACAGGTTGCCGGGTCGGTGCGCCACTGCCTGAGCTGTGCGCGATGTCAGCCCGTTGGAGAAAACGAGAGCGCCCTCGTGGTCGGTCACGATCTTGCGGATAGCTTCACTTCGTTTCATCGATTTGCCCCCTTCCCACCAGTAGCGCGACTACCTTTCTGCGCCCGTAGGCTGCGCGGACGAGCCCTGGTATGGTTTGCTTGACGGGCCTGAGCATACCGAACTGGTCCCAGTCGATCCCGAACGCCTTGCACACAAGACGAGTGTTTTTGCCCCACCACTTGTGCTGCACTTCCTCCTCTGGGAAGACGCCCCGGTCTGCGACCACCAGGAACAGCCCGATCTCACACAGATGATGCAGCCCCACGATGGCGTCACCGATCAGGCCGAATCCACTGTTCTGCATCAGGACGCACGGGCGTTTGCCGGCGAGCGTTGCCCCGAACGCCGCGGCTACTGCGTGGTTCTCGCGTGGTGCAGGGTAGTAGGGGGTCAGGTGCGGTAACACCTGCCGGAACATGGAATCAGGAACACCGCTGAACCAGTCACACTCGGCCATCAGCGCCGCGGCGAACTCCTCGCCGGTGAACAGTGCGCGCCGGGCTGTGTGCAGTGGCCTGAGTCCATCGGTCGGGTCGGCCCGCTGGTCACGCTCTGCCATCTCGCTGGGCCGTGGCGCCTTCTTGCCGTCCCCGTCGCAGGGTTGCCACTCGTGGACGTTGGGGCTCTCGCAGGCTGGACAACCGTGGCGAGGCGGACTCTCGGGTCGCTCTTCCCAGCTCAGCCCGCAGGTGTAGCATACCTTGTGCATCAAAACAGCCCTCCTCGATACCCCAGCGGCTCGGCCACGTCGGCATGTAGCCGCACGGTGTGTAGCCCCATGGATCGGCATGCGGACGCGATCTCGCTCTCGAAACAGTAGCTCCCCGGTATCACGGTGCCCACGTTGTTCTCGATCATCGTGTCTGGGGCCGTGACGGTGTGCCCGCCGATCACCCGGCCATGGGCCTCGGGCATAGCGTCCACAATGCCACCGATCTGGAGCTCCGGGCAATGCTCGGCCAGTGCGGCGTACAGTTTGCCGCCGTATACCCCGGCACCCCATATCCAGACAGGGGAGGCAATGGGTTCCTCGCATATGTGGTGTAGCACATGGAGAAGGGCCGCGGCGCCAGCCTCGAACGGGAACAGACTCACCACCGTCCGCCGTCCCGTGTCGTTGCGCACGTCGGGCAGTTCAGTCGGGCCTTTCCCCAAGTAGGACCAGAGCGTGCGATAGGAGCACGGCATACGTGGGTTGCGGTTGTATGCCACGCATCCGTTGACCGCGGGGCAGTGGCCAATGGCCGGGCGCGGGTTCCAGTCGCGTGTGTAGACGTTGCCGATTGATTTGTTGACTGACTCGCATTGGTTGACCGCGCCGGTGTCCAGGTCAATCACGAAGTCGTCGTGTCCTGCCGGGCACCAGGTCTTGAACGTGTTCATTCCGCCTGCGGTGCCAGACCACAGCCTCATCAGGTTGCCGGGCTCGGTGGTGTAGCTCTCGATCCACTCGGCCTCTTCGTCCGTGTAGTCGCGGGGATACAGCTTGCGCCGCCATGGGCCCTCCATGACTGCGAGGGTGAACGGGATACCGACCGCCGAGCACTTCTTGCACATGTGCTCAACCGTCATCCTGCGATCCATACTGGAAACCACAACAACCTGAACCGGAAAGCCGTCCGCCGCTAGGTCATGCGTACGATACCGCCAGTCACGCGAATCGACGGTGCTCAAATGGTAGCTCGCCTTGACGAACCCGCACCGCTCGGGGGGCAAACTCATCCTAAACGACCCCACGTCCTGCGTCAGATTGGTCATCAGCGAGACCATGTAGCCCCGCTCTGCAAACGCCTTGAGCAGATACTCGAACTGCGGATGCAGCATGGGCTCTCCGCCACTGAGGCACAGGCTCCAGTGCGGAGCAGTGCGGCGGAGGAACGCGAGGAAGGCGTCGGCGTCCTCCCGTGTGCGTCCGCGGGGATCGCGCTTCGGGGACCGGGGTCCGGTGCAGTACTCGCATCGCAGGTTGCACTCGCTCCACATCTCGACGCCGGCCGACATGCCGCCTGCCGGGTGTTCGTGGTTGAATCTCAGCGGTGTACCGTGGTTGGTCACCTATCCATTCTCCTCTCTATCCGTGCCGCCTGCGCTACTCCTCTCTCCCATCGGTCGTGGATTACCCTCTCGTTTCCAGCTTCGGCGGCCACATGTTAGACCTCATCGTCGCCTCAAACTGCGGGCACGGGTCGGTGGGGTTGAGCTCCAGGCGCTTGGTGCAGTCCACTGCCCGGCGCACGAGCTCGCCCGGCTCGGTTGGCCGGTTGACCTTGACCCTGCGGTGTAGGCATTTGAGGCAGTTAGTCATTTCACATCTCCGGCTTGGTGAACTCGTCTCTCTCGACCATGAGTCACTCCCCTGCCCTCACAATTCCGCTACCATGATCGACCACTGGCCTCACCCGCTCATCATTGACCTCGGTCGTCCTCTCGGGCCTCAACGCCCGGCACTCTCGCTGCCACTGCCAGAACCGGGTCTTGGAGACCCTGTCCTTGTGCGCGCCCTCGTACCGCTGTCCCGTTCTGCGTTGCCTCTTGCCCAACTCCTGGCCACGGGGGCAGGCGCATGGCATCATGGCGTGGATGCATAGGCCGTCTCCCTGTGGCACGGGCACGTTCTCCAACTCGGGAACAGCCTTGGGGAACCGTTTCACGGTCTTGGGTCCAAAAACCTCTGGTAGCCGCTCTGTTCTGGCCCTGGCGAGCTTCACGAGGTTGCCATGCTCGTTCTCAACGCGGACCAGGCAGACCCACACAGCGCCCTCGTCCTCGCAGTGCTGGCAGTTGGTTTGCGGGGCTGCGCCTTCGCGCTTGGCCTGCTTCTCGTAGCGGGCTCGCACCGCGTCAGGAGCTGGGAAGTTGTACTCGTCGTCGGGGTCGTGGAGTTCCTCAACGATGGACAGGAACCGATCCCAGTCCACCTCAACCGCGTTGATCCAGCGACCATAGGCGCGGATGCGGTCGCTCCAGTGCGGCGGGGTGCCTGAGCGGGAAGACATGGCGTAGTCTTGGATCATGGCTGTCGTGGCTCTCACTCCCCACCTCCCGGTCCCTTGACCTCGGCCCACTTATCCCAAGATTCAACATACGCCGACAGTCGGGGAGCAGTGATAGCAACTCGACTGCTGGATACATCCGGTGTATGTCCCTTGTGCCACTCGATGACCTCTTGGGTGGGCTGGAGGCGGACGAGGTTGGCGACTTGGGTGTTCCAGGCTTCGACGTTCTGTGACTCCAAATGCGAATGTCGTAACGCACACTCCGACACATCGACCGAACAGAACCGTTTAGGGCCGGGTGCGTCATGTGACCACAGCATACCAAATGGACCGGGGGCATACACGAACCCGGCCCCACACAACGGACACGGCAGCGGTTTCGGTGTGGTCATGTCACAGCTCCTCTGCTGGCACCGGCTCATACGTCTGCACGAAGATGTCAGGCTTGCACGGGTAGAACTCACCCGCCACGCCCTGGATGATCCAATCACCTGCCGACGCCGTGTGATCACCTTCGAGCGTTGGGATCACGAGGATACCTGTTGTCATATTATGACCATGAGGAGCAAACCTTGCACCAGGAATATCAAACAGGGTCAGGATCTGTTCAGCTCCTACTTCGGTGCCATCGAAGTTCGTTGCCTCAATCACTACTGGCTTCTTGCGGAATTTCATTCTGGATGTGTCCTGTTGTACTCGGCCATGGTCACAAAGTACGCAAGAATTCCCTGCGCTGGTCCGGTGTGAGGCGAGCGTGAGCCCGTTCACACTCCAGCCGCTCACACTCAGCGTGAACAAACTCCTCGTCTGGAGCGGCTTCACCTGGCCACCTGAACGGGTGCGGGAACTTGTCTGCGCCGGGTTCTCCACACAGTCCACAGATGTCTTGCTGGTCAAGGTTGGTCATAGCGGTAACCCCAGTTTGGTTCGCTCATCGTCGCGGTCCTTGGCCTTCTGCGCATTGAGCGCGACAACCGAAGCCTCATTCTCCGCGTCGGTGGCCTTCCTCGGTCCCATGATGGGGTCTATCTCGGGGGTGGCCTTGGCCTTCAATTCTTCAATACGCTTTTCGACGCTCTCTGGAAACAGTCCCTGCCATCCGGCTGTGATGGAATCATGAATGGCTTGGATGGCGACTGCCACGTCATGCTTGGCGAGCTTGCGCAGTTGGAACACCTTGGTGCTGGCGGTGATCGTCTTCTTCTTCTCGCGGCGAAACGTCTCCCAGTGGTCCCAAGCCTCTTGGAATTCTGGGGTGTCCAGACAGGTATCTATCTTATTATCCCTTAGATACTTTTCACTTATAGTCTTAGGCGGACATATCTGTCCGGGGTCCCCTACCAATTCTGTCCGGGGTCCCTTGCCACTTTTGGTACCCCTGCCAATTCTGTCACCCCTACCAGATGTGTCCGGGGTTATGTCAGGGAACGTGAACTTGGTCGTCTGTCCACGTCTGGCCTTTGCCTTGAGCAATCCGCGCTTCACCAGCGTTAGGACTTCGCGCCTCACTTGGCGGTCAGACTTGCCGATGTCCCTTCCGAGCTTGTCCATGGAAGGCCACGCTGTACCGGAGTCATTCTCCGCGTACAATCTGAGACGTCCATAGGCAAGTTTGGCAAGACTCGACAGCGTCCGGTCCTCCAGTATGTGAAGCGGGATCTTCACGTAAGGCACAATCTCATCTGTTGACACTTCATGTCTCCATCCCCGGCCACAGGTACTTGACCGTCACCCCGAGCGCGTCAGCGATCATGTCGCGTGTGACGACTGTAGGAACCACTCGCTTGTTCAGAACTGCGGTAATGGTTCCCCGGCTCAGACCGGTGCGGCGCGCAAGCTCCGTCCCGGTGATTCCCCGCGCCGCCAACGCCGACGCCATCTTTGCATTTCGTTGTCTAGCCATCGGCTTCCTCACTTTCCATGTGTGTAGTACATGTGTACACGGTACACGGGGCCTGCGGGGGTGTCAAGAGCGGGTGCTGTAAATCACTTCACTCCTCCAATCTCAGAAAGCAGAACGTCGAAAGCGACTGCTGCCACTCACGCGGGCTTCGCTGTGTTCTCGGCATGCCATGCGAAATGGCACTTCTTGCAGAGCCACCGGACATCGAGCGGTTTGGAGTAGTCATCGTGGTGGCCATGTACGATGGTAGCGCCGTTCTTGCAGTGGCCAGACGCACCACACGATTGACACTTGTCCGGCCGTTGCAAGACGCCTTTGTGTAGCGCGACCTCTGCAAGGTTTTGCGCTCTATCGCTTGCCCTTGATCCGTTACGCCAGAAGTGATTATCCTTCCCCGTGCGCTCTTGCGGACGGAGCTTAATTCTCCGACGCAAGGCGTACCAGATGCTGTTGTGGTGCTTCCCGAGGAACTTGGCAATGTCTCGGCAAGACATGCCTGCCTGGTAGAGTTCGACGGCCTTGGAGTAGTCTTTTCGTGGTGCGCCCATAGTGACCTCCTGTATATAGGACACTATACCAAACATTGGACACGCTGTCAAGTGTTGGTGTCCATCAACAGTCGCCATGCGAGCGCCGCCACTGCTGGAACTTGGCCGTTGCCACAGGCGCCGTTGCGTTCGTCCAGCCGATCGGCCACCCCATCATCACCTCGCTCAATCTCGGCCATGGTTTCCGCCCGCCAAGATACTCGTCTAAATTGCTCCTGTAGGTCGCACTCCCCTTTGCCCCTCTGTTCGGTCCTGGCATGTAGACTGTTTTGCATGTCGGCACATAACCACAGCCTGTCTCTCTTATGGGCTGCACCAACATCGACCGCGCCCACAACTCCCCACCTCGCATCATACCCCAGCGCGGAAAGGTCTCCGAGAACTCTTCCAAGCCCCCGGCTAGTAAGCATTGGCGAGTTCTCCACGAACACGTGTCGTGGTTGTACCTCGCCAACGATCCGCGCCATCTCGGACCACAGTCCGGACTGGGCTCCGTCGATTCCTGCTCCCTTTCCTGCTGCCGAAATGTCGGTGCAGGGAAATCCCCCACTGACGACATCGACGCTTCCTTTCCATGGCTTGCCGTCGAAGGTCCGCACGTCATCCCAGATCGGGAAGGGCTCAAGGATTCCGTCCCGTTGTCGGGCAAGGAGGATGCTTCGGCAGTAGGGATCAATCTCGACAGCACAGACGGTGCGCCATCCAAGCAACAGCCCTCCCAGGATGCCTCCGCCCCCTCCAGCAAATAGTGCCAACTCATTCACTCCCCCCACCGCACCCGAGAGGCAGACTCGATGGCCTTGCGCTTGGTGTTGCACGTCTCCCACTCGATGCCGCAGCAGTTCCAGGCAACCCAGTAGCCGGACCCGGACCCGTGCCCGCTCACCATACCACACTCCCCATCCCCGCACTTCGGACACTTGGGGAGCTTCTGCACGGGCGCGGCTGGGGTCTTGAGTTCCTCGGGGGTTAGGGGGCGCCAATACTTCCAACAATCGGGGTTGTCCCTAACCCATACCGCAGTGCGTGGCCAATGACCAACCCCGTGGTCGGGGTCTTCAACGATTACCACCCCATCCCCCTCGGGAGGCTGGTCCTTGCACGAGTACCATGTATGCTCACTCACGCTCTCTCTCCCTCTTGTGCCTCTCGGCTCTCTCCACGTATTGCACCGCATTGCGCCAGTTCTTGACCCCGCTAGCCTGAAACGCCTCGTCCAGGGGCATGCACTCGGCCTGGATGCACACGCGCTCTAGTAGATCGTAGTCCCAGATCCGCTCGGCTATCTCGGGGATGGGCTCGGGGTCCATCAGAGGATGTCCTCGTGCTCTCGGACCATGTCCCGTTTCCAATTCTGGTATCATTACTCTGCTTGTATACCTTGCGGTCATCGGAGTGCCTATGCTCAGTCATACACCGCACAATGTCCTCTCTGCTCGTGGAGAGCCTTCCGCACCGGTTGCAGTACCATGCGAGTCGTTGCGTCGGTTCCATCCCTCACCCCTCCCAAGTACTACGAATCCCACCAGCGGCAATGGCACACAGCACCAACATGCCCAGGCAGGCACACGCGGGGCTCCGGTACCTGAATGCCAGGCCAGTCAGCCCAAGCCACACCATGCCGCCTGCGATCATCTTGAGGCACATTTGTCAGCCTCCGCATGTGCCCGCCGTTCCGCCGCCGTCGATGCTTCTGCCTCGCGTTCCATACTCTCAGCCCATGCAGTCATGCAGGCTATCGAGCAGAAGTGCAACTGGCGAGAGCCCCAATACTCGAACGGGTGGCCGGTCTCAACCTTGTACCAACGCGGCAGGGGGCCAGGCTGGGCCAGGTCTAGTTTCACGGCTATGGTCTGACACGCATCACACTGCGTCTGTGCTGGTATTTTCATCACTCCTCCTCTAACATGCGGTCCAGTGACGCGTCTCTGTCTTTGCGGTACTGTTTGCGTTCTGCTTTCGAGAAAGCCCGTCCGCGTCTAAACATCTCGTCCCGCTCCTCCTTCTCGGTCACACGGGGAGGCGCGCTGACCCACACGGCAATGAAGAACATCGCCAGGAAGCCAGCACCGAACCACAGGAGATTGCCCAAGGTTGGCCAGGTCATTGCTGGCCTCCCAGATCCGCCAACGCGGACACCTCGGCGCGGAATGCATCGTCCACCAGCAACTCCGCAGCGATGTCAGCCGGGATCTGTTTCACGCTCGTGTATGCCTTGCCCCGGTCACGCAGTGCGCGGACTACCAACTCAGGAGGACCGAGCGAGGACACGTCAGCATGCCAAGGCGGGTCGCATCTCGCCCAGGATTCTGAGCATGTGGGCTTGGGGTCCGTCGTTGTCGATGCCGGAGGACCACCCGGCACACGGGCCTCGGACACTGGCGGGGGCTGGGGGGCGTCGGTGACGGTGACGCTGGCTGCGTCGATGGTGATGGAGTCTCCAATCTCGCCATCTCGCACCTCGGTACTGGTGACGTCCTCAAAAAGCCACTTGCGTGCCTTCCTGATGGCTTTTCCCACGGCTTGGTCAACACTGCCCTCGTGGATGTTCTGCACCGGGATGTCGATGGCCTGCTCGTTCTCCTTGCCGTGCCACGTCCAGTAGATCATCACGGGCACGATGCCCTTCTTGCCGGCTGAGTCCATGCGAGTCACGCCGGGGACGATGGAGTAGGTCAGGTCGGGGATGTCGTGGAGCTTCTTGAAAAGACCCTCCTTGGTCACGTACATCTGACCCTTGATGATGTTGAACTGATTGCCGACCATGCCGAGGCCAGAGATCAGCGCGTGGGTCGCGCATTGCCTGACCACCGGCCAGTCGTACATGGGCTGGTTGTCCTTCTTGTCGGTCTTGAATCCGAGAGGCGTGCCAGCCAGTTTCGAGATGCTGTCCTTGATCTCTTCGGTGTTAAGCCACTTCTCGATCTCCCCGACGAGCTGTGCGGCCTGGATTGCCACAGCGAAATCCGCCTTGGTGCCAAAGACATCGAGTGCCTCGGCTTCCTTGCTCAGTCTTTCGATCGCGGTGATTGCCTCTTCGCGCTTTGCTACTTCGTTTGGCATGTCTACACCTCCATACATCTGGTTATCGTTTGCACCCGGCAGAGTTCGCAAACCCCGCACCGGGTTGGACGTGGGTCGTCGTCTTGCATCATCTCGTGCATCTGCTGCACGGTCGCATATGCGTCCTTGAGAGCCTCAGATAGTTTGTCCTCGTGCGTGAATCGGTAGATCGCCACGCCCGGGGGATCTTGCTTGGTACAGGCCACAATGGCGGGCTCTGCGGCATCAAAGCCTTCGTAGTTTTGGCGCAGGATGTCGCGGTACATGGCCATTTGCCAATGGTACTCATAGGCTTCGATCCAGTGCATCTTGCGCCAGCCATCACGAGTAGCCACCCAGTCCTCTTTGTCCAGTTCCGCGCAGGACTTCAAATCCGAGAACCACTTGCGGGTGTGATCGACGGCGTCAACCTTGCACCGGACGGGGATGCCGTTGAACTCGCCCGTCAACACCACCTCGTGCTCCCCCTCCAGCCGTTCCATTGCCAGGGGCTGGCGCTCGATGGCCCTGACCATGGCGTGGCAGTGGCGGAACGCGGCCTTGGGATCGCCCTTCTCGTGCCCGTACTTCTTGGATGCATTCAAGTACGTGTACTGAGGGTGCTTTGCGAGCCAGTCAGCGGCCTTCTCTGGCTCTAGCTTCAGGAGATGGAAGTAGGTGCCCTGATCCATGGGCTCGGTGGGCGGCCGCTTCCACAGGCCGCGCTTGCCCAGCAACCATGCCAGTTGGCACTCGCGGAACAGTTTTCGCCCCGAGTTGCAGAACGCCGGTAGATCGTGGTAGGGGTCGCGCATCATACTCCTCTGGTGAATTAACCGCCATCTCGGCAGACCTGCCCGCCCGGCGGCATGGCTTGGCTACTCGTCTGGCGACTGCGGTGTCAGGTCCGGTCGCCACAGTTTGGGTTGCGCGCCCACGCGATGCACGCGGACCTCCAGGTCGATGACGCCGCTTTTGATGTGGCGGCGCAGAGTCGCGGGTGTGCAGCCGAGGATTCGCGCGGCCTCGATTACGCCGACCCAGTTGGAGTGTAGCTTGTCCATGCCATCCACAATACCTGGTCGGGTTCCGCCGGTCAAGTCAGACGGGGCAACCTTTCTTCACTTTTTTTCACTTTTTGTTATGTTGGCCCTTGCAATGTATACCCGCTAGGTGTATCTTTAAGACATAACAAAGAGAACGGGGGCCCGCAGAGGCGGGGACAAAGAGGAAGGGGAGCCCGCGCATACCGACAAGAACAGCGGCTAGCCCTGAGACTCACCAAGGCGAAACACCCGCAAGGATGTCCGTCCGGTCTGGCAACCGGGCGCTGATGAAGCCTGCCACTACGAGGAGATGAGACGATGACATACCACACCACATGCTGCGGTTGCGAACGGAAGCTCGACGAGAACGGCAAGTACACGGCTCACACTGAGGACGGCGAGATGTTCTGTCGCAAGTGCACCGCTGATATGTCGCAAGTGTGCTGCAAGTGCGGCACGAAGCATCCGGTCTGGGACATGTACTACGTCGGTCCTGGTATCGGCCCACTCACAGACGAAGACGGCGTCGAGTGCGAGCGATGCCACGAAGCCGCGTGACCGAATACGAGGGCGCCAACCGGCGCCTCTTGTACTGACCCGCGGCAATCAAGCCGGGGGTCAGCACAGGAGAGAGACGATGAACACCGAGAAACATGCAGAATTGGACGTCGCCAGGTTGCGAGTGCGCTCCGCCCAAGGTCTCTGGTGGAAAGCCCAAGCGGAGTTCGACCTGGCCCAAGCCCGCATGACAGCCGCCCGGTCGGAGCTTGCCCAAGCCCGTGCCGCGCTGGTCACCATAGGCGCCGACATTGACCACTAACTCACTAAGGGGGCACGCCCCCCTGGTGAGCCCTCGCGGAGGGTTCACGAGACGGGCGAGCACAAGAGGAGATGGGACATGACAGCCACAACACAAGAACGAGCCGAGCAACTCGCGCACATGAGCCCTTACGCCATCCTCCCCGACGACTGGGAGCCGCCCCGGGCGCCGAAATGGACCAACATCAGCGATGAGTGGGGATACCGTGGCCCGGTCACTGTCGAAGACTACGAGGACATCGCCGCAGAGTTTGGCGAATCACTGACCATCGAAGAGCGCGAAGACGGCATCTACATTGACGGCGAACGGGTCGCCGAACACCTGGAGGACTGATCATGGGACAACGAGGCCGAAAAAGGTACGAGTCCAACATCGATGCGGAACTCTTCCGCCTGGCGCTCGGACTACTCCGGACAACCTACGCCGAAATGGCGAAGGCGTCCGGCTACAAGCTGGAGTCAGTTAAGCAAATGGCGAACGGAACCAACCCGGTAAGCCTGCGAATGGAGACCGCGCTCGCGAACATGGTCATCGGGCTGTGGAATGAGTCGGACCGGGTCCATCCGTTCCACAACCACCTGATCACCATTCGCGTAGATGGTCTCGACGTCACGGTAGTTGGCGGGAAGATCATGGGGTGCCGGACGGCGGTGTTGGGAGGTGGGGAATGACTTACGAGGAGTTCATCGCAGGCAAGGCGCGGACGGTCGCCCCGTGCGGGTTGACCGACGTGCCGAAACTCAACCCAATGCTTTTCGACTGGCAACGGGACATCGTGGCGTGGGCGCTCAAGCGCGGGCGCGCGGCCATCTTCGCGGATTGCGGGCTGGGCAAGACGCCCATGCAGTTGGAATGGGCTCGCCATGTGCCGGGCGATGTGCTCATACTCGCCCCTCTGGCCGTCGCCGACCAGACCTGCCTGGAGGCCGAGAAGTTTGGCGTGCCCGATGTCAACTATCGCCGGTCGATGGCGGATGTCACGCCGGGCATCACGATCACCAACTATGAGATGCTAGAGCACTTTGACGCCTCGGCCTTCGCGGGCGTTGTGCTGGATGAGTCGTCTATCCTCAAGGCATACGATGGCAAGACGCGAACGCGCATACTGGAGGCATTCGCGGATACTCCGTTCCGTCTGGCATGCACGGCCACGCCAGCCCCCAACGACTACATGGAGCTCGGCAACCATGCCGAGTTCATGAGCGCGATGTCACGGGCCGAAATGCTGTCTTGTTTTTTCGTCCACGACGGAGGCGAGACGCAGAAGTGGCGGCTCAAAGGCCACGCCGGGGACGAGTTCTGGAAATGGGTATGCTCGTGGGCGGTGATGATACGGATGCCTTCGGACCTCGGGTATGCAGACGATGGCTTCGTGCTGCCGGCGCTCACAGTAGAGGACCATGTGGTCGATGTCGATCACGATCCGGCCACCACCGGAACGCTATTCGCGATGGAAGCCAAGACGCTGACGGATCGACTCGGTGCCAGGCGTAGCACCATCGCAGAGCGGGTAGCATCGGTCGCCGCAATGGTCAACGCTACGCCGGGTCCGTGGGTCGTATGGTGCGCGCTCAATGACGAGAGCTCGTCTGTGGCGTCTGCCATCGACGGTGCCGTCGAGGTTCGCGGCTCACAATCGCTCGAAGTCAAAGAGGCAAACCTGCGAGCATTCTCGGATGGCTCGCTTCGCGTACTGGTCACCAAACCAAGCATAGCCGGGTTCGGCCTTAACTGGCAGCACTGCCACAACGTGGCGTTCCTCGGTCTCGGTGACAGCTACGAGCAGTATTACCAGGCTATCCGCAGGTGCTGGCGATTCGGACAGACGCAGCCGGTGACATGCCATATAGTGACAGCGAAAACGGAGGCGAGGATCGTGGCGAACATCAAACGCAAGGAAGCGGACGCTACGCGCATGGCCGAGGACATGGCCAAGCACATGTCCGTGCACAGCGCCGACATCGTCCGCGGGATGGCAAAGCCGGATAGCGCGAGCGTTTCCAGTAGCACCAAGGGCGACGGATGGGAAGCGATCCACGGGGACTGCGTGCGCGCGGTCTCGGCGATGGACTCCGACAGCATTGGGTACACGATCTTCTCGCCCCCGTTCGCCTCGCTCTACACCTACACCAATCTCCCCGAGGACATGGGGAACTGCAACAATTATACCGACTTCTCGGAGCACTTCGCCTACCTGATTCCAGAGTTGTTCCGCGTGACCATGCCGGGTCGGTTACTGTCGTTTCACTGCATGAACACTCCGACGCTCAAAAGCCGCGATGGCTTCGTGGGCCAGCGCGATTTCCGAGGCGAACTCATTCGCATGTTCGAGGCCTCCGGCTGGATCTTCCACAGCGAAGTATGCATCTGGAAAGATCCGGTCACGGCCATGCAACGAACGAAGGCGCTCGGGTTGCTGCACAAGCAGGTTGTCAAGGACAGCGCCATGTCGCGGCAAGGGATCGCCGACTATCTGGTCACCATGCGCAAGCCGGGAGACAACCCGGTCCCCGTGTCGGGCGAACTGTCCACGTTCGTCGGTGACCCGGCTACGTTCAAGCCGACCGGGCGCCTGAGTATTGACATCTGGCAACGGTACGCCAGCCCAGTGTGGATGGACATACGCCCATCCAGGACACTGCAATACCGTTCCGCGCGGGACCACAAGGACGACCGGCACATCTGCCCGCTCCAGTTGGACGTAATAGAGCGAGCCATGCAACTATGGTCCATGCCCGGGGATCTGGTGCTGTCGCCTTTCATGGGAATTGCATCCGAGGGCCATGTCGCGGTGACGACCGGGCGCCGGTTCGTGGGAACCGAACTGAAAGACTCATACTACCGGCAGGCGGTGAAGAACCTACGCATAGCCGAACGCGAGGCGGGCGAGGGCATGTTGTTCACAGCCGAGGAGATGGCACAATGAGCATCGCGAAGGCATACGCGGACGAACTGCAATGGCACACCGACCGGCAACCGCTGACGGGCGAGTCGTGGCTCCTGACCGGGAAGAAACTCGGGGAGGTGGACGAGGTGTCCTTGGATGGATTCTCTGCCGACGACGTGGAGCAGCTGTGCTGCCTGGCGATCCTCCGGTCGCTGCCCATCGAGCGCGTACCCAAGGTGCTGGGCGAGTACATCCGGCTCCGCGCGGACGGACACCACTGGCTCGCGAGACTCGAGGAGGGAACCAGATGAAGGTTTTCGCCCGAGCTGCACAGGCGACTCAATGGGTCTCGACCATTTGCCTGAGCTCATCGTCGCTCAGCCAGCGGTCATTAGTGTCGCTGTTGAAACTGAATCCGTCCGGTAGACCGTCCGCGTCCTTCCAGTTGACGTCACCCCAGCGATGATACTCGGGCAAGATCACGAACATGTCGTCGAGAGCCTTTGTGTGCCGGGCTTCATCGACGGACACCAGGCACTCGTGGAGCTTCTCGCCAGGGCGTATTCCAGTGCACTCGATGTCACATCCAGGTGCGATGGTCTTGGCCAGCTCCATGATCCCGAGACTCGGAATCCGGGGCACGAAGACCTCGCCACCCACCATGCGCTCGAGCGATAGGGAGACGAACTCAATGGCCTGATCCAACGTCAGCCAGAAACGAGTCATCCGTGGGTCGGTGACCGTCACCTTCCCCTGCTCGCGTTGCTGGCGGAAAAGCGGGATGATGCTGCCACGGCTGCCGAGGACATTGCCGTACCGGACGCAGCAGAATCGAGTGGCCCGGCCACCGGCGTATGAATTGCCCTGAATGAACAACTTCTCGGCGCAGAGCTTTGTCGCGCCGTATAGGTTGGTCGGAGACACGGCTTTGTCGGTGCTGAGGCCGATTACCTTCGGAACATTGCAGTCAATGGCGGCATTGATGACGTTGTGGGCTCCGAGGATGTTTGTCTTCACCGCTTCGAACGGGTTGTATTCGCACGCGGGCACCTGCTTGAGGGCGGCGGCGTGGATCACAACGTCCAGGCCCGCCTGGAAAGCACGGTGCAGGCGGCGCTCATCTCTGACGTTGCCGATGAAGAATTCCAGGCGCCTCTCACCTCGGAATTCACTGCGGATGTCATGCTGCTTGAATTCGTCCCGGCTGAAAACGATGATGCGTTCCGGCTGGCCATCGTCGAGCACACGCCTGACCAGACGACGCCCGAAGGAGCCGGTTCCCCCCGTGACGAGAATCCGCTTGTCTTTGAATGCTCTCATCCGATGGCGTGGTAGAGAAAGAGGCATGCGGTTGCCAGCGCGATCAGAACACCAACGATGGCAATGGTAGTTTTGGTCGTCTGGCGACTGTCGGCTAGGCGAGTCTCGATAGAGCCAACTCGGCCAATGATGCCAGGTTGGCCGTTGCCGTTCAGCGCCTTGTGGTTGTCATCAGTCAGCCGCTCAACGATGCCGACCGTAGTGAGGATCTTCGCGGTGGTATCACCGAGCTTGTCAATCTTCTCGCCATTCGCGCGAGCGGTCGCGACAAATGTCTCTATGTCTGCTCTGTCTTCTACAGTCATGCCACCCCCACCTGCTACGATCCCAGAACATTCGCGACCAGATCCTCGGGCGTCTTCCTGCCCTCGCTCCATTCTTCCAGCGTCCTGCGCGCACTTGCCACACGGGTCTGGTTCTCGCCGGTGTCCATGTTCCGGTCTTCGAGAACCTTCCTGGCGATGGCTGCGGCTTCCATGATATGCTCGGTCACCATGATAGCGGTCTCGTATGCTTCGTTGTCGGACGGCTCGCGGCCGAACGTCTCAACGATCTCGTGAAGCACGATGGCAACGACGGTGTCAATGCGAATCGCGCGGAGCAGGATGCGGAGCAGCATCTTGACCATGAGTGTCCTCATTTCTCGCGTATCGTGGTGTTGTAGCGGGCGCGAATGAATGACGTGGCCTTGGCCTCGTCCCATGCCTCGATGTGGGACATGCGAGCTGTGATACCGCCGAACCCGGTCGCCGTCAACGTGACGGGGAGCACATTGGTGCTGGTGACGCCGTTCTCGTGGACGTTCGCGCCATTGGTGCCCCAGTGGGTGGCTGCGGTGCCGTCCTGAGCATCGTACCAATATAGGTAGGTCGTCGGACCAAAGCTAGTGACCGTGATACCGCCATTGGCAAAATCCACATCGCCGACGTTGCGGGTGGCACCTGCCCATGTAATCGCGCGACGATAGCGGGATGTGTCGCCGTGGATGGGATCAGCTCGCAACAGGAGACTGGCATCTGGTACATGCTCGACCCAGTCTGTGACGATCTGGGCGTCGGTCCAGGCTCGCGACCACACAGACACGTCGGCCAGAACGAGGTTCCCGAATTGGGTGTTGTTGCTGCCGAGGTATGAACTGCCGGCGGCTGTGTCTATTGCAACGGTGGTCTCTGACCCAATGCTCGTCCCATTGACCCATATCTCGGCAGTAGTGCCCGTCTGGGTGATAACGATCCGGTGCCATTCACCAACTGTTAGAGTAGCGTCAAGGTCGATCAGCGCCTCGCCCACATCAGCCCACCACTCGACCTCGGTGGACCGCAACCTGACGGCCGTCTTGCCCCATGTGATCACACGTTCGGCCGTTCCTGCGAGTAGTTTGACGCTAAACGCCACGGTGATCGGGGTTGGGGCTGCCTGGCTGCCAAGGTCGATCTCGTCGTCCGTGCCGTCGAACTGCGCCGATCCGTCGTACTCGAACAGCGTGCCGCCAGCGGGTGTGCCGTCAACCGCATTTGAACTGGCGTCGTCTGCGGTGAGTCGGGTGTCGGGATCTGCCGATAGCCACGCGCCTTCGAGTGCGGTGTCCGTCGTGTCGGATTGGACAGAGTAGGGCTCAAGCGCTGCCGGGGCTAGCGGCCGGTTCAAGTGGAACAGTTCGCTCGCCTGCGCGGCGGTGAGTTCGACGTCGTAGATGCGGACGTCGGCTAGGAAGCCGTCCATATACTGAGAGCCCGAGCCCGATGCTAGCCGGGCGCCTATGCGGGTAGTAGTGGTCGCATCCCACACGCCAGTGAGCGAAGCATCAGTTCCTACGGCAGCCCCGTCCGCATAGTAGACGAGGGTCGAGCCATCGTATACCAGCGCGACATGATGCCACGCGGAAAAAGACAAGTCTGCGGTGCTGGATGCCTGAGCGATAGCTGCTATGCGGGCCAGTGGGCGCCACCCGGTTGCGCCTGCCTCGGTCTGAAACGTTAACGCGCCAATGGTGTTCTCTCTGGTCCCGATCATTATGTCGGCGGTGCCGCCAGCGTTGACGTATGCCCAACATGCCAGGGATTGAGGAGCGCCCTCTGGCAATGCCAATGCGCCGACAGTCACGAACTCATTCCCGGTATGGTCGAGGGCTATCCGTGCGTTTTTATCCGTGGTGTAGGCTGCGGTGCCAGACCATGCAGGCGTGGTGTTGCCAGTAAGGTCCCGAGCCTGCACGCCGGGGATGTAGACCAATGGGGTTGGCAGTGCCATCTCAGTCCCCTAATCGGACGATGGACAACGTGATATCGCTGGGGATGATGTTTTTGGACGCGGCACTGGTGCATCTACCCCACAGTTCGACGGTGTCGGCCGCACTCAGCGCCATTGGGTAGCACGGTTTCGCGGTGTCGCCAATATCGCCGCCCGTGCCGAGCTTGCGGGAGATCCGCGTGGCGGAGAGACTGGTCGCCCCGTTGTTGGTCTTGGCTTCGAGCTCGAACGTGGCAGAAGCAGAACCCGAGAACGAGGCACTGAAGCCCACGTTGTACGTGCCGGCCGTATTGACGATGATGTGGTTCTCGGTGTTGTCCGGCGTCGGTCCACTGGAGGCACCGTTGGTGTCAAACGATGCGACCTGATACCATGTATTCTGTGTCGCCATGTCCAGCTGCGCGGTGACGGTGATACCGGAGATCCCGGCGTATACCGGGGTGCCTGCGCCGGCTACTCGTTCGGTACCCATGGTTACGCCTCCCAGGCCGCTTTGAACGCGGCGAACGTGCTGACGTCGTACTTGAGCTGCAACCCGGCCCACCATGCGGCTTGGTCAATCTCGGCGAGGATCAGGTTGCGGACAGCGTTGCCCACACCGGGGACCGTAACACTGGCCAATCCTGCCTTGTATGCCGTGATGTTCGCGTAGGGCGTTGGGTCCAGTGCCAGGAGAGCGGCCTGCACCTTGGGAAGAGCAGACCATACGCGGCCAAACCCGCGCACCCGGTCGGAGCCATTGAGAACACCACCGATGGCGGCAGCATAAGACAGCCCGTCGTTGTATGCGGTGATGGCCCGCGCCACTGCGGCAGAGACCGGATCGGTGTCGGCGGCGGATGCGGCTGGAGCTTGGGGGTAGAAACTGCCCATATCTCACCTCACTTGCTCGAACGGAACTGAAACGAGACCGTCGCCGCGGTGCCACCAGACTCAGCCTCGAACCTGCCGCGCACCGAATGATACGGGCGGCTCGGTGCGGTCATCGAGTACGTGCCGATGGCGACCTGGGCCGCCGAGTCCACCTCGAAGAAGTTTGTCCCATCGAGACTGGCCTCGTAGGCAATGGTCACAGAAGTGAACGTCGCGGCGATGGTGTAGGCCACCGAGTGGAGCGTCTTGCCGCCCACCGGCACGGCCACGGTGAAGCCGGTCGCAGTGAGCTGTGTGGACGCCGGGAACACAGGCACGTCAGCCGCGAGGCTCTGCGGGGTCGTCTTGATGGACCCGGTGGACGAGTCATACGCTTGTGAGTTGGAACTGCCGCCAATCGCGATAGTCATCTAGTCACCTCTACGGCAATGTTTGGTAGTACACGGTCGCAGTGCCACCGGCCGTGGCCACCATTGAGATCGCCAGCGTACACTGGTCACCGGCCTCGACAGTCATCCAGCCCGGTGAATCGCCACTGGCGGGCGGGATAAACGTGGTTGACTCGGCCACAGCGGTCTCGCCGAAAGCCACGTAAACCTTCACGCTTCCGGTGTTCTGGAAATGGACGCCTTGGCGGCTCACGTTCTGTGTGAGCTTATCCGCTGCGGTGCCAGTTACTGCTACGCTTCCGCTGGCCATGTGATCACCCCTGTGGTACGTATTCGAGTTTCGCGGGGCTGGCCACGTGGACCGTTCCCACTCCTGTCGTGGTCAATGTGGCGGACAGCACCATGCGGATGTCCAGCCCGCGTTCTTTCGCCTCTGGGAAGGCGTACCAGAGCTCCAGCACGTTCGCCCCGGTGACGGAGATGGACCCGGCGAGATTGTTGTTGGCATCCAGCGTGATCGAGTGCCCCGCCTGTGTGGTGCTCGCGAAGATGGTCGTCCCGTGCCAGAGCCTGAAAATGTACGCGCCTGCCGGGTAGTGATTGGTCACTGTGACCGCTGCCGAGATCGTCAAGTCGCGCAGGTCGCCATACCGCCAAAGGTCGTTGGCTTCCAGGCGGCCGGGGGTCTGATGCTGGGTTATCGCGATGGTACTCATTTTACCCTATGCCCAAAACGTCAACCGAGGGTCCATTCTCAAGCATGGCGATCTTGCCCCGCTCTATGATGGCGAGTCTCTGCCGCTTGGCCATGGCGCCACACAGGGCGCCTGCTGCGACCGCTGTGTTGATGGCATCGGCAAGCATGATACCGAACTCGTCGCCCGCGTCTCCCATGGCCTCGTATGCGGCGGCGAACGCCTCGACCAGTGCCGAGTCCTCTGCATCTGAACAACCGCACGGGCGGTGCTCGGGCATGCCGGTCATGGGGCCGCCGGGTTGCGGAGGCGCGCCCTTGGGGCCGCCGTGACCAAATCCACCCACTCCCATAAACTCTGGCATCATGGTCCGACGTCCGTTCCTGAGATCCCTATCCGGTCTGGGAAAAACGCCTTGGTCTTGAACTTGTCGGCCTCGGCCTTGGAATTGTGTGGTCCAGACGTGAACGCGAAGCTCGTGATCTGTACCGGCTTGGACCCGTAGCCCGTGGCCGTGATGCTGCACACGCTCGTGTTGCTCACCAGTAAACGATCAGAACTCAGGTCTCCGTCTACGAAGAGCCAGCCGTTGGCTGTCGCTGGAAAACCTGTGTTGTCCACCAACGTGCTGGTGATAAAAATGAACTGAACCGTCTGGAGTTCGCTTTCCACGAGGCAATACCGTCGAGGCAGTTTCGATGTCAACTCGCCCGGTTCCCCGTCGCAATTGGGATACATGGCTCCCCAACGCCGGATGGTCAACCATTGCTCGTCAACGAAGTAAAAAAATGGCCACTCATACGGGCGCACCCAGTCGATGCGCTCGAAGATGGGGCACGGGTTGATCGATAGGTTGATGCCTGCCCGGTTGTGCGCCGATGCGTTGCCGTCGTTCCAGCCGAGACCGGCCGCGAGCGTAAACAGCCGCTCCATTCTGCTACTGTGAACCGTGAACAGCGGTCCCTTCTGCTTGTAGAGCTTCAGGTGCGCGCCTGGGTTCATGTGGCCACCGCAGACACTACAGCGTCCAGATCGAGCGATAGGTTGATGCCATTGTCGTTGTATGCCACGGAGCCAAGCCCATCGGAAAACTGGATGTTCCCGATCCACCGCATGAGTTGGTTGAGCACGTCACCGCGGACCCAGATGCGGCCCTCCTCGTCCTCCCGGTAGTAGTTCTTGAACTTGGTGGAGTTGGATGTGCTCATACCACCGTGCTCGTTATAGCGATCCAGTCAGCCGAAATAATGGTCCAGGTGCCTTCCTGCCGAGTCGTGCCATTGTTGTTGTCACTGAACGTATTGCTGTCGTTGCGCGCGGAGGCGCCCGAGTTCGCGTCGAGCGATGTGGTTCCACCGAACCGGATATCGGGAATGACGGTGGCGGTTATACTCAAGTTGGTACTGTCACAGGAACTTGACGCAAGGTCACGGAACGCCGTCAGCGTGTTGGTGATGCGAAAAAACTCCAGCGCCCCGGTCCCAAGGTTGGTGAAGTCCCAGCGGTACTCCCTGGATTCCTGCCAAGAAGTCCGATACCAGATGCCGTTGGCAATGTCTGGAAACCCGATACTCATATCACTCCCCAGATCCGTCAGGAACCTTCTTGTTCAGTTCCTTGATATTGCGCTTGATGCTCTCAAGCTCTCCCCACAGATCCGTCGCGGTCTTCGTCTTGCCCGCCTGCTCGCCTATTGCTCCCAGACGGTTTATCTCGCCACCTAGTTGGTTGCTCCTCCCGCGCAGAAAGTCGAGGCGCCTGAGTCGGCTCCGTCCTGACTTGCTGAAGTCTGAGAGCTTGGCCTTGCCCTGGAGCAGGTCTGAGAAATCTTCCTGGAAACGGGTATCCTGGCGCCGACGTCGGCGCAGACGCTTGCGCATGTCCTTTGAGGATGCCAGTTCCACGAACGAGCCAGTGAACTCGACATCGCCGGTGAGGGCGGCGACCTCCTGGGCTGCGGAATCCTTGAGCTTCTGGAGGTAGTCTTTCCGGTTCTCCAGCTTCTCCATGTTGATCTGGAACTCTGTGTCCTTTTCCTTCTGCTTCGCCTTCGTGAGATCAGCGATGATCTGGTTTTCCGCGACCATTCTTTTGGCGAACGCCACCCCGAGTTGTGCCTGGGCGGCCTCGTCTGCCGCGATGGCCTTATTGATCTCGTCTTGAAGCGCCTGCCCGCGCTTCGCTATCGCCTCGCGTTCCCGGCTGCCATCCTTGAACTGGCGAAGTGCCTTGTACCGCTGGCGTTCCGCTTCCAGGTCGTCCGTGCGGCGTTTCTCCTGGGTCTTGCCGACAGTGGCACCATGCACCACCTTCACAGCCGCCCCGAACGGTCCCAGTGCGGCCAGCTTGGCGACCTCCTTGAGCCCTTGGATGAGCGGACCCAGATCCCCCTGGGCGACAGCGGTCCAGAATCCCAGGATGTTGCCGGTGCCCACTACGAGTTGTGCGCCGACTTGCGCGATGACGTCCTTGGCTTTGGCCAGATCCTTAACGGTCTCGTCGCCAAGGATCAAGCCGAGACGCTTGGCTTCGGCTGCAAACCAATCCAGCCCCTCAGCGCCCGCTGACAGCATGGGCAGCAACTCGCGGCCAGCCCGACCGAACAGCCGCTGTGCAACGCCAGCCTTCTCGGTGCTATTGGTCATGGTGGACATCGTCGCAGCGATCTCGCGCCATAACTGGATCAACGGCTTCAGTTCGCCGTTCTGGTCTTTGACTTGGATGCCAAGGATCTGGAACGCCTCGGCCATCTCTCCGGTGCCATCGGATGCGGTAAGAGCATTGCGGGAGAGGTTCGCAAACCCGCGCTCTACGGCGTCGAAGCTCGCCTTGCTCTGCTCTGCCTGGAACCGTAAGCCCTGCAACGCTTCGGCGCTAACGCCGGTCTTCAGGGTAGCCTCGTCAATCTCGTCAGCATAGTCGATAGCCTGCTTGGCGAGTGCAGTAAACCCGCCACCGACGCCGGTGAGACCGATAGCGGAGATGTTCTTGACAAGCGCGGCAGTGGTCTTCTTGACATCCCGCGCGGCACGGCGGAAGTCGGTCGAGTCTCCCGTAAACCGCGCTCTGAGTTCGTTACGCAGGATTGCCATCGTGGGCCTTAAGCTCGGTAAACGCCGTCTCAAAATCCAGCGGGCGTTCGACGTTCTTCACGCCGCTGTTCGCGGCAGCACGGGCGGCTATTTGACCGACCATGGCCAAAGGGAGCTCCCACACGATTTCAAGCGGCTTGTAAGGCGTGACAGACGAGACGGTCGCGACCACCTTGCCCAGCCATTCTCCGTCGAAGGTTCTTCCGCTGGTTTTTTTTTGAGCCCGCCGGTCTTGGGGATCATGGCGAATCCATACAGGCTCTTGTCCAGAACCTCGCGAATCTCGTGGGCCACGGCCTCGGCATCGTATGGCGGCAGTTGCCGGCCGAACGTGGTGATGGCCGTTCGCAGTCGCGCCATGCCCTTGCCCGCCTTCTGCCGAGCTTCGAGCCACACGGCCAGGTGATCGGGGTCGTTGAGGCTTACCGCAATCACCTCGTCCAGTGACTCGCGGGCGAGGATCGCGTCATAGGCGGTGGTAAGATCGTCAGGACCGCAGTGTAGAATGTACAGCGCCACCTCGACGTCTGCGCGTCTCACGTCCTCGGTTTCGAGCAAGTCTGGACAAAACAACTCAAACAACACCAAGTCCGAGCATGTCAACGTGGGGATCGTGACCTTGCCAACTTCGCGAATGGACCCCAGCGCGAGGAGAGTCTCCCGGTCCATCTCGTTGTCTGTCTGGACGGTGGACACATCCATCATCGTGGGAACGGGTCCAGACGCAGAAGGCTCGCCTTCGGGCGCAATGTCCGAGACGAGCTTGGCGTCGTTCTGGAGTTCGGCAATGTCCTCTGGCATGTCGTCCCCTCGATTATGGCACTGTGTTGGTGATCCAGGTTTGTACGCTGATCGTCGCGCGCTTGTACTCGGTGTTGGATTCATTGCGGGCCACGCTCAACACCAGAGAGTTGACCGCCGTGGCGGATATGCTGATGGCGAGCTCGGTGCCTGCAACTGGAAGCGCGGTCTCGGTGTCTAGGACCACCTCCTGGCTTGCCTCGACGGAGAGATTGTACGCTGCGACTGCCGCCACATCGCCATTTGCGTCACGTGCCTCTGCGACCTCGACTGACTCGTTTTCGGTGAGCGATTGGGTGAGCCCGTAGGTGGTGGCCGCGGCGCCGATGTAGCTTGACACACCATGTTGATACGTTGCCATTGCGACCTCCTATGCCGGGATCGTGTTGGTGATCCATGCCTGACTCGATATGGTCAGACGTTTGTACTCGGTATTGCTCTCGTTCCTGGAGACACTGGTGACCAGCGTACTGCCGGTGTTGGACGCGGAGACCGAGAGCGTTGCCCCCGCTGCCGGCGGCGTTGCGGTGATGTCGAGGACCACCTCCTGGGAGAACTCGGCATTCAGATTGTAACTGGTCACCGCGGCCACGTCCCCGTCTGCATCCCGTGCCTCGGCAACTTCGACAGACTCGTTCTCGGTAAACGACTGCATCAGGCCATAGGTGGTGGCCGCAGCGCCAATGAAGCTTGTGATTCCGTGCTGATATGTGGCCATGGTTGGCGCCTCCTAATTGCGGTAGCAGAAACAGGTCAGGTCCACCGCGGTCTCTACTTCGTTGTCCTGCGAGTCGTCGTCGGTAATGACGCCGATGTGGATGTCCGACACGGTGTAGCGGCTCCCCACCTCGGCGTCAATCTTGGCCAGTGCCGCGGCTGTGCGCAGGTTGGCAATGACAGCCTCGCCCATCTCCTGAGAGTGCATGCCGACTGGGTCTCGGTCGATGCTGGTCAGGCAGGACACGCGCATGGTGATGTTCTGGAGCGCCGCCGAACCGTCGTCACCAGAGTCGGGTGCGATGTCCGCCGGCTGCACCACCACCGCGTGTGGGGCCTGGTTGCCGGGCGCGTCATGAAACGACAGGACGGATGCGTGGGAGAGCTGACTGTCTAGCGCCAGGCGCCGAACGAATGCGTCCGTGAGCAGAGACTGTAGAGATTTGTTCAGCTTCGCCATGTGCGGTTGCGCTTGTCTCGCATATTCTCGATGCTCTTGACCATGCGGAGGTTGACGGCCCTGAGTGCGCCGGGCATGATCTCGGCTTCATACTTGTTGGCGAACGGGATCTGGTTGGCGATCTCTCGCCATGGCTTCCACTCTGATCCGCCCTTGTCGGAGTCCGAATACTTGAGCTCGCCTTTGGTGGTGCCGCCGCTCACCGTTCGCTTTGGGGGCTTGCCGAGTCTGCGAAGAACGCCGACCCATCCCGAGCGAAGAAACCCACGGCCCGGGGTTTGGATCTTCGTGTTTTTCCATACCGGGGAAACAAACTCCTTGCCAGACTTGATCAGCCCCCGGTCGTGTGCGTTCTGCATGGACAACGGGACCGGCTTGTCGGTGATGGAACCATCGCGGCGCGTGACGTGTGCCCACACGGGTTTGACGAGCTTGGACCGTTTCCGCCAGTTGTTCCACGCGCGCGGCTTCAGGCTCCGTCGTTCATTCTGGTTCAGCTTGCGCTCGACGGTTTTCGGAGCGACCCGCGTCCGTCCCTTCGGGCGCCCTTTGCCACGCGGTGAGACGCCCTTGCCTTTCATGGCCTCGAAGGCGAAGTCACGGGCCGCGTTCTTGATCACGAGCTCTTGATCTCGGTTGGTTTCCTTTGCCATCAGGACCACAAGATCCTGAAAAGCCTTGACGTCACGGGGGTCGATCTCCACGCCAAACGACTTGGCAGATCCCCCCGTAACGCCGGTGTTTCTGGCAACAGCCATCTAGTACTGCTTCACCCCGATCATGGACACGGACGAGGATATCCCACCGTCCGCGGTGAAAATCGTGGTCGCCGTGATGGTCAGCGTGGCAGTGACGTACCGATTCATCTTCCGCGTGTCGAGCCTGATGAGCTCGTCAGCCGCGGCGTTGCCAACGCTGGTGAACCCGCCCCCGGTCACGTCTGCGAACGTGGTGCCGGCCGCGGAGTCCTGAATGGCAAAGGCGAGTGCTTCCTTGCCGTCGGTCCCCGTAGCGCCCTGGCTGACCAGGTGAAAAGCTACCTCACCTGTGTACCCTTTCAGGTCCACGCGCGAGCCGGTGGCAGTGAGGCTGTAGCCAGTTGCGGGGAGGCAGGTTTCGGATACTGCATTGAGTCCCGGTGCGATCATGTTATGGGTCTCCCATGTTGGGTCTGTTGTGAGTGCTCAGGTGCCGGTGACGTTGGTGGCGTAGCAGAACGCCTGCCCGTAGCGCCAGAGGTAGTCGATGTCCTGGAAGATGGTCAGGCGGATGCGGCCGGTGGCAGACGAGCTATAGGGGTCTACGAGCACGTCGATGCCGCCCCAGCTCGCCTGAATGCCCTGGGACCAATCCCCGAATATGATGGTGTTCGCGGCAGACTGGTTAGTGGACACGGCACGGAATCCGGCGATCTGACCATCGGCCCACACGAACTGAGCGGTGGACGTGGATTTGTCCTTGGCCATCAGCGTCGCGCGAACGGCCGGGGTCGTCACGTACACGGACGAGTCCGTGAGCGTATTGTCCTCGGCGTTCTCCTTCATAAAGCTCAGCATGTTCGCCCATGTCGGAGTCGCGGAGATCGTGGTTGTGTTGATGCTCGAAGCCGAGAGGATGCCCAAAGGCTGACCGGCGGTTCCGGCGCCCTGAAGTCCAGCCACGTCGATAGCGACGGCTGCGACCTTGGCCATGTCCTCACGCATCAGGCTTTCGATGTCGGGGCTCGCCTGCACGGTCATTCGACGGGATACCTCGGTGAGCACGCCATTGGTATGAGGCGTGAGCTTCCGAGAGCCGAACGTGGGCTGGCTCTCTGTGATCGAGTCGTCTTCGCCGAGCCAGTAGGAGGTACTGCCGGTGAGTTGGACGGGGATGTCCACATCGCCGACGAGGCCGGTCATGGACCGGAGTCCGAGTTGCGGCAGGATGAGTTGGTTTCGGAGCAACTCGATGAACGATCCGGCCATGTAGTCGGTCGCGATCAGGTTGCCGCCTGACGTACTGGCAAGGACGTCACGCTGTGCAAAGCGCGGGTCTGGGGCGGCGAGGACATCGTATGGAATCCGCATTCCCTGCTGCGCCCCGCTCGGGCTCTTGCGCGTGGCCTCGGTGCTGATTTCGCGATACCAGTCGTTCTGGTAACTGTCTTGGGGGTCCTGGGTGCGGATGAGCTCGATGAAGGAGAATCGCTTAACCTCCTCTTCACTCATCCCGATACGTGGGTCCTCGGTCTGCGGAGCCGGTTGCTCCTTGGCGCGCTTCTTGAGGATGTCCAAGACGCTGGCCTGGAAGTCGCGCAATCCCGTCCCCTCAGACGCTGCGGTGATGGCCTCGTCGGAGAGATTGTGCGCCTTGCCGATGGCGAGGATTTCACGGACACGGTTGCGGTCTTCTGCCTGGATGGACGCCTCGTCAATGGCGGGCGCCTCCGACGGAGTTTGAACGGTCAGTTCCTCGGGCATTTCGGGTGCCTCCTTGATTGTTTCCGGCTGGTCCAGACTGCGACCGACTCCCACGCTCATATCGGCGGGTATGCTGACGAACGAGATCTCGTGCGGGGTCCACCGCGCACGAAATGTGTCAGGCTCATCTCCCTCGCCTTCCTCGACGCGCTCAAGTTGGTCGATCTGATAGCCGACTGATATGTGTCTGCGGATACGGTCTTCCACGTCCTGGCGTGTGTCCTGCCCGAGCGCCGACTTGGAAAAGCGTACCACCGCTCTTCCTCTCCTGTCGGAGTCGATGCTCGCAGAGTCCACTACTCCAGCGTGGTCGGCCGTGTCGTGGTTGATCAAAACAGCCGCGCCGTCGTCCATGCGGCCCATGTCTACAGACTCGGCATCGTGGTCGAGCACCTCGAAGCCGAACCACCGCAAGACGGGCGCCTCTGACGAGAAGGCGACCTTGACAGTACCGCCTTCGGCGTCGATGTCTTCGGCGCGGATGGTGTCCTGCATCTCGCGATGCTGTAGGCCGTCACTCGCCAGGCGGGATAGGATTTCCTGTATTTCCGGCATTGTTTACCCCTTTATCAGTAACCACTTTTGTCAACCCGAACTCGGCTGCGAGCGTCTCGTCGGACTGGATGCGCTCGTAGATTTCGCGTAGTTCCATGCCCGACTGCTCGGCTACTATGGTGGTGTCATCCATCCACAGATTGCCGCGGGCGATCTCGTTCGCCTGAAGATCCTTGAGCGGGTCCACCCATGCCCAGCGGCGGGGCTGCCAGGTGTCCGCGTGAAACTTCTCCATCTTCGACAGCGGCAGGTTGCTCATGCCCGATGTCAGGAACATCTCCAGCCACACCGCGAAGATGCGCCGGTTCCAGTGCCGGATCATCCATTCCTGGTTCGCGATCCACTCGTCACGCTCGGCTAACTTGCCCTCTCGTAGGCTGGAGAAGTTGACTCCTTCCAGGTCGTTGGCCAGTCCGTTGTAGGTGACGCCCAGCCCCGAACTGATCCCCCGCAGAGCGCCTTTCACGAAGTCGGCAAACGCGGTGGTCGGATGAGTCGGGTCCCACTGAGTAATGTCCCAGCCGGTGGGCAGTTTCTCGAACGTGCCGGGGGAAACGTCTGTGACCGGCATATTAACGTCCGAATTATCCGCCTGGAGCTCTTCGCCGGGCATGTATTTGTAAAAACCCATCTTGCTGGCACCGAGGCGAGCGGCCACGGTCTCGGCTTCGATGTAGCCTTCGAGCATATTGAGCCGGGGCATGGATGCCGCAGCCCAGGAGATGCCGCGCACGGCGCCGGGTCGCTCGGTTTTCTTCAGGAGGATCATGTCCTCCCGGCCCACCCGCTGGCGTTTGTTTGCGCGGCGCTTGCTCGTCCAGTTCCCTGGATGACTGCCGTCCAGCCAGTACGCCTGCGGCACACCGAGGCTGTCCATCTCGACAGCCATGTACACTGAGCGCCCGCCTTTAAGCTCCTCGCAATACTGGTCATCTAGGTAGTCACCTTCGAGCAGACGCATCGTGAATCCATACGGGTTCTCGGCACCTTTCATCAGTAGGGAGATGCATTCGCCATCGCGGGCTGTGGAACGTAGCGCGAGCTTGCTGGCCTCGGTGAACGTCATTCCGCCGACTGTGGCGTAGTGACAAGACCAGTCGTGCCACGCCTCTTCGATGATGCGGTTAGCCCCGGTGTCGGGCGTGCCGTTGGGGTCTTTGATACGCATCTGAAGCTTGATGCCGCGCCCGATGACGTTGTTTTCGAGCATGCCGAGATATTTGCGAAAATAGTCGTTGTTCTGCTCCAGCGTCCGCGCGCGTTCGCGGATAGGCCGCAGCCCGCCCTTGAGTTCGGCGTTGGCATCGCTCGCACTAAACGCCCAGTCCTCGGTGAGGCGGGTTTTCTTGGCAGCATTCCAGGCGCGGGCATATGATTGCCGCCTTGCAGCCCTGCGCCCTGCCAGCCGTTTCAGCCGATCAAGAAACGTCATCTGAGGTAAACCTCACATATATCTTGTTGGTCGGTTGCTCGCCACGGCGCACCCGGCGTTTGTCCTCGTTGCGCAGAACGTCGAACTTGAGACGCTTCATCAGCTCGTATCGGGTCTGGAGTAGATCGGGGTCACGGGCCAGCGCGGCGTCAGACTTCATAATCTGGACGATGTTGTTGTACATCGCCTCGACGTCTGCCTCGACGTTGACCGAATGGTAGTTGGTGTCGGTGCTCGCCGGATCGCGGACGACACTGAGCGAATCTTTCCCCACGATGGCGCGGAAACTCTCGCCCGTTACAGACGCAGTCCACTCGTAATCGCCGGGGAGAAGGTTCGCGGTGTCGGTCGCTGCAATGTTGACCTCGAACGCCGATCCGGTGACAGTCGCCTGCACCGTCATCGACGAGGGTCCGCGCAGCGTGTAGGTGAGCGTCCAGTCGGACGTCGGGTAGGAGTCGTAGGTTTTTTGCCAGCGCACCGAATCGCCCTGGAAGAACTCCATAGGCTCGTTGGTTGCCGCGTCAAACGTCACAGCCATGGGCTGGCCTCCTGTAGATCGTGTGTCTACCAAAGGCCGAAAACGTCAACCTAGGGCAAAAAAAGAGCCCCGGTGACAAGCCGGGGCCAAGGGAGGAGGCGGACAGGATGCGCGAACCGTCCGCGCCATTACCATAGCAGAACGGGCTGTGGATTGCAATAGGTCACAGATACCACACCGGCAGAGCGCAGTCCTCGGCCCGGGGCTCGAACCACCCGCGGTCACTGCCGCACATGTTCTCATCGTTGACCATCACCACGGCTGTGGGCCAGATGTGGGGAGGCAGTAGTAACCGCGGCTCGGCACCCGGTGCCATACAGCGCAGCCACGTCTCTGGGTCAATGCGGAATACATGGTCGCAGTTATCACACCCGTGGTCGTGGTGTTGCATCTCTTATCCCATCACCAACTCAATGTTCTCGATAGCCGCCTCGGCCGCTTCCTGTGCCGCGTTGCGCGTGGCCCCCGTTGCCATCACGCACCCCAGCCGGTCGGAGTGTGACCGCACCTCGGTGACCCGTTGACCAGCCCGCGCGCGGATGTCCACCAGTAGCAACCCGCGCCACGAGTCCAGGTCGGCCACTCCGCGGATGGCGAGGATCTCGCCCAGCTTCCCGGGGAACAGATACCGTTGGCACACGTGGGTGTTGCAACTCGGCGCCAGGTCGGCCCGTGTCAGGCGGTCACCAACGCACTGCCGGATAGCCAAGGAGACCAGATTGACACCAGTCGCGGCAGGGATCTGGAACGCGGCGAAATGCCCACCCGACAGTCGCGCGTGCATCTCGACGATGATGACGTCATCAGCGGTAGCGATCATGTCGGCCTTAACCGGGCCAGTGGTCAGGCCCATGGCGCGGGCGTGGTCCTCGAATCGCATGGCGATCAGTCGCCGTGCCGGGTCGGTCAGGTCTGCCGGCATGTCGCCACCGTCCTCGATGATGTAGGGAGCGAACTGGCCCCACCGCGAGTAGTTGCGGTCGCTGATGCCCACGATACGCGCCGTGTGATCGTCACCTACTACCATCCCCTCCACCGATATCTGTTGTCCATGCACGATCTGCTCGGCGATGGCAACGCCCGAGGTAGAGCTCTCTATGGCTCGGTGCCATGCAGTGGTCAGTCCTGCGGGCTCGGTGACCACAGACACACCACGCGAGCCACGCCCGTCAGGTGGTTTGACAATGATCGGGTAGTCGGGGTCGGTCAGGTCCACCGCGGGGGCCATGTGGGCACGCCCCATGCCGCGACCGGCCTCACGCTGGAGGATCTTGTTTGCTGCGATCCGTGCCGCCTCGTTGGAGATCGACACCAGGCCGCGCGCGTTGGCCACTGCCGCCACGGTCATTGGCACATCACAGCCAAGGCTGAACACGCCACACAGCGGACCATTGAACCGCTCCCACTTCTCGGCCTCACGTAGGGTGCCTTCGATGTCATAGGTGGACACGCACGCCTCGTGTGCCGCCTGCTCCAGTCCCGGTGCTGACGCATCACTGTCGGTGCAGAATACGTCCAGCCCGAGTGCGGTCGCCTCTGAGATCCCGGGCAGTGACTCGATGCCGCCGCCAATCATCATTATTGTTCCCTGCATGGTGTCCTCATGTTACCAGTTCCTTGCCCAGCCTCCCTTGCGCTTGGGTTTGCGTCCTTCTCTGATCTTCGCGGCCTGCTCCCGGGCTGTGAGCTCCGCTGGGGGCTCAGGATCATCACCCCGGTCTGCTGCCACCCGGTCGGCCAGTGCGTCCAGGTCGTATCGCATGAGCTCCTTGGCCGCCATCGCATACACGCGGCAGTCGAGTGCCTCGTTGCGGGATCGTTTCTTGCGCCACACGGCCTTGGAGATGCCTTTCTCGAATTTGGTGACTCGCTTCTCGGCTGTGAGCTGGAGGAAGTATTCGGCCTCCCGCCCGTTGGGAAAATGGCAGTAGCCCGGTCCAGGCTCTTCGATGTGGAGCCGCGCGTAGATCATCTCTTTCGCGGTGTCGGTGCCCACGCGGACCAGTCTCGCCTTGCGTGATCCGCTGCGGATGGGGCTACTCGCCACCGGGTAGCCCTGGACGGACATGCCTTTGCTCGCATAAATCCCCCGCTTCATTTTGGCCATGCCCTGACAGTACGAGTACACCGCCTGGGTCTGGTCACCCGAGTCGATCAGTGTCCCCCGGGGGATCAGGACACGGCCGTCCGCGGTCTCATACGACATCGCGATCCATACGTCCACCTCCTCCCATAGCTCCGGTCGTGACGGGTCGCCAAGGAACACGCGGTAGTCGAGCGACCATGTTTCGTTGGCGCGTCCCCAGCCCACGAGCTCGGCCTCGATGCGGTCACCTTGGACGTCCGCGCCAATGGTCATGGCGACCACTTCCTCGGGGACGGGGTCGGTCGAGAACGGCTCGCACCGTGCCATCAGCGGGCCCTCGTCCACCTCCTCTCCCGCGTCTGTGGAGACCTCGCCCAGGACCGTGTTGACGTAGGTCCGCAATCTGACCGGGTCTTTGTGGACCTCCCGAAACTCGGTGGCGAGCTGACCCCATGTGGCATTGGGGCTGTACGAGTAGGCCGCCCATATCGCGAACCCGGCTCTTCCGAGAAACGGTGCGGTTGCCCGCCACTCGCCTTCGGATACCATCTGGCGTTGATCGGAGTAGGGGATCATCCTAGTGCAATCCGTACACTCGAACTCGGCTTTACCCGGTTGCGCGTGTGGCCACTTCAGTTGGGAGAAGCGCAGTATTTGGTATGTGCCGCACTTGAGGCACGGCACGAAGTATCGCCGCTGGTCGCTGTCGTTGTACGCTTTCTCGATGCGTGACAGACCTTGCACCGTAGGTGTTGAACCCAGCACGATCTTGCGATTCCAGTAGGTGTCGGAGCGCCTTTTGCCCAGACTGATCTGGTCACCCTCCTGACCAGCGCCCTCGGCCGGGTAACCGTCCACCTCGTCGAAGATCACCACCCGGGCCGTCACCCGGCGGAACCCGCGCGCGGAGTTGGCGCCCACGATCATAATCTGGCCACCGACGAACAGCTTTTTTAGGATCGTGTTCGACGAGTCCCGGCTTTTCTCGGGGCTCACCAGATCAGATAGTCCGGCCGTGTCTCGAATCATCGGGCCGAGCTCGTCCTTGCTCCATCCCGCCGCGTCCTCGACGGTCGGCTGTACCATCAGGATAGGACACGGGTCGTTGCTCATGTGATAGGCTATCAGATGCCCGAGTATTTTGGTGAACCCGAGGCGGGCTGACTTGATCAGTACCACCTCCTCCACAGCCGGGTCCGTCATGGCTTCCATAATCCCGACTTGATACGGGTAGGAATGCCACTTGCCACTGATGGCGGACGCCTCCGGTGACAGGTAGGCATGGCGCTCGGCCCACTCGGGCAACGTCAGCCTAGGTGGTGGGACCAGGCTCTTCGACGCCAGATCCATCGCCGACTCTGCCAGCGCAATCGTCGAGTGTTCGACGACAGGTGCCATCTACCATCTCCCATGTTTGGGCTGTCATGTCGGGGACCAGCGCACGGATGCGGGTCGGCAATGCCAGCACCTCGGTCTTGATTGCGGCAAACGCGCGTGACCATGTGGCAACCACTACGTCATGGGGGATCGCCCCCTCTGCCAGCTTGCGCGCCTGCAACTCGGTCTTCTCGGCTTGGGCCTCGGTGAGGCGTAGCTTCGCTTCCTCATACGTGCCGCCTGCTTCGCTCTTTGCCGCGCGCCGAGAGGCGAACCACTCAATGCACTCGGGCAGGTTGTAGCGATTGGCTCTCCCTTTTTGGGTCTGGACCGGGAAGCCGCTCTTTTGCCAGTTGGTTATGGTCTGGAGTGTGACGCCGAACGCCGACGCCACGTCATTACGGGAAACGATCATGCGGACTACTCCTCGTCGGCCACCATCGGAACCTCCACATAGCCCTCCGGTGGTCCTTCACGATCACCCACAGAACCCAGCGGAGCACCAGCAATCCGCATGCGCCGTTTGGTGTCCTCCCAATCTGCTTCCTCTTCGGCTGCGAGTTGCTCGCCCACCGCGTGCGACTTGTCACTGAGCTCGCGTCCCACGGTCTCGCCCCACTCGGCGTAAGGCATACGGCAACCCGGCGCCGTGGTCATCAGACAGGACTGCTCGTGCATGCGCAAGTTGACCCGCTTGGCTGCCGCGTAGCCCATCCAGAACTCATTCGCCGGCCGCTCGTACAGCGCCTCGGTTCTGACCTGCTGGCGGAGCCGGTGCTCGGTCGCCGCGTAGTCCTCTGCGCTGGTCTGAGTCTTGAGCCGTTCCAGAAACCACAGAGGCGGCATGGGCAAATAGTCCACGCCGTAGATGCCGATGGTCTTGTACTCCAGGTAGATTCCCAGAGCCATCATGTAGCAGATGGTGTTGGAGAAATAGTTAGGGTAGTCCAGTTTCGCCAGTTCCTCGGACGGGTACAGCACCGGGTGTTGGACGCCCTGGAGCGGGTGGAACAACACCACCGGGATCTCGCGTTTCTCGACTTCCCGATCTGCGGTCGTCACCTCGTCGTGGAGCTCGAACACCGCGGTGAGTTGCGGTTGCTCCATGTCGTTGACGCCCCACACGTCCATGGTCCAGTCGTTGGCCACGGTCATCCCGTACACGTTGGTGAGTCCCTTGCCGAGGATGATGAGGTTCTGACATCGCTTCAACGACTCCACCGGCTCGCAGGTTTCGCGGAACTTCTCGCGGCGCGCGGCCCGGGCTTCGGCTTCCTTTTGGCGTGCCTCCATTTCGGCCATCATGGCCTGTTCTTTGTTGCGCTCTTCTTCCACGTTGATTGCCGTTTGCAGGGTCTCTGGAGTCTCTGGCGTGTCTGTCATGGAGGTTCCCGTTGTGCGCGCATCGGGGTTGCTCCTCTGGTAAACCGAAACGAAAACCTTGGTAACTGGAGACAGAATGGGCTCGGGTTACC
>Ga0209128_1000260_pt1 | contig 38694 bp, 32 predicted proteins | sample ETNvirnome_6_100_FD_184072 | JGI IMG/M metagenome (GOLD analysis project Ga0209128, IMG submission 184072) | Marine viral communities from the Pacific Ocean - ETNP_6_100 (SPAdes) (version 2) | ecosystem: Environmental > Aquatic > Marine > Oceanic | place: Pacific Ocean | collected 2013-06-19
CAGCCGCTCTTTCTGCTCGGCGCTCCAGCGCTTTGCCGCGATGGACTCCCCCGCTAGGTTTACCAACGCATCCGGCGGTGTATCCACAAAGGCTTGGGCACTATCACGGATATCGCATGCCTTGGGTAGTTTTCCCCGCACGTCGTGGGGCGTGCGAGATACCACCTGTACATCGTGCCCCTGGGCAATGAGCTGTTGGCAGAGCCGTTGGCCTACAAAGCCGCTTCCCCCGGTAATTAATACCCGCATGGTGTCACTCCTTTGGCGTTGGACGTCACTTGCGCCAGCGTGGTCGCCACTACTGATCCATCAGATGGTTGATATCAAAAAGTGGTCACCGCACCGTCGCGCACGTTGCATAGCGCTTAATTGTACGATATCTATACACAACTGCTACAGATAATTTGATTAACGCTACCCCACCGCGAGGATTTATGGCTGAACCGGCGAACGTAACGTCCCCACTTTCTAACGCGTCCACCGTGGCGATTATTGGTGCCGGTTTATCTGGACTAGCCTGTGCCCATCGGTTGGCACAACACGGCGTTAATGTTCAGCTATTCGATAAAGCGCGCGGCCCGGGCGGGCGGATGTCCAGTAAGCAGCGCCCTACGGCCACACTCGATTTAGGCGCCCAAACGTTTACCGTGCGCGATGCACGCTTTGCTCACAAAGTCGCTGAATGGCAAGCTGCAGGCTGTGTGGCTATGTGGCCGGTGCATCGCTATCAGGCTAGTGCATCCGGCTGGCAAATACACGATGATGGGCAAGTGCGCTACTGCGGGGCACCGCGTATGAGCGCCATTACCCGCCACCTCGCCGATACGCTGAGCACGTTCCATCACGCCGCTATATCGCTTGAAACGCACATCGCGGCACTGGATAAAATAACGCAAGGCTGGCAGCTCAAAGATACTAACGGCGAGCAATACGGCCCCTTTGACCATGTCGTCATTAGTGCACCGCCCCCGCAGGCGAAAGCGCTACTCGCGGGCTGGGAGCCGACGCTCTCCGCCGCCTGTGACGCGCGCCCACAGCGAGGCTGCTGGGCGGCGTGGGCCATCTTTGACTCGCCGTTTCCGACCCTATCGGGCGTCGATACTGACTGGCAGAGCCTGCATACCCAGCACCCTGCGCTGCGTTTAGTCTCCCGCAATCACACCAAACCAGGCCGGGAGTCCCAGCCCGAAAGCCTGAGCCTGCTTGCCCAGCTAGACTGGAGCGATGCCCATATTGAATTAGCAACGGAAGACGCCGCACAGCAGTTGCTGGATGCCTTTACCTCGCTCATGCCCGAGCAAACGCCGCTGCCCGGGCTAGTTGATTTGGGTGCTCATCGCTGGCGCTACGCCCAGCCCGCTATTGCCGGTAGCCAATCTTTCTTGTACAGCGAGAGCGGTTTATCGCTATGTGGTGACAGCTTTCGCGGGAGCCGTGTAGAAGATGCCTGGCTATCCGGCGATGGGTTAGGAGAGGCATTATTAGGCCGGTCGGTCTATTAACAGCCATCAATCAGGCACACCAGGAGAGAAACAGCAAAGGTTGTACCTAGCAGCCACAAGTTGTACAAAGGTGCCTATAATAGCGTGACGCTATCTTTTCGATTAAACGCTATTCATCGAACCGTTAACCGACTCAGTGGCACAGCGCCGTTCCGGCAGCCTACGAGTGCCGCGGCAATTATTGACAGACCCCCTGCAGCCTCCGCTGCAGGCAACCAAGAGGCAATGGCGCCCATGAGCAACAAGGCGACCCACCCACCCGATACCCCGCTCTATCCGATTCGGGAAGTTTCCCGCTTAACGGGTGTGAATTCGGTCACCCTGCGCGCCTGGGAGCGACGCTACGGTTTAATTCGCCCACAACGCACCCCTAAAGGGCACCGGCTTTACGCCCAGGACGATATCAGTCGTATTGAACGTATTTTGCAGTGGCTCAACCGGGGCGTGCCGGTCAGCCAGGTTGCCGACCTGCTTGATCAGCCCGACACGGTCGAGGCACCTGCCCCGGATGCCGGTGATTGGGCAAGCCAGCGCCAGCAGCTCCAGGCAGTGATTGAAGCCGTCGACCTGCCCAAGCTAGAGGCGCTCTATCACCAAAGCTTGGCACTCTACCCGCTAAGCATCGCCATTAACGAGCTGTGGCAGCCGGTGATCCTGACCCTAGAAGCTAAATGGGCAGTGCAGCCGGACGACTTCGTGCGCCGCACGTTTGAAGCGTTTTTACGCAGCCAGGTAGGGATTCGCCTGCACTACGCTAACCAGGCGACTCGTGGCCCGCTGATTCTACTCAGCGCCATGCCCGACGACCCAGGCCCACTGTGGGTGCTGATGTGTGCGCTGATGGCCAGTGAACAGGGCTACCGGGTGCAGCTCTTCGACCACTCGCTGTCACTCGACGACCTGCCGCAAGCGGTGTCGCGTCTGCACTCGTCAATGGTGCTGCTCTCCAGCGGCCAGCGGGAAAGCGACCACTACATTCGGGTTGACTTACCCAAAGCGGCTGAAGCGCTGGGCGTACCGATCGGTGTGTGTGGCGAAGTCGCACGACTGCGCGAGAACGACCTGCGCGACGGCTCCGTGCATATGCTGGGTGACGACCTACCCCAGGCGATTGCCCGCCTGCGCCCGCTGCTGCGTGAATCTGGCATTCTGTAAATCCAAGGGCAACCGGCCAACTTAAGGCCTGTTTCAAGGACCTTCTTAAGGGCTTTCTTAAGGACTTTGCATGAACCTGCAGCTTGTTTGGTTTCGCAGCGATCTACGTATTCATGACAATTCCGCCCTCGCCGCTGCTGCCGCCAAAGGGCCGGTCGTGGCGGTTTTTTTGCGCAGTATTGAGCAGTGGCGTGACCACGGCCACGGCGCGAATAAGCTCGATTTCTGGGCACGTGGCGTCAGCGCGCTCAAGGCGTCGCTCAATGGCTTGAATATTCCGCTGCTGCACCGCGATATTGGGCATTTCGACGAAGCCCCCAACGCGCTTCTGGAGATTGCCCGCGAGCATGGTGTCAAGCAGCTTCACTTCAACTACGAATATCCGCTGAACGAGCAGCGCCGCGATCAGGCGGTGCTGGACGCGTTCCAGCAGGCAGACATTAACGCCCAGGGCCATCACGACGCCGTTGCGTTTGCCCCCGGCAGCCTACTCACCGGCAAGGGTGACTATTACGGCGTGTTCACGCCCTTTTCCAAGGCGTGGCACAAGCAGGTGACGGCTGAACAGCTTGCCCTGCGTGACACGCCCACCGTACAGTCGCCGCTGTCGATTGAAAGCGATCCGCTACCGGCGCTCCCTACGCTAGAAGACGAACCACTGGATGGCCGCCACTGGCCCGCCGGTGAGAACGCCGCCAGCGACAACTTGGAGCGCTTTTTGCGCTTTCGGGGGCGGCACTATAAGGACCAGCGCGACTTCCCCAAGGTGCGGGGTACCAGCGAACTGTCACCGTATTTGGCGCTGGGGATGATCTCTCACCGCCAGTGCCTGCAAGCGGTTATGAGCGAGAACGGCGGGCATCTTGCCGACGGCGACGCAGGCCTCACCACCTGGGTGAACGAGCTGATCTGGCGTGAGTTTTACCAGCATGTGGCGGTGGGCTTTCCCCAGGTATGCCGCTACCAGCCGTTTCAAGCGCATACCAAGCAACTCAACTGGCGGGATGACGACGAGGGATTTGCCGCCTGGTGCGAGGGCCGCACCGGCTACCCTATTGTGGATGCGGCCATGCGCCAGCTAGTCGCCACCGGCTGGATGCATAACCGTTTGCGGATGATTACCGCCATGTTTCTAAGCAAGCACTTGCTGATTGACTGGCGGCGGGGCGAAGCCTTTTTTATGCGCCACTTGGTCGATGGCGAGTTTTGCGCCAATAACGGCGGCTGGCAATGGGCAGCGTCAACGGGTACCGATGCGGCACCCTACTTCCGTATTTTTAACCCCACCACCCAGTCCACGCGTTTCGACCCAGACGGCGAATTTATTGCCCACTGGTTGCCCGAGCTAAAAACACTGCCCGCCAAGGCGCGCCATGCGCGCCCCAGGGACATGCTGAACCCCATCGACTACCCAGCCCCCATCGTCGACCACAAAGCGGCGCGCCAGCGGGCGCTGGATGCCTTTAAAGCGCTTCCCAAATAGCGACCTACCACCCGAGGTAGCGGCGCAACGCCGCTACCTCGCCAGCCAATCCGCCGCCTCTCTTCCCCACACACAACGCTTCCGGCAAGGAGTCCGTGATGACCAACGAGCAAGCGCTGGCGAACTTTTGCGCCTTCTTCAATAAACTAGACAACACCTGTACAGAAAAGCTATACGAGGTATATACTGACGATGTTGTTTTCAACGATCCGCTACATCACATTGAAGGTCGCGAAGCGCTTGAACGCTATTTCGCCACCATGTACGAGAACGTTGAGCGCTGCCGGTTCACCTTTCACACGCAGCAGTGGCAGGAAAATCAAGCGTTTGTGACGTGGACCATGGAGTTCGTTCACCCTCACTTAGCCCGCGGCAAGCCGGTGAGCGTGGAGGGTTGCAGCGCTTTGATATTCACCGAGGACGGCAGAGTATCGAACCACCGCGACTACTTTGACGCTGGCGCCATGCTGTATGAACACCTCCCTGTCATGGGGCGCGTTATACGCTGGTTAAAGCAGCGCCTTGGCTGAAAGGAGTGTGACCTCGTTTATACGCACGCAGGTTGCGTGCTAACAGGCCGCTACAGGAGAGCAGGATGAGCACATGGAAAACGCCCCAGCGCATCTGGTTGACCGGCGCGACTTCCGGCATTGGCGAAGCGCTGGCCCAGCAGCTAATTGCCCAGGGCCACCAAGTGGTACTCAGCGCCCGCAATGCAGATACCCTAAACGCACTATGTGATGGCCATGCGAATGCCTATCCGCTGCCGCTAGATATCAGCGACCGCCAAGCGGTACTGGCCGCCGGTGAACAGATCAGGAAGTGGCTGGGCGCGCTGGACGTGGCGCTGTTCAACGCGGGCACCTGTGAATACCTGGATGCACAGCACTTCGATATAGACCTTGTAGAGCGCGTTTTTACGCCCAACCTGTTTGGCACCCTCTACGGCGTCGAAGCCGCCCTGCCGCTGCTGCGTGCCGCCCGCAAAGAGGGCAAACCTGCTCGGTTGGCGGCCACTTCCAGCGCATCGGCCTACCTGCCACTGCCCCGCGCCGAGGCTTACGGTGCCTCGAAGGCAGCGGTGAGCTACTTTTTGGAATCCCTGCGCCTCGACCTTCATCAAGAAGGCATCGACGTGAGCCTGATCCATCCAGGCTTTGTGAAAACGCCGCTCACCGACCGCAACGACTTCCCCATGCCCATGCAAGTCACTGCCGAGGCAGCCGCCAGGGCGATCATCGCCGGGTTGGCCAAAGGGCGTCTGGATATTCATTTTCCGCGCCGCTTCACCTACATCGTTAAATGTTTAGGCATTCTGCCCCCCGCCCTACGGCGGTGGATTGGCCTGCGTATGACGCGGCAAACCGAGGAGACACCATGAGCGGCATGGCTTCACAGCGTATTGCGATTATTGGCAGCGGCATCAGCGGTATGGCGGCAGGGTGGTATCTCTCTTCACGCCATGAAGTGACGCTGTTTGAAGCGGATAGCCGCCTAGGGGGCCACACCGCCACAATGGATGTTGCGGTCAACGGCACACAGTACGCCATTGATACGGGGTTTATCGTTTTCAACGACTGGACCTACCCGCACTTCCAGCGCCTGCTAGCCACCCTCGGCGTACCCAGCCAAGCCACCGAAATGAGCTTCTCGGTGCATGAGACCGCGGCGGACTTTGAGTACAACGGCCACACACTCGCCTCCCTGTTTGCCCAGCGGCGCAACCTGTTTAGCCCCTCGTTTTATCGTCTGCTCAGCGACATTTTGCGCTTCAATAAGCAAGCTACCGCCGACCTAGAGAGCAAACGGCTACCTACCGACATGACGCTGGGGGAATATCTAGACCAGCACGGTTATGGTGAAGCCTTCCAGCGCCGCTACTTGTTGCCTATGGGCGCGGCAATCTGGTCGGCCAGCATTGGTGACCTGCGCGCCTTCCCCCTGACGTTTTTCGTGCGCTTTTTCCGCAATCACGGGCTGCTGTCGGTCAATCACCGCCCCCAGTGGTACACCCTGGTGGGTGGTTCAAAGCGCTACATTCCTGCGCTTACTTCGCCCTACGCATCGCGCATTCGCCTCAATACGCCGGTCAGCAAAATTACCCGCAGCGATACCGGTGTGATGATCACCACCGCCCAGGGCAGCGAGCATTTTGATCAGGTGGTGCTGGCTTGCCACGCTGATCAAGCGCTGGCCATGTTAGGCGATGCGACACAGGCCGAGCGTGAGATTCTCGGCGCAATGCCTTACCAGGATAACGAGGTGGTGCTGCATACCGATACCGCCCTGCTGCCCCGCCGCCCGCGCGCCTGGGCAAGTTGGAACTACCGGCTGGATGGCCGTGGGGCCGATGAGCGGGTCTCGGTTACTTACAATATGAACATCCTGCAGCGCCTGGAGGCGGATACCACCTTCTGCGTCACGCTGAACGACTCCGACAGCATCGATCCCGCCAAGGTGCTGGGGCGCTATACCTACGCACACCCCCAGTTCACCCTGGCGGGTCAGGCTGCCCAACTGCGCCACGCCGAGATTTCCTCAGTAGCGCGGCGCACCCACTTCTGCGGCGCCTACTGGCGCAACGGCTTTCATGAAGATGGCGTGTGGAGCGCGCTGCGCGTAGCCCAGGCATTGGGTTGTGATGAAGCCGCCGAGCCGCCCACCACGCCAGCGGCGCTACCGGCCCATGAACTAATGCCCAACAGCGTTGGGGAGGGACTGGGATGATTGCCGCGCCGCGTTCGCGCATCTATCGCGGTACGCTACGTCACCGCCGCTTTACGCCGAAAACACACGCGTTTAGCTACCAGGTGTGGATGGCGTGGCTCGACCTGGATGAGCTGCCGACGCTGTTCGACGGTGTGCCCGGATTTAGCGCCCGCAAGCCGGCACTGGTGCGCTTTCGCCGCGAAGACTACCTTGCCCCCACCGACCGGCCGCTGCGTACCGCCGTGCGCGAAGAGCTAACCCGCCAGCTGGGCAGCGCGCCCAGCGGGCGAATTTTCATGCTGACCCAGTTACGCACCCTCGGGATGGTCTTTAACCCGATTACGATGTATTACGCCTACGACGGGCATGGCCGCTTAGCGGCTGTCCTCGGCGAAGTCACCAACACCCCCTGGCGGGAGCGCACCTGCTACGCCTGCCACGTTGATACTGGCCGCCATACCCATCAGGCAAGTTTTGCCAAAGCGATGCACGTATCGCCGTTTAACCCCATGGAAATGACTTACCGCTGGAAGTTCAACGACCCCGGCGAGCAACTCTATCTACACATGGAGAACTGGCAGCACGAGCAGCTCCATTTTGATGCCACGCTCACCCTTGAGGCAGCCCCTGCTACTCGCGGCGTGCTGCTGGCTACCCTGGCCAGGCACCCTTGGATGAGTTTGAAAACGGTCGCGGGAATCCATTTTGAAGCGCTTCGCCTGTGGCTTAAGCGCGTCCCCGTTTATAACCACCCCAAGCGCAAGGAGACTTCAAAGTGACCACCCTACATACCGCCCCCCCGCATAGCCAGCTGGCTCGTCAGGATCGCCTTACCCGCTGGCTTAAGCCACGCCTAATGGCGCAGTTGGATGCCTTTCGCGGCGGCCGTATTACGCTGATTGAAGGCAATCAGTGCCACCATCTGGGTCAGGAAGGGCCGCTTCAGGTCACCGTGGTGATACGCCACTCCCGCGCCTGGAAACGGCTTGCCTTTGGCGGTACGGTCGGTGCGGCGGAGTCTTATATGGATGGCGACTGGGACGCCGATGATCTGGTGGCCCTGGTGCGCCTGTTTGCGGCCAACCTGGAACACGTTAACGGCAAAATGGAGAACGGCAGTGCGCGCTTTACCCGTTGGCTATTAGGGCTTGCCTACCGCTTCCAGCGCAACAGCCTGTCCGGCTCCAAGCGCAATATCGCCGCTCACTACGATATCGGTAACGACCTGTTTGCGACGTTCCTGGATAAACGCCACTGGATGTACTCCAGCGCCGTGTTCCCCTATCCAGAAGCCAGCCTGGAAGAGGCCTCCACCTATAAGCTCGATATCATGCTAGAGAAGCTGGATGTGCAGCCTGGGCATCACTTGCTGGAAATCGGCACCGGCTGGGGTGGGCTTGCCATCCATGCGGCCAAAACCCGTGGCTGCTGCGTGACCACCACGACAATTTCCGAGGAGCAGTACGCGCATACCGCCCAGCGCATTAAAGAGGAGGGGCTGGAAGATAGAATTACCCTGCTGAAGCAGGATTACCGCCAGCTGTCCGGGCGCTTTGACCGGTTGATTTCCGTGGAGATGATCGAAGCGGTTGGCCACCAGTATCTCAATACGTATCTGGAGAAGGTAGACAGCCTGCTCACCGACGATGGGCAGGCCATGCTGCAGGCCATTACCATCCGCGACCAGCGGTTTGAAGAAGCCAAGCGGGATATGGACTTTATCAAACGCTACATTTTCCCCGGCGGTTTTTTGCCCTCCCACCACGCCATGCTAACTAGCATAATGCGTAAAACGTCGCTCAACGTGGTCGCCCTTGACGAGATTGGCCAGCACTACGCCCGCACACTGCGGGAGTGGCGCCACCGCTTCGAGGCGAGCCTCGACCAAGTACGCGGCCAGGGTTACGACGAACGCTTTATCCGCATGTGGCGTTACTACCTGTGTTACTGCGAAGGGGGCTTTATTGAGCGCTCCATCGGCACATGCCACCTGCTACTGGCGAAGCCTGCGGCCAAACCCGTGCCGCTGACTGGGGCACTGTAAATGGTAGCGCCGTCTGCACCACGGCAAACGCCGCTACGCGCGATGCTGTTCAACGCACTGCGCTTTGAGGCAGGCTGGCTGCTGTGTGTACTGGGCGGCTCTTGGATCGCCGCGCTAACGGGGGCGGTACTGCTTGGCTGGCACTTCTGGCGCTGCGCCCAACCGGGCGAATGGCGCTTTATCGCAGCGTTTGCTCTACTAGGATTGGGTGTAGACGGCGGGCTGCATTTAGTAGGCGGCTTCGACTTTGGCGAGCAGACGCTAATAGCAGGCTTGTTGCCGCTGTGGCTATGGATGTTGTGGCCGCTGTTTGCCACCTTGGTATTCCACTCGTTGGCATGGCTGTGGCGCTTCCCACTGGTAGCCGCTGCGTGCGGTGCCCTTGGCGGGCCGCTCTCCTACCTAGGCGGTGCAGCGCTGGCTAACGTAAGCTTAGCGCCGTGGTTGCTACCGGTACAGGCGGTCATCTGGGCAGTGCTCTGCCTGGGTATTAGCCGTTATGTACAGCGTTTTTCAATAACACGCCATGATTAACTGACACCCTCTGCGAGTGGAAGAGGCACCCATTTTTCTTCTAATTCCGAGGCCGGTAGCGGTTTGGCAAAATAGAAGCCTTGCACCATCGTGCAACCTGCTTTCACTAGAAACTGGCACTGAGCCTGGGTTTCCACCCCTTCGGCAATAACTTTCAGCTCCATGCCTTTTGCCATGGCCAGCACTGCTGTCACAATTGCGGCATCGGCTTGGTCGTTGGGCAATTCACGAATAAAGGCGCGATCTAGTTTTATTTTATCCACCGGTAGTCGCTTCAAATACGCTAGCGACGAGTAGCCGGTGCCAAAATCGTCGATGGCAATAGAGTAACCAAGCTCGCGAAGCGCCTGCAGACGTGGCCTCATATCCCCTGCTCGCTCGTCCAGCAGCACCGATTCGGTCAGCTCCAGACCAATTTGTGTTGGCTTTAACTGGTAACGTTTTACGCAGGTCGTCAACTGCGTTTCTAAGTCGCCCTGGAAGAGCTGCAGGGCGGAGATATTAATCCAGACAATCGTCTTGGGCATGCCGCTATGTTGCCAATGAGCTTGCTGGGCGCAGGCTTTTTCGATCACCCAGCTGCCCAGCTCAGACATTAGGCCGTGACGTTCAGCCAGAGGAATAAAGTCACCAGGCGAGACCATGCCTTCTCGCGGATGCCGCCAGCGCAGTAGAGCTTCCATTCCCACAAGCTCCCCAGTGCCCGGGTGATGTTGCGTTTGGTAATGAAGTTCTAGCTGGTCGCCAGAGATCAGTGCAGCTCGCAGGTCGCTGACGAGAGCCAGCTGGGGATTATCCTGCTTATCCAGCGCGGGGCGAAACCTCAAGCTATGGTTGCGGCCCAACCGTTTAGCGTTGTAGAGCGCCGACTCTAAACGCTGGAACAGCACGCCGGAATCCCGACCGTCTTCTGGGGCGCGACAGCTGCCAATCGTTAGACCTAGGCGTAGCGACTGCTCGTTAATCTCAAAGGGGCTACACATGTGGTCCCGCAAATTGACGATCCACTTGTCGTGATCATCAAAGGTAGTGGTGCGGATAACCATGAACTCATCCCCCCCCAAGCGCCCTACTACGCTACCCGCCATATAGCTGGTGAGCCGCTGGGCAAACCTAGCGAGCAAGCGATCTCCCTGCTCAACCCCCATGCTGTCATTCACCGACTTCAGCCCATCAATATCAATGAGGGCGATATCCAAGCTCTCGCCTGCACGCAGATGGCGAAGTCTTGATGACATTAAATCATGCAGGCGACGACGGTTAGGCAGACCCGTTAACGGGTCTTCATAGCCGATGCGGCGTAGGTCGCGCTCACGCGCTTTTTGCGCTGAAATATCAGTAAATAGACTAATGAAGTGGGTAATTTTACCGCGCTTGTCCGTCACCGCCCGTACTTTGAGCCATTCGGGGTACTCATCACCGTGTTTACGACGATTCCATATTTCGCCTTCCCAGTGGCCAGTCGCTTTTAGCGTACTCCAGAAATTCTGGTAAAACGTTTTGTCATGACGCGGTGCGGCTAGCGTTTCTAACTTACGACCCAGCATCTCTTGGCTGTCATAGCCGGTAATATCGGTAAATGCCGGGTTAACTGCCAAGACGCGATTTTGGACATCGCTGATCACCATGGCATCCCCCGCCAACCCCATGGCGTCTTGAGCAAGACGCAAACGCAGGCGCTGTTGACGCACTTGGTTCCAGGCATCCCACAAACCAAAAGCAACCAGGCAGGCAGCTACCGTGCGTAAAGCCGCATCAGGAATCCAAACACAGGCAGGTAGCGCCATCAGCGCCACCCATACCAACGGGCGATTAAGAGAGACAGGCAGCCACATGGCGATTCTTGTTGTCCTGATCAGTCACTAACAAAAACAAACGATGACGACATCATGCCGTCTCACTAAAATCTTGGATAGAGCATATTACGCCAATACACCGTTTACTGGGCGAATTCACTAATCCGAACAACACAATAAGGCAACCTGGATTATCGGCAACCCATTAAAAAGTGTTAGAACGTTACGATAAGCCGCTCGCGACGTGCATTCAGCGGTTTCGGGAAGTAGACTAGGCGCAACAATCATCTTCATACTCGGAACGACTCAGTGACCAAGCAACATTCCTTTGATCGCGAAGAACTGCTGGCCTGCTCGCGCGGCGAACTATTTGGCCCCGGCAATGCACAGTTGCCAGCTCCTAACATGCTGATGCTTGATCGCATTAAGCACATTCACGAAGAGGGCGGTGAGCATGGCAAGGGCGAACTGATCGCCGAGCTGGATATCACACCTGATCTGTGGTTTTTTGATTGCCACTTCCCAGGAGATCCAGTGATGCCCGGCTGCTTAGGGCTTGATGCGATGTGGCAGCTGGTGGGCTTCTATCTGGGATGGCTTGGCCATCCTGGCCGTGGCCGTGCGCTAGGCTGTGGCGAAGTGAAGTTCAGCGGCCAAATTTTGCCCGATGCACAAAAAGTGACGTATCGCATTAATATGAAGCGCGTCATCACTCGTCGGCTTATCCTAGGCATTGCTGACGGCACCGTGTCCGTTGACGGACGCGACATCTACCAGGCTAATGACCTGCGCGTTGGCCTATTCACCTCCACTGCGAATTTCTAACAGGAGGCTCCCATGCGACGAGTGGTAGTCACCGGCCTTGGCATCGTGTCGTGCTTAGGTAACGACCAGCAACAGGTCCTAGACGCGCTCAAAAACGGGCGCAGCGGTATTCGTTTTAAGGAAGAGTACGCTGAGCGTGGCTTCCGTAGCCATGTAGCAGGCAGCGTTGATATCGACTTGGACGCGTTAATCGACCGCAAACTGCGCCGCTTTATGGGCGACGCAGCAGCCTATGCGTATGTCTCCATGGCTCAAGCAGTCGAAGACGCCGGGCTAACTGAAGCCCAGGTTTCTGACGTGCGTACGGGGCTGATTGCAGGCTCGGGGGGTGCATCAAGCGCCAACCAAGTTGAAGCTGCCGACGCCATGCGCGAGAAAGGCCTGCGCCGCGTAGGCCCCTACCGTGTTACCCGCACCATGGGCAGCACAGTGTCTGCGTGCTTGGCAACGCCGTTTAAAATCAAAGGTGTGAATTACTCAATCTCTTCCGCCTGCGCAACCTCAGCTCACTGTATCGGCAATGCCATGGAGCAGATCCAGCTAGGCAAGCAAGATGTGGTATTTGCTGGCGGTGGCGAAGAGGAGCACTGGACGCTGTCGTGTCTGTTCGATGCCATGGGTGCTCTCTCTACGCACTATAACGACACGCCTGACAAGGCTTCTCGCCCCTACGACCAGGCGCGCGACGGCTTTGTGATCGCTGGCGGCGGCGGCATGCTGGTGCTTGAAGAGCTGGAGCATGCCAAAGCTCGTGGCGCGAAGATTTACGGCGAGCTGGTGGGCTATGGCGCAACGTCTGATGGCTACGACATGGTGGCTCCCTCTGGCGAAGGTGCTACACGCTGTATGCAGCAAGCGATGGCGACCGTGCAGGGCGATATCGACTATATCAATACCCACGGCACCTCTACGCCGGTTGGTGATATGGCTGAGTTGAAGGCCATCCGCAATGTGTTTGGCAACTCAACGCCTGCTATGAGCTCGACCAAGTCGCTAACGGGCCACTCCCTAGGAGCAACAGGCGTACAAGAAGCCATCTACTCACTGTTGATGATGCAGCACAAGTTTGTAGCTGCCTCGGCAAACGTTGATCAGCTGGATGAGCAGGCCGATGGCTTCGATATTGTGACCCAGCGTCGCGATAACGTCACCATCGACCGCGTGCTGTCTAATAGCTTTGGCTTTGGCGGTACGAACGCTTGCTTAGTCTTCCAGCGCTATAACGGTTGATCAGCACTTAAGCAGCATAAAAACGGCGCCTTTCGAGGCGCCGTTTTGCGTTATAAAACGATTAGCGAGACGCTGGCCGTGGCACCTCTGAAATTTCCTGTAGCTGACCCTCTATCCAAGCCTCTACATCTTCCAAGACTTCATCGGGCGTACGCCCGGAGGTCTCAATGGGCTCTCCAATGCGCACCCGCAGTACACCCGGGCGCTTGACCCAGTGACGACCAGGCCAGCGCTCACCGGCATTGTGAGCGACGGGAAGCACCGGCACACCGGCTCGGCAAGCAACGACACTACCGCTTTTGTTATAGCGCTTGCGCACGCCAGGATCTACCCGCGTGCCCTCTGGGAAAATCAGGACAGACAGGCCAGTGCCCAGGCGTTCGACGCCCTGCGTCAGCACCTGTTTCATGGCTCGCGCGGGCTTGGAGCGATCCAAACTGATCGGGCGTAGCAAGCGCAGCCCCCACCCAAAAACGGGAATGCGCAGCAGCTCGCGCTTGAGCACGGTGCACACCGGCGGCTTCATCACCTGCAGAAAGAGCGTCTCCCACTCACACTGGTGATTGGCTTGAATGACGCAGGGCCCTGACGGGATATTTTCCCGCCCCTGAATCTCATAGCGCACACCGCAGGCAATGCGGAACCACACCATCAAGAAGTAGTTGTAGAGATTCAACAGCCGATAGCGAGCCGCCAGTGGCAGAAACGGTGCGATGGGTAAAAAAAGCACCCCAATGAGCAGCATGGCAGTGAAATAACCTAAATAAAACAGCAGGCTGCGACCCACATTGATCAAACTGACTCTCCTGTCCCAACGTCATCACGCTGCTGGTCACGGGTTAAGCACCACGCATCCAGCATGCGTCCCACTTCCAGCCGCCAAGGTTTTTGATGCACACCAAAAACATCCAACACTCGACGGCAGTTTAATACCCGACGCAGCTTGGCGTCGTGATGATGATTAAGGGCCTGTATCTCCCCTAAATCAATATGTTCGCCACGCCCTTCTAGGTGAGTGGCCAGCTGAGTACGCACCATTGATGTAAAAGTGAACGCACTGACCGGCTCAGTGCCCGCCAAGTGATAGGCTCCCCAGGCGTCAGCGCCGCAGGCCTGCTGCTGTAGCATGCCAATCAACGCCATGGCGACCGCGTCGGCAGAGGTGGGGCAAAACACTACGTCCTCTGCTGCGCGCACCGTCTGCCCCGTGACAAAGCTGTCGATAATTTCACTCAGCCAGGCGTGGCTACCCTCCAAAGCAAACAGCGGCCCTAAGCGCACAATCAGATGGCGGTGGTATTCGGCACGGATACGATCGCCTGTTTGCACCAATCGACGCAAACACTCATCACGTGGGGCAGGCACGACATGCTCATCAATCGGGCTATCAAATCCCTCTTCATAAAGCTGATCCGAGACACACCACACCAGCGCCACGTCTTGGGCTTGGCAGGCATCCACACAGCGATCAACGGCATCCGCATGGGCTTTCACCTCGGCGGGCGTCATGCTCAGCGGGTGCGCCAGCGGGGGAATGAGCACCGCATCGGGCGCTATCGCCTGTAGCTGACTCGGCGAAACAGCAAGGCCTTGCTCAATGACTAGCTCGGTATCCGCGCGCCGGCTCGCTTCACGGGCTAGCGCTAAACTTAAGCAGTGCCCAGCATCTAGTATCAGCAGCTTCAAGACAGCCTCTCCCCCTCAACCCAAAACCGTGGCGGCAACTGCGCCACGCATCGACGAACGTGTGTAAGGTGCTTTTCAGAACGGAATTTCGTCGTCGAAATCATCAAAATTGCCCGGATTGGGGGCGCCATAGCTGTTGTTTTGGTTATTCGGTGCCGGCTGCTGCTGCGGCGCGGGCTGTCCACCTCGCTGAGGGGCCCCACCCTGAGGCGGGTAGCCGCCCTGCTGGGGCAGGTTTTGGCCATAGTTCTGTTGAGGAGGCGCTTGCTGAGCCGGGGCCTGCTGAGCGTAGCCACCCTGCGGGGCACCACCGCCCTGGAAGTCGCCGCCACGGCTATCCAGCATTTGCATATCGTTAGCCACGATCTCCGTGCTGTAACGATCTTGACCGTTCTGGTCCTGCCATTTGCGCGTTTGCAGGCGGCCCTCAATATACACTTTTGAGCCTTTTTTAAGGTACTGCTGGGCGATTTCAGCGGTTTTGTTGAATAGCACCACGCGATGCCACTCGGTGCGCTCCTGGCGCTGGCCACTTTGGCGATCCATCCAGGTATCGGAAGTGGCTAGGTTTAAGTTTGCTACCGCTGTGCCAGAAGGGGTGAATCGCACTTCAGGATCTTGGCCCAGGTTGCCAATCAAAATAACTTTGTTAATACCGCGCGCCATGAGGTCGCTCCTTTACGTAATCGGACAAATAACTGAGTAGGTCGCTACCTGCTGTTTTTAGCAGGTGAGCGCTCATTCTTTAGGGTCGCGGCGGTGGAATCAGTTTTGCCAGCGCCGCTTGATCGAGTTCTTTGCGGTTTACCTTCAAATACATGAGGCGCTCCTCCGGCACGACCATCACATCTTCCACACCAACCACGTCGGCAAGATGCTCCATCAATAAGTTGATCGCATCAGGCTGCGTATCGTGTAACGCCACCACCTCGCTGGAGAGCGGCGGAGGAGAAGGCATCCGCCACATGGCTACCCACCACGCCAGCGCTAGCACCGCGCAACCAATAAATACCGCGTTAAGCCCCCAGGTATTCGCCAGCAAGCCGCCCAACGTGCCACCTAAAAAAGCGCCGAGAAACTGGCTGGTGGAATACACCCCCATTGCGGTGCCCTTAGCACCCGCTGGGGCCAACTTGCTAAGCATGGAAGGCAGCGTTGCCTCCAGCAAATTAAAGCCGGTAAAGAAAACAAATAGCCAAACAAACAGCCAATGCCCCTGGGAAAGCGACAACCCTAGGCTGGCTAGGCTGGCAGCGATGGCTCCAATCGCCAATAGGCACATCAGCCTCATACGCTGGCGCTTTTCCGCTATGATCACCAGCGGCACCATCGCCACAAAAGAGAGTGCCATAATGCCTAGGTAGGCTAATCCATGGTACTCCACTGCTACCCCCGCATTGAGTAAGCGGAAGGGGATAGCCACAAAGATTGCCATGAGGACAAGATGCAGCGCAAAAATCGATAGATCAAGCCGCCACAAATCCGGCCGGGTAATCACACTTTTAAACTGCTTCCGGTCCAGCCCTACGTCACGGTGGCGTAACCGGCGCGGCGCAGGCGGCACCCAGCGCCAAAGGACTAACAGTCCCACCAATGTTAGGAGTGCGGTAAACCAAAACACCCCAGAGAGCCCCGCCCAGGAGGCTAACCAAGGACCAAGCACCATGGCAATGGCAAACGATACGCCGATCGAAAGGCCAATGGTGGCCATGGCCGCCGTGCGTACCTGCTCGCGGGTTTGATCTGCCAATAGAGCCATTATGGCGGCCGCCACGGCACCGCCCCCCTGAAGGGCGCGACCTAAAATTACCCCGCCAATGCTATCTGCCATGGCCGCTACCACGCTGCCAAAAGCAAAAATCAGCAGCCCCATCGCAATGACACGCTTACGACCAATGCGGTCAGAGAGCAAACCAAACGGGATTTGCAGCGTCGCCTGGGTTAAGCCATAAATGCCTAACGCCACGCCAACCAGTAGCGGCGTAGCGCCTGTCAACGTGTCGGCATAAAGCGCGAGCACCGGCAGAACCATGAACAGTCCCAGCATACGAGACGCATAAAGGCCGGCCAAGCCGCTGATTGCACGGCGTTCAGCGGCCAGCAGCAGTGCGGAAACCTTGCGCATAGTGCCCTTGTGTATGGTGGATGGGCCAGAACGGCCTGAGGTAACCCCCCATTCTAGCGCTTTGTCATCACGCTGGAAACGCCAAGCGCGGTGACGCAGGCAGAGACAGTTTTGCCGGGAAGGGGACAGCAATCGTATAATTACGCTTTTGCCACGCGATTCGAGGTGTTGATGGACAGCATTCTGGTCAGGGGTGCCCGCACCCACAACCTCAAGCAGATCGATGTGGAGCTGCCTCGCGACAAGCTTATCGTCATTACCGGGCTTTCCGGTTCCGGTAAGTCATCGCTGGCGTTTGACACGCTCTATGCCGAGGGGCAGCGTCGCTACGTGGAGTCGCTCTCTACCTATGCACGCCAATTCCTCTCGATGATGGAGAAGCCCGATGTGGACCACATCGAAGGTCTCTCTCCTGCGATCTCTATTGAGCAGAAATCCACCTCCCACAACCCGCGCTCAACCGTGGGCACTATCACCGAAATCTACGACTACCTGCGTCTGCTGTTTGCCCGCGCAGGCACGCCCCGTTGCCCAGAGCACGGTGAAGACTTAGAAGCCCAGACCATTTCGCAGATGGTCGATCAGGTAATGAACCTCGCCGAGGGCACCAAGCTAATGCTGCTGGCCCCTATGGTGAAGGGCCGCAAAGGCGAGCATTTACAATTGCTCAGCGAGCTGCGTGCCCAGGGGTTCGTGCGGGTGCAGATCGACGGTCAAGTGCTCGAACTCGACGACATCGCACCATTGGATAAGCGTAAAAAACACGATATCAGCGTGGTAGTGGACCGCTTTAAAGTGCGCGACGATATCGCCCAGCGCTTAGCGGAATCGTTTGAGACCGCGCTAAACCTGGCCGACGGCACGGCGATGATTCACTTTATGGATGGCGAGCAGGAAGACCTCGCCTTCTCCTCGCGCTTTGCCTGCCCGGTATGTGGCTACTCGCTCTCAGAGCTTGAGCCGCGCATGTTCTCTTTTAACAACCCTGCGGGCGCCTGCCCTACCTGTGATGGCCTCGGCGTTCAGCAGTACTTTGACCCAGATAAGCTGATTAGCCATCCAGAGCTTTCCCTCGCAGAAGGCGTCATTAAAGGCTGGGATCGGCGCAACATTTACTATTTCACCCAGTTGCAGGCACTCGCCAAGCACTACCGCTTCGAGCTGGAAACCCCCTGGCAGGAGCTGGCTCGCCACGAGCGTGAGATCATCCTCAACGGTAGCGGCAATGAGCAAATTCCGTTCGTGTACGTGGGGGATCGCGGCCGCAAAGTCACCCGGGAGCATGCCTTTGAAGGCGTGCTGCCCAACATGCAGCGCCGCTATCGGGAAACCGAATCCAACATGGTGCGTGATGATCTCGCCAAGTATATCGCCGTGCAGCCGTGTACCACCTGCGGCGGCTCGCGGCTGCGCAAAGAGTCGCGCCATGTGTACGTGGATGACCACAACATTGCGGATATCGTTCACCTGCCGATTGGCGACGCGTGGCGCTACTTTGCCGAGCTGGCCCTGCCGGGGCGTAAAGGCGAAATTGCCGACAAGATCGTCAACGAGATTCACGCGCGCCTAGAGTTCCTGGTCAACGTGGGCCTGGACTACCTGAACCTAGAGCGCAGCGCCGACACCCTCTCCGGCGGCGAAGCCCAGCGTATCCGTCTGGCTAGCCAAATCGGCGCGGGGCTGGTGGGCGTCATGTACATTCTGGACGAGCCCTCTATCGGCCTGCATCAGCGGGACAATGACCGCCTGTTGAAAACCCTGGAGCGACTGTGCGACCTGGGCAATACCGTGATTGTGGTCGAACACGACGAAGACGCCATTCGCGCGGCAGACCATGTGCTGGATATCGGCCCCGGTGCTGGTGTGCATGGCGGTGAAATCGTCGCCCAAGGCACGCCCCAGCAAGTGATGGATAACCCCAACTCGCTCACCGGTCAGTATCTTTCCGGCACTCGTGAAATCGCCGTGCCGCCCTACCGTATTCCCAGCAATCCGGAAAAGCAGTTGGTCGTGCGCGGCGCGACAGGCAATAACCTGCAAAACGTCACGCTGAGCCTGCCTTTGGGGCTGTTTATTGCCGTGACGGGGGTTTCTGGCTCGGGTAAATCAACGCTGATTAACGGCACGCTGATGCCCATTGCCGCCCGTGAGCTTAACCGCGCCACCACCTTGACCCCAGCGCCCTATGAGAAGGTTGAAGGGCTTGATCAGCTCGATAAAGTGATCGATATCGACCAGAGCCCCATTGGCCGTACGCCGCGCTCTAACCCTGCGACGTACACCGGTATTTTCACGCCCATTCGCGAGCTATTTGCGGGTACCCAAGAGGCGCGCTCACGGGGCTATAAGCCGGGCCGCTTCAGCTTTAACGTTAAGGGCGGGCGCTGTGAAGCGTGTCAGGGCGAGGGCATGATCAAGGTAGAGATGCACTTCCTGCCGGATATCTACGTACCCTGCGATGTATGTAAAGGTAAGCGTTACAACCGCGAAACGCTGGATATTCACTATAAAGGCAAGACCATCCACGAAGTGCTGGAAATGACCGTGGAAGACGCGCTGGCATTCTTCAGCCCGGTGCCCGCCATTGCCCGCCGCCTGCAAACGCTAATGGACGTAGGGCTCTCGTATATTCGCTTAGGGCAAAGCGCCACCACGTTATCCGGCGGTGAAGCACAGCGTGTCAAACTGGCCCGAGAGCTAGCTAAGCGCGACACCGGCAAAACGCTCTACATTTTGGATGAACCTACCACAGGCCTACATTTTGAAGATATTCGCCAGCTGCTGACCGTACTCCACCGACTGCGCGATCACGGCAATACGATTGTCGTGATTGAGCACAACTTGGATGTGATCAAAACCGCCGACTGGCTCATTGATCTTGGACCGGAAGGTGGCTCTGGCGGCGGGCAAATTATTGCTGAGGGCACGCCCGAGCAGATTGCCAAGCAGAGCGTTTCGCATACCGGGCGCTTCCTGGCGCCACTACTGGAGCGGGCCAAACGCGCATCATCCACTTCCTAGCGCTTAGCTACCCGGTGCCCGAAGCCAATCACGATATTAGTGGCCAATTCCGCCTGCCGCTCTCCCAGGAGCAGCTGGCGGACATTCTAGGCTTAAGTCCAGTTGTCATTTTCAGCAATTAGTGCGACCCTCAGGGCGTAATATCGGGCTATTATGGTAGTCTATGCAGGATTGAATGCGACAGAATTAATAGCAATTGCTGCGACAGGCCGCGTTTTATTCAACATTTGGTGCGACTGCTCATGCCACTGCCTACATCTGTTCGTAAAATCGGCCCTACCCGACGAAGTGTGTCTGGCTACTATGCCTTTCGCGGGGAGGAGTCTATTGCGTTCGAGTCGACGCTCGAACGTGATTTCCTCATAAAGGCTGACTTTGATGTGAGCGTCCTTGGTGTGATATCCCAGCCGTGCGAGATCTCGTTTCATCATCCAGTGACCGGTAGGCGTTACACCTACACGCCGGATTATTTAGTTTATTACCGTCTCGGTAACCGTCATTACAAGGACTACCCGAAACCTCTCCTGGTGGAAGTCAAACCACGGGAAAAGTGGCAAGCACATTGGCGTGAATGGTCGCCTAAATGGAAGGCGGCGATACGGCATGCCAACAATGAGGGCTGGGCGTTTCGCATTCATGATGAAAGCCGCATTCGTGATAAGACCTTGGACAACATTACCTTCCTAGCGCGCTACAAGCGGATGGTGTTTCCCTCTGTCGAAAGCCAGGCAGTCCTCAACACGGTGAGGGAAATGGGGGTGGCGACCTTGGATTACCTGCTTTCTCGGCACTTTATGGGCGATATTTACCGGGCAGAGGGGATTGCGCATTTATGGCATCTACTGGCGACTCGGCAGTTAGATTGCGATATGGCCCAATCCTTCAGTCCTCTATCGGAGGTATGGGTACCCGATTATGAATAACCATCGTGGCAGCGCAACTGAACCCAATAACGGCGTCGCCCAAACACGCCAACACTTGCAGATTATGGTGGGTGAGCAGGTTCAGAAAGATGGCACCGTTTACCGAATTTCCCAGGTGCTCGATTTTGAGACAGTCATTGGCATTGCCGTTGAGTCCGGGCGTAGTTGCCCGCTTCGCATCAAAGAACTAGCGCCTCTCAATAGCGGGTCCGTATCCCCTGAGCAGGATATGTCCGAGATTGGGGATACCGATTGGCGGGAGGCCGAGCATCGCTTTTCCATCATTAAGCCCTTGGTGGATCGCCATACGGTGGGGCGGGATGCAGCGGAGGAGCGTGCGAAACAAACGGGGGTTGATACGGCTACGATCTACCGTTGGTTGAAGCGGTATAAAGCGACGGGCTCGGTGCTCGCATTGATTCCTCAAAAGCCAGGGTGGAAGAAGGGAAAGTCGCGTATTCCCGCGCATGCCGAGGCAGTGATTCAGGAAGTCATCAAAGAGGTGTATTTGACGCTGCAGCGTCCGTCCGCACAAAAAGCGGTACAGGAAGTCATGCGGCGCTGCCATGAACGGCGCATCGACCCGCCGAGCCCTGGTACCGTTCGTGCTCGTCTGCGTGATATCCCAGAGCGTGACCGGTTGCGTGGCCATGGTTTTAGAGACAAAGCCATTAACAAGTTCCAGCCGGCTGCCGGAAAATTTCCCAATGCGGACTATCCGTTAGCCGTTATGCAGATTGACCACACGCCTGCCGATATTATTTTGGTCGATGACGTGTATCGCAAGCCGATTGGTCGCCCATGGATTACGTTGGCCATGGACGTGTTTACTCGCATGGTCACGGGGTATTACTTGTCGTTTGACCCGCCCTCTGAAACATCTGTCGGCATGTGTGTGGCGCACTCCATGCTTCCTAAAGATGAGTGGTTGCTACTGCATAATGTGGAGGCTGAGTGGCCGGTATGGGGCACACCCGCCACGATTCATGTCGATAACGGCCCAGATTTTCGCTCTGAGACGTTTCGGCGCTCATGCCTAGCCTATGGGGTCAACCTTGAGTTTCGGCCTGTTAAGCAGCCTCGTTATGGTGGCCACATTGAGCGGGTACTGGGCTCTCTTCTAAAGGAAATCCATAACCTGCCTGGGACGACCTTCTCCTCCATTAAAGAGAAAGAGGGATACGATCCAGAGAAGCACGCGGCCATGACGAAAAGCGAGTTTGAAGAGTGGCTGGTGACGTTGATTTGCAAGGTTTACCACCAGCGCCTTCATTCTGGGATTGGTATGTCGCCGATGAAAAAGTGGGAAATTGGTGTGTTTGGCAATGCGGATGTGCAGGGAGTGGGATTAGCGCCGAGGCCTGCTGACAGGCTCTCTGTATTGCTCGATTTTTTGCCCAGCTTTCAGCGTACGATCCAGACCTTTGGTGTGACCATCGATGGCATAAACTATTACGATGAAGCGCTAAGACCTTGGATCAATGCCAAAGATCCAGACATGCCAGACAAGAAACGCACCTTTGTTTTCCGGCGCGACCCTCGCGACATTAGTGTCATTTGGTTCAAAGACCCGGAGCTCGGGCACTATTTTCGCGTGCCCTTTGCCAATCTTGCCCTCCCCTCGATGAGTGTTTGGGAGTATGCCCAAGCTAAAGCGCGCCTTCGGCAGGAAGGAAGAAACTCGGTCAATGAGACTGAAATTCTACGCGCTATTAGTGAGCTGCGAACCCATGTGGAGGAGTCGCAAGCACGTACTAAGCGAAGTCGCCGTCAGGCACAACGACGTAAAGAGCATGAGAAGAAGGTGACGCCTGCAGATCCCCTTTTACATGCGCCCTCAACTGCGGCCCCTAAAGAGACACCCGCTCAAGGGGACGGTCTTTTAACGGGTGATATCGATGTGAACTGGGACATAGCATGAGCACACACCTTCATCCTGATCTTCGTCACGTCTTGGGGCTGTCCGCTAAAGAGCGAATGGAGTTTATGGATCAACCGCGCTGGTTGGGCTATCCATTGGCCAATCGTGTCATTGAGGTCATGCGTGGGTTGATGGAGAAGCCCAGTCGTCCTCGTATGCCTAACCTCTTGCTCGTGGGTGACTCCAACAACGGAAAGACAACCATCGTTCAACGGTTTCGTAAGCAGTACGGTGAAGGCTACGTGAATGAAGACGTAGAGCCCGTGAAGCCTGTTGTTGTCACTCAGGCTCCCCCGAGTGCCGATGAGAAAAGTCTGTATATCGCAGTGCTAGAGAGTTTCTGGGCTCCCTACCAGCCTACAGATCCTGTTCCCAAGCTGCGCTACCAGGTGATTCATCAACTGCGTGCTTGCCATACGCGCTTACTGATCATCGATGAGTTTCACTCTCTGTTAACCGGTGGTGCTGTTAAGCAGCGCGAAACGATGAATGCCATTAAGCTTTTATGCAATGAGCTAATGATTCCCATCGTTGGTGTGGGGACGCAAGATGCTGTGCGTGTGCTGCATTCAGACCCACAGCATGCGAGTCGCTTTGATGTGGTCGCGTTACCAAAGTGGGAGCTCAATCAGGAGTTTCAGAAGCTGCTCGCTGGCTTTGAGAAGATATTACCTCTCAAACATCCTTCCCAACTGCATGAGCCCCAATTGGCGACCCAGCTCCACGCGATTTCTGGCGGTAATTTGGGTGACCTGCACCGGCTGCTGATTGAGTGTGCAAATGCCGCTATTTTGTCTGGAGCTGAGTGCATCGATGAGAAAATTATTCAGAGTAAATCATGGGTGCGGCCCACCCGTGGCATTAGGGAAGTGATGCTGTAATGACCTGGGCGCTGAGTGTGCCCCTGCTGCCTGAGGAGTCCCTTTCATCATGGCTCGTTCGGGCGGCGTTGCGACAGGGGTGTGATCCTTTGTCGCTCACCGGGGCTATTTGGCCAACATGGCGTATATGGACGAGGGACATTGATAGGGAAATACCCCTCGCAAGAATGCGCCCATTAGTGAATGCCTCGGGGATATCTTCCGCTAAGTTTCAGAAAGCGGGGATGCGGGACGATTGTGAGAAAGTGGTCGGTTACTCGTTACCGGAAACCCGGACTTGGCCCTGGTTGTTGGCACTCGGCAGCCGAAATCGAACCCGCCATGGAGGACAACAGGTATGCACGTTGTGCTTGGCAGAGGACTCAACCCCCTACTTGCGCCGGCACTGGCGATTCGCTTGGCACACTGGGTGCCGCTTTCATGGGGTGCAGCTGGTAGATGAGTGCCCAGCATGCAAGGCCCCTATAGAGCCCCATCGCCTGACAGCGGAAGATCAACATTTAGCTCAATGCAGCCGGTGTCATAACGATTTTAGAAAGGCGGTATGCACGTCGCCTTTACCTGAAGCGTTCAGTGTTCAAGTGATGGCTGATCGTGTGTTAGAACAGGATAAGGTGACGTTTAGGCAGGCCTCTATCGCACCCGCCGATTGGTTTTCTATGGTGGCCTTTTTTATTGGCGTTATACGGCGTGCAAGTCGGCGGCCTGTGTCACCCCTGGCCGATGCGCTTCTTTCATTGGGCATTTCGGTTACGGATTGCCGAATGCCTGTGTCTGGCCTGGCGTTTGAGCTGCTGGCTGTCAGCGAGCGTTGTGCCTTATTGGTAGCGTTGGAACGCTTGCTCAGTATGGGCCTTGAAGAAACGTTCAGCGTTCTGGTCGCGTGCAATGTCAAAACGAGCGCGCTTCATGATCCCCGAAGGTCGCCCCCCGTTGTGTTGTTGCCGCTGCTATCACGGTTATCTCACCACCCTCATGGGCCGCATCGCCGCCGTGTTCCCCCGGCTTGTCGCCCCATGTCGGAACGCGCTGTTAGAGCCTCATGGGCGCGTTTAAAACGCAGAATGAAAGCGGAGCCAACCTCTTGAATCAACACCAAACGGTCGACTGCGATGAGTGTGGCCGAGAAGTCTCCAAATTGTGGCGACGCCATAAAGGGCACGGCTACTGTTCAACTTGCTATGCTCGTGTGTTTAAGCGGCGGATGTGCCCACGATGTGGTGAGTTAGCCCGTCTGCCTAAGAATGACCCAGACGCCGTCTGTCGTCAGTGCAACGTTGACAAACCGTGTGCACGATGTGGAAAAGCCAGTTCAGACTACAACATCGGCAAGGTCACTCCCTACGGCCCTGTCTGTATCGCCTGCGCTCCCTATTTCAAAGAACCAGAGCCCTGCGAGGCGTGTGGGAAAGCATCTCAACGTCTTACCCGAGTGGCGCGTATGGGGCATGATCATCGCTTATGTCCACGCTGTTCGACAGCAGACCACGGTACCTGTTCTGCATGTCGTCGACATCGTTTATTGGTGGTGGCACCCAACGGGGATGCGTTGTGCAAAGCCTGTAATGAGCAAGGGGAAATTGCCTGCCCATCGTGTGGTAATCCCATGCCAGCGGGTCGAGGTGATGCCTGTGAGCCCTGCTATTGGACGCGAACATGCCGTAAACGCATCACCATTGGCCAAGCCGGTATCACTACCAAAGCGTTAAGTGAGGCCTTTGGGGAATTTGGTGAATGGCTGATTCGTATCACTGGGCCGCATAAGGCTGCCCTCAAGATCAATCATTTCTTCTCGTTCTTCCTTGAGCTCGACCAGGCATGGTCACGGATACCGAGCTATTCGGAGCTACTTCATCACTTCGGGGCGGAGGGCTTGCGGCGTGTGAGGCTTCCCATGCGATGGTTGCATGAAGAGCAAGGGGTAGAGCCGGATCACCAAGCAAAGCGGATCGACTCAGAGAAAAGACGTATTCAAGCGTGTCTCAGTTCTATGCCGTTCGCTTCGCTATCAGACCAAGTGCTGCAAGCCTATTGGCTGCAATTGGAAACCCGTATAGAGGCGGGCAAAACGTCCCACACCTCCGCACGACTTGCACTAAGAGCGGCAGCCGCATTGCTACTCGCTACTGACCGGGAGGGGCAGCGACTGCCTCAACAGGGCGATGTGGACAACTATTTGCATGCGGTGCCCGGACAAGCAGCCTCGGTCACGGGGTTTACTAATTTCTTAAATCGCCAACATGCCACCACGTTGGCTCCTCGGGTGGATGTAAAACGGGCAAGAAAGCGGCGAAAAGAAACACTAGCCCGCACCCTGATGACGATGGCCCGGTGTGCTGATCAAGGAGAGGCCTGGAGGGAGGCATGGATCGTTGCTGCCATGGAGTATTTCCATGACACAAAATTAACGCAGAAAATGCTTCGACAACAGACCGTAGAGCGGACGACAGACGGGATACAGGTGGTAGTGGGTGGCGTTACCTACTGGCTGCCTCTGGATATTGAGTGCTAAGACACTGATAGCGCGCAGTCACTTGGAGGGCCCCGCGACTCTGTAGGCGAATGTCGCCCCGCCGTTTGGACGGGGCTATGGCTCTCTACCTATATGCCAGGGCTCAACGGGGTGCCAAAAGGCGTGTCATGACCGTTGAGATGACGTCAAAACCAGGTCTTCATAAATGCCCTTGATAGCCTTCTCTTCTGGGCTGTGGCGCTGTGGCTCCTGTTCCTGCTTTGGATGTAGTGGGGTTATAAGCCCGTTAGAGAGTGACAGGACATCGCTGAGCTGCTCGTAATCGAGGTTTACGTTATCGACATTGTATTGGTTAAGGCGTGTCATGGTCTCTGTGAGTGCGGTCATACTGTGCTCTTCTTCTCCAAGCGGCGGAAAGGCTTGAATCAGCGGCTGACCGCCTTCCCAACCTATCTTGATCGGCTGATTGATGATGTTGACTTGGGTGCCGGGTGGAATGCGGTCAAATATAGATTCGATGTCTTTGGGTAACATGCGGATACAACCTCGGCTTGCGCGCATGCCAATGCCATCGGGCTGGTTGGTGCCGTGAATCAAATAGCCATCGAAGCCTAGGATGATGGCATGGTCTCCTAGCGGGTTATCGGGGCCGGGCGGTACAACGCTTGGTGCGGTTTCGCCGCGTGCTTCCGCTTCACGTTTTACCGACTCAGGCGGGTACCATGCGGGGTTTTTAATGTTCATGGTGGTCTCGGTCACACCAAGGGGTGTATCAAACCCTTCGCGACCGATGCCGATAGGATAGGTCTCAACGCGCGGTGTCTCACCGGTTTTGACATCTGGGTAGTAGTAAAGCCGCAGCTCGGCGATATTGATGACGACCCCAGTACGCTCGACATTCGGCAGGATGAAGCGTCCTGGAATGGTTACTTCAGTACCCACTCCGGGCACCCAAATACTGACCTCTGGGTTAGCACGTACAATCTCCTGGTAGCCAAGGTTGTGACGTCTGGCAATATCAATCAGAGTATCCTCGTAATTCTTCACGATGAAGGTGTCAGCCTCTCCGATAATATTGCCTTCCTCAGGTAGCGGGTAATGCCCCTTGGGCCATTCCGTCTCCTGGGCAGTGGAAGGTTGTGCCGCCATGGCGACAGGGAGCCATGCCAGAAACGAAACCATCACACTCACGATGAAGCCGATCTGCATTGGCCATGGGAGGAATCTCTTAAGTATTGCTGCGTTCTTTGCCAAGAGCATCGCTAGGTTCCTTTTTCATCTAATGCGTCGTTTTTTGATCGAGATAAGTTCAGTTGTAACCCGAGCAGTGTCAGCACCGCAGCGAGTATCCAAGCGGGGCCACTACCGGTGCGTGTGAAAGGAGTTAGGCCCTGCATCGGGGTCACCTCGCCCGTTAAACTGGCCTGTTCAAACTGTGGGGCACGGGCTGTGACGTGACCTTGTGAATCGATGATGGCCGTCACGCCATTACTGGTAGCTCGAAGTAGGTGACGACCATTTTCTAAGGCACGTAGACGCGCCATTTGAAGATGTTGGTGTGGGCCAATGGAACGCCCAAACCACGTATCGTTGGAAACCGTTAATAGCAGCTCGGCATTACGCGCCTGCTGGGCGACATGGTCGGCAAAAATGATTTCGTAACAAATGGCATTGCCAATGGTGGCTCCAGCCACGTGTAACGGAGCCTGTTCGCCTGACCCTGGGGTCAGGCGAGGTACTGGCAAGTCGAAAAAAGCAAGGGTGCCAGCGAGGAGACTTTGGAATGGCAAATACTCGCCAAAGGGCACCAAGTGCGCCTTCTGGTATTCGCCCTGCACATCATTTAGCCCTATGACGCTGTTATAAGAGCGCCCTTCACTGTCGCGTTGCAAAATGCCGGTCAACAAGGCGGTGTCAGGCCCCAGGTCGGACGCTACTTGCTCAAGTATTTGCTGTGCTTCCTGCTCAAGCATGGGAAGGGCTGCCTCGGGCCAAACGATGAGATCGATATCCCTTGCTTGCTCCCGTGTCATCGCCGTGTAGATACTGATCGCCTCGCGCTGCCCTTGGGCAGTCCACTTAATGCGCTGGTCAAGATTCCCTTGCAGCAATGCCACCCGGATGGGCTTGCCAGCCGGGGTTGTCCATTGGGCGGGCAATAGGAATGGAACGATCCACAAGGCGGCCATTGGGACAAGGAAACTCCAGCGGCGACGCAGTACCTCTACCCCTAACGTACCTGTCAGCGCGGTCATGAGTGACAGCAAGTACACACCACCAACGGGCGCCCATGGGGCTAGTGGAGAATCAATCTGAGAGGTGCCCAGCAATAACCAGGGAAAGCCGGTGAGCATCCAAGTGCGTAGCCATTCGCTCACCACCCACATACCGGCAAAGCTAAGAAAGGCGAACCGTGGCCCCGTGATGCGTCGATAGAGCCCAAAGGGGACTGCAAAGAAGAGCGCCAGGACGCTGACAAAAAGAGTGGTGAGGAACATCGCCACCAAGGCCCCGGTGCCACTGAAATCGTGAATAGCAACGAAGACCCACGACGTGCCTGAACCGAACAGGCCTACCCCATAGCACCACCCACGCAGGGTGGCCATGGCGGGCGTTAGCAACTGTATCTTCCAATAGACCAGTGCCACGGCCACTGGGCCAAGCCACCATAGGGAAAAGGGGGCGGCACTCAAGGTGGTCAGCACCCCAGCGGCGAGCGCTACAACGCAATCGACTATTGGTGAGGAGCGCCCAGCAAAAAGCGTATATTCTTTATCTTTATCGACCACATCCATAGCGTTACTCAGAGCGCTTAAAAGCAGGACTTTCACGCCATAACGCCACCGCGAACATCAATACACCGGCAAATAGCGCGATATCGGCCATGTTAAAGGCGGGCCAATGCCATTCGCCCCAGTAAATGTCCAGATAGTCGACGACGTACCCTCGCGCTAAGCGATCAACAGTATTACCGAGCGCGCCGCCAAGAATCAGGCTGTACGCACAGGCCTCCAAGCGCGACAGGGGTTTGCATAGCTGCACAACCAATACGACGACCACCACCAACGCTAAACCAAGAAAGAGGTAGCGCTGCCAACCCCCTGCTTCTGCGAGAAAGCTGAAAGCGGCTCCTGTGTTCCCGGTATAAACCCAGTTAAAAAACGGCGTTAGCGGAATGACTTGGCCAAACGACATCTGAGCATGCACAATTTCCTTGACCAGTTGATCGGCTAGAGCCATCACGCAAGCTAATGTGAACCATGGCCAGCGACGTGAAGGGCTATCGTGTTGCACTGTTCTCATGAGGTTACTTTTCCTTGTGACAGGCCTGTCATTGCGGTACTGGGCGAAAAGCGGTAACCCAGCAGTCGCATGGCGTTCAACGTCACCAGGACGGTAGCACCGGTATCGGCCATCACCGCAATCCACATGCCGGTAATACCCAGCGCCGTTGTAACTAGGAAAATGGCTTTTAAGCCAAGGGCGAGAACAACGTTGGTTTTCACATTGCGCAGCGTGGCACGAGAGAGGTCTATCAGCTCAGCGATGCCGGTAACGCGGTTCTTGAGCAAGGCTGCATCGGCGGTTTCCAACGCCACATCCGTGCCGCCCCCCATCGCGATACCCACATCGGCTGCCGCGAGTGCCGGTGCATCGTTGATGCCATCGCCTACTTTACCGATGGGGCCACGGCCAGCCGCTTGCCAGTCTCGAACATACGCTGCCTTGTCTTCAGGCATTAGTTCGCCGTACGCTTCAATGCCTAAGCGACCCCCCGTGGCAGCGACGGTGCGGGCATTATCACCGCTGAGCATGACCGCCTGTACGCCTAAACGGGATAGCGCCGCTAGGCCTTCAATGGCATCTTCGCGTGGCTCATCGCGAACCGCGATCAAGCCCAGTAAACGCTCGCCTTCGACGAGGAGAGCGAGGCTCTTACCGGCTTCTTCTAACGCGACAATCCGAGCACTGAGACTTTCCTCAAGGATGACTTTCTCGTGAAGGTGACGAGGCGTCATTAAGCTCAGCTCGCGACCCTCCACCTGGCCGGAAACACCGCGCCCCGCCAGAGCGCGGCCGCCGGTGACGGTGGGGAGGTTGATGCCCGACTGTCGGGCATGCTCAACGATAGCCGTGGCGATAGGGTGACTGGAATCCCGCTCTATTGCGGCGGCGAGCCGCAATACGCTGTTATCGTCTTCCTCAGCAATCCAAGACTCCACATCTGTGACTCTTGGGGTACCCGCAGTGAGGGTGCCCGTTTTATCTAATGCCACCAAGCGAAGCTTACCTAACTGTTCAAGAACGGCTCCCCCTTTGATCAGTAGTCCGCGCCGAGCTCCCGCCGAGAGACCGGCGGCGATGGCGGCTGGGGTGGAAATGACTAACGCGCAGGGGCATGCGATTAACAGCAATGCTAACGCACGGTAAATCGACTCCGACCATGCCATGGTCGATACCAGCGGTGGCACTATCGCCATCAGTAGGGCGAGTAAGACGACGGCGGGCATATAGTAATACGCAAAACGATCAATAAAGCGTGCTATCGGTGCCTTGGCGGCCTGTGCTTCTTCAACCAGACGAATAACGCGTGCGATCGTATTGTCATCAGCGCCTCGTGTTACCTCCACCTCCAGGGCGGCATCAAGATTCACTGTGCCAGCAAAAATGTCATCACCAGGCGCTCGCGAACGGGGTATGGACTCGCCGTTTACCGGCGACTCGTCAATGTCGGAGGTGCCCACCAGGATGCGTCCATCGCAGGGTACGCGATCACCGGGCCGCACCAGCACACGCTGCCCGGGTTTAAGTGACTCCGCCGAGACGTCACGCAGATGGCCATTGTCCATCAGCCTCGCCGTTGAGGGTGTTAAATTTGCCAAGGCTGAGATACTGCGGCGCGCTCGTGAAGCAGCTACCCCTTCGAGTAGCTCACCTACGGCGAACAAGAACACGACCATCGCAGCTTCAGCGGCAGCATTGATGGCCAATGCGCCAAGCGCAGCGATGCACATCAGCATCTCTATGGTAAAGGGATTGCGCATTTTGAGGGCGCCCCAGGCACTCTGCGCAATGGGTATTAAGCCGACTAGCGTGGCCAAAATGAAAGGCATATTACCCAGCGCAGGCCATGCTAAACGAAGCGCGAAGGCCACTATCAGCAGATTTCCTGTGATAATGACCAAGCGCCCTTTAGCGGTTTGCCACCAAGAGGATGAAGCACCAGATGCGCGTGTTTGGCCATCATGGGAAGCCACTTGATAGCCTAGTTCGTTCAGGATGCCCTCAATGGTCTTTCGCGAGGGGGCCCCGTGATCGTGGTGGTGAATCTTCACTGATCCCGTGACCGAGCTTGCCGTGACTTCCTCAATGCCTTCCAGTCGCTCTAGCGCCGACACAACCTTGCGCTCACAACCGCCGCAGTCCATGCCTTCAACACGCAGCGTCAAGGTGGTAGGCGCTGTTGTCGGCGTTGATGTTTTCATGGTGCCTCTCCTGCCAATGGGCTATGGTTTTTAAGTGTAAACCTTGTGGCAACTACAGCTTCAAGCCCTGCGTAAGGAGTTTTACCATGTCGATGATCGGCCAAAGTATCAGCATTGGTGAGTTAGCACGACGAGCCGATTGCAAACCTGAAACGGTTCGCTATTACGAGCGTATTGGGCTGTTGCGCGATGCGACACGAACCGGTGGGGGGCAGCGCCGCTATGGAGACGACGCTGTGCGGCGCTTGACCTTTATTCGTCATGCCCGTGACTTTGGCTTTTCGGTGGAGTCAGTGCGAGAGCTTTTGGCCATGTCAGATCAACCTGATATGCCTTGCCAAGAAGTCGATGCCATCGCCACGCATCACCTAAAGAAAGTGGAGTCCCGCCTTCAACGACTGTCCATACTGCGTGAGGAGCTTCAACGGATGGTCACACAGTGTGCCGGTGGTAAAGTGGAAAGCTGCCGAATCATTGAGGTCATCAGTGATCATCAGCTCTGTATCACTGAAAAATCGCACGGAGGGGCTCACGACTTGGGTTAGCACTAACGCTACGCCCCACGCCCAATGGTTAGCCCAGCGAAACATCCAAAAACAGCATGAGTACCAATCCGATGGAGAGGCCCAGCGTGGCCTTTTTTTGGTGCCCGCTTCGATGAGTTTCGGGAATAATCTCATGACTGATCACATACAACATCGCCCCCGCCGCAAAGGCCAACCCCCAGGGCAGTAGCGCTTGTGACATGCTGATGACTCCAGCGCCTAATAAGCCACCCAACGGCTCAACAAGCCCCGTAAGGGCGGCAATCGTCCATGACCGCCAACGTGAATAGCCCACGCCTAGCAGTGATACTGCTACGGCCAGTCCTTCTGGGGCATTCTGAAGTCCAATGCCAATCGCTAGTGGAACGCCTCCTTCGCTTCCCCCTGCGCCGAAGGCCACGCCAACGGCCAGCCCTTCTGGCAGGTTGTGTATCGTAATGGCAATAATAAACAACCAGATACGACGTAGTGAGGCAGCCTCTGGCCCTTCTCGCCCCTGTTCGAAGTGCTCATGAGGTAAGAGTTCGTTCAGTAGTGCGACCATTCCAATCCCTAGCAAGATGGCCGCACAGGCAATGGCAGCAGGTACCACGCTACCTCCGTAACGCAGCTCCGAGGCTTCTAAGGAGGGTATGATCAGTGAGAAGAAAGAGGCCGCTAGCATGACGCCAGCGGCGAACCCCAACGCTAAATCGCGAACACCACGATTCGGTGTTTTGGTAAACAAGACGGGAAGCGCCCCGACAGCCGTCATCAAGCCCGCGGCAAGGCTTCCCAATACCCCCATGGTGACGAGAGAAACCTCTTCCATACCGATTACCTGTCTTGTGGTAGATGAGTGATCACAGCGCTAGGGTTCCATAACGAGGCAAGCACACGTTCACGTTACTAACAATCCATGCAACGTTGCTAAGCACGGGTGGTTACGGCTCGTTAAACGAGATCAAGTCATAAATGGACGCCGTGCCGATAGCTTGTTCCAAGCGATCTCTTGCCTCGTAAAGTGACGCTTGATATTCACCTTGAGTCGGCTGCTCACCCAACATGATGCGTTGACCTTGACCAAGGGGATCAACAGGCTGGTCATTGACTCTCACTTCGTAATGCAGGTTGGGACCCGTGGCGACCCCGGACGAACCTACCTCTCCGAGCGACTCTCCCGCATTAACTAAATCCCCAACCACTAGCTGTGGAGAGAATCGGCTAAGGTGTGTGTAGCGACTAATGGCCCCTGTGTCGTGTTCCACCTCGATCACCTGCCCGTATCCCCCTTGGCGCCCCATAAAGGATACGCGCCCAGGTGCGGTGGCAATGACCGGCGTTCCTGTCGGCGCAGCCAAGTCAATTCCATTATGAGGACGCATCCCTCCATACACAGGATGTCGCCGATTCCCAAAGCGAGACGTTAAGCGGGCACTAAGCACGGGCAACCGCAACGTGCCTAGCAGGGTGTCGCTTTTGAAAAGAGCTACGTCCCCCTTTTGGGTGACCGGCCATATGACCTCCAAGGGCTCTGCCTGATCAGGCAGAGCGGCATAACTGAGGCGTGGTGGCCCAACACGGGCGCCGTCCTGGCGTCGATCTTCCTCCCACACTAATTGAATACGTTCACTGCCAGAAAACTCCAGCGGCGCTGCGATAAACTCGCTGAGCAGTGTTTCCAGTTTAGTGGCGAAACGCGTTGGGACACCTTCTGCTGCCAAGGCCTCGTAGAGGGTGGTATCAATGACGACATCACGCCCAAAGGTTAGGGTATCAACGCTATCGAGCGGTAATGTGCCTTCTTGCTCGCTAGCCGCCTGTAACTTGACAGGGCTAAGTTCAGACGGAGGCAATGACAGATGCGTTTGCCAATTGGCTTCGGCTAGCAAGGGGTAAAAGCCCACCAAGCCTAGTAACCACCAGCGCTGCATCACTGGCCATCCTCTTCCCCAGAGATCTCCGCTACTTCACTCTCGACGGCATCAATCAGCTCTTGCATACCAAAGGGGTCTAAAGGCTCGCCATTGACAAAAAAGGTAGGTGTTTGGCGAATCTGATTGGCTCTGACATCCGCCATGTCTTGGTCAATCACCGCCTGCACCTCAGCAGAAGTCAGTTGCTCTTCGGCAGCCGCTAAATCAAGGCCTCCTTGGCTCGCGATATCGAGGATAGCGGATTCATCAAAACTGCCATGTGAAGCCCATTGATCCTGGCGAGCCAGCAGCCTCTCCAGTACCGGTTCAAAGACGCCCTGACGACGAGCAACTTCTAATACCCGAATGGCCTTGTCCGATACGTCGCCGTGGAAAGGAGTGTAGCGCACGATGAGCCGCACTTTTTCTGGGTAGGTTTCCAGAATACTTTTTGTCAGGGGATAGAAAGCACGGCAGGCTTCGCAAGCCGGATCGAAGAATTCCACAATCGTCACCGGCGCGTCTTCTCGTCCCAAGATGGGGGAGTGTGAACGCACCAAGGAGTCCTCGGCCTGGACACCGCTCTCTTTTGCTGCCTGAGCTTGCATGTCTAAGAGGGCAGGCTTCGATACGGCGACGATCGCAGCGGTCAGCATTAACGTACCGGCCAATATAAAAGACGCTTTTTTGAACATGTTTCTCTCTCTGTCTCAACGATGGGGTGGAAAAGTAGGGTTGAAAAATAAGCCAATCGCTATGGGAGTAAGCTGCTCGCTATCTACCTGAGCTGGGAGCCGGCCTCGGTCTGTCACTCATGCCCATATAGATTGGCATTTTGATGCGCGTGGTCACTATGCTCAAACTCTAGGCTGGAATGAGCAATACTGAAGCGCATTTTAAGCTGCTCCTTGATCTCTGCTTTGACGGATTCAAGCTGCTGCCAGCCGGTTTCTGTCAGAACCACGTGGCAGTCAAGGGCTGCCATGTTTTCCTGCATCTGCCATAGATGCACATGGTGAATATCCTGGACTCCCTCGATATCTCGTACGGTCTCAACGACTGCCTGCCCGTCAATGTCCGGGGGAGATCCCAGCATTAGCGTACGGATAGGGCCGCCAATTTCAGAGAAGGCTAGGTAAAGAATATATAGCGCAATCCCTATCGTGATCGCGGGGTCTACCCAGCGCATGTCGTACAGTAAAATAAGCGAACCACCGATAATCACGGCGATGGAGGCAAACGCATCCGATAAGTTATGCAGAAAAAGGGCGCGGATATTGACACTCTCTTTTTGCATTGACCACGTGAGCATGGCGGTAAGGGCATCGACGACGAGCGCGACGCCACCAATAATCACGATCGTCCATCCCTCTATCTCAGGGGGATCGACCATCCGCATAGCGCCTTCGTAAATCAGGTAGACACCGACAATAATGAGGGTGGTGTAATTGATGAGTGCTGCCACTATCTCGATGCGGCCATAGCCAAAGGTCATATGCACATCGGCAGGCCGTCTGGCGATTTTACGAGCAGCAAAGGCAATGACTAATGCTGCCAAGTCAGAAAAGTTATGTAACGCATCAGCGATCAGCGATAGGCTCCCCGCCATAATGCCACCGACGATTTGAGCGATGGTTAAGAGCCCATTGGCCCAAATGGAGATGCTGACGCGCCGGTCGCCAGAGGCAGGATCAATGTGGGGATGATCATGATGATGTCCCATCTGTTACCCTCTCTCGAATTATCTGTTCTTGGTACTATAAAACCTCTAGCAACTAAAGCTTCAACCCTTGAGCATTATCTATTTGCATCGCTGGATTGGGAAGCACGTCCCTAGCTACCAAGGAGCCTTTGTGTGCTGGGCCGAAGGTGATCATGTTTTAGGTGCGGGGCTCAATCCACTTCAACCGGTAACGTCCAATCCACCATGGGTAGATTCATTTATTTTGTCGAGGCGCACCTTGTCTGGTTTGTAATCGTCGTCGCGGGGGGAGGCTTACTCTTTCCGGCGACCGGAATAATGCTTAAGTTCGCGATTGGGCCATTACTGGCATTACTGATGTTGATTATCAGCCTCACATTCGATGCGCATGCAGTGCGCATCGTGTTCCGAAAGCCGTCACGGCAGTTGTTGGCATTGGGGCTGGTCTATGGGCCTATGTCGATTGCCGGGTGGCTAACGGGCCGTCTATTTTTTGGAAGCGGCCCGCTGGCTGCTGGCCAAACCTTGCTCGGCACGCTGCCGACAGATGTGTCTTCTCCTCTTTTGGTACTGATGGCGAAAGGCAATGTGGCGCTTGCCGCTGTTTTCAACGCAGTCAACACCGCGTTATGTCCGTTTATTGTTCCCTTCCTGTTTTTATGGCTCACCGGCCTTCAGTTAGACGTGCCGCTTGGATCAATTATTCTTGAATTAACACTAATCGTGCTTCTTCCTACCGTGATTGGGGTCAGCTTGCGTACAAGGTTCTCGGCTTTCTTTGCACGGCATGATTCAGCGTATGCAGGGATAGGGTCGATTCTGTATCTGCTGATCCTACTCGCCGTGGTCGGGCCGAATGCCACCACGATCATTGGCTATGGCTGGTATGCGTTTGTGATTGCGGGCGCGGCCCTGTGCCTCAATTTGATTGGGTACCTGGTAGGTATGTCCTCACGGTTACTCACCTCTGATCGCAAAGAGGTGATTACCTATCTTTTCACGGTCAGTAAAAAGGAATTCAGCATCGCTGCAGCGTTTGTCGCTGCTTCTGGCTTGCCATCAGAGATCGCAATTCCAGCCGCTTTTTTTGCCGTGATTCAAATGATCACTTCGCCCATCGCAGCGAAGATCCTCGCCCGCCACTGAAGGGATGGCCGTATCGGCTCTTCGTCAGAAGAGCAACCTGCACACGGGGTGTACAGGTTGCTCTTAGCGACAAAACAGACACCGCTACTCATAAAGGTGGCAAATAGTACCTATGCTAAGTCACTGCGACCAATACTGACCTTGCTAAAAGCATTTAACACAGAGGCTTCGCAGGGTATCTGTTCCTTTTTGGATTTAGGGTGCTTGAACGTATCGGCGAATCCTGGGCAGTGACCAACTAGTTTTTGGACAACACCTTCTACGTGCCGCACGTTAGACAGCACTTGGCGTAACCACTGCTCGAAGCTGCCTTGGTGGCTCAGCGTGAAGACTAAACCTTTATAGGAAGGAGGCTTGGATGCCTCCTCGCTACCGCCAGCTCTGGGTTTTGGAGGGTGTCGTTGGATCTCCATGAGATAGAGCGTTTGATCTAACACATGCACCCGAACGACGAGCACCCCGCGAGGTACCTTGGTCTGAGTATCAATGTAAACCCAATTAGCGACTGACGTTTCCACCTCCTCGTCTATTTCGAAAGGTTCGAGGCTGATCAACCGAGGGTCGGGGGAAGTGCTAAAGCCGTCTTCAAAGGTAAACCAGCTAACGCCACGAATCGTTTCGGGATAGGCCGATTGCAAATAGAGAAGCGCATTCCACATATCACGTAGAAAGCCCTGTGATTCCAGTGTAATAGGAGCATGAATAGAGGCCTGTCCGACCCCTTTTCCTGATCCATGCGGCTCCCCAGTGGAGAAAATAGTTTCGTCACCCGGAACGGGGACGCCTCGTGTATCGGGCACATTTTTTCGAGTATATCGTTTATCCAAGACGGCGCGAGGCTTACCTAAAATAACGAATTCGTCCTCAGGAAGGTCTAGCCAAGAAGAGCCATGGTCGGGCTCTTCATCATCCGTCAGGTCAATGACATCGGGGATGTCTTGAAGCTGATGATAGGGAAATTGAGTGGGAGCATCATCGCCATCGGTGGCTGGTACTGTCGTTGACTTCTCTCTTTCGCGGTGGATCGTGGCACCATCGGGCTGCGTACAGCCTAATATCTGCAAGCCTAGGAATGTGTTGCCACCATCAATTGGAACGCCAGAAACAGAGATTTCCCCGCTGCCTTGAAACCATGGGGTGGCTTTTAAAAGCATCTCATCTGGCGTGGAGCTGGTTTCAAATTGTGAATATATATATTTTGCAGCGCGCTTGGCATACGGATCGTACAACATATGCGCGAGCAAAATGGCATCGTGTTTATGAACATGATAGGTAAATTTGACAGGCCACGTACCTGGGGATGCAGGCGCATCAAGCGGTCGATAAAGACGTTTTTTGACTTCTTCCCAAGGGTAAGTGGCGAGCACTCGCTTGATTTCAGAAGATCGGCCGTAAACGCGAATAAAAAATTCTGTGCAAGGGATGAGCAAGTGTTTGCCATCTGGAAGGTCAAATTCAATCAGGTATGTTTTGTGCTGATTTTTCTGGGGTAAGTAGTTCGAGTCATGAAAAGCGGTATAGAGGCTTCGTCCTGATTGTCGTAAATCATCTAAGGTGACAATTCGCCAGCCGCCTGGAGAAAAAGAAACGGAGAATTTTCTTTCCTCGTAGG
>Ga0209128_1000261_pt1 | contig 38693 bp, 19 predicted proteins | sample ETNvirnome_6_100_FD_184072 | JGI IMG/M metagenome (GOLD analysis project Ga0209128, IMG submission 184072) | Marine viral communities from the Pacific Ocean - ETNP_6_100 (SPAdes) (version 2) | ecosystem: Environmental > Aquatic > Marine > Oceanic | place: Pacific Ocean | collected 2013-06-19
TATTCCTTTGGCAGTGAAAAATCTTTTAAGAGGAAAACCAATTAAGCTACACAATAACGGAACTCCAGTCCGCAACTGGTTACACGCAGCCGACACAGCATCAGCCGTAATGGCCATCATAGACTCTGGTCGCGAAAATGAAATTTATAATGTGGCGGGGGGTTTCGAGCAGACCAACAAAGAAACAGTTCGAAAGATAATAATGGCTTTCAATAATTCAGCGAAGGATTGGGAAAAGTATGTAGACTTTTCTGCTGAACGACCGGGCCAGGATGTACGATATGCTTTAGATGATTCTAAATTAAGAGAATTGGGCTGGTCTCCTAAAAAAATCTTTGATGAAGAAATACCGAGAATCGTGAAATACTATAAAAACAATTTTATTTGGTAATACAAGAAAGGAAAAAAATGAAACTATCAAACCAAGCAATGGGGGCCTTAATGATGGCCTTACAAAAATCATTAATGGAACAAAGCGATATTATTCCAATGTTGGCAGAAATGGACTTTGATAAAGCCCCAGATGCAAAGCGATGGGGGGGCAAACATACTCAATTAATAGTCAATAACCCCCCCATAGTGTCACTGGAAAACGCGACACTAAAAGATTAAAAATTGAAAAGGAGAAAAAAGAAATGACTACAAGAAGTAAAAGAGAGAAAAACAGCGCTGTTGATGTCGCTGTTGATGTTGTTACAGAAACCCAGGTTAGGGATATAGCTGATGAAATGCTTCGAAAAGCTTTCCGCGACCAAGCTCGAGATCTGGAAAAGCATTTGAAGGATATTCATACCAGGCTAACAAAGCTAGAGAAATAAAAGTGCCCAGATACGTGTATCGATGTACGGAATGTGAGGAACTATCAACAATTTCTCACTTATCTGACGAAACCGCGACGTCGTGCCCCAAATGTAAAAGTCCATCTGGCTTGGTTAAGGTTTTGACAAATTTTCTTTCAAATAAGAAAAAAACAACAAAAACAAAAGTTGGTCAAATAACTGAAGATTTCATTCAAGATGCACGCCAAGATCTAGAACAGCAAAAACAAAAAATGTCCAACTAGACCATAAAATGTCCTATGTTATAATAACAGTATCAGTCTTAATCAATATACTATTAATTTGGTATATAATTACACTGCTCAGAAAATTTATGTTTATTTCGAGCAGTTTATCTGACTTGTTTTTAATGATGAGGGCATTTCAAATATTTATAAAATCATTATATGGGATGGACAATTATCATGGGGAACCAATGATCCAAGAAATGATCTTCAGGATTAAAGAAGTGGTAACTGAAATAGAAAATTTTAGAGATATTTTTGAACCCACATTGGATGACGAATTAGAGGAAGAACTTGATGAATCAGAAGAAGAAGAAGCGACGATCTCGCACTAAAAATCATTATTTTACAAAAGTACATGAAGATGCAATAGTAAAATATGCCAACACCAATGACCTTGAATTAAGAACAAAACTGTATGTGGAATACATTCAGCCGGCGCTTGATCAGATGGTGGATAAAATTATCTATACTTATCGTTTTACTAGTCTTCCAAATATAGATTATTTGAAAGATGATTGTAAGGTGTGGCTAACTACTATACTTAATAAGTACGATCCTAATAAGGGGTCAAAAGCGTTTTCATACTTTTCCGTTGTAACTAAGAACTGGTTTATTCACAAGGTTAAGAGAACTCAAAAGAGAAATCGAACTGAAGTCTTCATGGAAGACATGTTGAATGAGCTCGAAGAAGACCTGATTTCGCATACGCCTACCTATGAGAAAAAGAGAACTGAAATAGAATTTTGGACGTCTTTGAATGGCGAAATCGATACTTGGGATTCTTTTATGCTTAAAGAAAATGAGAAAAAAGTTCTTATGGCCGTACGCATATTGTTGGATTCGGCCGATACCATAGAAATTTTTAATAAAAAAGCTATTTACTTATACTTGCGAGAGATAACAGGACTTAATACAAAACAGGTCGTTAATAATCTGAATAAATTAAGAAAAAGATATAAGGTGTTTAAAGGCAAATGGGAAAACGGCGAAATTTAAGTTTAGACGACTATATCGAAGAAACAACAACAAATATTCGCGAAGATCGCGCATTGGCGAAGTCTCTCTTAATGGACGCTATTAATGATATGAAATTGTCAGATGCAGCGCGAAAGGAAATGGGCCCCATCGCAGCCAAATATGTTGAAAACCTTCAACGCTCCAATGAGCAGCTTGTTAAATTGGCGTCGCTTTTGCAAAAACAAAAAACTCAGCACCTAGGCCTTACAGAAGATGATAAGGAGCAATTATTTGACCTGTTAAACGATAGTCAGAGAGAAGGAGACTAAAAAGTGTCTGTAATTAAAATTGAAGACATCAGCAAAGTGTATGGAGCCCTGAATGCCATGGCTGAGAATCCCGGACTTCGAGGCGACCGCCGCGGCGCGGACACGACCTCTATGCTCTCAGCTGTCATGGAGGAGGCATTTACTCCTAATTGCTTATTGGGGAAAACCGAGTATAATGGAATAATAGTGGGATCCTTTCCCACTCTCTTGCCATCGTACGAATCGGGCCAGCTGTATACCCGCGAAGAGTACCGGTCATCGGGGGAACCAAGATATATAAATAAAGTCTTAGTTCCAGAGCTTGAATGCCGCCCCATAAATTTCTCCCCCACTGGTCAAAAGAAAGGGCTTACTCTAAAACAGAGAGTTTATACTCTCGAGTCCGCCCGGGTTAAAGCCTCTCTCGACCACGAGCCTGATCAACCTCTCCCAGTCGGCAGCGTATGTACGGTTCTGTATGGTGATATAAATCTAATGAAGGATCCCGTAATTACATCCATTGGCGCGAAGGTATTTGATATAGATCTGGAACACTCTCAGGTAACTCTGGCAGAGCGCTGGGGCTCTGGCACTGCTAGGACGATGATACAAGGAAGAGTATCTCCGGAACACGACCGCTACCTCGACAAGCTTCTGGGCATACTCGAACGCGAGAAGTTCGAGGTCACCGATGAATATCGGGAACCCAACAGACACACAACGGCACCACACTTTCATTTTCAAACCCGCGCCTCCACCACGCTTTTGCAGGATCCCAACAGCACTCCCAATGCAGATGCCTTCCGCGAACAACTGAAGCTTCCGGACTATGACAATATTACTGAAAAAGGTTCTGAACTGTCGAATGGTGGAGATATAACCGTGGCCATGAAGGACAAGCTAATTGTGTTATTAGGCATCCTAAGGAGTGATCCCGATTTTAATAAAGATTCCGGCCAGGAGCTGGAGTTCACCGGTGGCAATGACGAGTATCATCAGAGAAAGCATCCCAACAGCCGCCACCGCTTCGGCGAGGGTATTGATCTGGTGCTCACTGTCGGTGGGACCCGGGTTGAATGGGAATAGTAAAGGAATAATAAATGTCAGGTTCAGAAAATGATATAGACCTATCAAAGAAAAAAGCAGTCGCCGGAATCGATTTTAATACGCTTTCGCTACCCATAAAAAGACGTCTTGCGCTCATGACCGATCTTGAGATAGCATCTTATTTTGCTCCGGCCGGTACAGGAAGGCAAAATTTTGATACACCAAAATTTATAAAAACTGAAGCTGAAGACGTTATAGCAAATGGAAATGCTTCAATTGTTTTGGGTGTTGATAGACCGGGCAATAAGCTCTCCTCGGCCTTCGGGACTCATTGTGCCGCTATAGATATTGTTGCTGGTCGCCTCGGCGCCTATGCGACTTCAAAGGCGAACGACGGTGAGGACATATATGTTAATCCTAATTTTAAGTTGGATGCCGCTCGAATTTACATAAGTCAAAAGAGCGACCTAGATAATTATTTTGGGCTCGAGAAGGGTAAAGTGGGTAGCACAGACAACAAAAACCCTCGTTCTGGAGTAGGAATTAAAGCCGATGTAGTTAGGATAATCGGTAGAGAAAACATTAAATTGGTCACTAGAACTGATAATAGGAATGCTCAAGCCGGCGAAACTTCCAATTTGAATCAGGGTATTTATGGAATCGATCTAATGGCTATGAACGGCGATGGCGGCCAGCAGCCCCTGGTTAAGGGAGAGAATTTGGTTGAATGTTTGGTTGATATGGCGGAGGCAATTGCCAGCCTAAGAGGTTTATTCGAGAATTTTCTAGAATATAATAGTATAGTTAATAAGGCCCTTATGACTCACACCCACCATAGCCCTTTCTTTGGAATTCCAACTAGTCCGAGTATACAAGTCATACCTACCGCGCTGAACTTCGAGATAAATAATACCATTAACACAACAATTCCAACATTGCTGCAGCATATGATGGAGTCGACTAATATTGTTAGTACATATCTTGAAGCCGGCGGTGGCCTCACGTCTAAAAAATATATTTTAAGCAAATTTAATAGTACAAATTAAACATGAGCCCTCCTACATCAAATACTACTGGAATCAATTTAGAGGCAGCAATCTCATCAAATTCGCCCAATATTCCTTTTTCATCGCGACACACAACAGAAGCTAACACAACAGCAATTCGTTATAATGTTGTTGTTTATTACGAGGGCGATAATCATGTGGCTTCGCTTTCCACTGCCGCGGATGATACTACTTTGAAGCTTCTTGCAACAGAGGCCCTCTTAACACACTACTTTCCTGAATTTTATCCGTTCATAGTAGGAGAGAATACCAGTGCAATATCTCATCTGGAAAGTATTTTTCTCGCCCTGAGGGATGAGATAAATAATTCGTTGAGTGCAACTTTCACAAAAAGAGTAACGGGGGCACTCTTTCCAAGTGCTCTGAAAATTATTTTTTCTACATTTGTGAATTTTTACGACAAGAGGCACGAACTTTATCTTGAAGCCGAACTGCCTTCATTCGATGCCGCCCTGACGCTTTTTAATACAAAACAAGGTTACGGCGCTCCCCATACAACGAAAAATTTTGATATTACGGCCACCGCCAACACGACCGATGCCATGTCGGATATTTTTGAAAATTTGGGGGAGCTATATAGCCACGCCAATCCTCCGTTGAATTATACTTTTGATTTTGGGTCCATGCAGGTAGGTTTTCGAGCCGCCATGAGAGTAATATTAGATGTAGTTTATAACACAATAGATCTTCGTGGGAATCAGGCAGACCCCACTGATGAAGATTATATTACAATTTATTTTGATGATCAAAATAATATTGTTAAAATGGAATATTTCATGATAGAAGAAAATCAAGGAAATACGATGACTTCTAAAATAGGCTATTTTACAAATATAAAATATAATTCAACCTTTCGAGACCCGATGCTCAGAAACATGTTGATGAATTATGATTCAATAATGAACGAGGCCGGAGAGAGATCTGGCCTAAATCAGCAAACATCAATAATTGATTTTTTTGAGAATTACGGCGCTCAAGCCAATTTAGACTCCCCAGGAGATTTTACAGAGTGGGGGGTTCCTTTCGGCCCCGACACCGGCGGCGGCCCTCCATATAATAATATTTTTGCACCTCGTTCGTTTGATAGGCCTCTTGACTTTGATGATTTTGAAGAATTGAAATCAACAATTAAATCTTTTGTTAAGTTTGATGAGGTCGTCGCTATCAATAATCTCACCAACGATCCCGATTTTCGCCGTCGCATGTTCGCCATGGAAAAGGCGAAAAGGATAAACGCAGCAATACAAGTTACCAACATTTTTGATAAAGTCGTTAATTTTAATCTACCTTTGGCCGGCCCAAATAAAACCAAAGAAGCAAAAATGATAAATCAAATCCTGCAGCAATTTGGAATAACACAGCTTATCAAAGAGGCTATAATGTGTTTCGCCAGCGGAGCCGTGGCATCTATGACGCGAGTTTCTGCAGCAGTTAGAAATGCCCTGATGGAGGCCGATCTTTATGCTCCCCCCTCAATGCCATCTGATGAGCTTAGTCTCGATGGCCTCAAACCTCCACTGGGCGCTTTTAAAATATATTTTTCAATTTCAGGAGATCCGCCCCTCGGGAAGCAAATTTTAAACATAATTTTTAACGCTTTGGCCAATGCTGGCTTTGAGATTATCAAAGGAATATCTGAGATCATCCAAACCGCATGCGGGGAATTGTTTGATGCCAGCACCGGCGATATAGACATTTCAGTCGAGCTCGAGCAAGCCCACGCACAATTAGATATCCCGAATTTAGATGATATTTTGAATACTCAGTATCGCGCAGCTGGGTTTGATTCCCTTTCGCAGGGGTATGAATATTTAGCAGAGGTGTCGCAAATACTTAATGTAATTGAAGTATGTAGACTACTAAATTCCACGGGCGACGTCACTACCGAAACTATTGAAAGAATTGTTGTTTTTAATCAGGCATATGAAGTTCAAAATATTCGAAGAACTATGACGACCAGAAATCAGATTCTAGCATTTTTTCAATCTATCTCGCGTTATGTCGACACCACAACAATGTGCAATGAATTGATTAATAATTATGTTGTGCCGGCTGTTGCCGATTGCGAAATATGTTTAGATGAAAATATTTTCACGCCCGGGCCAGCGATAGAAAATCTAATAGATTTGTTAGAAAATGGCCCCCAGATCGAAATACCAGATATAGACTTTTTATGTCCGAACAGTGAATATTTTGTTCCAAATCCGGTCATCGAACGGATTATCCCGCGTTTATTTTATACTATGGTGGAGTCGATAGATGTATTTTTCGCCAGCTCTCTTGAGGCGTCACGCACAGCGCTGTTGTCTCCGACTCTTTCCACCGCGAGCAGCGACATGCTGGAGATGTTGGAGGCAATGGGTCTTTGGCCCCCTCAAACCGGCGATGGCGAAGAAGACCCGGTAGAACCAGACCCGGATATCATAGAGGATATTATTGACATCTTCGAAGATCTCGAATCAGGCCTGGAACACGTGGAAAATTTTGTAGATAGCTGTCCAGACGTAGATACGAGTCGCCTTCCGGGCTTCGATGAGATCGGGATCATCGTCGACGCTCTTAAGGAAGGCCTAGCCGCAAGCAGCGACAGTATTGAAAATTTTAAAGACTCAATAACCAATCTTCATGATAATTTATCAAACAACGGCGAGCCGATCACCCCGGGAAGCGTGACAGTAGAACTAGCATTCCCTACAGAGTATAAGAATCGGTTTGACCAAGCAATTGGGCAGATAATTTTCAACCCTGATGCTCGGCCCCTACCAGCCCGGGCAGACGTACGTACTGCTCGCCACGTGTTATCCGACGTCTCCCCTTGGGACCAACCTGCTATCCAAGCCCTCCAAGCCGCCGGCCTCTCTGGTTCAACCTCAGACAAACGGATCGCAGGATCAGTTTTTAAACATGACCATGTTTCATCTCTCTATGAAGAAGGCCGCATTCAATTTGATTTCTTGCGAAATAAAGAGAATTATGATATTACTATTGAATACCCCTCGCTGAAGGCTCCGGGTGATCCACAGTTTAATTTTATATATAATTTAACCAGAGATCGTCTAGGCACCGGCCTCGAAGCTGACATGGTGGGTACTATAGAAAACTTTGTCGACCCGCTGCACGACCCGCGCCTCGAAGTAGGTCCTCCGATCGACCATCAATTGAATGAATATATTTATAGATTTTTGCAGCAAGAAGATCCGAATTTGAATTCCCCTGGCTGGCCTACTAAGGTCCAGGCCGATTTCCCGATGGTGTATCTGAATATGATAGACCGGGTGTTTAATTATATTTTAAATAATGGCTCTTTTAACGAAGCTAAGATAAATGCTTTAAATTTATTTAAAAACAATATTCACTGCGATGGCCCAAATGTAGGAGACCTGCTTGACGCAGACGGGATCCTGGAACAGCTGAAACAGGAATTTGCAAGATCTGCATGCGAAGATGAGCGCGCCGGCTTAAACACAGAAAGTATCAAGGAAAAAACTAGGAACGCCCTTCGATTTGGAATAATTAATCTTTTAATACAGGCATTGATAATTCGCTTTTTTATAAAAAATATTGTGGCCTTTAGTGCCTTCAGTATGCAAGATATACTAAGCCCTAACTATCCCTTTAAGGATATGATTGTTGAAATAATAATAAGTGAATTTGAAGATTTGCCACACAATGGGACTCCTGCATTTAAGAAAGCTCTAGAGGAGTACTTTATAAGATTATCCAGCCGTCCCACCGCAGCAGACGCCGGCGGAATTGCACACTCATATACACCAAATGTGGTGGTTTCTGGGTTTGAGGCTCCCGATTATCCGTCCATTGGCACTGTACGTCCTATGATTCGGTTTATGGTTGAAGAGCGACTCGGATTTACTTGGTCAGATGCTTCTTCCCCTGATTCTAATCTTCCTAATAACCGCTCCTGCGCGACTGCCATCACTAGTGTTATAGGCGCGAGGAAAAAGTCATATGCTGATGCTTTTTTGTATGATATTGTGGGCATTTATACTGGATTTGGCAAAATGGGCGACGTACGTGCTGATATATGGCCCGGAAAATTTGGAATTGTTAAAGAAATCATTATAGAAGGCGAAGGGGAAACGATTAAAGACCCCAACGACCCGAGCGGACTACAAAAGATGCTGGTCACCCCGGAACATCATCTAACAGTTGATTATTTTGTTGAGCACTTTGAAGTGCTTCAAGAAAAAGAACTTTTTGGCTTCAAAACCGTCGAAGACCCGGAAGAAAGCGATTACTCCAGCAGCTCCGGCGGCGACAAACATATATCTTTCAAAAAGATAAAAACTGCCTATAGCTTATATTATTGGCCACCAGCAACCAAAGAAGCGCAAGGGATCCCAGGAATCGCGCACTACGGCTCGACTGCACAATACCGCGAGCTCATAAAAGCATTCATCACCATCTTACGCGGTGAGCCCCTCCCAACAACGACGGGCCCCACCCCGGCCATCGGCGGTCAGTTCGGTTGGGAAAATATGACAGAAGAGTCGATTGCTGATGCAATGATTATAGGCTACACCGGTGATCTTCCGTCCAACATGTTCGGCGATCTCTCCAATGATGGATCTACGATAACGCCTCGGGTTCCCGCCGATCAACGCCCCCAAAGATTGCTGACAGTCCCGGCACTTTCACTCAGCCCCGCGCCAATTAAAAATTATAATGAGTTACCCCCAGAAATTTTATATTTTATGGGCTGCAGCGACGGCCGGCCACCAAGACCAAACAACAAAGATTACGCTTTTATAAAGAACTCAGCTGCATTTAATACTTTCTTTAATCAGGTGCTAAATCGTCATGCAGCCCTTATGGTGCCGATTCTGTATAACACATATTTAGCCGGAAAATATTGTCCCGAGCTTGCGGGAGCATTTGACAGTACTATCTCTGCTATTGTTGGTCTTATGGACACCGTCGAGAAAACCAACTCACCCCCGGAACTTCAACCACGAGGGGTTTCAGTTACTAACCCAACCAATTCTTCGTTCGATATCGCGGGAATGTTTAGGGAAATAATATTGAAATTCTTAAGAGAGACGCCAATCCATATCCTCAGGGGATTGGCGGAAATACTTGACCCACATGTTGTTGTCTGCAAAATAGTACGACAAATTAGCGCCATACCTCTTGATATCATCGCGCGCTCGATCACAGCGGCCATCAAAGCGGCACCCGACGATGGCCCCATGGCCCCCCTGAAGGCTCACAACACCAGAGGCGAAGATATCATGAACTTGGCCTTCTGTGCCTATAATCTGGGCAACACCAAGATTTCTGATGCCGTCGAGGGCAACATCGATGATGTCGAGTTCGAGATGGGCCCTGATTCACCGCGAGTTGGTCCTTGGATTGACTTCAAAGGAGTGGATTTCCTGGGATCTGTGTCGGGGATGTTTATGATGCCCCCGTTTATATTCGGTATTTTGTATTTATTGCTCAGACTTTTGTTGTCGAAAATTGATGAAGGAGATTATGGGTCGGCCAGTCCTCAACTATCAATGGAACCATCCGCAGGTATGTTGTCTTCTGGTATGGAGGGCGCTTGCGGGGATTCGGATTCGGTCGACGCTCAAGGAGATCCTGCTTGTGTCGATCTATCGGCAAATCTATCGGCAAAGCAATTGCAAACCGATGTTTGTGCCGAAGATGAATAAGTAAAACATCGTGTATTGTATTTTAACCCGGTTAAAATATAAATTATAAGTATTTATTAAGAGGATAAAAGTATGGCATCTGGACTAGCAGTTAAATTACCTCTGGTAACCGACAACACTTTTGGTGCATATAACTTAATTACCGACTATACGTCACTAATAAAGCAAAACCTAAAAATGTTGATTTTGACCAACCCGGGCGAAAGAATGATGGATATAAATTTTGGAGTCGGGCTGCGCCGTCGAATATTTGAACAACACATCGGCTCCACTTATGCAGAAATTGATAAAGACATTCGAAGACAGGTCAAGAGATATCTGCCGTTTGTAGAAGTAGTAAAGATAAACTTCATGACACCAGAAAATAGTCCAGATCTTTTTCCGCACAGATTAACGGTGCAGGCATATTTCGTAATCATCCCTCTACAGCTGAATACGCTTTTAGAAATTGATGTTCAAAATATGGCAGCCTAATTATTTGGCAGGTATAAAAGATGACAAAAAAGATTGTACCAATAGATTACACTAATAGAGATTTCGACTCTATTAGAGAAGCGTTAGAGAATTTTACCAAGAGATACTATCCAAATACCTATCGAGATTTTAATCAAGCGTCCTTTGGCTCTCTCATGTTGGACACAGTTGCCTATGTAGGTGATATTCTATCTTTTTATTTAGATTATCAAGTAAATGAAAGTTTTTTGGACAGTGCCATAGAATATTCCAACGTCCAGCGAATCGCCCGGCAACTTGGATTTAAGTCAAGCACCAACCCGTCGTCTCATGGAATCTTGACATTTTATATTGAAATACCCTCCTCGACCACAGGCTTGGGCCCAGATACGTCTCTGAATCCAATTTTACAGGCAGGCTCTGTATTCGGTTCTTCGGGTGGCGGGATGTATACCCTTTTAGACGATGTTGATTTCACCGACCCCGCGGCTCAAATAGTTGTTGGCTCGAGCGACCCCACTACCGGCAATGTGCTTACCTATGTAGTCCGTGCGGTTGGCAGAGCGGTCTCCGGCCGCGGCGGGGTGACAAGAATAGAGTTGGGATCTTTTAAAAGATTTCGTAGGGTAAGTTTAGGAAAGATAAACCTAAGTGATATTATCAAAGTAACCGACATAGAAGGAAATGAATACTTTGAAGTCGATAATTTATCACAAAATATAATTTACAAAGCAGTCAGGAATACCACAGCAACCAGAAGCACTGTCCCTAATATTTTGAAAGCGGTCCCCGTTGCTAGAAGATATGTGTTGGAAACAGTTGATGGTGAAACCTTTTTACAATTTGGCTACGGCTCAACTGATAATAATTTGACAAATCCGGTCGTCGACCCCACAGAAGTGGTGTTGGACTTAAGTGGTAGAAATTATACAACAGATCTGGAATTCGATCCAACAAAATTAATAAGTACGGATAAGTTTGGGATTGCTCCCTCAGATACTACTTTAATAATAGAATATCGTTTTAATACGACTCAAGACGTGAATACAGCAACCAATACGATTTCAGACGTTATTGAAGGAAATTTTAAATTTGCGAATCAAGGAGCCCTATCTCCCGTTAAAAGAGACGTGGTCATTGGTTCCTTGGAAGTGAGTAACGAAAATCCATTTGTGGGGGATGTCTCTCTTCCCTCATCGGAAGAAATTAAACAAAGAGCATACGGTTATTTTGCTACACAGAATAGGGCCGTGACGGCGCAAGATTATCAAGCGCTAACGTACAGCATGCCAGCCAAGTATGGGGCGATTAAGAGATGTGCCGTTGGCAAAGACGCGGATGAGTTTAAACGAAACATTAATTTGTATGTTATATCAGAAACAAGCACGGGTAAATTAACTTTGGCTAATGTCACATTAAAAACAAACCTTAAGAACTGGCTTCTTCAACACAAAATGATTAGTGATACGATAGACATTTTAGATGCCAGAATAGTTAATTATACTCTTCATTATGAGGTAATGCCAACTCTCAACTCGAATCGTTTTGAAGTTATTAATCAATGTAATAGGGCAGTAGCGAAAGAATTTACAACTATTTTAGATATCGGAGAACCGCTTTTGTTGAGCGATCTGTATAGAGTTTTACAGCCAGTTCCTGGTGTTCTAGACGTTATTTCGGTGGAGGCAAGACTTGCGGACGGACCCCTATATTCTGTTTCAAGTTATGATTTTGACGCGGCTTTATCGGCAGACGGAAGAATGGTACTCGCCGATAAAAATGTTATTTTTGAGCTAAAATATCCTAATCTTGATATTAAAGGATCTGTTAGGTAAATGTCAATTCTAAGATATACGGCCAGTGCTGATACAACTATTGCTAACGCCTTCGAAGCAAACCTTTCTACTCGCGGAACTGGATCTAATATGGGTTATGCCGATTCGCTTGAAATATTTTCTATCTATGGACAAAAATCCGGATCAGCCCTGGGACAATCTCAGGAACTTTCCCGTGCGCTTATTAAATTTCCCACAACAAAGATGTCCTCCGACAGGACCGCGGGGACGCTTCCAGTTTCTGGCAATGTTTCATTCTATCTAAAAATGCATAATGCACGCCACCCCTTTACATTACCACAGAATTTTAATTTAGTTGTAGCTCCTGTATCTAGATCGTGGTCAGAGGGCTCGGGCCTCGATATGGAAGAATATCAAGATATTGGTTCTGCAAATTGGATTAAATCTGGCGATAACACCACTTGGACATCCATCGGGGGCGATTATTTAGCAACTTCAAATTATAATGTGTCGTTTCCGCAAGGCTATGAAGACATTGAGTTGGATGTAACACAAATAGTGGAACAGTGGATGGGAGGTGCGGTTAGTAATAATGGGTTTGGCATTAGATTGACAGCCAGTCAAGAGGGGTACTATTCTAGTTCTACTGGCCAGAATACCTCTGTTTTAATACATAATGCCGGTGGAGCGACTGAATCATATTATACAAAGAAGTTTTTCTCGCGCTCAACCGAGTTTTTTTTCCGGCGCCCAGTAATCGAGGCGCGCTGGAATTCGTCTGTTCGTGATAGGAGAGAAAACTTTTATTATTCTAGCTCTTTGGCTCCGGCCACTGATAACTTAAATACCTTATATTTATATAATTATATTAGAGGCCGCTTAGTCGATATACCTGCAGTTGGACGTGGCTCAATTTTGGTATCTTTGTATTCTGGTTCTACCGCGGCTCCAACCAGCTCGGCACTTGTATTGTATGACGGCAACACTAATATAACGGGTGGGTGGGTTAGCACTGGAATTTATTCTGCATCCATGGCAATTACTGCCGCGGCCACACCCTTGCAAGTATTGCTCGATGTTTGGCATGCCGGAACCACAGAATATTTTACTGGCTCAATTTATCCGGAGAAAATGCCCACCTATAGTTCAGCGCCGACATTTAATAAGGTGACAAGCATCAAAAATCTTAGAAAGTCTTACTCTACTGAAGAAAAGGCAAGATTTAGATTATTTATTCGTGACAAAGATTGGAACCCAACGATTTATACAGTCGCAAAGTCAGTCAATCCAACCGATATTATTGAAAGCGGAGCGTATGCCATATCAAGAGTTACAGATAACTTGCGCGCCATTTCATATGGAACGGGCAGCGACCTACAGACTTTGATGTCGTACGATGGCAACGGCAATTATTTCGACTTAGAAATGTCTTTATTGGAGTCTGGATATATGTACCAGATTAATCTAGCATATTATAATGACTCAATTTCTACTTGGGTGGAACAACCTTATACGTTTAAATTTAGAGTTGAATAGTAATTAGGATATGAGCTTTAAAACTTTATTTGATAAAGCCAACGCGGCCTCATCTTTATCCAATAAGTCTGCACAGGATATCGGTGCAGAAGTTGAATCTGTTGGATATCACACAGAGGACATGAAAAAAGAAGCGCGGTTTATTCCGCGTGTAGACTTTTCAAGGCCAGAAAATTTTGCTCGTTATGGGTCCGCAGAAGAGTATTATCAACAATCGCTCGAGCGCATATGGGAAACGTATCCATATGATGGTTCTCTAAAAGAAAAATTGCAGTGGGAAAATGATTCTACTGAGATAGATCTTCATATTTTTGATAATTTATATCCTCGCACTAATGGATATATTAATTTTTCTGCTAAAGGGTGGGGATCCCTTCAGGGCTCGAAGAGGGATGGCTATGGTCTCTCGGACGGTAGAGAGTACATCTATTTTAAGGGAGGCCCACACCCCAGTACTGACAGTACAACATCCTTATCGACAAAATTTACGGGATCAAATTATTATGAGCCAGACGCCAATCGCGCCAGTAATCTACATTTTGATCTTAAGAATAAAGGCACTACAGTTGAGTTTTGGCTTAAAAAAGAGCGGTTCGATCCCGACTCAACAGAAAAAGAAGTCATTTTCGATCTTTGGAATGGTGAAGCCCCCGGATCCTCAGACTATGGAAGGTTTAGAATTGAATTAACGGGCGCCACCGATGGGGTTGGTCCGTTTAGAGTTACAGTAATGTCGGGCACTACAGGAGTTATCAACGCTTCAGTTGCCGCTACTGCCTTTACTACCGCTTCAGTTGCCGACAATGCATGGCACCATTATGCGCTTTCTTTGAAGACACCCCAGTCCACCACCGCCCAGAAATCGGTTCTATTTGAGGCCTCGACTTCGGATAGAATAAATATAGGCGCCAGCTGGGAATCTCCGATCGGCGGAGAGACATCAGCAGCGCGCCCGTTTACTCTTGCAGCATGGGTATATATAGACCCAGATACGACCGAGGCCACTCCTATGGTGCTTAGCTTCGGCCACAACCGCACCTTCAAATATAACCTTTCCACTGGAAAATTCGAGTTTGTGATTCGAGATGACAGTTTGTCGTATACAACGGCTACAACAACCAACATTATTTCCAAGGGACAATGGCATCATGTTGTGGCCACCTATAGCGGGGGGAGTACGTATGGCGATGGCGTAGGCACCATGAAGATATACATCGATGGCGTTCATGAGACCAGCGCGCCCACCACGGAGACATCCGCGAAGGCCATCGTGGCCTCGACAGGCTACATCGGCGGGTGGGGCACCCCATCGCATAGCAACTTCTGGGATGGATATATTGATGAGGTAACCATCTGGAGTGCGGCGCTAACCGCTGCCGAAGTTACCGCCGTTTATAATAATGGCATACCCAGCAGCCCCACGGCCACCGGGATGCCCTCTTCCCTTCTATCATGGTATCAGATGGGAGACAATGCCAATGATAGTCTTGATGGTACCACTTCCGCCTCGTCGACTAATAAGATTGTTGATAAAAAAGGCGGCAGGGACGGATATTCTGATAATGGCTCTATGGCTGCAAACCAAATCGTTTCTTATTCGGCAGCCAATAGCTCGCTTAAGACAAAATTTTATGTCGATGGCAACTTAAATAAAGAGGATCTTTTTAGTACTGGCCTGCTTAGCCTTGATTCCTCTAACATTAACGAGGTTTCGGGCGCCCTTCGAGCATACATCGGCGCATTAATTACATCTCCATCCGCGTCCTCGGCACCACAGTATGCAGGAAAATTATCTGCTTCGTTGGATGAATTTCGTTATTGGAAAGCTCAAAGAAGTTCAAAAGATATTGGGCGCTTTTGGTTCGACCAAGTTGGTGGGGGTACCAATACCGATCCCGAACCATTTACAGACACACAAATATCAGTTAATACTAATTTAGGAGTTTATTTTAAATTTAACGAAGGCATTGTGGGCAACACATCGACAGATAGTATTGTATTAGATTATTCAGGCCGCGTTTCTAACGGCGCCTGGACTGGATATAGTGCTGGGTCTCGTAATACTGGGTCTGCTATTGTGGAGTCAAGCGCGGCAACAAAAGAATTTAAAGATCCCATAATCTATTCCGGACACACAGACGTAGTAAATCTTCAGAATAGTTTGAGCATATCTGGCTCCGATCACGATGTTGGCAATAATGCTTTAATTTACAACTCAATTCCTACCTGGATAACAGAAGAAGACACAGCCGGCCAGAAACATTTAAAACAATTAACTCAGATAATGGCAAGTTACTTCGACACCTTGCATCTCCAAATTGAATCATTGAACAGCCTGAAGGATGTGCAATATGTAAGCGGCAGCGACAAACCCCTTCCTTTTGCGGCAAAATTATTAGATTCTCATGGGTTCATATCCCCAGAAATATTTTTAGATGCTGATGTTCTGGAAAAACTGGCCGATCGAAGTGAAGATCGTTTATACGATAAATCCCTATCTGATATCAAAAATATTATTTATCAAAACATATACAATAATTTAACATTTATTTATAAGTCAAAGGGCACAGAAAAATCATTTAGAAATCTTATTCGTTGTTTTGGTATAGATGATGAATTAATAAAACTTAAGCTTTATGCCAAAAATACAGACTTTGAATTTAGAGAAAACCGCAGAATATTGTCGGTTGCCAACAAGTTTGTTAATTTTAACACAGGATTAAATACTAATGCAACTGTCTTTTCTTTCAAAGAGAGTGGCAACCCGGATACCACAGGTATTATACCAGAAGTTGCAGCATTAACTGACGGCTTTGCATTTACATTAGAAACAGACCTCTTTTTCCCCAAAAAGCGTGAAATAACAAATCCTGCATATTTTAATACTAATGTTATCTCATCTTCTTTGTTTGGCATACACGGTACCCTAGATGCTGCAACCGCATCGACTGATACTACATGGCCCGTTGCGTTTTCCACTTCATCTTGGACAACAAATGAGGCGGTTAATTTTCAAGTGTATGCAGTCAGGGACGAGCTTAAGTCTAGAAATGTTAGGTTTGTTTTAACAGGTACCGCCGGCGGAGAAGTTCCTCGTCTTGAGTCGGACTTGTATGAAGATACATATAATGATGTAAATTGGAACTTGTCTGTTCGAATAAAGCCTGAGAATTATCCTTTAACAACATTAAAAAATACCTTTAATACTGGACACTATACAGTTGAACTTCACGGAATTAAGGCTCAATCGGGTGAGATAACAGACACCTTTACCATATCCGGATCTGTTCTGTCTGCAAGTAATAGCTTTATTACGGGAAGTCGTCGAGTATTCGCCGGCGCGCATAGAACAAACTTTACTGGCGCAGTTTTACAATCTAGTGATGTAAAACTGGAGGCATGTCGTTTTTGGCTTGATTATGTTGAAGACACAGCATTACGTAATCACGTTTTAGATTCTGAAAACCATGGCCCGCTGCAGCCATCGGAATACGCTTTCCCGTTTGAAGTTAGCGGCGCCTACAACGATCTCAAAAAAGCAGATACCCTAGCCTTTAACTGGGAGTTTAGTGCCAATACAGGGTCCAACGCATCTGGCGAATTTATTATTGCTGATGAAACGTCGGGCTCGGCCACTATAGCTAATAATAGATTTGGCGTCTTAGGACCAATCGTTGGCAAACAATATAGTGGCAAAGGCTATGGCTTCGAGGCTTCATCTACTTCGCCCATTTCTAAAGAGTCTGTGGTTGTTTCAAGATTAAATGAATTGGAAACGATCGCCCCGGCAGAAATGATCAGTGTTCTCAGCACCGAAGACCAGCAAGTATTTAAGATTGATTCCCGCCCGGTAAATTATTTTTTCTCTTTTGAGAAAAGCATGTATAACACAATCAGCGAAGAGATAGTAAATTATTTTGGCACTTTAAAAGATTTTAATAATGTTATTGGATCCCCGGTTGAGCGTTTTAGAGGACGGTATAAGTCCATGGGGGTACTCAGGCAAAGGTTTTTTGAAAAAATTAAAAACGATGAAATTGATTTTGATAAATTTTATGAATTTTATAAATGGTTTGATTCGTCACTCTCCTTTATGCTCGGCCAGTTGGTACCGGCGTCGGCCGATTTTGCTGAAAATGTTCGTACGATTGTCGAAAACCACGCTTTAGAGAGGAATAAATATCGAAACAAAGTTCCCTTTTTAGATAAAGAATCCACAGTGTTCGAAACAAATCTCTTTAGCAACGTTGATTACGGGGAAGCCGTTTCATCTCCGGATGATGATGCCCAAGGTACGGGATTTTATCCTCCTCAGGCCCCGAGCCGCCGCGTTGCTGGTCTATCTACCGCAGGGTATGTCGATAAATGGAAATATGTTCATGCACCACCAGACGCGAGTGAAGATGAAAAATATCTTTGGTGGAAACACAAAGCCGAAAAAGAGTGCAATACGGGCCTCTGGGGCGACGGCGACATTCGAGTCTGCGAATCTCGAACCAAAATAGCCGATACCATGGGCAGCGCCGATGCACGAGAAAAGGCAAGATGTTATAGATTTTCAGTCGCTGGAAACTACTCTTTAGGTGGCGTCGGCTTGTCGTTTAACAAAAGGCCTAATTTTGTTTTTAATGCCACTGCTCCCTTTGGAAGAGTTGTTTCAGGAACAGAGGCCATTGAAAACATAATTGTGGCGAAAGCGTCAGAAGTGGAAACACTTTTGGATACTATGGATGAATTTTATCCTTCTTATAAACAGAGACTTGGATTCCAGGCTGATCCCGATATTAATAAAAACAACAGCTCCGATGCCAAGACGAATGGCACCATAATAGCGCCGTTTAGTCTATATAGTTCTTCTGTGACCACAGGCTATAACGAAGAACTTGGCAATTTGTTCAAATCTGGCGTCACAATTACAAATCTACACCACGATTTGGTATATGACAATACGCTTCCTGCGCAGGGGCCCTTTACAGAAAGGTTCGTCGGTGGCCGAAAACATCGTCATACTCCAATAAACCAGGGATCCGACGGAATTTATACCCGCGCCGAGGGTTGGCGCATTCAATTTGGGGGGGTATCCTCTTCTGCTGGGGGGACCTTCACTAGTTCCCTAGCAATGATTCCTCCAGATTCCCGCGGCGCTTCATCAATATCCAGTATTCCAACAGCTTATAAGTTCAGAGACGAAACCGCCAAGCGGCCAGTCAATATCAAAAATATTTTAATGACCACTGCGTCTGCGGACACGGCTCTCTCTGGGGTGTTGGTTCATGGTCCTATAGGTAATTATCAAAAGAACTATCAGGTAGTTCAAACAACGGGGCGCACAACCAACGATCCATTTTTTCAAGACCAGTCTTTTGATTTTGCCCGTTACCCAGAAACCCTAGCCACCCGCGGCCGCTTCCCTCTTGCACCCCAAGGAGGGAAATCTGTTCATTTTGATGGTGGCAATGATTATATTGAAGCAGGGGTTGCGGGCGGCAGCGATTGGGAGGCTGCTGTCGGCGGCGCCGGGGCAGCTGCGAAGCCTGTTAGCTTTTCAATGTGGTTGAATGCTGACTCGCTCCCGTCCGGATATTGGATTTTCAAACTCGGCGACACTTCTACCCCAACTTATAGTATGCAAATTAACTCTAGCAAACTTAGATTTGTAGTTGGCAAGAGCGGCACCGACCCATATGTGTTTTCTTCGACAATTTCAGCTGGGACATGGTACCACGTGGTTGTAACTCTTGCTGCTGGGACCGGCAACAAGCCCAATATGTATATTAATGGAGCACTTGATAATGGTACTTTAGGTAGCGCAACTAGCGACAATATAGCGATAGCCGATACACTACGAATTGGAGACGCAGCCCTTTGTTATGATGGATATATCTGTGACTTTGCGGTATGGGGCAAGGAACTTTCAGCTGCAGAAGCGTCGACAGTTTATAGTGACGGCCTGCGTACTAATTTGCGGCAGCTGACTGTGGATAATCGCGACGGAGATCTCACCGCCGGTGATCTCAATAGTTTAGTGGCGTGGTACCCTCTTGGTGACGATATTCGAGATAGGGTTGGCTTTTATGGTGGTACTGTTTATGACCAAATGAATTTTGCCAACGGCACCGCCAACAACTTCAGTGAACCGGCGGACGCTGACTCTGGAATCTCTGTGAAGTCCCCTGGTTATGGGGGATATGGAGGGGTTTCAAATCATGCAAACATGAGAGGCAATTTAGATTATGGGTTACCAAGTCGGACGAGGTCTGATTCAAATAAAACGGTTTTTGTTAATCTTTTCGGAGCGCCAGGTTCTCATGAGGTATCATCTCGGGGTTATTTAGACCCTGCTCATGAAGAACAGTCGGTTTATAACGCTCTTCCATATCGAAATCGAGGAGTAATTGATTACGGATTGTCGGGTTCTGCGTCAATTGACCCAACGGAGACGCTCGTTGTCACAGACCACATCAGCAAGAGTCGGGGCCTCAATCAAAGGCATTCACTCCATTGTGGTCCCTTTGGTTCCGACGCCGCGTACGGTTCTGTGCCGGCTTCCACCTATGTTACTGTTCCTTCTTACCATAAGATCAATAGAAACGCCAGGAAACGCATGGAGGAAACCACAACGGGATATTTAACGGGCACTCTATATGATAATTGGTTTGTACAGCATGCTATTCCAAGATCTACCCAGCAATATGCTTGGGTGACCGCCTCCTTGGGCGACGGCGAGACAATTTTCGGGCATCAAGCTCCAAATTATGTGAGCGCGTCTAGTCTGGATAAGCTGATTAGCTCGTCGTCAGACTATGTCGCCGGCGACTTTAACGGGCTAAGATCATTGGTAATTGATCCGATATCAGCTTCATTGCACATGCAAGGCTTTTCGTTAAATACGAATACCACAGCATATACCAACTCTGACAACCCAACTTCAACGGCGATGTCTTCTCCTGATTATTTTAATATTTTAATGCTGAATCGTCGAGGGCCGTACGGCTTTCCCACGTGGAAACAAATAAGAACACACCACAGCCCCGTCGCCCGGAAATTAAGAGATACAAACAAACTTGGTGTCCTGTTGCCGCCGGCGAAGATTTATGATAGTGTTCGGGACTCTTGGGTGAGTGGCAAGCGCCCAGCAGGTTTCGTAGATTATACCGAGCAGCCGATAAGTAGCCGTCATTACCCAGTATTTATAGCTATAGAAAGCAATACGCTTCATACCGATTTGATTAATAATCTTGCCATTAATATTACTTATGGCAACAAATTAGACCTATTTTCAAATGTGGGTCTTGAAAATAGGTTAAACCTTCCGCCACCAGACATCTACGGCGGACCACTGATTACAGTATTAGAGAATGTTTTAAATAATGATTATAGTACAGTCATAAACTATTCTGAGAGAATATATCCGGCCGAAATTAATGCATACAAAAATGATGTTCGGAATAGAACCACCTTTACAATAACGAATATATGGGACGACACTCGCACCACCCGAAGCGCCACCAGCGGCTTAAATAGTCAGAACTCTACAGCCAATAGTCAAAGCGTATGGCCTCTGGATCCTAATTTGAATTTTACAACAACCGCGCCCTTACTAAATGTTCGTTTTGATGGCGCTGGTGAATTACAAAATATTTACAGTCGTTACGATACGGCGGCTGCAAACAGTATTTCAGCTAGCGCTTTGTACGCCATGAGGGTGCCTACCGGCTATAACGGTGCAGATATAGTTTATGGCGGCGCAACATTATGGGAGGCGCCGACCCAAGCTAATAAGAATCCGTATCAAACATATAAAAACTGGGTTCATGAGCTGCGGCTTATTGGCAAGGACCATTCAATCATACCTGAATTTAGAATAAGCGAGCACTTAGACACTTATTTATCAAGTACCGGAAAAGAAAATTTCTTAGCAGACATAGAAGGAATCTTTGATTTAACCGGGTCAGCTTACGGGAATACGACAGAAGAATTCTATACAACCTATACTAATGCTGATTTTATGAAATATTTTGAGGTAGTTGATGAAATGATTCAAAATCAGCGTACTGAAAATCTAAAAATATCTCGTGATAAGATTTGTCTTAAGGCCTCGGCTCTGCTTAAGTTTTTACCATATAAGGGCTTCTACCCGGCCGAAAGAACTCTAGAGTTAGCATCCCTCTTTTCTCAATCATATGGGCAGTACATTAGCTCGACATCTTCGCCGGCTTATCGAGCCATTTTAGAGCCCTTGATGGCTCCTGGAATTCTTTATAATACGATTAAATCCGGCATCGCAGTGGGTAGTTGGCTTACAACTGCACCTCGTGACGTGACAGTTGATGTTTCTAGTATAGGTTGCAATAGTGCCATAACTAGCTTGCCCGAAGGAACAGTCAATTTTGGCTCCGGGAGCCTCCTCTCTGCATCTGCCGACAGATCTCAGAATAACTATTACTTTGATAGGTTACCGTTTGAAGCCCTTTATCGTCCAGAAGCATATCTTAGTTCTAAGGTGGTTACGGGGTCCTATATCTATGATAGTGGCGTCGGATCCGCGAGTTTAAGCGCCAGTTCGGGCGGCAGTCATGAATTTAATAAAGTTATTTGGCGAGGATCTGGTCATAAACAATATAGGTATGCTATAGATAATTTCTTATGTGAAACAATGAATTTCTTTATGGATGATTCAATGAATTTTGTTTCCAATCAAGAGAGTAATTTTGGCCAGAAAGTTAAAAAGGGTGATAAATTTGCATTAAAATTAAGTATTGACAGAACCCTTAGCAAAGATAGCTCAGCAGCCAATCGAGGGACATTTGAGATGTATAGTCGTGCATCTGCGTTCGGCCCTCCCTTTGTCCTGGATACGGGCTCCGTCGTTACGCAGCCCGGCTCCTACGCCACTGGATATATCGACCTTACGAGCAGTGTTCTTCGACCTTCCGCCTACGCCACCGGCAGCATACAACTGACTTCGTCGTTGCTTCAAGCCGGGGCTTATGCCACCGGCTCAGTTACGCTCACGAGCAGTATCAGCCAGGCTGGCTCCGCCGCCGTAGGTTACATCCAGCTGACTGCTAGCGTGTATGGCGGCGTGGTAGCCACGGGGTCGGTAGCTTGGCACGAACATCCACCTACCCTCGGAAAGGTGTTGTACTTTACGGGATCTTCAGGGACAACCTACCAGTTCTGGCCTTCTGCAGGCGCCACCGAGGTCCATCCAGCATATGCTGAGTATAACAACGTTTGGTATTTTAATACCGGCAGTAATTCTAACGAAACCGCAGAACAGTTGGCTAATGCTATGACGGCCTCCGCTTTCGGCGTCACGGATGGCGGCAGGGCCTATGCCGTCGCCGCGGACACAAAAATGTTCTCTGACGTCACTGGCACCGCTGGAGATTTCCCCCTCTTCGATACCGGCATTGGGGTGGTTACGGTTCTTGGTATGTCCGGCGGCGTCGACAACACCCACTCAATCCAAGATGCTGATCGATGGACCATCAGCGACGGTGGTACAGACGGCGGAACTCACTCAATGATTTTTGCTCTTACGGCCTCCGGAGGCTCATGCCCCGGCGGCGCAACAGACTGTGCGCTGATCGACATGACTGATATCGACGCGACGGCCGACAGTTTGGCTGCGAAGATTAATCTTCAGGACGACCTTAATATAACAGCCGGAGTGGAGAAAAACGGTCTGCTAGAAGCCAAAATAACATTAACAAATAACACAACAGGCTCTGCTGGAAATGTAACTATAATTGCGACCACCTCGTCCGCTGGTAATGGTTATCAGGCTATTAGTGGAATGGCCGGCGGCACTAACCCTACATATACTTTGGCGGACGGGGATTATTTTACAATTAGTGATGGAGGAACTGATGGTGCCACCACTAGTCAAAATTTCATTCTTGAATCTGATCCGTCAGGCGCGCCGTCCTACGAAGCACAACTGGTTGCTAGTGATGCTAGTGCCTCCGCTGCAAATCTTCTTGCATTAGTTAATGCCTTTAGTGGTCTAGCGGTGACGGCTTCTATGTCTGCTGGGGCATCCACGTCTTACGCCACGATTTCATTTACAAATGAATACACCGGCAGCGCAGGAAATACGGATATTACGTTATCCGTGGCTGGAGATTCTGAGTGGACTGCTGCCGGAATGTTCGGCGGAGTCGACCAGGTATATTCTTTATCGGATGGAGATTATTTTACAATTAGTGACGGAGGAACTGATGGTACCACCACTAGTCAGAATTTCTATCTTGAATCAACTATCGGCGCGGCATCCTACGAAGCACTGTTGGTTGCCAATGATGCTAGTGCCTCCGCCGCAAATCTTCTTGCATTAGTTAATAACTTTAGTGGTCTAGCGATGACGGCTTCCATGGATGCTGGAGCATCCACCGGGTCTGCCGCAATTTCATTTACAAATGAAGGCACCGGGAGCGCAGGAAATACGGATATTACGTTATCCGTGGCTAGCGCATCTTATTGGTCTGCCGCCGGCATGTTCGGCGGCCTGGAACCCATTTATTCGTTAGCAAATAATGATAGTTTTACTATCGACGACGGCGACGGCGGCGGCGCAGCCACTTTTACTTTTATTGAAAATAGTCCTGCCGGCGCGTCACAGTGCCAGCTTTATGCTGCCAATGCAAGTTCATCAGCGCTGGCCTTGACTCAGAAAATCAATGCCTACGGGGCATTTACAGTAACTGCTTCTGGTTCCCTGGCCGCGAGTAGTACCAATGCTCGGCTAATTCTTACAAACGATAATACTGGCTCCGCTGGGAATGTAGCCATCACCGCCAACCTTTTGTCAGCTTCTTATTATACATATGCAGGAATGTCTAGTGGCATGCTCGGCAAAACATACACTGAATACGGGGCGTCGTTGGCGCCAAATTTGCCATCTTACTATTATGGCACCAGTTCAGTCACAATCTTAACAACAGCATCTTATGACGCACCAATATCAATTGCGGACCTTTTATCAAATGCGGAGTTTATTTATGATAGAAGTATGGAGACCTCTGAATACAGCACAGAAGCGATAGGTCATTGGCTGGCCCAAACAATTACAGAAAGCGTTAATTTAACAGAGATTACAGCCGATTCGCGTTGGGTAATACAAAGCAAGTTTGAGACGCCCGTACTTAATTTTGCTAACGCTAGTCGTACGGCAGCAGCCGCAGCATCTACAGCGATGGATACTGGTTGCGACACGCAGCTAACCAGCAAAGGCATGTGGCATCAATATGGTACCTCCCCCGATTCAGGAGATGGAATATATGCCAGCATAACCACACCTAGTTTGGTTAATTCTCCTAAATTTGGTCCCGTACGAAATCCTCGCTCATTGGCTACGCTTGTAGGCTTCGAAGAAGGAGTTAAAAAGAGAATTGGCAAAACTCGTCTTACTAAGAAAATAAGGGAAGCTGTCGTGGTGGTGCCGTTTGTAATAGAGAAAAATAGAAGAAAGTTTTTGAGTTTTCCAAGAGCTCGGAAAAACTCTATAACCTACAAGAGTGCTTTAGTGGCGATGGATAAATATATATTTCCTCCAAAATTTGATTTTACAAAGTTTAAGTCTGTAAAACCAATTATAATGTATGTATTCGAATTTGATATGGACTTGGATCAACAAGATATAACCGATATTTGGCAGAATTTGCCCCCTGGTGAAAAAGCATCAAAATTTGAAATGAAAGAAGTTGTGGTAGAAGAAAAGGCCTTAATAGATAAAATAATATCAAGAGACAAAGACTTACATTGGATGGTTTTTAAAGTTAAGGCCCGCGCCACGAAAGATTTTGAAATTTTGAGAAAACTACAAATAGCAGGACAGGATGTTGATTATATGGTGCCTACAATTGGTGAGTATACATACAACTGGCCGTATGACTATTTCTCTTTAGTAGAATTGATCAAAATTGATGAAACAGTACAATATTCAACAGAGGATATTAATATGCCCTCAATAGAGCCTCCTTGCCCCGAGGATCCACAGCTAGAAGGTTCTGCCATAATACCCACCGATGTGCCGATCCTAGATATAGTTGGAACTACAACCACCCCCTTTGATCCGACCCCGACCCCACGCGCCGGCGGCACCAAATTGCTCCCCGGCGGCACCAAATTGCTCCCCGGCGGTATGGAAGTACTCGACGCACAACAAGGAGATATATACCAAGGGCCCCTGATCGATCCGGATACTGTTCCTACGGGCGACAGCTCCGGCAGGAACGAGTCCAGAGCCTCGTCGATCGAGTTGCACACCTCCGGTCGAAGGCGATCATCGAAAATTTCTGTGAAAAAGAAAATTAAAAGGAAGTAATTAGAGTATGAGCTTTTTTGATAAGAAAGAAGATGTATTAGATTTTCAGCTTACGGCTTATGGCAAGTATTTGTTGAGTCAGGGTCGACTTAAGCCTGCTTATTATGCCTTTTATGATGATGATATTTTATATGATCGCGACCGCGCGCAACAAGGAGGTTCTGCGGCCACTGAGGTGCAATCTGCCACAGACCGAAGAATAAAGTATGAAACCCCGTCCCACAAGGCCCAAGCTAATCGAAGTGGGGCAGCAACACGTACGAATAAATTTTTGGGGCAGGTAATTGCCAACAACTCTGCACACACCGTCTCAGAAAATTCTGCCGCGTTTCTAGAAGCATTTCAGCTTGCTCCATTCCCTTTCGCGGATCAGACTAGCGACATATCTATAGCCCCAATTGGTACTAGTGACTTGAAGACGGACTTCGCCCCGGCATGGCACATTGGTTGCTTGAGCAATACGCTTTCGTCAAGTCAAAATTATTATGTTAATAATTTGACAGCTAGCAACGTTAATTTAGCAGATGGATTTGTATCTAACATACCACAACTTGATATAGAGATAGATTATCAAACTTTTTATAGTATTGCAGACAGTCCTGTTGAGCTTGGTCAAAAAATTAATAAAATTACACAGGATCTTAATATTAACGGTGTTGCATTATATGTGAAGGAAAACTATTTACTTTTAGAAATACAAGAAAAGAACGTTCTTAGTGAGAAGGAAAATTTTGATATTGAAGTGTATGCGGCTGATGAACATGGGACCGAAACATCTTTGCACCAAATACCCTTCAAGCCTTTCCCGGGGGCCACTAATATATCCCCTGTAGATAAGTTTATGAATGTTGCTGTAGATAATGAAATTCCTCAAAGCATTCTAAAGGAAGCGAGAATTCTCGAACTTGTTGGCACAAAGTCTGGCGCGCGCCTTAATTTGGGCCGCGATCTATACGATGCTGTAGAGGCAGAGCCTTGCGATGATTAATATAGCCAGAGGTGTTTATAGAAGCTCCCTGCCAGTGCCCTTGGTGGAAGAAATTAATATTTTGCCTTCTTCGCCCACCCCCGGCATCTCTGGAACATTTAGTATGGTAGTTAATGTGGCTTTACAATCAATTAATAACTCTGATACTGAGCCGGTTAGTTTATTTGTGGCCGCATTCAAAGACATGAATTATTTAAAAGCCATAAAGTCAAACGACGCGTATTTAAGGAGGCTTATAACAGGTCCCTCGGCCGACGAAACGCAAGTAATAACAAAAATTGTTAGTATATCTCCGGCGTCAAAAGGTCAAAATCTCTCTGTTTTTAACGAAAAAGAACGTATCCTCGTAAAATCAAAAAATATAGAAATTCCATTTGACATAGTAGTCGATGGCGCCACAGGAGGCTTGAGAAACCTAGCAGTATTAGTGGTGGCATATCGAGACCTTGCTCCGGAGGATGATTCTCTGGCCGCAAACCTTGAGGTTGGCAAAACAACGGTAGAACGGGTTTTATTTGAAGGTAAAATTCCGGCGACTACAAATGTTTTTAAATTAACGCAGGATATGAAGGAGTATGGTTCTGTTGGAGAAGTTTGGACTGGCCCCGTGCATCTCACGCGAAAGGCCTTAATGGCCGGGAATAAACACCTACCGGAGGATCATCCCACACTAGAACGACATATTATAATAAACCAAAAAATTAAAGACATACGCCCGATACAACGCCTTTATAAGCATATCAACAGATTACAGGCTCCGCCCCCCGGGATACAAAATTATTTTGGAACACCTTTGTATTCTAGATCTGCCAATAATTCTGTAAAAATATATATTCCTTTTAATTTCGCCGGATATGTTATTGAAAATTCAGAATTCTCAAATATAATAAGGAATAGGGCTACATTACTTTCAACGGCCGCAGTTCTCGACATTAAGGTTTTTCGAAGAAGAGTTTCTTTCATCGAAGAGGGGAACAGACTAACAACCGACAAGGTCACATCTGACCACCCTGACGACACTAACGTGTTAGCTGATTGTGGAACACCAGCAACTTTGATTGGCACTCTGCGTACGGGGGATGTTCGATTATTGAGCATTCCTGGTCTTGAAAACGTTTATAATATTTTTATTAATGATAAGTATATGGCCGATTCTAAGCAAAGTTATTATGAATATTCTTTAGAAGTCGATCTCGTCGATAAATCAGGATTAGCCATAAACAATATTAGGGCTCGGTTAATCAAAAGATTATACCAATACCAATCATATTTATTTAATTTCACTGGCCGCGGCAACAAAAATTTTGACTCTCAGTCTTTTGTGGATGCGAAAATAAATATTTTAATTTCAGATCCAGCATGGGAACGTTTGATTGCTGAAATCGTTGCTTCTATAATATACATATGGGGTAATATTGGTGTGCCTCGCAATGAGTGGCTTCGCACACTGCTCCCGTTGGCCAATCCATACTCAGCTACTAATGTATCCGTTTTACAGCTAGAAAAAATCGCATACGATTTAATAAATATATTGAATAGGGCGGACTTTAAGCCAGAAGTTAGTAATTCTGACGCATCTTTTACTGTGCGTTCAACAATGATCGACAAGCCCGCCACCGCTAAAAATTTGATATGTACCCACGTGTTAAAACCAAGATATTATAATGAATTGAACCACTTGACTGGGTTTGATTATTTGGGCGCATTTAGTACTGGAAATCTAGATCGGATTTCTAGAGTTTCAACTGACAAATATGCCGCTAGAGCCGACAAAGAGATAGCTAAATATGGAAAATATACGAAAATGGACACAACCGGCATCAACAGTTATGGTTTTTTGTCGCCGCGTATAGTTAAAACCCCAGAAAACTTTATAGATACTTCTACTGGCTTGCAATTGGCAAAAGCATATGATCTCTATCAGGCCAACACAACAGCACTCTCAAAGGAAAAGGATTTTATGGGGAATTCTTTCAAAAATAGAAAAAATAGATATGCAGAAATTGGTCGAATTTTAAGTTCGGAGGCGGTGACGTTTAAATATACTGACACTTCTTTAAAAGATATAGCTAAAGAGTGTGCCGCTTCAACCATGGCCACTTTGGATTCGTCTTTATATTTTACAACTGGGAGCGTTTTTGTGTTTGATAACACATATATTAAAGATGAAACAAAGGGAAGTTCTACTCCGAGATACAAAGATAAATATTGGTGGGCTCAAGATTCAAAATTAATGGATAACAAAATTCTTGTTTCTATGTTAGAAGAATCAATGGCTTCTTACAAGGATGTTAAAGTTAATAATGCCGGCGCAATATTTGGATCCCCAGCCCATAGACTGCTTCAAAGTGCAAACTCGAACTTGCAAAGTATAAATTTGTTCGAACTGAATATCAATTTTAATTCAGTTATGAGAGTGCAATTCTTAGCGGGCTTCGGCAGAGGCCTGAACAACCCTCAGTGGGTTACCTTATCGCCCAGCGTTGTAGCTACAGCGAAAAAGCAAAACAGCTTATTATTGTGCCGCTTGACAGATCCGGGTCAGGTCTTGAGTGTTGAAAATAAATTTAAGCTTCCTAGTTTTGATAAATTATTTATCATTGGAGATGCTGACCCAATGAGCCTTCAGTCACGATCAAATTATTTTCAAAAATACATGGAACTATTAAAAACAACAAAAACGGCCTTAACCGGACCATGGCTAAATCCAAAGGGGAAGAACTCAGCCCTTCGAGCACGCTACACTTGCTCTCATGATATGCTATATGTGCCAGAAGATGCAATGGGTTATTCAAGATGACGTTTTCAAGGCTGACATATCGATATGTTAATAGGGAATCGTTAGTACAGAATAAATTCGATAAACTCAATGTAAATTCTACACATCACCCTCTTTTGAAGCCTCGCGGATCCTGGGCTACGGATATATTTCGAGACGTTCAATCGATGGGATATTATGTGAAGCCTTTTGTTCCCACTACGGCCCTGCCTTCGGGCTTAAATACAGTTCAACACCACAACCGGAACGCGATAGCGCTCGACAAAGCCGCCGGCATGGACTGGGATGGTGTCTTTTCGATTCATCCTGGCAACCCTCCGGTACCATATAATTTAGAAATTATGTCCCAGGAGGACTTCAGGGGGCACAACCACCTCGCCACGGAGCTGAGCCTCCAGAATGATCAGCAGATCGTCCGCGCCGAGGTGGCGGTTAAACTAAGGCCGAATTCAACATCTTGGAATAGTGTTCTCGATAGCGGCAGCAATATGCAATATTTTCTTAGTCAAGAGGGAGCAGGAACAATATTTTCAGGACAACCATATTTTGTGGATTATACCGAGGCTGGCATCCCATGCCCCGACGGTGGCCGAATTGACGCCAAGTGCCCGGACTCGGCGTATGCGGGAATCTTTAATTCTTCCACTGCCACTGGGGTTCCAGATTATCCCAATCCCAAAGCGCCGGCGTATGATCACACATTTACAATGAAGACCGGGTATGCTTATGACGACACCGCGTCGGGAGGTGGTGCCCCCACGATTAAGACCGATCGCAATCTTCCAGACCCCGACGTTGCCGCCATGCCGAACGCTCCCCGTTCAATATTGGTGGAAGGAGTATATAATCACTTTTTCGATACTCACCCAGATTATGAGGCTGTTATAATGAACCTTGCAGAAGCTCAGCTCCCAAATTTTTATATGCTAGAAAGTACTTTTGCGTCGGAGGGTTCGTCTGAAGACCGTGATTTCCCCTATCTAGGCGGTCGGACCGGCGCCGCAGTAGCAGCAGGAAATCCTATGGGTTTAGGTTTTGATTACACGGCCACCGCGATTAACACCAGCTCCGATCAGGCCCCTGCCGCGTTCTTTCAAGATAAGCTCATCCCAGCCTTTAGTAATTATTACGCTAAATTAGCACAGCCCACCACCGGTTTGGGACAACACCGCGGGTTTTATGAATATTACACGGAGTTTGTCGATCTTCTCAACAAGAGCGGCCGCTTGCCCAGAACCAGAGATAATATGAACGAAAACTATCGTGACATTGCTGTGTTATACGGAGATGAAGGTGTTTTAAATGGCTCCCAACAAGGGATTAATCTGGTTAGAGACGACAGGGGTACCCCGCAAGACCCAACAGATGATATAATGGCCATTGATTATTATCCTTTTTATAATAAAATAACAGTTCCAAGATTTACCCCATCTGACGGAATATTTCATGATGTATGCAACTTCTACGGCATGCCCGACAACTGGTCGAAGGAATTTAACGCCGTCGGCGCAGTGAAAAGATATATAAATTTCTTACAATTGGCAGTATGTAACAATTTAAGTTCGCCTGCACCGGCGGCGATACTGGTTCCAGACGAGTACGCCACGATACATTGTGTAAGGTCTCTTGGAGACACACCCGGTTGGGGGACAATCTTAAGTGATGCTGATCAATCTATGCATTTACCGGCGGTACTTAATTTAGAAGAATTGATCCTCAAGTCATCGCGCAACGCCCACGACGCCGGCGGCGGCGCTGATGAAAATCTGGTACGATTGTTAATGGGCCTATATATGTTTGGTGAGTGGGCTGACAATCCCAATTTTCAACCCAACTTTATTCCTTTAAGAGAGGAGTTCTGTCCTAGATTCGATTCTTTACCCGAGGACAGTACCACCGCGTCGTGGTCACAGATCGGTCCCGGGTCCTTCCCGACAACTCTGGCGATGCGCATGCGCGACAAAGCTCGCACCCTACAAGAAGTGTGGGATGGTACGGAGGCACATTCAGAAACCTTTATGTATGTTGTTGAAAAAAGAGTAGTCCCCGCGGGCCAGCTTTCTGCAAATATGTCAGTGGATCCCGTCCAAAAGTTTTACTTTACACCAGACTACAACACCCAGGGCCATTCAACACTGGAGTATATTGACACTCAAATAAAATATGGTGTTAAATATCAATATGATCTTAAGGAAGTAAAACTTGTTGTTGGAAATCAATATTATTATGATCAGATCAATACATATATTACTGAGGATGTTGGTTATGGTAGAGCAATCGCAAATGCTTTGGGGTTTTATAGAGAGGAAGCTGGCTGGGCGTGGGAAAGCAGCCTAGAAGATAAGCTTAAAACTGACCGGGCCGGGATCTTCGGCCCCACTTCTTGGCCACTTGGCACGTATACTGCTGAGTCTGCTGACGTCCTCAACGAAGTTCACGAACATAACGCTGGATCGTCCATTACGGGTTATTATATATATAAATTACCGGAAGGCACATTTATTAATGATATCCTTGGAGATAACGATAATGATTATATAATTAATGCATGGTTGGATCAAGGCGTCGGCGGCGCAAACTCCTGGGGCAGCGAGGTAATAGAGGTTAATGTAAATTGGTCTTTGTTAAACTTAATTCCTGAACCCGGCTTCGGATTTGGCGGAAACGAAACTGGCGGCGCAGTCGGGGCCCCTCCCGGCGACCCACCAATGCTCGGAATCGGCGGCGGCGAAACCGAGGACACACTCGACTCAGCGCCGTGGGAGATCTGGGGGGGAACCATCGACTTCTGGACTTCGGGCGGCGATCTCGAAACGGAGCAAACCGAAACCGACGCGGTGATCCTGGCCACCGGCGGCATCGGCCAGGTACTTGATATGGGCGGCAGCCTGGACCTCACCGACGCAATTGCAGCCATAGAACAGATCCTCGGTGCGGACATAGCCGAAGAGGTGCTTGACAGCCTCGACGTCGGGGGAGTCCTCCCAGATGGAATACTCGACGTCCTCATCAATCTCGGCGCCATCGGCGGCGTGGGCCCGTCCCAAGGATCCTGGCAAGGGCAGCACGACCCGGACGCCGCCGACACGGGCACCCAACATGGCCCCGGCGGAGGCACCGGCGGAGGCAGTGGCGGAGGCAGTGGCGACGACGAAAGCGAAGGCGGCGACGAAAGCGAAGGCGACGGCGACGGAAGCGGAGGCGACGACGACGACACCCCTAGCGACGACGATATAGATTGGGACACCACGACCGGCCCGGGTACCCAGGTACCCGGCGAGAACGAACTGCTGGACCTCCAGATCGACCTCGCCGCCGGCCTTCGAGATATCGGCGGGATCAGCTCCGAATCCTTTGCCGGCGTCATGTTCCGGATATCGTTCGGAGCCGCCGCCGGAGTGGGCTACCGTAACCTTGGCGGTGGCGCAGCCGGCAGCGGCGGCGGCCAGGGGGGGCCGAATTAATGAGTACATCAGACTGGTGGCTTGATATCGAAGAACGCTGGCGCACACCCGGCGACGCCGACGGCGACGGCGACCTCGTGTGGAATGAGTTTTCTGTTGGGCCGTTTCAATATAATCTCCATGTTCCCGGCGAAAAGGAGCCGGACACGATATCTATTCAACAATTTGTTGATGATATTAACGCCAAGCTCGCTGCCGCTCAGGTGACGAATGCTCCCGACCCGCTGGGCACCGCGTACGCGCCATGGGATTCCTGCAATCCGCGCGGCGATACATCGCTTTTATGGACCATAACGCCAGAATTATATATCGCCGGAGATTATACATCGGCCATGTCCAGTGGCGCTGCAATCACCGGCGCCTCGTGGATGGGCGCGCGCCAAGAATTCATCAATCTCATCACCTCAAACGCATGCGCACAAGATAAGTTCATTATCAGATACACACTAGTGCCTACACCGGCCAGCATCACCGCGAGCGAGGCCGCATACCAAGGCTGGCAGTACGACGGTCCGCAACACGGCCTGAAGCTCGCATCCTTCAATGGCGCACACGGCGCTAACACTCCACCGGCATGGATTGCCGAGGACGGCACGCTTGATATTAATTTTCCGTATTCGTCGCTCATGGTCCATAATAATGTCTCTGCCCCGATGGTTGTGGCACCATCCTCACACCAAACAACAATAATGTTGGACGACCCACCATTACCTCCCAATTTTAGGATTGTTCCATATTTGGGAGTCGACAATCGTCTTCTCTTACTATTAAATTCTAATATTGGAGAATATGACGCGCGACCAATTCTCATAACAGAAGCAGATGCTGCGTCCATAGCAAACATTTATTTAAATCAAACCGGGAACCCCATCACCGTCGATGCAGTAAGAACACGTTTGGCTGATCCCTCAGATGATTTAAAAATATCTTATGTAACTGATGATCCGATCTCGAAGTATGAGATTTTTAGAACCACAGTTAAGCCCACCTCATATACTGACTTTGATACGAGTCTTCATGAGACCGTGACTACTAAACTGTCACCTGGCAAAGAGGCCTCAGCTGCATCGTTTATAGACAGCATTTCTTCAAATATGAAATATTATTATTGTGCGCGCGCCATTGATGTACATAACAATGTTTCTAATCCGACACATATTTTTGAAGCAGAATTGGTAGATAATGAAGGACAGACATATTTAATATTGAAGCCGATGCTTTTTGATAATAGTGTTCATACATTTGGGCTTGCATCGGATACCTCGACAGAAATAGATGCATATTCTAAAGCAGGAAAAAGGTTTATACTTATTGAGCCGTCACCAGAGATGAGTATCCTCGACACCGCCGCGCTAGACAGTGTCACCACTACCGCTCCGTCGACGTTACCATCATCAGTTACCCCCTCGAACAATCTTCTGGGCCCGGACAACCCCGCCGCGCATATGCCGGCCGGTGTGAGCAACATGATTTGGGGCAACAAATATAAAGTAAGAGTGACCAGCAAAAAAACAAACAGGCAATTTGATTTAAATATTACATTTAAGAATACGGGAGTTAATAATCCGTAGGAATAATAATATTTTATTTACTACTTATATAGAGAGGTAATTTAATTATGGGATTTCTATTTAATGACGGCGACATCATCCTAGATGCCGTTTTGACTGATTCGGGCCGGAGCAGGCTAGCAAAGGGCGACGGAACTTTTAAAATTTCGAAATTTGCTCTAGGTGATGATGAAATAAATTATGGTCTATATGACAAGAATCACACTAGCGGCTCAGCATACTATGATTTAACAGTTTTACAAACTCCCGTTCTAGAAGCCTTCACCAACAACAACAGCTCTCTCAAGTCTAAGCTCATGACGGTCCAGGCCCCCGGCGGCGGCCTTTTGTATCTGCCAGTTTTTAAATTAAATACGAAAGGCAGCGGCGCAAAACACAGTGATGGCATTTTTGTAGTCCCCTCGGATAAAACAACAATTGATAAACTTGGGACCCTCGCCGACGGTGTTTTAAACGGTTACAAACCAAATGATTCTGAATCACACATCTCAGTACATCAAGGGCTAGATACAAACCAGCTATCTAGAGAGGATGTTTTAGCTCGCGAATTGATTGAAACTCAATATATCGTTGAACTAGATCATCGCCTAGGAAGGATTTATGCCCCCCCACAATCGCCTCAAGCGAAAAATACGCGCCTTACCACCGATACTCAAATTGCCGCGGCAACGCCCTCTTTCGTTGATAAAGATAATATAGCTTCTTATTATTTCACTCTTAAGGAGGGAGGAGGATATGTTACAAATTTGGGCGCCACAGAAGGTGACGCCAACATAATCCGGGGCCCCCGCGGAACGCAATTTAATTTTCGATTGGGGGGCAGTTTAGATATAAAGACAAGCAATTATTTATTTTCTGAAATAGGATCTCTCGGTACTTCAACATTCACAAATACTGGCGGTACGAACCTGGACGCTTCGACTTGGCGGTACATTGACTCTACGATACGAGTGACCGGAGTCAGTACGGGGTTTAGACTAGATATACCAGTAAGGTTTATTAAGTTGATAATATTCTAAGGATTTTGATATGGCTACTACATTTAAAACACTAACAGCTAAAGATGTTGCTTCAACAAGAAACTTGCTACACGAAGCAATTCCTCTTACGGGCGCAATCGTTTCCGGTACGTATAGCGAGAACAATATCAAAAATTATGCTCACGGAATGTTTCAGTCCGTATTTGATTATCCTTTTTTGAGTTCTTCAGCAAACCATATTTTCGATTTAACGTGCGGGTTTTCTTCTAACTCGGCCCTTTCAGCATCTACGTCAAACCAAAATGCTAAAAAGTGTAATATCTATACTCAAATGTCTCAGATTCTTGTTGGGTATGATGAAAATTCTCTAGTTCGAAAGTTTGACGAGGATGGAAACTTTGTTTCAACTGCTACAAAGATAAACGAAGCATATATGCTAAATTTTACCAGACTTCTCACAAAAGACGAAGTTAAGAAACAGAGCTTTACACTAGAATTGGGTGTTAGCGCTTCATATACAAATCCATTCGGGAAGACAATAACTCTCAGAGATACGAATGCTAATAGTACGTTTAAAGTTAATTCTCCGGCTGGAGAATACGGGATTCTTTATGCATCCAATAGTGTTGGCCAAGCATTAAATGGACATACCGGCCCTACCGAACAACCAGCCGGCTTAATTTATTATCAGGCCGGCATTGCAATTGTTACTGCTTCCGTCTTTAGTGGGCTTCTATCTTCTTCGGAAGGCGGTGCAGGGATAATGAGCATGAGCGCAGGCGGCGGCGTCAATGGAGCCGGCTCCGGGGTTGATGAGGTTTTAAGTGGATCTACAATTCAAACCAACTGCAACGACTTCCGTAATAGGATTTATAACATATCTTTTAATAACACTACCGAGTTGAATTCCACAGTTTATTTTTGTAGAGCACATCATACCGAGTTTAACTATTCTTCTAGTCCGAGCTATATTAGTGGTAGTCGGATGGTGGTCAAAAACAATCCCGACGATATACCAGTGGCCTATGTGACAACGGTCGGCCTATATTCACCAGACAATGAACTATTAGCGGTAGCTAAATTGTCTGAGCCTCTCAAAAAGGATCCCACAACTGAATTTACTATACGCGTTCGATTAGATTATTAATATGGTGGTTTTATGGAACTTTATAAGTTTACCAGAAACGATATATTCGTTAATACGCTAAGGCTAAATCCTGAAGTAAAATTTACAATTTATAACGGTGCAGCATATTATAATAATATGCCGTCAATTTCTGGGGCGTACGCAAATCCAATTAGATTAACGACACCAGCAAACATTAGTTTATACGAATTAAATATTGATAGAGGCGAAGTTGTTACTGGCCGAGATATTGGTCCCAGCGACGTCGCAGATACGGGATTGATTTATCCGTGGATTGTAAAAGACGGTTCAAGAATGAACTTTCGCACCTCCACAACAGAAGCTTTTGTCGGCAAAAACCCCGGCGATATTATTAAGGGGAAGTACCCCCTAACCGCCACAGTGGGTCAAGAATATTATACAAACAACACCCCGCGCTATGCCATAGCAACCATCAATTCTGCGACCGGCATTACCAATAGCGGTTCTATAAGTCATCTTCTTGCATTAGAAACTACAATTAATTATTATCGGTATTTATCTCCTCATTTCCAATATTCATCTTCTGCTGATATGGTGTCCGCCGGCATACATAATAGAGATTTTGGCGGAGTGGGAGAGTGGAAGATACAAAACGCCAACGGCGACTGGAGGCCCGATCTTCAGGCATCATATGCATCTGTTGGTCTAGTAAAAATACCTAGTATTTTTTATGGCAGCGAAATCAAAAAAGGTACCATCAAATTAGATATTTACTATACCGGGTCTTTGGTTGCAACAGCCCAAGACACTAAAAGAAATGGCGAGTTAATACAAACTGTTGGAGATGTAACGGGAGGAGTTGTGGGTCTTGCGTTGTATAAAGAGGGGTTTCTTATTTTAACGGGGGCCGCGGCCCTTAATGGCGCACAAGATAATTATAATGATGGCGCTAATGATAATCCAAAATGGGTTTATTTTGGGCAATCTCTCTCGGCATCGGTGAGTGCAGCAAGCACCGTGTTCGTTATGTCTATGAGCGGTAGCACTAGTACGCAAGTGGTAACCATGCTAGCAACTGCGCCGAAAGGAGAACTAAACCACTCTAATAATCCTACGTATTTAAAATATAGTTCTACCTCTTCTGCGTCGAGCGGCTCAGCGGGATATATCGAAAATGACCAAATTCAGATTAAAAATGTTGTTAGTTCGGCGTATAATGATCCCACGGGATCGTTTGAGAAGACAACCTATATTTCTAGCATAGGCGTCTATGATAAAAACAAAAAGCTTATTGGAATTGCCAAAGTAGCAACCCCAATTAAGAAAACGATCAATAGGGATTTTACATTTAAACTTAAGTTAGATATTTGATGATTCTTGGTCTTGACATATCAACCAGCATAACTGGCTATACAATATTGGACCACGGAGGCAAGATCCTCGCATGCGATCATATTGATTTGCGTAAAGAGAAAGATTTTTTCAAGAAAATACAAATTGTCAATTCTCAGCTCGAGTTGATAAACGATACATACAAGATAGAACAGGTATATGTTGAGCAATCTCT